>Ga0209211_10000119_pt1 | contig 171464 bp, 153 predicted proteins | sample RifGroA2_FD_183992 | JGI IMG/M metagenome (GOLD analysis project Ga0209211, IMG submission 183992) | Groundwater microbial communities from Rifle, Colorado, USA - Groundwater A2 (SPAdes) (version 2) | ecosystem: Environmental > Aquatic > Deep subsurface > Groundwater | place: Rifle, Colorado...
TCGACTATGCCCAGTTCACGCCGGGTACTGTCGGTCGCATCGACATCGCCGGGTTGTCTGGGCTAAGCGTGATTGCGTTCAGATAAGGCATGCCGAAAATTCACAGGGGGCGCTGCCCCCTGTTTTTCATGTCGAAAGACGAACCGCTCGTCTACGGGAATTAATCATGAAGCATCGCCCAAACGACTTGGCCCGGATCGGACGGAGTTCGGGAATCGCATGTCGGTATCTCTTCCCGTGTTAACACCCGCTCAAGCATGGATAGGAGATAAGCCGTGAAGCTTAAGCAATTTTCCTTGTGGTTTTCGTTGGTGGTGATACTTGCATTGAGCGCCAATGCCGTCTTTCTGTTGATGATTAAACAGGGTTACGACAGCGTGGTGGCGGTGCAGGAACACAGGCAACGCGCGATGTCGCTGACTGATGAGTTGCGGCAAGAAACCGAGCAACTGACGAGTTTGGTGCGGGCATATACCAGCACCGGGCAGACGCGCTACCTGACCTATTATTACGACATTCTGGCGATACGCCAGGGCGAGAAGCCGCAGCCTGAAAATTACGTTTCCGGCGCTTATTGGGATATGGCGATTGCGGGCGAGATACAGCTCCGGTTTCCGCAGAATGGCGAGCAGCGCTCGTTGTCGGATCGCATGAAATCGTTGGGGTTTAGCCGGGAAGAGTTCGATGCGCTGGGCAAGGTTGCCGCCGCGACCGAGGCGATGAAGCAGACCGAGCAAATTGCCTTCGCGGCCACGCAGGGGCTTTATGATCCCTTGACCCAGGATTTTGTTTCGGACGGCAAACCCCATCTGGATTTCGCCAGCCAGCAGGTGCACAGTCAGGAATACAACCTGCTCAAATCCAATCTCGCCAAGTCCGTGATAGAGCTGGTTTCCATGGTGGACAAACGCACCAACGCCGCCTTGAATCGGGCGGCGCAAGAATTGCAGCGCTGGATTTTTCTGACGCTAGGCAGCGTGGCGCTCACCTTTGCGATGGTGTTGGCCGCGTTGCAAGTCATACGCCGTAGGGTTTTGCAGCCTATCGATATGTTATCGAACGCCGCCGCAAGGTTGGCGCAGGGGGACTATTCCACCCGCACCGGGGTCGGTTGCGGAGAGGATGTATCGGCAGCGAATCTGGGCTCGGTGCGGGATGCGGGCAGAGTCCTCGCGGTTGAGGAACTGCTGGCGCTGGGTTCGACTTTCGATAGCATGGCCGAATCCATTGAGCAGGACATCAAGCTGCGGCAGCAGACGCAACAGGAACTGGAAGCGGCCAATCTGAAGGCGGAGGAAGCCACGCGCGCGAAGTCGATGTTCCTCGCCAACATGAGCCACGAAATTCGCACGCCGATGAATGCCATCATCGGCATGGCCTATCTGGCGCTTAAAACCGAGTTGACGCCGCGCCAGCGAGACTACATCGACAAGGTGCACAACGCGGCCAAGTCGTTGCTCGGCATCATCAACGACATCCTCGATTTCTCCAAGGTGGAAGCGGGCAAGCTGGAACTGGAACAAGCGCGCTTCATCCTCGAAGACGTGGCCGGCAATTCGCTGTCGTTGTTGCGTCAGCGCGCGCACGAGAAGGAGATCGAATTGCTGTTCGACATCTCCGATCCGCTGCTGCTGGGCGACAGCGGGGCGCTGCAAGGCGACGCGTTGCGCCTCGGCCAGATTCTGACCAACCTGCTATCGAACTCCGTCAAATTCACCCATCAGGGTTACGTCAAGCTGACCATCGGCGTCGAAGAGCGCAGCGACGACGATGTGTTGCTGCGCTTTTGTCTGCGCGATACCGGCATCGGCATGACGCCGCAGCAGGTTGGCAACCTGTTTCAGGAGTTCTCCCAGGCCGACGGCTCGACTACCCGCAAATACGGCGGCACCGGATTGGGACTGACGATCTCGAAAAAGTTTGTCGAACTGATGGGCGGTCGCATCTGGGTCGAAAGCACGCCGGGCGAGGGTTCCAGCTTTATCTTTACCGCGCGCTTCGCGATTGCCAAGCCGGTTCCTCCGGTTGCGGCGGTGCTGCCCGGCGTCGATGTGTTGCGCGTGTTGGTCGTCGATGACCAGCCGGAAGCGCAACTGGTGCTGGTCGATCTGCTCGCCGCCCTCGGGGTCGGTGTCGCGCATCATCGCACCATAGACTGCGCTTCCAGCGGCGCAGAGGCGCTGGCGATGATACGGCAGGCGCTCGATGCGGGGCAGCCTTACGACTTGTTGCTGGTGGATTGGGTGATGCCGGAGATGGATGGCGGTGGCGTACTGCAAGCCCTGCAAGACAGCGGCATGGATCACCCGCCGCTCTCGGTGGTGGTCTCCGCTTACGATTCTGAAATCATGCACGAAGCTGCCGACCGGCTCGGCGCGGAGCACTTCCTGCCCAAACCGGTGCTGCCCGAAGCCTTGCGCAAACTGCTCAACACTCTCACCGGCAATACCGTCAACGAAGGTGGCGGCCATGAGAGCCGCATCGATGCCGACCTCAACGGCATGAGCGTGTTGCTGGTGGAAGACAATCCGATCAACCAGCAATTGGCGGTCGAGTTGATGGAATGTCGCGGTATTCAGGTCACGGTAGCCAACAACGGTCAGGAAGCACTCGACCGGCTCGCGGCGGTGACGCCGGATCACTACCACGTCGTATTTATGGATCTGCAAATGCCGGTCATGGACGGCTACGAAGCGACCCGTCGGCTGCGTGCCGATCCGCGCTACTTCTCGCTGCCGCTGGTCGCGATGACGGCGCATGCGATGGTCGAAGAGCGCGAACGCTGTCAGGCGCTGGGGATGAACGGCCATCTCAGCAAGCCTATCGAGCCGGATGACCTGTACGGGACACTGGCGCGTTATTTCGCCGCGTCGGCGGCAGTCGCTCCGCAAGTCGCAAAGCAAAGCACCGATCCTGTCGCGCAGGTTGCCGACGCCACACCGCAACTGCCGGACATCAAGGGGCTGGATACCGCAGGCGGCCTGCGCCGCGCCGGTAAAAATCCGAAACTGTATCGGCAGATGCTGAGCGCGTTTAACCGCGACTATGCCGATTACAGCGATTCATTTGCGAGCTACTTCGCCCACGCGCAATGGGAAGAGGCCGAACGATTGGCTCACACCCTCAAAGGATTGGCCGGCACCCTGGGCATCAATAATGTTCCGCTACCGGCGGGTGAGCTCGAAGCGGCCTGCAAGAACCGGCAAGCCGAAGCCGCCGCAGTCGCTTTGCGCGCCCTGACGCCGTTGCTGACGCCGCTGCTCGCCGCCCTGCAACAACATTTCGCCGGGGAAGCGTCGGCAGCTTCCGCTTCCAGTCCCGATCTCGCCGAGACCTCACAGTCCGACCAATTGCCCGACTGCCTGCCGCAACTGCGCAAGCTGCTGGGCGAGGGGGATAGCGACGCCATTGAGCTATGGGAAAAACATCACAAGGAATTCGCCCGCGTCATGTCGCCACAGCAAGTGCAGCGCATAGGCACGGCGCTGCAAAATTTCGAATTCGATGCCGCGCAAGCGCTACTTGACGAGTTGCGGACCGAGTAGTTCGCGTAAATTGATTAAGGGTAAATCATGACAACATCGGTAAGCGAACGCCCTACAGTCTTGGTGGTGGATGACACCCCGGCCAACCTGAGCCTGCTCTCGCACCTGCTCAAGGATCAATACCGCATCAAGGTGGCCAATAACGGCATCAAGGCGCTGGAGCTGGCGAATGCCGCGCCGCCGGATCTGGTGTTGCTCGACATCATGATGCCGGAGATGGATGGCTACGAGGTGTGTCGCCGCTTGAAGGCCGAGGAGGCGACGCGGTCGGTGCCGGTTATTTTCCTCACCGCGAAAACGGAAACCGAAGACGAAGAGCTGGGATTTTCCCTCGGAGCCGTGGATTTCATTCACAAGCCCATCAGCCCCCCCATCGTCGCGGTACGGGTTAAGACGCATCTGGAAATCAAGTCCTGGCACGACTTTCTGCAAAATCAGAACGCATGGCTGCAACAGCAGGTGGAAAAGCGGCTGACGGAAATAAATCGTCTGCAGGATGCCTCGATCCATGTGATGGTTTCGCTGGCGGAGTTTCGCGACGAAACCACCGGAAACCATATCCAGCGCACCCAGGAATATATGCGGCTGCTGGCTCTGGAGCTCGCCAAGAAGCCGCAGTACAGCACGCTGTTGACCGCGAGCCACATCGAACAGATGAGCAAATCGGCCCCGTTGCACGACATCGGCAAAATCGCTATTCCCGATCACATTTTGCTGAAGCCGGGCAAGCACACGCCGGAAGAGTTCGCTGTGATGAAAACGCACGCACAGCGCGGCTACGACATGCTCAAGCGCGCCGGCGAACACATGGGGGAGCGGGGCGAATTTTTGACACTGGCGATGGAAATCGCGGGCGGTCACCATGAAAAATGGGACGGCTCCGGTTATCCGAACGGATTGGCTGGGAGCGATATTCCCTTGTCGGCCAGACTGATGGCCGTCGCCGATGTGTTCGACGCGCTGCTCGCGCGCCGTCCTTACAAGGAGCCGATGACTGTCGAGCAAGCGGCGGCCATTATCCTCGAAGGGCGGGGCAAGCACTTCGACCCCGAGGTGGTCGATGCATTCATGGCGATTCGGGATGCCCTTTTTTGTTACGCCGACATGTGGGCCGATAGCCAGACGGAATAATTCTGTGAGGTAAACCCCCGGCGCAGGGGAATTTAATCTTGCTTCGCAAGTTAGCTTCACCGCAACTTGGTTCTGTTGTTTCACAACAGGACCAAGTTATGGCTTCGGCCAGCTGCTTCGCCGCTTCACATCAGCTACGCTGATATGAGCCTACGCCGCAATCTAGTCTTGTTGTTTCACAACCCTGGTGGTTGTGGCTTCAGCCGCCGCTTCGCGGCTTAACATCAGCGCTGCTGATGTTAGCTTACGCCGTAATTTAGTCCTGTTGCCTCACAACAGGACTAAATTATCTCGATGTATCAGCTCCTGATCGCCACCATACCCGAGCAATGTTTCGATTTCCTGGCTGGGGTGGCGGGCGATGCGGCGGGCTTCGTCGGCGCTGTAGTTGGTCAGGCCGCGGGCGAGGTCGTGGCCGTCTTCGGTTACGCAGGCGACGACTGCGCCGCGTTCGAATTCGCCGAACACTTCCTTGACGCCGATAGGCAGCAGGCTCTTGCCTTCGTCGCGCAGCGCCTTGATCGCACCCGCGTCCAGCACCAGCTTGCCGGCGACTTGCAGATGGTCGGCAAGCCATTGCTTGCGGGCGGCGAGGGTGAGGGTAGGGGCAGTCAGCAGCGTGCCGATGGCTTCGCCGGCGAGCAGGCGCAGCAGCACGTCGCGTTCGTGGCCGGAGGCGATCACGGTGTGGGCACCGCTGCGTGCGGCGCGTTTCGCCGCGAGGATCTTGGTGATCATGCCACCGCGGCCGATGTGGCTGCCCGCGCCGCCGGCCATCAGTTCCAGTTTGGCATCGCCGGCTTGCGCCTCGGCGACCAGCGTGGCAGCAGGGTCCTTGCGCGGATCGGCAGTGTACAGGCCGGTCTGGTCGGTCAGGATGATCAGTACATCGGCTTCGATCAGGTTGGTGACCAGCGCACCCAGCGTGTCGTTGTCGCCGAACTTGATCTCGTCGGTGACGACGGTGTCGTTCTCGTTGATGATGGGCACGACGTTCAGCGCGAGCAGGGTGCGCAGCGTGGAGCGTGCATTCAGGTAGCGTTCGCGGTTGGCCAGGTCGGCGTGGGTCAGCAGCACCTGTGCGGCATGCCGACCGTGTTGGCGGAAGCAGCTCTCATAGGCTTGCACCAGACCCATCTGGCCGACCGCGGCGGCGGCTTGCAGGTCATGTATCGAGGTCGGGCGCTCACTCCAGCCGAGTCGCTGCATGCCTTCGGCGATCGCGCCGGAGGACACCAGTACGACCTCATGGCCGCTGGCGTTCAGTGCGGCGATCTGGCTCGCCCATTTGCCCAGTGCGTCGAGGTCCAGCCCCGCACCCTGATTGGTCACCAGGCTGCTGCCTACCTTGACGACGATGCGCCTGCATTGGGTCAGTACGGTCTTCATGGTCTGTTATATCGAACTTGCGTCGCTTTCCTGTGCGCTTTCGGCGGCGGCTTCCTGTTCTTGTGCGGCGATCTGCAGCAGATGCTCCATGATCGCGTAGGTCAGTTCCTTGCAGCCTTCGCCGTTGATTGCCGAGATCGCGAAGTGACGGTCGTAGTCGGAGAACTTCTCCAGAAAGGCGGCGACTTTTTCGTCGCGGTCTTCCAGCAGATCCAGCTTGTTCAGCACCAGCCAGCGCGGCTTCTCGTACAGTGACTGGTCGTATTTCTTCAATTCGTTCAGGATCGCGTTGGCTTCGGCAACCGGATCGGTGCCTTCGTACATCGGGGCGAGATCGACCAGATGCAGCAGCACGCGGGTGCGCGCCAAATGGCGCAGGAACTGGTGACCAAGACCCGCGCCTTCGGCTGCGCCCTCGATCAGGCCGGGGATGTCGGCGATCACGAAGCTCTTCTCGTGCGAGACGCGCACCACGCCCAGATTCGGGTGCAGGGTGGTGAACGGGTAGTCGGCCACCTTGGGTTTCGCAGCGGAGACCGAGCGGATGAAGGTGGATTTGCCGGCGTTCGGCATGCCCAGCAGGCCTACATCGGCCAGCACCTTGAGTTCCAGTTGCAGTTCGCGGGTTTCGCCTTCTTCGCCGGGAGTACACTGGCGCGGCGCGCGGTTGGTGCTGGACTTGAAATGCAGGTTGCCGAGTCCGCCCTTGCCGCCTTGCGCCAGCAGAGTCTTCTCGCCGTCGCGCGCCAAGTCGGCGATGACTTCGCCGCTGTTGATATCGGTGATCACCGTGCCGACCGGCATGCGCAGGATGACGTCATCCGCGCCCTTGCCGTAGCAGTCCGAACCGCGCCCCGACTCGCCATTTTTGGCGCGATGGGAGCGGGCGAAGCGATAGTCCACCAGCGTGTTGATGTTGCGGTCAGCCTGCGCAAACACGCTGCCGCCGCGACCGCCGTCGCCGCCGTCCGGGCCGCCTTTGTCGATGTATTTCTCGCGGCGGAAGCTGGCCGCACCGTTGCCGCCATTGCCTGCGAATACTTCGATCTTGGATTCGTCGATGAACTTCATGGTTTGTTCAAGCCCTGTTTGTTCTGCGACCCGCCCGCATCACGAGCCTGATCCCGAACCAAATAAAAAAGCCCTACCTTGCGATAGGGCTGATTCGTTCCGGACGACGCTGCTTACGCTGCGACGATGGAAACTGTCCTGCGCTTTTGCGCGCCCTTGATGGCGAAGACCACCTTGCCGGTGATTTTAGCAAACAAGGTGTGATCCTTGCCCATGCCGACGTTGTCGCCGGGATGGAATTCGGTGCCGCGCTGACGAATGATGATGCTGCCTGCGCTAATCAGTTCGCCGCCGTAGCTCTTCACGCCCAGTCGTTTTGAGTGTGAGTCGCGTCCGTTACTGGTACTGCCGCCGCCCTTTTTTGATGCCATGTTATTGCTCCTTAAACAGAATTACGCGGAGATTCCGTCGATGCGGATCTCGGTGTAGTTTTGACGATGACCTTGATTCTTCTGGTAGTGCTTACGGCGACGCATCTTGAAGATGCGGACCTTGTCGCCACGGCCGTGAGACACGATGGTGGCATTCACGGTTGCGCCGGTCAGCAGCGGTTTGCCCACGGACAGCTTGTCGCCATCGGCAACCATCAGGACTTTGTCCAGTACGATGGCAGCGCCAACGTCGCCGGGGATTGTTTCGACTTTCAGGGTTTCACCGGAAATAACACGATACTGCTTACCACCGGTTTTGATGACTGCGTACATAACTACCTCGATTGAGTGCGGTTTTTGCGAAGGCGCGGATTATACATAAAAAATCGCTCCCGTCAAAAGCATTTTTCCGGAACCGCATCCGCGCATGGAATATGTGGATGTCGGCAAGTTGCTCTAAACTGCGGCAGCCGGCATTTTAACAGTGTTCGGCTGCTGGACTGGCGGCGGAGGTGGTCGGAAAATAAAAAAAGCGGCAATTTTTCCGATTCCGCATTTTTCGAATGCCGTTTCGCGGAACCGTGGGGCCTTCTAACAAGACTTTAAAAAGGGAGATTTGACAATGATGCGTTATTTTTCAGGGAGTAAATCGCGGATCGTTTTATCCGCTTATTTGGCTGCGGCCTTGATGTTGTTCGGCTTGTCCCAGCCGTTGGCGGCCAAGACATTGGCCGAGAATGCAGCACCTGCGTCGGTGACTGCGGTTTCGTGTAGCGATAGCCCGTACGTCAATTATTCGCTGCCCGCCGGGGCGAACGATCTTTATCCGGTTATCAAGACCGCGTCCATGTCTGACTACGACTATTCGATGGCGGTGGCTTCAAATATTCAGTTTTACTTGCAGAACTCCATTACGCGGGATCAGGTCAACGCCTGCTACTTGAGTGTTAAGCCAGCCGATGGCGGTTATAACGTCACATTCCGCTCGTCCGATCCCAAGGCCGCAACTTATGGCGCGACCCAGATCGCTTGGCTCGCCAACGGTGGCTTGGGATTGCAGGGCATGCAGAATTGCCAGAAGGACAAAACCTGCTGGGAGCCAGCAGGGACGGGCAGCAACGGCAAGGCGTTGACTTGCACGGGGCCGTGGCAGTTCTACTTGCCGCTGGGCCTGCCTATGGTGGCGCAGAAGATGGTCATGTTGCTGCATTACCCGCCGTATTCGGCCATGCAGCAGTCCGACTATCTCAACAATGCCACGCTGAATAGATGGCAGCGGTTGCTGGTGACTGTCGGTGTGCCGCAGGCCGATTGGACTTTGTACACGACCACGGTGGACATCTTCCCGATTGCCGCACCGGGCAGCGGACAAACCGGTTGCTTCCCCACGGCATCGGCCACGAATTTCTTCGGCAACGGCGGTACGAAATACATCCCGTCCATGCTCAATTCGCTGGTGATTGCGCCTGCCGTATCGACCGTCGGCACGAATACCGTTCCGGTCATCATCTACGGCGCGGAAGCCACGGGTTACTGGAACGCCTCCTATCCCGACGCGCAGACTGGCGTGCTCAAGGCGGGCAGCGTGAGCCTGAATCCGGATGCGCCGACAAGGAAGACGCCGTATATGGGAGCGAATCACCCGATTGCAGCCGTTTACCAGACGTGCACATCGAGCCCCGGCATCGTGGCCATGGATAAACAGGATCTGACCACCGCCTGCTTCGCCAAGTCGATGGCCGCAACGCCGGATGCGGATCCTGTTGCGGTGGCGAGCGCGTGCCAGGCTTCGTACTTCGACAATCCCGATACCGAGCATGCCTCCCAGATTTGCGTCACCGCCGTGGTGGACAAGAGTCCCCAGTTCGCCCAATGGTCTACGGACAAGGCCAAGGTGTGGTGCGCGGCACACAGCAACAATCCGTGTCCCTTGCCGGATTATTCGTCGGCGAAATAAACCGATTCGGGCAGTGTAGCGTTATACGCTCGCCCCCTCACGCTTGTGAGGGGGGCGAGTGTTTTTGTGCGGGTCGATTGGGGCTTTTGTCCGTTTGGGGCGGTTGAGAACTGAGGCCGGATTGACACGGATAAGGCAACCCCAGATACTGCTGCGCAGGTATCGGTAATACCGAATAATTATCAGGAGGGGACATGACTTCATTCAGCAAGTCTGAAAATATCGAACACGCCATTGCGGCGATGCAGCAATTCAGCCGCAGGGACTTTCTCAAATTTGCCGCGGCATCAGTTGGTGTCGCCTCGGTCGGGATGATCGGTGTCGCGCTGCCTTCGGATGCGAGCGCCGCCGTCCCGAACGGTATCCGCTTCATGGGCGAAGCCGAGTACAAGGTGTTCCACCGCTTGATGCAAGTGTCGTTGCCCGTGGACGGGACGCCGCTCGCATCCCTGGACAAGATTCCCGTGATGCAAACGCTGGATGCCGCCTTGCTCGCGGGCATGGCGCCTCATGTGTTGAACGGACTCAAGCAAGGCGTCGGTATGTTCGAGCAGGGGGCGGTCAAACTTTACGGAAAGCCGTTCTCGCAACTGGGTGACAAGGAGGCCACGGCCTTCTGCGATGCTTGGGACAATTCGTCCGATCCGCTTCAGCGCGGTCTCGCGACCGGCCTCAAGAAGCTGGTCGCGCTGTCTTACTGGGCGAATCCGCCGACCTGGGTGGCGCTGGGATACGATGGTCCAGTCAGCAAAAACTGGGGACTGAAATCATTGGGCAACGCGCCCATGCCGGCTAATTAATTAAAAGAAAACTCGGGGACTGAATGATGGGCAAGCATATGCATAAACATGCCGCGGCGCAGGGGTTGACCGTAACCCAGGCTGCGGATGTCAAAGAGAAGAGCATCCACCTGAAGGCTGACGCGGTTGTGGTGGGCTCCGGTGCGGGCGGCGCGGTCGCCGCTTACGAGCTCGCCAAGACCGGCAAGCGCGTGATCGTGCTCGAAGCGGGGCGCTATCTGACCTCGGACAAATTTCCGGAAATGCTGGCGGTCAGCATGGGGCTGCTGTATCAGGATCACGGCATGCAATCCAATGCCGACGGAGATATCGCCATGCTGCAAGGCGCATGCGTCGGCGGTTCGACGGTGGTCAACGCTTCGGTGTGCTTCCGCATTCCCGATCATTATCTGGAGAAGTGGGGGAAAGAATTCGGTTTGACCAATCTTTCGCCTGCCGTGATGCATCCCTATTTCGAACGGGTCGAGCGCAATTTGCACATCACCGCCTGCGGTTCGAACGAGACCAGTCCGGGCGCGGAGCTCATCAAGAAAGGTTTCGCCAGGGAAGGCCTGCCGGAAGGCGTCGCCAAACGCAATATGCGGGATTGCGCGTTGACCGGTTTCTGTTTCGCGGGCTGCGCCACCGACCGCAAACAATCCATGCTGGTGACCTACCTGCCCTGGGCGCAGGCGCATGGGGCGAAGATTTACGCCGACACGCATGTCGTCAAAGTGCTCGCGGAAAACGGCAAGGCAGCGGGCGTGCAGGCCGAGATCATCGATCCCGACACCGGCAAGAAGATGGCCGACCTGCAAGTCGATGCACCCATCGTGGTGCTGGCGGCTGGGGCTGTGCAGACGCCATTGCTGCTGCTCAAGAGCGGTCTGGCCAATTCCAGCGGCCAGGTGGGCAAGAACTTCGCCTGCCATCCGACGCTGTCGCTGGTGGGCGAATTCCCGGAAACGGTGGACGATTTCCACGGCGCGACGCACTCGCTGTTCATGGATCGCGACATCCTGCCGCCCAAGCCCGGCTATCTGCTGCTCAACGCTATCCAGGACCCGGTCGAGGCCAGCATCCAGGTCGGCCCCAAGACCGGCAAGCCCTATCTGGACTACATGATCCGCTATCGCAACACCGTCCGCCTGATCTGTCTGGTGCACGACAAGAACAAGGGCGAGATACGTCTGGAGAACGGCAACAAGGTCGTCGATTACAACGTGGACGACGAGGATTTCGAGATCATGAAAGTGGGTCTCAAAACGACGGCGCGCGTGTTGTTCGGCGGCGGTGCAAACAAGGTGCGCATCCCGGCTTCCAGCGATCTGACCATAGCCTCCATCGCCGAGGTGGACAAGGTGATCGACGGGCTGAAGAACGAGCGCAAGCGCTACCGCTATGTCTCCTTCCATCCGCAAGGCAGTTGCCGCATGGGCGCCGACCCGAAGAAGTCCGTCGTCAATGCCATGGGCGAAACCCACGATGTGAAGAACCTCTACATCGCGGACGCCAGCCTGATGCCGACCTCGACCGGCTACAACACGCAGGAAAGCGTCTACGCGCTGTCCAGCTATGTCAGCGACCGGATCAACGAGGCGCACCGCACCTGAATGGACCAAGCGGGTAACCTGTGGTGAATCGACTACGGCCTCTGCATGAGGCCGTAGTTGTTTGTGGTACGGTTTTTTGGGGGGGGCGTGGATTGTCAAAAAATGACGATAATGTAACGCTGAACAAACCTTGCGTAGGGTGGGCTTCGCCCACCATGTCGGGCATAGCCCGACCTACATTTGGTTCCGGCTCAGCCAGCTTGGGTGAGGCGCTTATCGAGCATAAGCGCGTGAAAAAACTGCGGGTGAAGCTTGGTTTTTTAGGTTCGTGCTGGATCAAGAGCAGGGCTAGCCAAGCGATGTTACAGCTAGGCTAAGCAATCGTTTTACGTGGACAATGTTTTTCTGGCGGCGGCGGGCTTTAGTCTTCCGGCGCAAGCGTGACCCGGTTGCGGCCGGTTTTCTTGGAGTGGTAGAGCGCTTCGTCCGCGCGGAGGATGAGTTCGCTGACCAGTGTGTCGCGCTCCAGTAACCGGGTCAGGCCGATGCTGATCGTGTACTTGAGTTGCTTGCCTTCCACCGGCAATGTGCTTGCCTCGACATTCTGGCGTAGCCGTTGCGCCACCTCCATGGCGGGCTGAATGTCGGTGTCTGGCAGGATGGCGACAAACTCCTCGCCGCCGAACCGGCATACGCTATCGACATTCCGCAACGAGTCGCGGAAGATGACGGCAAACGCTTTCAGCACCTCGTCGCCGATGGCGTGCCCGTAAGTGTCGTTGATGGACTTGAAGTGGTCGATATCCAGGATCATCAATGCCAGCGGCGAGCCGTTGCGCTTCGCGCGATTGATTTCCGTTTCGCCGAGCTCGAACAGTTTGCGCCGGATGAACAGGCCGGTCAGGTAATCGGTGGTGGCCAGTCTGCGCAGCTCTTCTTCCAGCAGTTTTCTTTGCTCGATCTCCGCAGCCATTTCCTCGTTGGCTCGATTGAGTTGCGCAGATTTTTCCTGCAATTGCCGGGTGCGCTCGCCCACCTTCTTTTCGATGTTTTGGTAGAGGCGGGCGTTCTCGATGGAAACCCCGATCTGGCTAGTAATCAGGTTCAGTATTTGCAGGCGGGCCGGGGTGAACGTATCGGTGGCGAAGTTGTTTTCCAGGTACAGGATCGCGAACAACTCGCCCTGCTTGATGACCGGCATGCAGAGCACGGACTTGAGTTTGTTCACGATCACGTAAGGGTCGCGCGTGAACAATCCTTCGTTGGCGGCATCGCCCAGGACGATGCATTGCGCGGTGCGATCCGCATAGTTCACGATCGATCTGGCCAGGCCCTGCGATTCTTCGACGGGGATGGCACGCAAATGGAATTCCTTGCCGTTGCCGATGTCGATTTCCGCCGCAATCGTTAACTGGCCTTTTTCCTTCAGGATCAGGAAGCCGCGTTGCGCGCCGGCATTTTCGACGACGATTTCCATCGTCTTTTCGAGCAGCTTATCCAGCACGATTTCGCCTGAAATCGCTTGGGAGGCCTTGAGTATCGAGGCGACATCGAAGCCGCTCGAAGCATGGTCCGGCGTCGAGGTGGAAGTCCGGTGGGGCGTCGTAAACGAACCTGTCGCGGGCTTGGCCAGCGTGTGGACTTTCTCTATTCCTTCGACCAGCGCCGTCGCTCCCCAATGGCGATAGCACTGAGAGGCATGGACCAGGTAAATGTGCGCAAAATCCTCTTTCCCGAAATCGAGCCAGAATCCGGCAGCGAGTTCGTACGCCAGGGCTTCATTCTGGATGAAGTCGGACTTCACCGCCGCGCTGATCGCGAGGTCGTAGGCCCTGATGGCGGGGACATCGTTGCCGGATATTCTGGCTTTCTCGGCTTCGACGAGCAGGTATTTGTGGAGGAAGTTGTCCGCGCAGATGTCTGCCCACAATTTCATCTGGCGCTGGTTCGCTTCGATCTGCTCCAGGTATTGCTTTTGTGTCGTCGCATCTTTCGATGGATACAGCGCCGCCAGGATCAGGCTGTGGTAAAAGTTGAACTCGGCCATCGTGCTGGTGCCCCGAATGTGGTCGAGTATCTTTCCCGCTTCCAGTATGCAGCCTAGCGCGTCCCCGTGTTTTTTGTGGAGATAGAGGACTTGTGCCTTGAGCACGAGGAAGTAACACAGCGCCACCACGTTGCGCGTTTTGCAATCTTCGACGAATTGCCGCTCGGTCATCGCCTTCGTGTCGAAGGATAGCTTTCCGCCGGTTTCGCCCCGGAGGTTGGCGATGGCCAGCTGAAAGCCCTGAATGGTGTCGATGGGCATCTGGTGCTTTGCCTTTTTGACAAAACCCATGAATCCGTCCAGTTTTTCGGACAAGCGAGCCAGCGGCATGCCCTTGTTGTAGAGATTCGCAACGCCGAATCCCAGAATGTAGCCCGCATACTGGAAATCGCCGCACTCGACCCCGGTGCGGTAACCCTCGTCGAAAGCGGCGTCGCCTTCATCGAAGGAGCGGGTCCAGTGCAACAGGAAGGCGGTATTGATGAAGATGCCCCGGCATTTTTGCACCGGGTCGTTGTAGCGCTCGCTCATCTTCAATCCGAGCTGGCAGAACGCGTAACCGTCGTGGTATTCGTGCAGCACCGAGCTGAGGATGTTCGCATAGGTGACGTATGCTTTGGCCGACTCGTGGGTGTGTCCGTAATACAGCGACAGGTTGGCCATCACGACGGCGATCACGCTATAGAGCTCCGGATCGGCCATGTATGTGGTTGGCTGCATTTCCATGAGTATTCTCATGGCGGCCCGATGCGCGCGCGAGGTCATCCTTGGCGCATTCATCAGTGCGTCGATTTGCCGATCCCCGAGGTTGGTCTTGGCCTTCGCGATTTCGGCATGCAAGGCTGCTTCCAGATTTTCCTCCGGCAGCTCGATGCCCAAGAGTTTCAGGGCCTCCCGTCCGGTCGAAATACCCTTTTGATAATCCGCCGTGACGGTGTATTGATAGATCAGCATGCCGTAGAGATCGGCCTTGCCGATGGCGGAGTCCGATTTCCCCAGCAGCAGGTAGATGATTTCCTGCGACTTGGCGAAGTCGCCCGTCAGATACTCGGCCTCGGCCCACTCCTGATGCAAGGCAAAGCAGAGCTCGTATTCTTCTTCCCAAGCGGTCTCTGGAAGGTGTGCGATGCCGGCCATGAAATATTGCCGCGCCGAAGCGTATGCAGTGTTTTTTTTCAATTGCCGTCCGGCCAGCAGATTCAGCCGCGCCACCCGGATTCGTTTTTGTTTGCCTTGAATCAGGTGGCTGGAGATATTCAGGTGGTTGACTGCATCGATAACCGTCTTGATGTTTTCGTCGTCCGGCAGGTGTTGCAACAGTATTTCTCCGATACGGAGATGGACTGATGGCTTTTTATCCCCGGGAATCAGACTATAGGCGGCTTCATGGATGCGGTCGTGCACGAACCTGAAGCCGCCATCCTCCTGGACTATCATTCCAAGATTGAGCACCGGCTGGATGTCTTGGCGGACTTGCCCGTCCGAATGTTCCCTGACCAACGCGAGCGTGGCTATGCTCCAGGAGTTGCCCAGACTGGCCGCCAGCTTCAACACATTCCGGGTTTCCTCCGGGAAACTGTTGAATTTCCTGAGCATCAGTTCGGCCACGTTGTCGGTGGCCTGCATCGCCCGGATGCCCTCGATATCCCATTGCCAGCCCGCGGGGTGTACGAATTTCAGGAGCTGGTCTTCGTGGGCGGTCTGGAGGAAAAGTTTGACGAAGAAGGCATTGCCGCCGGTTTTTCTGTAGACCTCGTCGGCAACCGGCGCCGAGGCCTCGGTCGAGCAGCCGAGCGCTTCCGCGACCAGCAGACTGGTGTTCGCAATATCGAGGGGTGCTAAGGACATTCTTTCGACTTCGCCGCGCGTTTCTTCGATATCGTCGATCGCCAGTTGCGCGGGATGCGCGGCATCGACTTCGTTGTCGCGGTAAGCGCAAACCAGCATGAAGTGGTATAGCTCCGGATCGGTGGCGAGCATCTTGAGCAGCTTCAGACTCGCCATGTCCGCATGATGGATGTCGTCCAGAAACACGACCAGCGGGTGTTCTTCTTTGGCAAAGACGCGCACGAATTTGCTGAAGGTCAGGTCGAAACGATTTTGCGACTCCACCGGGCCCAGATTGCGGACGGCAGCTTGCTTGCCGATGATTGTTTCGACCGCCGGGATCACGTCGATGACGATCTGCCCGTTTTCGCCCAGAGCGGCCAGCAGTTTTTCCCTCCAGGCCGAGATGCGCTTCTCCGACTCGCCGAGCAGCAGCTGGATCTGGCTGTGGAAAGCCTGCGTGATGGCGCTGTAGGCGCTGCCCCGGTTGTACTGGTCGAATTTTCCCGCGATGAAATAGCCGTGCCGGGTCGCGACCGGCTTCTGCAACTCGCTGATGACCGCCGACTTCCCCACGCCAGAATAGCCGGTGACCAGCAGCATTTCCGACTTGCCGCGGCTGGCTCTTTCGGAAATCGACAGTAACTGCGCGATTTCCTTTTCGCGGCCGTAGAGCTTCTGGGATAGCCGGAACTTGCCGGAGAAGTCGAACTTCCCCACCTCGAATCCCTGGATGGTGTCGCCCCTGGCGAGCAGGTCGCGGCACTTCTCCAGGTCGGCTTTCACGCCGAACGCGCTCTGGTAGCGGTCTTCGGCGTTTTTCTGCAACAGCTTGAGGATGATGTCGGAGATCGCCTGCGGAATATCCGGACGGCGTTCGGAAGGATTGGGCGGCGTTTTCGCGATATGGCTGTGTATCAGTTCCAGCGCATCGTCGGACGAGAAGGGAACATTGCCGCAGATCATCTGGTAAAACGTGATGCCGAGCGAATACAGGTCGCTGCGGTAATCGATCAGGCGGTTCGTGCGCCCGGTTTGTTCGGGAGAAATATATTCGAGCGTGCCGCCCGATGCAGCGAGATCGATGCCGTGAAAGGCGGCGAGTTCGGCGCGGGTCGAGATGCCGAAGTCCAGATATTTGATCGCCATGTTATCTGGCGAGATGGCGATGTTGCCCGGCTTCAAGTCCTTGTGGATGACATTCTCGCCATGAATGATGCCCAGGCCCTCGGCGATCTGGATGGCAATATCCAGAAATGCCGGAACATCCATCCCTCCGTCCGGGATCAGCTCGGAAAGTTTTATGCCGCCGAAATCTTCCGACACGATTGCCAGGCCGTTTTGGTAAGGCTCCAGCGCATGGTATTTGATGATGAGTTCGCTATCGAACCGGGAGCCGATGTCAAACTCGCTTCTGAACCGGTTGATGAGTTCGTGCGAAACGAACTTGGCGGTCGGGGCCTTGATGACGACAGGCTGCCTGTCGGACAGCCTGACGCCCCGATAGGCGGAACTATGGCTTCCGAGAGAGATTTTCTCCCGGATTTCATATCCCGCCAATCCGATTATTCCGTGCTGTATCACTGATTCATGAGGGGGCTGTGCAAGTATCCCGTCAGTAATAATCTGACTGGATTATTTAGAGAGCAATGCACACGGACTTGGTTTCCAGATAATTGAGCAATGCCGCATAGCCCATTTCCCTGCCCCAGCCGGATTGCTTGTAGCCGCCGAAAGGCATGGCGGCGTCGTAGACGTGGTAGCAGTTGATCCACACCGTTCCGGCCTTGAGGCGCTCGGCGGTGAGGTGGGCCTTGGACAAGTCGCTGGTCCAGATGGCGGCGGCAAGACCGTAGTTCGTATCGTTGGCCGCTGCGACGACTTCATCGATATCGTCGAACGGAACGATCACGACCACCGGGCCGAAAATTTCTTCCTTGACCACCTTCATGTCCGGCTTGGTGTCGACCAGCACCGTGGGTGCGACGAAGTAACCGTCGCTTCGCGCCTGGCGCGAGGTCAACACTTTCGCGCCCTCCTTGATGCCGCAGTCGATATACGACGAAACGCGGTCGAGTTGGATTTGCGATACCAGCGGCCCCATTTGCGCGGAGTCGTCCATGCCGCTGCCCAGCTTGATCTTGTCGGCGATGGCGGCAATACCCGCAGAAACGCGTTCGTAAACTTCACGTTCGACAAAGATACGCGAACTGGCCGTGCACACCTGGCCGTGATTGAAGAAGATCGAGTTGGCTGCGCCCGCGATGGCGGCTTCGAGATCCGGCGCATCCTTGAAAATGATCGTGGGCGACTTGCCGCCGAGTTCCAGCGAGACCTTCTTCAGGTTGCCTGCTGCGGCCTTGACGATCAGTTTGCCGACTTCGGTCGAGCCGGTGAACGCAACCTTATCCACGCCATCGTGTGCGGTCAGCGCAGCACCCGCAGTTTCACCGAAGCCCGGAACGATATTGATCACGCCTTTCGGCAGTCCGGCTTCCAGCATCAGTTCGCCCATGCGCAATGCGGTCAGCGGCGTTTCTTCCGCCGGTTTCAGCACCACCGTCGTGCCGGCGGCCAGCGCCGGGCCGAGTTTCATCGCCAGCATCAGCAGCGGGAAATTCCACGGAATGATTTGTCCGACCACGCCGACGGGTTCTTTCAGCGTGTAGGCATGATATTTCTGGCCCGGAGCATAAGGCACGGAAAGCGGGATGGTCTGGCCTTCGATTTTCGTTGCCCAGCCGGAGTAGTAATGGAAGTGGTCGGCGGAAAGCGGGATGTCCACCGCATTGGCGATGCCCTTGGATTTGCCGTTGTCGAGCGATTCGAGCTCGGACAATTCGTCGCGATGCTCGTACATCAGGTCGGCGATTTTCCAGATGATGCGGCTTCTTTCCATCGGCGACATCGTGCGCCACGGGCCGTTCTCGAAAGCTTCGCGCGCAGCGGCTACGGCGAGATCGATATCGGCCTTGTCGCCTTCGTACACCTGAGCCAACTCTTTGCCGGTGGCGGGGTTGTATGTCGTGAATGTCTTGCCGGAGACGGAAGAAACCCATTCTCCATTGATCAGCATTTTTCTGGGCGTGCCGAGAAAGGCTTTGACTTTGTCGCTGATGGTTGCGTCGTTTATTTTTGCATTAACTACTACTTCCATTTCCATCTCCCTGATGTCGCCAATATTATGATCCTGATCGAATGCGAGTAAGCAGCCTCGTTGGTGATTCGAATCGCCGGGCATTAATTTTGTATTTTTTGTATGCCGCAGAGTGGGCATTCTACCAGAGGGGTATTAAGTTCTGGGAATACATACAGAAAGCCTAGAAAGCCTAGCCTAGGGCTTGCCGCGAATTCGGTATTTTCGGGTAGCGAGGGCTGATGCCTGTCGCATTTCCAAATGCCGCATCATGATGCAAATTATTTGCGAGGAGCGCTATCGGGAAATTTCGAATCTTTTGTAAGTCGGGATAATGCGGTAGGGAAATTCCTAACGGAAGATGAGGGGCTGCGCTGGTTTGGTCGTGCTGCAATTACAGGGAATCTGCCGTGGGCCCGATTCCGTTTTGATATCGAGGCGACGCGCGCAGAGCCGGGTATCGGATGCGCGCGTCGATATGTGGCAAGACTATGAGTTTTAACGCTTCATGGAATCGAAGAATTCGGCGTTGTTCTTGGTTGCCTTGATCTTGTCCAGCAGGAAGTCCATCGCGTCCAGCTCATCCATAGGGTAGAGCAGTTTGCGCAATAGCCAGATGCGCTGCAGGATGTCCTGCTTGAGCAGCAGCTCTTCCTTGCGGGTGCCGGAGCGGTTGATGTTGATCGCCGGATAGATGCGCTTCTCGGCCATGCGGCGATCCAAGTGGATTTCCATGTTGCCGGTGCCCTTGAATTCCTCGTAGATCACGTCGTCCATGCGCGAGCCGGTGTCGACCAGCGCGGTGGCGATGATGGTCAGCGAGCCGCCTTCCTCAATGTTGCGCGCCGCGCCGAAGAAACGCTTCGGGCGATGCAGCGCGTTGGCGTCCACGCCGCCGGTCAGCACCTTGCCGGAAGAGGGGATCACGGTGTTGTAGGCGCGCGCTAGACGGGTGATGGAGTCGAGCAGGATGACCACGTCTTTCTTGTGTTCGACCAGACGCTTGGCTTTTTCCAGCACCATTTCGGCGACTTGCACGTGGCGGCTGGCCGGCTCGTCGAAGGTGGAGGCGACCACTTCGCCGCGCACGGTGCGGCTCATTTCGGTCACTTCCTCGGGGCGTTCGTCGATCAGCAGCACGATCAGCACCGCGTCCGGATTGTTCGAGGAGATCGAATGCGCGATGTGTTGCAGCATCACGGTCTTGCCGGATTTCGGCGAGGCCACCAGCAGACCGCGCTGGCCCTTGCCGATAGGCGCGATGATGTCGATGATGCGGCCGGTGATGTTCTCTTCGGCTCTGATGTCGCGCTCCAGACACATCTGTTCTCTCGGGAACAGCGGCGTCAGGTTCTCGAACAGGATCTTGTTCTTGGTGTTCTCGGGCGGCTCGTCGTTGACCTTGTCCACCTTCACCAGCGCGACATAGCGCTCGCCATCTTTCGGCGTGCGGATCTCGCCCTCTATCGTATCGCCGGTATGCAGGTTGAAGCGGCGGATCTGGCTGGGGCTGACGTAGATATCGTCAGGGCCGGCCAGATACGAGGTGTCCGGCGAGCGCAGGAAACCGAAGCCGTCCGGCAGGATTTCCAGCGTACCGTCGCCGTAGATGCTTTCGCCTTTCTTGGCCTGGCTCTTCAACAGTGCGAACATCAGATCCTGTTTGCGCATGCGGTTGGCATTCTCGATCTGGTTGGCCGCAGCCATTTCGATCAGTTCTGAAACGTGTTTTGTTTTTATGTCGGATAGATGCATGACGATACGCAGATGGGAATCTGGAAGTGGGATAAGGGATAGTTTGTGTTACGGAAGCGGGGTAGTGGATTACCTGGGTGCTTGGCCCGCATGGCCTGGAACGTATTCGTCTCGGATGTCGAACTGCTGAGGGTGAGTCTGGTTAAACGAGCAGGGGTTGAACGAACCGGGAGGCGATGCGGGTGCGACAGTAAACGCTTTAGATGTGGCTGTCAATAAATGCGGTCAACTGGGATTTCGACAGCGCGCCGACCTTGGTGGCTTCGATGTTGCCGTTCTTGAACAGCATCAGGGTCGGGATGCCGCGGATGCCGAACTTCTGCGGTGTCTGCTGGTTCTCGTCGACGTTCAGCTTCGCGACGTTCAGGCGGCCTGCGTATTCCTTGGAAATCTCGTCCAGGATAGGCGCGATCATGCGGCAAGGGCCGCACCATTCGGCCCAGTAGTCCACCAGCACGGGCAGCGGGGACTGCAATACTTCGGCTTCGAAGGTCGCATCGGAAACGTAATTGATATGTTCGCTCATGGTAGGTCTCGTTCCTGAAAATATAGGGAAGGTGTTGCCTGAAAAACGGGATTTGCTCGAATTCGCTCAAATGCGATGCGGCATCCTAACCAAAAAATCGTCCGGTGTGAAGCGCCGGAGATGTAGTCGATGGGGTAACCATTCCGGATGTTTTCCGGATTCGGCCCGGTTTTGTCATTGCGGAGGCGATGTGGTTTAATCGCCCACCATGAAATTTCCCTTCCAGAATGTCGCGCTGATCGGCAAATACAAGGCCCCCGAGATTGCTGAGCCGTTGTTGCGCCTGGCCGCTTTTTTGTCGTCTCGCGGTTTGCGCGTGGTCGTGGACAACCTGACCGCCGAACATATTCCCGGCAGCGATTACCAAGTGATGACGCTGGAGCAGATGACCGGATCGGTCGATCTGGCCATCGTGATCGGCGGCGACGGTACGATGCTGAACATCGCCCGCACGCTGTCGCCGCACCATATTCCGCTGATCGGCGTGAACCAGGGGCGGCTGGGCTTTCTGACCGATCTGTCGATGGACAGCATGCAGGAAAGCATCGCCGCGATGCTGGACGGCAAGTATGTCGCCGAGCAGCGCCTGCTGCTTTCCGCGAAAGTGCTGCGCGACGGCGTCGAAGTGTTCGGCGGGCTGGCGTTCAACGAGATCGTCGTGCACCGCAGCCAGATCAGCAGCATGGTCGAGTTCGAGGTGCGCATCGACGGCGAATACCTCTATAACCAGCGCGCTGACGGCCTGATCGTCGCCACCCCGACCGGCTCGACCGCCTATGCGCTGTCCGCCGGCGGGCCGATACTGCATCCCGGTCTCGACGTGCTGGAGCTGGTGCCGGTGTGCCCGCACTCGCTGAGCAACCGCCCTATCGTCGTGAAGAGCTCGTCTCTGATCGAGATACTGATGCACCGCACCGGCGACATCCGCGTGCGCTTTGACAGCCATACCACTTACGATCTGCAGCTGCACGACACCATCGTCGTCACGCGCCACCCCGAACCGGCCAGCCTGCTGCATCCGGAAGGGTTCAGCTACTACCACACGCTGCGCGAAAAGCTGCTGTGGAACCAAACCCTGTAATCGATGAAATTCCCTCATTCTTGTAAGCGTATAGACCAATGTTGAAGTTTCTGGGTATCCGCGACTTCGTAATCGTTTCTTCGCTGGAACTGGATTTCTCCTCCGGCTTTACCGCGCTGACCGGCGAGACCGGTGCGGGCAAGTCCATCCTGATCGACGCGCTGACGCTCGCACTTGGCGGGCGTGGCGACGCGACCATGGTGCGCAACGGTTGCGAGCGCGCCGAGATCGCGGTCGAGTTCGACATCTCCGGCCTGCCGCAACTGCGCGACTGGCTGCGCGAGCAGGGGCTGGAAGGCGACGAGGGCGTGTGCCTGCTGCGCCGAGTGCTGGATGTCGGCGGACGTTCGCGCGGTTTCATCAACGGTTGCAGCGCGACGCTGCAACAGATGCGCGAGGCGGGCGAACAACTGCTCGACATCCACGGCCAGCATGCGCACCAGTCGCTGCTGCGCCCCGATTACCAGCGCGCGCTGCTCGACGGCTTTGCCGGCATCGCGGCCGAGACGGAGCAGGTTGCGGCGCTGTATCGCGACTGGCAGACGTTGCGCCGCCGCCGCATGGCGCTCAGCGAAAATGCAGAGGCAGTCGCCGCCGAACGTGAACTGTTGCTGTTCCAGCGCGACGAACTCAAGGGGCTGAACTTCAACGCCGCCGAGTGGCAGGCTGTGCAGGAAGACTACGCGCGCCTGTCACATGCGGCCAGCCTGCTGGAGACCGCCGCGTTCGGCGTCGACACCTTGAGCGAATCCGACAATGCCTGCCTCGCGCAACTCAATGCGCTGGCCGCACGCCTGCGCGACGGCATCGCACACGACGCGAGCCTAGGCGAGGCGCTGCGCATGCTGGAAAGCGCGCAGGCCGAATTGCAGGAGGCGGTGTATGAACTGCGCCATTACCAACAGCGGCTGGATGCCGACCCGCAGCGCCTGCGCGAACTGGAGCGCCGCATTCAGGATGTGATGGACGCCGCGCGCAAATACCGTGTCGCGCCCGAGCAACTGGACGAGGCCTTGCTGCGCATCGAAGCGCGTCTCGCTGAACTCGGCGGCGACGCCGATCTGGCCGCGCTGGAGAAACAGGAACAAGCCGCGCAGCAAGGCTATCTGGCCGCGGCGAAGAAGCTGAGCGCCGCGCGCAACAAGGCTGCCAGCAAACTGGGGAGCGAGATCACCGCCTCGATGCAGACCTTGGCGATGCAGGGTGGCAGCTTCGCTGTCGCCCTGCTGCCGCTGGCGGAAGGCAATGCCTACGGGCTGGAGAGCATCGAGTTCCAAGTCGCGGCGAATCCCGGCGTGCCGCCGCGCAGCCTCGCCAAGGTCGCCTCCGGCGGCGAGCTGTCGCGCATCAGTCTGGCGATACAGGTTTCCTCCAGTCAGGTCGCCAGCGTGCCGACGCTGATCTTCGACGAGGTCGATAGCGGTATCGGCGGGCGCGTGGCCGAGATCGTCGGCCATCTGCTGAAGCGGCTGGGCAAGAGCTATCAGGTGCTGTGCGTCACCCATCTGCCGCAGGTTGCGGCTGCCGCGGATCACCAGTGGCAGGTCAGCAAGGCAGTCGAAGACGGCAGCACCCTGAGCCGCATCGCGGTGCTGGACGGTGAGCGTCGCATCGACGAGATCGCGCGCATGCTGGGCGGCGTGAAGATCACCGACACGACGCGCAAGCACGCTGCGGAGATGTTGGGCGCTACGGCATGAGGTATGATGCGGCGGTTTTGAAATAATCAAAAAACGAGAATATCTATGCGCATCACACTGATACTGGCCTCCGTGCTGCTCGCTTCGTGCAGCGGCCTTTCCACTCCGCTGCTGTCGCCGTACAAGATGGACATCCGCCAGGGCAACTACGTCACGCCGGAGATGCGCGAGAAGCTCAAGCTCGGCATGACCCGGCAGCAGGTGCGCTATGTGCTGGGTACGCCGATGCTCGCCGACGCATTCCACGGCAACCGCTGGGATTATCCCTACAGTCTGGAGCAGCGCGGCGAGATCGTCGAGAAGCAGCAACTGACGTTGTATTTCGACGGCGACCATCTGGCTCGCGTCGAGAATAACGGCAAGACTGTGGCCGACATACCGGCGATGGCGGTGGAGCAGCCCGTAGTGGCTGAGCCGGTCGCCAAGGTCGATCCCGCCGCCGAAGTGCTGACCAGTGTGCAGGCTTGGGCTGCGGCCTGGTCGGCGAAGAGTGCGCGCGACTATCTGGCGGCCTACACGGCGGACTATGCGCCCAAGGGCATGAGTCGCGAGAAATGGGAGAAGCAGCGCGTGGATCGCATCAGCCGTCCCAAGGCTATCGAAGTGGTTCTGAGCGACGTGAGCGTTGCACTTCAGGATGACACCCATGCGATGGTCTCGTTCAAGCAGGGCTATCGCTCAGATGCTTATCGAGACGAGGTGCAGAAGACACTGGCGCTGGTGAAACAGGAGGGACGCTGGCTGATCGCCGACGAGCGTCTGGGGCGCGAGGTGCTGGCCGACAAGCCGGCGGCGGCCGGCAATGCCGAGGAGGTCGTGCAGGCTGTCGTGAACCAGTGGGCCGAGGCCTGGGCCGCGCGCGATGTGGGGACATATCTCGCTGGCTATGCCAGGAATTTCAAGCCGGCCGGCATGAGCCGTGCGAAGTGGGAAGCGCAACGCAAGGAACGCATCGGCCGTGCGCAGTCCATCGAAGTCAACGTAAGCGAACTGAAGGTTAAGCTGCGCGACGACAGCCACGCCAGCGCGACCTTTAAACAGGACTACCGTTCCGACGCATACAGCGACAGCACCCGCAAGACATTGAAGTTGGAAAAGAGCGACGACGCATGGCTGATCGTCGCCGAACAAGTTACAAAATAAAGGATTGGAAATGAGCAAGATCAAAATCGCCATCGCCGGTTGCGGCGGACGCATGGGTAAAGTGCTGCTGGATTGCGTCGCGCAGGCCGACGATCTGGTGCTGCATGCCGCGCTGGAGCATGAAGGCAATGCGCTGATCGGCAGCGATGCCGGAGGCGGCGTCAAAATCATTTCCGATGTCGAGGCTGCATTGCAGGGCGCGGATGCGCTGATCGACTTTACCCGTCCGGAAGGCACGATGGAACATCTGGCGATCTGCCGCAGGCTGGGCGTGAATCTCGTCGTCGGCACCACCGGCCTGAACGCGCAGCAGAAGGCGCAACTGGGTGCGGCGGCGCAGGACATCGGCATTGTGTTCGCGCCCAACATGAGCGTGGGCGTGAACCTGGTGTTCAAGCTGCTGGAGACCGCCTCGCGCGTGCTCGCCCACGGCTACGACATCGAGGTGATCGAGGCGCACCATCGCCATAAAGTGGACGCACCGTCCGGTACTGCGCTGGGCATGGGCGAAGTCATCGCCCGCACGCTGGGTCGCGATCTGGAGCAGTGCGCGGTATACGGCCGCGAAGGCGTCACCGGCGAGCGCGATCCCTCCACCATCGGTTTCGCCACCGTGCGCGGCGGCGACATCGTCGGTGACCACACCGTGCTGTATGCCGGCATCGGCGAGCGCATCGAGATCACCCATAAGGCCAGCAGCCGCGCCACGTTCGCGTTGGGCGCGCTGCGCGCCGCGCGTTTCCTGGCTGAGAACAAAGCCGGCTTGTACGACATGCAGGACGTGCTCAGTCTGAAATAATCAATTTCGGTAATCTATAGGCCGTTCATGGTGAGCTCGTCGAACCATGAACGGCTCTTCGACAAGCTCATAACCAGCGACTTGGTCATCGTTGTTTGATGGCCGCTAATAGTTTTATCAGGGCGAACAGACTTGAGCATCTGAAAAGCCTCAGTCGTTGCGTAACACAGTATCAACTCGTAAATATCCGAAAGACCTTCATGGAAGCCTTCCTCGTATCCACCGGCATCGTCGCGCTCGCCGAAATCGGCGACAAGACGCAATTGCTCGCCTTCATCCTCGCGGCCAAGTTCCGCAAGCCTGTGCCCATCATCCTCGGCATCCTGGTCGCCACCATCGCCAATCACGCGATGGCCGGCGCACTCGGTGCGTGGATCACCTCGCTGATGGGATCGGAGACGCTGCGCTGGGTGCTGGGCGTGTCGTTCATCGCGATGGCGGGCTGGACGCTGATTCCGGACAAGTTCGACGAGGACGAGGCAAAGCTTGCGCAATTCGGCGTGTTCGGCACGACGCTGATCGCGTTCTTCCTCGCCGAGATGGGCGACAAGACCCAAGTCGCGACTGTCGCCTTGGCCGCGCAATATCACTCTATCCTGTTCGTCGTCCTCGGCACTACGCTGGGCATGATGATCGCCAACGTGCCGGCGGTGCTGCTCGGCGACAAGATCGCCGAACGCATGCCGGTGCGCATGGTGCACGGTATTGCTGCCGCGATCTTCGCGGTGTTGGGCGTGGCCACGCTGCTCGGGGCGGGCGAGAGCCTCGGTTTCTGAGCGGCGGAGTATCGTCCGCGAGGTGCGATACTCCGCGTTTTTTGTGATCGCGCCCCGTGTTTCTTCCGGCGCAATGCGCTATGCTTACGGCCCTCTGTGCCTGCTCAAGAGCCTAACCCACGAGAACGAACGCCATGGAAGAAAAAACACTAAAGCTCCGCGCCTATTCCGACGACATCAAAAATCCCGCCGCACCGATCAATCCCGCGGACGAAAAATCCCTCGAACTCGCGATGAAGGATGCACAGATCGAAGAGGAGCGCAGCCGTTCGCTCGAACACCTGAAGACCATCGTGCAGTTGCGCGAGAGCCTCAAGCAGGAACAGGCCAAGGTCGCAGAGGCCGCGAAAAAGGTGGCCGAGCTGGAAGTACGGGTGAAGGGCACGACCGAACAGGAGGCGAACGAACTGGCGAAGAAAACCGCGCAGCTTGAAGAAGAGAAAAACCGCTCGGTCGAATACATGCGGATGATCGAGCAGTTGCGCGAAAACCTGAAACAGGAACAGGCCAAGGTCGCCGAGGCGGGCGGCAAAGTAGCCGTTCTCGAAGCCAAAGCGGGCGATCTCGTCACCCAGGAAGCCAGGATCCGGGAATTGACCGATGCGCTGGGCAAGATCGCCGCGATTGCGGCTACCGGCAAGGCTGTCTGACTGCTCCCGATCTCCCGCGCGGGGAGCGGAGTTACTCGAACACCAGTTCGCCCTCTTTCGTCTGAAACACTCCGCCCTGCCGTTCCTGCTCGATGTGATTGTGGAGCAGGCCGAAGCGTACATCCGCTCCCGGATAAACCTTCTTTTCTACCACGACCTGCGCGTCCGCGGTCAGGTCGATCTCAGCCTGCAACTCCTTCTCGTCTTCGCCGAACGCCTCGATCTCCTGAAGCGTCGCCTCGCGTGTGGCCTCCGCCGTCTGGATCGTGGCGGGTGGCAGGCGGCCAGGATGCTGTTTGGCCAGTTCCAGCAGCTTGATCAGGTCGGCCAGCTTGTGTTCGGCGGCTTCTCGGTGCTCTTTCACGGTCTTCAGGTTCTCGTGCAACTGCTGGTCTGCGCCCGCGACGATGACCGTTCTCACGAAAGATTCGGAGCCGATCACATGGGCCTTGACCAGCATCGCGCCATGGGTGACGCCGCCGATGAGGTCGCCCCTGCGGCTGCCCTTGTCGCCGACCAGTATCTGATGGCCGGCCCGGAGTTCGCTCTGCATCGCATAGTCATGGATGAAGATGCCGGCACCCGCCGAGATGTGGGCGTTCTGCGCGAAGCGGGTGGTGCATGAACCGCCGCACTTGATCATGGAATAGTGCTGGGTATTGTCCTCCGACAACCCGAGTATGCCGCCCTTGACAGAGATATCCCCGACCGCCTCCAGGACCGCGCCCTCGACGGTGCCGTCCACATGTATGTCGCCGGTCGACTCGATCTTCATGCCGGTGTGCACGTCGCCGGTCACATGTATCGTTCCGTCGAAAGAGATGTTGCCGGTATGGAGATCGACATCCTGAACCGTATAGACCGGTTCCACATGCACTTCGTTCTTTTTTTGCACGGGGAAGCCGTTGATGGTGGCGACGAGCACATTCGGGTCGTCGGGAGAGGGGGCAACGCCGTCCAGCCTGGCGGCGAAGGCGATGTCCTTTCCCTGTCGCGCGGGGATGGTCTTGCCCGACAGGGTCATGCCCGGTACGCCCGGTGTCGGCGGGATATGCCGCACCAGCGCGTCTCCCGCAGCGACGGTCGGCACGTCGCCCAGCTCGCGAAAATCGGCCAGCCCGTCCTTGTCGACATGTGGGCTGCGGTTGCTGATGAAGGGAATGAGGTTCTCTATCCTTCCGTCGAGTCCATGCTCCGGCATCTTTCCGGATGCGATCAATACCTTTTCGCAGCTCGGCAGCGAGCGTTCGATGGCGGCCAAGTCGAGTTTCACCGTGATGCCCTTGCGCTTCGCCTCCTCGACGACCTCTTCCGCGCGGACAGATTCGCCTCCCGCGGGCGGCTGGCAGGACAGGTACGCGGAGAGCTGGTCGTCCGAGAACGTGATGGAGCACTTTCCGTCCATCGCCTTGGCGACGACGATTTCGAAGGCGATGCCCGAGTTGTATTTCGACAGGGCATTGGCAAGGGCGATTTCGTCCGGGAAATATCCGCCGAAACCCGCCGCATCGATAACCCGCTTCAGATCGTCCAGCGTGACGGGCTCGACAGCAGCTTCCGGCGCGAAGGCTGCGACGACCTTTTTCTCTGCTTCGTCGAGGCGGACGGACAGGTATCGCAAAGCGTCATCCGGCATGGCATTCATTTCCCGCGAGTTCTATTTGAGCACCTCGGCGAAGAAGGTCTGCAACTGCGACCATGAGTCCTTGTCCGCCTCCGCGTTGTAGGCGAGGGGCATGTTGAACTTCTTCGCGAACCCGTCTGCATCAGGATTGGTGAAGCTGTGCATCGCGCCGGGATACGACACCACCTTGTAGTTCACGCCCGCCTGTTCCATCTCCTGCTTGAATGCGTCCACCTGCGCGGGCGGAATCATCTTGTCGTCCGCGCCGGTGAATACGCGCACCTGCGCCTTTACCTTGCCTGCCTGCGCGGGTGCATCGGTGGTCAGTCCGCCGTGGAAGCTCGCGACGCCGCGCAACGCCTCGCCCTCGCGCGCCATCTGCAGCACCACCGAGCCGCCGAAGCAGTAACCGATCGCCGCCAGCTTGCCGCCGTCCACGTTGCGCTGCTTGCGCAGCAGCTTCATCGCAGCCTCGAAGCGCGCCTTCGCCATGGGCTTGTTCTTCGCCACTTCGCCGGCGAACTTGCCCGCGTCGTCCGGGTGGTTCGCCAGTTTGCCGTCACCGTACATGTCCACCGCCAGCGCCACATAGCCCAGTTCCGCCAGCATGTTCGCGCGCTTGCGCGCATAGTCGTTATGTCCCCACCATTCGTGCACCACCAGCACCGCCGGACGCTTGCCCTTCACCGCGTCGTCGTAAGCGATCCAGCCTTTCATCGTCGTGCCGTTGGCGGTGTAGGTCACCTCCTTGCCTTGCACGGCGGCGATGGCGGTGGAGGCGCTGAAACAGAACAGGGCGAGTGAAAGCAAGAGGTTCTTCATGGACATACTCCTTCGGTTATCGGTGCAAGCCTGCGATAGTTGTCTTTCGGATGTTCGAACCTCCCCGGCGTGCGTGCCAGTCCATCTGGATAGGGGCGAACGGCCGGAGAGGATGCGGCAATTTACTCTGGTGCAGAGGGGAGGGCAATACGGGAGGCGGTTTACCACTTCAGCAGCGTCCTGCCCAGTTGCAGGCCGAGCAGACCGGCAGCCAGCATGGGCGGTAGTGCCACTGGATCATGAGGAAGACGGAATCGTTCACCTCGGCCAGTAAGCTAGCTAATCGCTTCGCGTGAATTTCTGGGAAGCTGGTGGAAAGAACGTGGTGCAAGATCGAGAGCGCATGCATGGCAGGTTTTCCTTTGCAGTTTGGTCGCTACGAAAGAGACAAAAAATCTGCCATGCATGTGCTGTTTTTGAGCGAGTAGTACGCTCCAGTTTATTGAGGTGCAACGGAGTTTTGTGGGAAGATTTTAGAGTCTGCCCCTTTTGCCCGCTCCTCGCTCTGTGTTTAGCCTCACTGGATCATTGATTCTCCGGCAATAGCATTACTGATCCGGTCAATAGCGAGATATGCGGTCATTCTCGATACGGACTCGGTCTCCGACGCGTAAATCGTTAATAGTTTGTTGCGTCACGGTTTGATATCCCCCGTTCTCAAGTCGCACCCGTATACGATATTCATCTTGCTGCTTATTACTCTTCTCTATCTGGTGCCCCACCACGGCACCACCGACAGCGCCGGCCACGGTCGCGACATCCTGGCCGGTTCCACTACCGACTTGATGTCCGAGCACTCCGCCTACGACACCGCCGATAACTGCGCCAGCGCCCATTCCGCCGCTGCTCCCGCGAGTTGTCTCGATCGCGTCAATCACGCCATATGCAACGCTGGAATAGGATGACGAGGATGACACGGAGCGAGAATCGGTGTTCGCGCAACCGCTCGTCAGGGCTGCCACAGTGAGAAAAATCGCAATAATGATTGGAGATGATTTCATAATAGCCTCCTGAATTGATGGTTTTACGCCAGAGGAACCAATTCTACTTGCGCACAAACAGCAGGATCACTCCCGCTACCAACGCCCCCACGCCAGCCCAGACCGGGATGTTTACTGTCTCCTTGTCCTTGACCGACAACTCTATCGGCCCTATCTGGGTATGGTGCGTTTCCTCGGTGTAAGTGAAACTGCCATTACGCCAACCCCAGGCCACCGGCCACGATCAGCGCGATTGCCAGCATCCTGACTGCATTCATTTCATTTCTCCATTAAAGAGCCGCTTATATTTGCGGCATTGGCGATGAGGAAAGCCTGATAAAGCGAAAACCGTGAATAACCGGAGCGCTTTACCATGCTCCACTTCGCTATATAAAAAATGACGCAGGCATTACAGTCGTCGACCTTGAATGACACGCAGCAATACCACCACGATCGCGATGATCAAGAGAACGTGAATGAATCCGCCCATGGTGTACGAGGAAACCAATCCAAGTAGCCAAAGGATAAGCAAGATAATCGCAATAGTTTCGAGCATGGTCGCTACTTCTTAATAAGGAAAACAGATTGACTACCTGCCCTTAACCCGCATGTCATTCTTGACGGATGTCACGCCCTTGATGCCTCGCGCAACGTCAGCCGCCTTATTGATATCGCCCTGCGTACCGACGAAGCCGCTCAACTGAACTTCACCCTTGAAGGTTTCGACGTTAATTTCAGCAGATTTCAACGAAGGTTCGTTAAAGATCGCCGCCTTTATCATGGTTGTAATAACACTGTCATCAATATACTCGCCTGTACTTTCCTGCTTGGGCGTCGACGCACATCCCAGCGCTGTTGCCAGCATGAGGGCAAGAACAATATTGAAAAGATATTTAAGTTGTTTCATGGCTGCTCTCCCAAAATTAGGTTAAGAAAAAACGGGTGATAACAAACTTCAAACGATGTGAATTGCTATCAGCTTTTGTTGCCGACAACCTTCCAAGATGCCTTGATGACAGCACTGCCAAAGTTGCCTAAACGATGTATCGTCACGATCAATCATGCAACAACCGTAGTGAAGAGAAGGGTGCACTTCTTCCCCAAAATGCGCTATACGCAAGAGTACTTATGAGGTATGACTTCTTCGCAGTAAGTCGTTATGAAGGAAAACCTCAGGGGCAGACTCGAATCAGGTTTTGAGATCGCGGATTGAAATGAAATGGATGAAAAAACAATTCGAGCCCGGCTCTTTGACACGCCCCTGGATGAAGATATCCGCGAGAAAACACCGAAGCATCGGCAGCAAAAAACTACCACTTTAGCACCAGTCGTCCGACCCATAATCCGATCAAGCCTGCCGCCAGCATGGGCAGGTAGTGCCACTGGATCATGTGGAAGACGGAATTGTTCACCTCATGCAATCTTAGCCACAGAGCCCCCACACTGAAGGCGGCGAGAAGCACGATGCTGCCGGCTGTACGGTAATGTGTGCTGGCGTATCCCCGCATGGCATGGAGCGTCCAGATGGCGGGCAATAGCGCAACCAGGACGATACTGAGGGTGCATTCGAAGGTGTGAGATGGCAGCGGCGACGGAGGGTCGTCCGCATTCCACGCGAAGAAGATGACCGCAATGAATAGCGCCATCATCGCGGCCGGTTTCCAGGCCGCACCGCGCTTCTGGTGCAGGTCGGGGAATGCGAGCAGCGCGGCACTGAGTGTGGCGGCGACGAAGATGCCGAGCAGCAGGGCTATCTCGGCTGCGAACCACGGCTCGCCGAACTTCTCCATCAGGTCGGGGCGCAGTCCGGTAAGCGCCAGTAACACGGCGAGATAGGCTGCCGCCGCTCCCATCCACTTGAGGCCGAGCGCGAAAGGATGGGGCGCGGGCCGCACCACTACGGCATCCGCTGCCAGTTTTTCCACCAGGCGTTCGATGTTTTTCATCATTGTTTTGGCATTATCGTTCCAGTTTTTTGCGCAATATCCTGTAGGCGCGATGCGCTGCGACCTTGACTGCGGATTCGTTCATGCCCATCTTTTGCGCCGTTTCTTTCGCGGTGTAGCCTTGCTGGTGCATCAGGCGCAGGATGGTCGATTGTTTCTCGGGCAGTTTTTCGATCTCCCCGCTGATGGATTCGTAGTCGAGGTTCGTTTCGGTTACATCTTTGTGCAGGATGTTTTCCAGATCAGCGATGTCCTCCGCATGGCGCAGGCGATCGGCATAGTGCGTGCGCAGATGATCCTTCAGGCGAAAGCTGGCGATGGCATAGGCCCATGGCTTGTAGGGGCGGCGGCCGTCGTAGGTGTGGCGCGCCTTGTGGATGGAAAGCAGTATCTCCTGCAGCAGGTCATCCACCTCGCTGTCGGCGTTCAGTCGTCTGGACAGGAAGGGGCGCAGGAGCAGGGCGGTTTTGCGCAGTAATTCGGCGTAGGCGCGCTGATCCCCGGCCAGCGCCTGCCGCATCAGTACCGCCAGATCGTCTGTCGTATCGGTCACCACGGCTCCGTTATGTAACCATTATCCCGCCCGGCTCGAATCAATGGTCGACAAGGAGCGGATCAAGGCGGCTTCGAATTCTTGCACCGCGCCGCATGCCTGTGTATGGGTATTACCCTGTAGGAGAGTCCATCATGCAAACCATCAGCCATATCCTCAAAGGCATCCTCGGCGGCCTGTGCCTGATAACCAGCCTGGGTGCAATCGCGGCGCCTACAGTACAGACGGCGGTATTCGCCGGCGGCTGCTTCTGGGGTGTCGATGCGGTATTCAAACATGTAAAAGGCGTGTCAGACGTGGTGTCCGGCTACGCCGGCGGCAGCGCGGCGACGGCGAACTATGAGCAGGTGAGCCGGGGCGATAGCGGCCACGCCGAAGCAGTGCGCGTCCGTTTCGATCCGGCGCAGGTGTCCTATCGCCAGTTGTTGCAGGTGTTCTTCGGCGTGGCGCACGACCCCACGCAACTTAACCGGCAGGGGCCGGATGTCGGCAAGCAGTACCGCTCGGCGATCTTCTACACCGATGCTGCGCAGCAGAAGGCGGCGCAGGACTATATCCGCCAACTCGCCGATACGCGCGTCTATGTCGCGCCCATCGTCACGCAGGTCGTGCCGTTGCAGCAATTCTTTTCTGCCGAGGAATATCACCAGAACTATTTGGCGCGCCATTCCTACCAGCCCTACATCGTCATCCACGACATGCCCAAGCTGGACAGGTTGCGCAAGGAACTCCCGGCGTTGTACCGCTAATGTATGTTGCACTGATGCCGACCGGCAAAGCAGTTGGTAGGGTGGGCTCTGCCCACCATGTCGGGCAGAGCCCGACCTACATGGACGCACCGGCGCGGCCGACTATCTCAATGGAGGACCAAATGGACAGACGCTCATTCATCAAATTCGCGGCGACAGGAACCGGGGTGCTGGCCTTCCCGGGAATATTCGCCTTCGGTCAGGCCGTCGCCGCCGAACGCATCGCAAGGCTGGTCAGGAGCGATGCGGAATGGAAGAAGCTGCTCACGCCGGAGCAGTACTTCATCCTGCGGCAGGAGGGCACCGAGCGCGCGTTCACAAGTCCGCTCGACAAGGAGAAGCGCAGCGGCATGTATCGTTGCGTCGCCTGCGACCTGCCGCTGTTCCCGTCGAAGTTCAAGTTCGACAGCGGTACCGGCTGGCTCAGCTTCTACGACGTGCTGCCCGGCGCGGTCGGCACCAGGACCGACTACAAGCTGGTCTACCCGCGCACCGAATACCACTGCGCGCGCTGCGGCGGCCATCACGGCCATGTGTTCGACGACGGGCCGAAGCCCACCGGCCTGCGCTACTGCAATAACGGCGTGGCACTGCGCTTCGTGCCGGATAAAGCGTAATGAACGCCGTCGACATCGGTCTCGCCTTCCTCGAAGGCCTCGCGCTGATCGTCTCGCCCTGCATCCTGCCGGTGCTGCCGCTGGTGCTGGCGACTTCTGTGGACGGCGGCAGACGCAGGCCTTACGGCATCATTATCGGCTTCGTGCTCGCGTTCAGCCTGTTCGCGATGGCGGCGCGCGAACTGGTGTCGCTGCTGGGGCTGGACCTCGATATCGTCAAGGATGCCTCGCTGGTGTTGCTCGCGCTATTCGGCCTGGTGCTGCTGTCCGAGAAGCTGTCGGAAAAGTTCAGCGCACTGACGCAAGGCGCGGCGAATCTCGGCAACGACCTCGCCTCGACCCGAGGCGAAGGTCTGCTCAGCGGCATCGCCATCGGCGCGCTGATCGGGCTGGTGTGGACGCCCTGCGCGGGGCCGATACTCGCCGCAGTGCTGGTGCAGGTGATACGTCAGGAAACCGAACTCGCGGGCAACCTCGTCATCCTCTCGTTCGGCATTGGTGCGGGTATCCCGATGCTCATCATCGCGCTGACGGGGCGCAAAATCATGAGCAAGCTGGGCTTCTTCACGCGCCACGCCGAGGCGGTGCGCAAGGGATTCGGTGTGCTGATATTGCTGGCGGTGGCCTATATCGCCTCCGGTGCGAACATCGAGTCGTTGTTCATGAACGCCAATAAAGTGGAAGCGCCGCGCGGCGAACTGGTGCTGGAGGAAGGGCTGGGCCAGCCTTATCCCGCGCCGGAATTCGCCGAGATAGCGGCATGGGAGAATTCGCCGCCGCTGACGATGGCGGGCCTGCGTGGCAAGGTGGTGCTGGTCGATTTCTGGACCTATTCCTGCATCAACTGCGTGCGCACGCTGCCTTATCTCACCGACTGGGACCGCAAGTATCGCGACATGGGGCTGGTGATCGTCGGCGTGCATTCGCCCGAGTTCGAGTTCGAGAAGAAACTGTCCAACGTGCGGGCGGCGATCGCGCAGCACGGCATCCGCTACCCCGTCGCGCAGGACAACCGGCTCTCGACCTGGCTGAACTTCCGCAACCGTTACTGGCCCGCGCATTACCTGATCGACAAGCAGGGGCAGGTGGTCTACACGCACTTCGGCGAAGGTCAGTACGACGTCACCGAGAACAACATCCGCTACCTGCTCGGTCTGAAGGAGAAGAGCGAGACCATCAGGGTAGAAGGGCCGACGTTCGCGTCCGGACAAACGCCGGAAACCTACCTTGGCTACGCGCGCGCCGACAGCTTCGGCGGCGGCGAGCGTCCATCGCTCGACGCGCAGGCCAGCTACCGCTTCCCCGCGTCGCTCGGGAGCGACGAATGGGTGCTGAACGGCCGGTGGCGAGTGGAGCGGGAGCGGATAGTCGGCGGCGAAAAGGGGGCAGCGCTGCGCCTCAGCTTCAAGGCGCGCAAGGTGTTCCTCGTGCTCGGCGCTGCCGGCAGCAAGCCGGTGCATGTGACGATCAGATTGAACGGCGAACCGGTCGGCAGCAATGCGGGCAAGGATGCGCCCGCGGGCGTGGTCACCGTCGGGCGCAACACGCTGTACGAACTGATAGATCAGAAGACGCCGAAGAGCGGCCTGCTTGAAATCAAGGCCGATTCGCCGGGGCTGGAGGCCTATGCCTTCACGTTCGGCTAGCTATGGCAACGAGAGATTCGCGATCTCACTCCGTTCGTGGCGAGTGCCTTGTGCGGTGTATCGCTGACCCGTGCGCAGATCCTGCAACAGGCCGGCACTGCGATGCCGGCCCAGGCCAACCAGTTGCCGAACAACGTGCTGTCGCTGCTGCGTTAAGCAGGTTGCCGGGACTCAGGGTTCGTCACCAAAAAACAACGGGCGCTTCGGCGTCCGTTGTTTTTTTGCGATCGTTCGATGCTCCGTATTTTGTTTGTCTGGGTAACGGAAATGGCAGTATTTGATTCCCGAGTGCAGTCTTGTCGTTGACGGAGTGGGCGGAGTCTGTATAATTCGCGCTCCTTTGCAGTGAGGGTCGTTAGCTCAGCCGGTAGAGCAGCGGACTTTTAATCCGTTGGTCGCGTGTTCGAATCACGCACGACCCACCACTTACAGGATTCAAGCCAGTTCTGCTTGTTCCCCATGCCGCTTTAGCTCAGTTGGTAGAGCAACCGCCTTGTAAGCGGTAGGTCGTCAGTTCGAATCCGACAAGCGGCACCATATGATAGAGCCCCGCAGCAATGCGGGGCTTTTGCATTTTCAGGGCCGGACGTACCGCGCCGCTTCCCGACGCCATGCGCAAGAAAGCCATGCCGCGTGCGGAATTTAGGAATAAAATCGACAAGCGTTCCTTCCCTATTCTCCGGCTTGAGGGGAATAGGGCGGAGGGTGGCCGCCGGGCAGATTGTTGCAATGGCTGAAACAGGTGAAAGTGATCATGGACTCTCCTCAGAAAAAATCGCCGCGCAAGTATCTGTTGCGTTCCGAGCAGAATACGATCGAGCATTCGCTGATCAGCCATCTGCTTTATTCCGTCGGCAAGGGTAGCAAGGCGGCGACCGGGCGCGACTGGCACGACACCGCGACCCATACGGTGCGCGACCATCTGATCGAGCGCTGGGTGCGCACGGTCGGCAATTACTACGAGCAGGATCCGAAGCGTCTGTATTATTTGTCGATGGAGTTCCTGATCGGGCGCATGCTGTCGAATGCCGCGCTCAATCTGGGTATCGAGGAGCCGGTGCGCGGCGGTCTGCAGGCTTTCGGGCAGGATCTTGAAAAAGTCGCGGAGATGGAAACCGATGCGGCGCTGGGCAATGGCGGCTTGGGCCGTCTGGCGGCCTGCTTCCTGGATTCGATGGCGACGCTCGATATTCCCGGCATGGGCTACGGCATCCGTTACGAGTACGGCATGTTCAACCAGCGCATCGAGCGCGGCCAGCAGGTGGAGCATCCGGACAACTGGCTGCGTTACGGCAATCCGTGGGAATTCCAGCGCCCGGAACGTTTGTATCCGGTCAAGTTTTACGGCAAGGTGGTGCAGTTCGCTTCCGCCGGCGGCAAGACCGAGCACCACTGGGTCGATCCCGAGATCGTGATGGCGATGGCCTACGATGTGCCTATCCCGGGCTACAAGACCAAGACCGTCAACAACCTGCGGCTGTGGGCGGCCAAGGCAACGCGGGAATTCGATCTGGATTCGTTCAATGCCGGCGATTACATCGGCTCGGTCGAAGAGAAGAACAGCACCGAGAATCTGTCCAAGGTGCTTTACCCGAACGACTCGTCGGCGATAGGGCGCGAGTTGCGCCTGCGGCAGGAGTATTTCTTTGTGTCTGCATCGATACAAGACATTCTGCACCGCTTCCGCTCGGACCACGACGACTGGAGTTTGCTGCCGGAGAAAGTGGCGATCCAGCTCAACGATACCCATCCGGCGATTGCCGTGGCGGAGCTCATGTACCAGTTGCTCGATGAGCAACATCTCGGCTGGGATGTTGCCTGGCAGATGGTCACGAAAATATTCGCCTATACCAACCATACGCTGATGCCCGAGGCGCTGGAGACCTGGTCGGTGGAGAAGTTCGAGAAGGTGTTGCCGCGCCATCTGGACATCATCTACGGGATCAACCACCGATTTCTGGCACATGTGAACCACCTGTTTCCCGGCGACACCGATCTGCTGCGGCGCGTTTCCATCATCGACGAGGATCATGGGCGGCGCGTGCGCATGGCCCATCTGGCGGTGGTCGGCAGCCATACCGTGAACGGCGTTGCGGCGATCCACAGCGAGCTTTTGAAGAGTACGCTGTTCGCCGATTTTCATCGCATTTACCCCGGCAAGTTCATCAATGTCACCAACGGTATCACGCCGCGCCGCTGGCTGAATCAGGCGAACCCGATGCTGACCGAGTTGATCGAGTCGCGCATCGGCGGCAGCTTCGTGCGCAATCTGGAGAAACTCGGCAGCCTGGTCGAATGCGCCGAGGATGCTTCATTCCGCAAGGACTTCCGTGCGGTCAAATACGCCAACAAGCTGCGTCTGGCCGAATATATCGAGCAGCATGTCGGTATACGCGTCGATCCGCATTCGTTGTTCGACGTGCAGGTCAAGCGCATCCACGAATACAAGCGCCAGTTGCTGAACGTGCTGCATGTGATCACGCTCTACAACCGCATCCGCGCCGGGCAGACGGAGGGCATCGTTCCGCGCACGGTGATCTTCGGTGGCAAGGCCGCGCCCGGTTACAAGACGGCCAAGCTAATCATCCGGCTGATTAACGACGTCGCGAGCATCGTCAACCATGATCCTGCGGTGCAGGATATGCTCAAGGTGGTGTTCATTCCCAATTACGACGTGTCCACCGCGGAGAAGATCATCCCGGCCTGCGAACTCTCCGAGCAAATATCCACTGCCGGCACCGAGGCTTCCGGCACCGGCAACATGAAGATGGCGCTCAACGGCGCGCTGACGATAGGCACGCTGGATGGTGCAAACGTGGAGATACTCGAAGAGGTCGGCGAGGAGAATATCTTCATCTTCGGTCTGACCACGCCGGAGGTTGCCGGGCTGCGCGCGCGCGGTTACAACCCGTGGGACTACTATAACGGCAACGCTGAACTGCGCCAGGCGCTGGACATGATAGGCGGCGGCTTCTTCTCGGTGGCAGAGCCGGGGCGCTATCAGGCGATACGCGACAGCCTGCTATCGCAGGGCGATCATTACATGCTGCTGGCCGACTACGCCGGCTATGTGGCGATGCAGCGCAAGGTCGCCGAGCTGTACGGCGATCATGAGGAATGGTCGCGGCGCGCGATCCTGAATGTCGCGCGCATGGGCAAGTTTTCCAGCGACCGTTCGATCAGGGAATATGCCGAACAGGTTTGGGACGTAAAGGCTGCGCTGGAGAAAGACTAAGCCCGGCGCAGGAATTTTTGAGTTGGAATGCACAGGAGGCGTCATGGTTAGCTTAAACGATGTGGATCGTCGGGATGGCTCGGCTTTGCCGGGCGGCGAGGATCGGCGCTCGAATCCGCATATTCGCGCAATTTTCGAATCGGCATGCCAACTGACTGCGCCGTTCTTCGATCCCGCCCAAGGCTGGGGCGGACAATCGTTGACGATGTATGCCCGCCAGGCGTTGCGCGAGGCCTATCCGGAACTAACGCAGCAGGATACCGCACTGCTGTTCGCCGCCGTGCAGCGTTTCCACAGGGGTGTTCCGAGCAAATAGCAGCTCGATCGGAGCCCGAATTGTTACGCTTGCCTGATCGCTACGCCATTCGTGCGCAGGCATTTCTGCTTTTCTTCTCACTGTCTTCTTCCGCCGCTGCGGCGAGCATTGCGCTGAGCATCGCCGATATCGCCGCGCCGGACTTTTCCGCGCGTGGCATTGCGTTGAGCTTGCCGCAGGACGGTTCCGCCGAGCTGCGCATCGATCAATTGCAGGTGCAAGGGCGCGAACTACGCAAGGCGAGATTGCATTGCGCGCGCTTCGAATTGTCCACCGCCGGGATGAGTTGCAGCGGCGGCAGCCTGGATAAATTGCCGGGCATTGCGCTGGAGTTCGGCTACCGCTTCGGCGGCGCATGGCAATTCTCGGCGCAACTGCGCAAAGCGCCCGCCAAGGCGCTGGCGGTGTTCATGCCTGCGGACATGCCGCAATTCACCCAAGGGTCATTGCATGGCGCACTGCATGCCGGCGGCGATGCGGCGGGCACGAACTCGTTCGATGCGGACTTGCGACTGGCCGATGTCGGCTTCGGCGATACGACCGGCCTGCATGCGGCGGAGAAGTTGCGCGGCACGGCGAAGTTGGCTGCCACGCGCAAGGCCGGGGTGTGGAACTGGCAGGGCGACATCGATTGGCAGTCTGGCGATCTGTTCTGGCAGCCGTTGTATTTGACTGGTGCAGTCGAGCGCAAATTGAGCATGGCCGGCAGCTACGACGGTGCGCGCCTTGCGGTCGAGCGGGGCGAGGCCGCGCTGGCGCAGATCGGCCGTGTGCAATTCGCCGCACAGTGGGATTTGAGGCAGTCCAGGCTGGACCATGCGACGGTGCATGGCGACGATCTCGCGCTGGAGCGGCTGTTCGCCGATTACGCCAAGCCGTTTTTTGACGGCGGCGCATTGGCGGAAGCGATGTTGTCCGGCCATGCTGACGTGGATTGGCGCTATCGCGACGGCGCGACGCAATCGTTGCGCCTCGCCCTGCGCGAGGTTGGTGTCGCCGATGCGCAGCAGCGTTTCGCATTGCGCGGGCTGAACACGGCATTTGATTGGCGACCCAACGCGGCACAGCATGCCGACATTGTGTTCGCCGGCGGCGAGATGTTTGGCGTGCCGTTCGGCGCTGCGCAATGGCGGATGCAAATGCAAGGCATGCAGTTCGGCGTGGCGCATGCGGCGTTGCCGCTGCTGGACGGCAAGCTGGAGCTGAACGATTTCCGTCTGCGGCGCGAGGGCGACGACTGGCGCTGGCAGTTCGGCGCGGCGCTGAGCGGCATCTCGATGGAACGATTCAGCCAGTCTGTGGGTTGGCCGCAGATGCTGGGCACGTTGGCGGGACGCATTCCCAGAGTGAGTTACGACGGTGCGGCGATCAGCGCCGAGGGCGCGCTGCTGTTCAATCTGTTCGACGGCACGGTGGTCGCGAGCCGACTCAAACTGGCCGATCCGTTCGGTCGCGCGCCGCGCCTGTACGGCAACCTCAACATGCGCGAGCTCGATCTCGATTTGCTCACGCGCACCTTCTCGTTCGGCAGCATGCAGGGCCGCATCGACGTGGACGTGAACGATCTGGAGTTGCAGAACTGGCAACCGGCGCGCTTCGACGCGCGCATTGCCAGCAGCGACGGCGATTACCCGAAGAAGATCAGCCAGAAGGCGGTGCAGAACATCTCCGCGCTGGGGGGGGCGGGCGCGGCTGCGGCAATCCAGCGCAGCTACCTGCGCTTCTTCGAAAATTTCGGTTATGACCGCATCGGCTGGCGCTGCAAGTTGCGCAACGGCGTATGCGCGATGGGGGGCGTGGACAACGGCAGCGGCGGGGCTTACGCCATCGTCAAGGGCGGCGGCATTCCGGCGATCACCGTGATGGGCTACAATCGCGCCGTTTCGTGGAACGAACTGGTCAGCCGCTTGAAGCGCGTGACACAGGGAAATATGCAGGCAGTGGTCAAATAAAGAAGTAGCGGAGATGTATCGTAGGGTGGGCTTTGCCCACCATGTCGGGCAGAGCCCGACCTACATTGGGTCGGATAAAGGAGATGCAATGAGAACGAACGTAGCAAGTCACGCCAATAAAATCTGGATCGTTATGGCCGCACTGGCGCTGAGCGCCTGTGTCACCATCAACATCTATTTCCCCGCCGCCGCCGCGGAAAAGGCTGCGGACAAGATCATCGAAGAAGTGTGGCAAACCCCGAAGGCCGATCAACCCGCCACTACCGAACCTGCCGTGAAGGAGACGAAATGAACGCCATGATGAAAATACTGGTTAGCCTGTTCGTGTTGCTGTTTGCATTCAATGCAGGCGCAGTCGATCTGGAAGTGAACACGCCCGGCGTGAACGCGATCAAGCAGAGCATGCAGGCGCGCCATGCGCAACTCGCGCCGCACTATGCCAGCGGCGCGGTGGGCATCGCCTCCGATGGCATGGTCGCTTTGCGCGATGCGGGGGCCGTGCCGTTGCCGCAGCGCCAGGCGGTGAACGGGCTGGTCGCCGCCGAGAACCGCGACCGCAACGCGCTGTACGCCGAGATCGCCAATGCCAACGGCCACCCCGAATGGGAAGGCGAAATACGCAACACCTTCGCCCAGCGATGGATGCAGCGCGCCCAGCCGGGTTGGTGGGTGCAGAGTGGCGGCGGCTGGTCGCAGAAGTAATTATTATTCCTTCAGGCCCGTTCGGGCTGAGCTTGTCGAAGCCTCAGTGATGCTCTTCGACAGGCTCAGGGCGAACGGTTCGTTATTTTCAGTAACCGTAGGGTGGGATCTGCCCACCATGTCGGGCGTAGCCCGACCTACATTGAGTTCCGGCTTGCCCGGTTCAGGTTGGTCAATATATGAATCCCACCCTAGTCTTCGACATCGAAACCATCCCCGACATCGCCGGGCTGCGCACACTTTATGAAGTGGACGGCGCGGTCAGCGACAAGGAAGTCGCCGAGATGGCCTTCCAGATGCGCCGCCAGAAAACCGGCAGCGATTTCCTGCAACATCATTTGCAAAAGGTCGCGGCGATCTCCTGCGTGCTGCGCGAGGGAGATAACTTCAAGGTGTGGTCGCTGGGCGAGCCGGGCGAGGACGAGGGCAGCATCATCAAGCGCTTCTTCGACGGCATCGAGAAATACACGCCGCAACTGGTGAGCTGGAACGGCGGCGGCTTCGACTTGCCGGTGCTGCATTATCGCGGCCTGATCCACGGCATCCAGTCGCCCCGGTATTGGGATCAGGGCGAGGATGACAAGGATTTCAAGTGGAATAACTACATCAGCCGCTATCACTCGCGTCACCTCGACCTGATGGACTTGCTCGCGATGTACACCGGTCGCGCCAACGCGCCGCTGGACGAACTGGCGAAACTGATAGGCTTCCCCGGCAAGCTGGGCATGGACGGCAGCAAGGTGTGGGACGCGTATCAGCAGGGGCAGTTGGCCGAGATACGCAATTATTGCGAGACCGACGTGGTGAACACCTATCTGGTGTTCGCGCGCTTCCAGATGATGCGCGGCCAGTTCACCCGCGCGCGCTACGAACAGGAATTGGAACTGGTGCGCAGCACGCTGGCGAAATCCGACCAGCCGCACTGGGCCGAATATCTCGCCGCCTGGAAGTGACCATGCACAAGTTGCGCAAACCTTGGCTCGCGCTGGGATGGCTTTGGGTCGCTACCGTCGTGTACCTTTCCCTCATTCCCAATCCGCCGGAAACGGTGCGATTCCCGGGCGTCGACAAGTTGCAGCATGCGCTGGCGTATGGTCTGTTGATGTTGTGGTTCTGCCAGATGTATGTGCATCGCCAGCAGCGCTTGGTGGTCACAGCACTGTTGATCGCACTGGGTATCGCCGTGGAGTTCATGCAGGAAACGACCGGCTACCGCTACTTCGAATTTACCGACATGCTGGCAAATGCCGTCGGCGTGATGCTGGGCTGGGTGTGGGCGCGCACCGGGCTGGGGAATATTGGATGCAAGCTGGAAATGAAATTCTTGAAATAATTGAATAATATGACTGAAAAAACGTATATACCTCCCGTTGTGACCATCGAGTCGCTCGACCATGAAGGCCGCGGTATCGCGCATGCCGACGGCAAGGTGATTTTTATCGAGGGCGCGCTGACCGGCGAGCGTGTGACCTATTCCACGTATCGCAAAAAGAACAACTACGAACAGGCGCAAGTTGGCCAAATCCTGAAACAGACTTTTATGCGCGTGCAGCCGAAGTGCCCGAATTTCGGCGTGTGCGGCGGTTGCTCGATGCAGCATCTGGAGGTGCGCGCGCAGGTCGCGGTCAAGCAGCGCGTGCTGGAAGATAATCTGGCTCGTATCGGCAAAGTTAAGCCGGAGATCATGCTGCCGCCGATCTACGGACAGCCTTGGGGTTATCGTCAGCGCGCACGTTTGTCGGTGCGCCATGTCGAGAAGAAGGGCAAGACGCTGGTGGGCTTCCGCGAGAAGAACGGCAAGTTTGTGGCCGACATGCAGCATTGCGAAATCCTCACGCCCAAGATTGCAAGCCTGTTGCCGCTGCTGGGCGAGTTGAATGAAAAATTCACAGCCCGCGATATCCTGCCGCAGATCGAGGTGGCGGTGGGCGATCATGTGGATGTGCTGGTGCTGCGCATTCTGGATGCACTCACACCGTCGGATGTGACGCATATCAAGCAATTCGCCGATACGCATCAGGTTCAGTTCTGGACGCAGACCAAGGGGCCGGAAACGGTAGTGCCGTTTTACCCGCTGGACGCGCCGCAACTTTCCTACAGCCTGCCGGAGTTCGGCATCACCATGCCGTTCGCGCCGACCGAATTCACCCAGGTGAACAGCGACATGAATCGCCTGATGGTCAGTCGCGCCCTGCGCCTGCTGGCTCCGCAGGCGGGCGAACGCATCGTCGATTTCTTTTGCGGACTGGGTAACTTTACGCTGCCGATTGCAAGAAGCGGTGCGCAAGTGTTGGGCATCGAAGGCAGCGATGCACTGGTGAAACGCGCCGGACAGAACGCCGAATCCAACGGCTTGGCAGCCAATACCGAATTCCGTGCAATGAATCTGTTCGAGATGGATGAGGCCGCACTGGCGAAGCTAGGACGCTTCGATAAATGGCTGGTTGACCCGCCGCGCGACGGGGCATTCGAGCTGATGAAATCCATCAGCGATGAAACTGCACCGCGTCGTATCGTCTATGTTTCTTGCAGTCCGTCGACTTTGGCGCGCGATGCCGAAGTGCTGGTGCATGACAAGAGTTACACGCTGAAGGCGGCAGGCGTGATGAACATGTTCCCGCAGACCTCGCACGTCGAATCGATTGCGGTGTTCGAACGGGAGTAGACCTTAAAGTCCTTCTCGCGACGGCGGGAATCCAGTGAGAGGATCGACGATGCGTTTTTCAACTTCGCGCCACAGTGAAATTCTCCGTCTGAATCGAAAGCTTGTGAGGGAGGGTTTTCCCAGGCTACAGATGTCGTTCCTGGTTACGATAACCGGGGCGAGCGGGTTCGTTGCGTCGTTTTCCTTGCTGCACAGCGGCTTTCATGTAATGCCATGGCGCTATTTGTTGGCGTGCATGATTGCTTACGTAGTCTTTCTGATGCTGCTGTGGCTTTGGTTGCGAACAAAGGCAGAGGACTATGCTGACATCCCGGATTTCTCGAATGGCATTCCATCGCATGGCGGTGGCAGCGGAGAATGTCATTCCTATGCGGGAAATGGCGGAGAGTTTGGGGGCGGTGGTGCCAGCGGCTCTTTTGATTCCTCCTATGAGGTGATTCCCCTGGAATCAGCAGATGCGGGCGGCCCGGTAGGCGATGCGCTGGAGGCGGCGAGCGGTGCCGACGAGTTGGCCATTCCTTTGTTCGTATTGATTTTGTTCGTGGCATTGCTGCTGTCGTCGTTATACGTGGTGTATTCCGCACCAATGCTATTTGCGGAGTTGCTGCTAGATGGCATGTTGGCAGCCGGACTTTATCGGCGGCTCAAGGGTATCCCACGACAGCATTGGCTCGAAACCTCGTTGCGCAGGACATTCTGGCCTTTTCTGTTAACGGCGTTATTGTCGTGGGGCACCGGTTGGGCAATGCAGCTTTATGCGCCCGAAGCCGATTCAATAGGGGACGTACTTCATTACCATGCAACGCAAAATTGATAATCGAGGAGCTGCACGATGAAACGTTACGACGATCTGGTCGCCGAGGCGCTGACGCGCGTGAAGGAGATCATGCCGTGGGACTTGAGTCGTGCACTCGCATCGGGAAGCAAACTGCTGCTGCTCGACGTACGCGAGCCGGCGGAGTTCGCGATGCTGCGCATCCCCGGTTCGATCAACGTGCCGCGCGGGATACTCGAACAGTCCTGCGAGTGGGACTACGACGAAACCGTGCCGGAACTGGCTGCCGGGCGGGATCGCGAGATCGTGGTCATCTGCCGCTCCGGCAAGCGTTCGGTGCTCGCCGCCGACACGATGCTGCAAATGGGTTTTTCCAACGTCGTCTCGCTCAAGACCGGCGTGCGCGGCTGGAACGATTTCGAGCAGCCGATGGAGGATGCGGCCGGCAATGCCATCGATGCGGATGCGGGCGATGTGCTGCTTGCGCCGCGAGTGCGCCCCGAACAGCGCAAACCAAAATAATCAAGCCTTGGGTTTGAGCGCTTCGCCCTCGAACCGGATTCCTTCCCATCCGTGATTCGTGAAGTTCCGTATATTTTGGTGATCCGTGCCGTCCGGATTGCCCAGCACGTCCTTGCGGTAATAGTCGCCGAAGCAGGCCAGCGTCTGCTGCGGCGACAGGTCGTTTAGCTTCGCGAACGAGAACAGTTTGCACGAGCCGTTGTTCTGTCCGGCCTCGTTGCGCGTCGCACCGTTGGCGAAGGCGGTCGGGGTGAAGTCGTATCGTGCGTCGATCTGTGCGATGGTGTCGTTGAAGCAGACGCTGTCGGGCACGTCGTTCAGGCGTTTCAGAAATTCGTTCAGTTCCATTTTCTATTCCATTTTAATGAAAACAAAAGGCGGCCTACAGGCCGCCTTGTCGTTGAAGTCGCGATGCTTATTCGCGTTCGCCGGCGAACGCCATCAGCAGATGCAGCAGGCTGGTGAACAGGTTGTAAATGTTCAGGAACAGGCCCAGCGTCGCCATCACGTAGTTGGTTTCGCCGCCGTGCACGATCTGGCTGACGTCGTACAGGATGTAGGCGGAGAAGATCATCACGGCAATCGCGGAGATGGTCAGCGACAGCGCGGGAATCTGGAAGAAGATGTTCGCCAGCGATGCGACGATCAGCAGGATCAGTCCGATGAACAGGAACTTGCCCATGAAGCTGAAATCCTTCTTGGTCACGGTGGCGATGGTGGCCAGCGAGAAGAAGATGATGCCGGTTCCGCCTGCGGCCATGCCGACCAGTTCTGCGCCGTTCTTCAGGTGCAGCGCGACTTGCAGGATCGGGCCGAGGAGCACGCCGGCGACGAAGGTGAAGCCGAGCAGGGCGACGATGCCCCATACGCTGTTGCGCAATGCGGAGACGGCAAACATCATGCCCATCATCGCACCGAACATCAGCAGCGAAGACATGATTGGGCTTTCGGCCATGAACGAGAAGTTCATCGACATGCCGACGGATGCGCCGATCACCGTCGGGATCATGGTCAGCGCCAGCATCATGTAGGTGTTGCGCAGTACCTTGTTCTGTTCGGCGGCAAGCGTGCCGGTTTGCGTTGCGGTTTGATATTGCATATGTGAACTCCCGGAAAACGTTGAAAAACTTACCCGCTAGGGGCCTCGTCAATGCCGCGCATTATCGCATGCGGGCCTTGATGTTGCGGGCATAAGACTAACCAAGTGCGGTAAAAGTTTCAATGCGTCACGCATCGGTCTTGTGCCGGAGGGGATCATGGTTGCGGTCGTAGTCGGAGTGCCCGAAACAGCGATGAAAGTATATAGGCCGAAATATATAGGTATTTATTCTTATTGTTATTTATCCCGGATAGCCACATGATGCGCGCCGGCAAACTTGCTGAAAGGCAAGGACGCAACACTACGGGGCTAATGGATCCGATCCGATGCCAGCCGGGTTGCCGGTTCTGGAAGTGCAGAGAACCGTCGGTAGTTCCCTCCATTCGTGTCGCGTTGTTTTTTGCGCACCTTGTTGACCGACATCAAGCCGAACGCCCGTCAAAGGCTCTATTGCATCGAACTGAAGCGAGGGAACTACCATGAACAGAGACCATTATTTGTCGAAGCGACAGCAATCCTTTTTGCGGATGCCGACTGCTTATCAGAGTGAGCAGCGGGAGCGGGAAAATGACGGGATCATGCTTGCACTGCTAGCCGTTCCGGATGAGAATCGGCACGCGAATGCAGAAAGTGCCGCAAAGCCGAAAGTGCGATCCCGCCAGTAGTCGTTCATCCGGTCAGGCAAGCAGGTGAAATGACTGTGACCGGCCGGTTGGGGCAGAATCCTCGCTTCAGGGGCTTGGGCTTGGGAGAGCGCGGCATTCCGCGCTTTTTAATCCATTCGTTGTCCGTCAACCAAGGGGCACAACATGGACCACTCTACGCAACATGCGCTCGACTGGCTTGTCAGCGACGGTTTCATGCCGCACGGGCATTGCTATTTGTGGACGCCGGAACTGCTGTGGACTTACGTGATTGCGGAATCCGTCATCGTGCTGTCCTATTTTTCCATCGCGTTTGCACTGTTGTATTTCGTCGGCAAGCGCCGAGATCTTCAGTTCAACTGGATGTTCAAGCTGTTCTCACTGTTCATATTCGCCTGCGGCGCGACCCACGCGATGGGGATATGGACGATCTGGCATCCGGATTACTGGCTCGATGCATTGATCAAGGCTGCCACTGCGCTGGTCTCGCTGGTCGCGGCAATCCTGATCTGGCCTTTGATCCCTCGCGCACTGAAGCTGCCCAGCACGCGGCAACTGGAAGATGCCGTTTCCCAGTTGCAACGGGAGGTGGCCCAGCGCAAGGCGGCCGAGGCCGAGCTGGCGCGCCTGAAGGAAGTCAGCGACGAACGCTTCCGTATCCTGTTCGATCTGGCCGCTGTCGGCGTGGCGGAAGTGGATGCCGATACGGGCTCGTTCCTGCGCGTCAATCGCAAGTATTGCGATATTCTGGGATACAGCCTGGAAGAGATGCGCAGCATTAACCATCGGTCGCTCGTTCATCCCGACGACTGGCCCCGCGTTCAGGAAAAACTCCAGTCGCTCATGGTCGGCATACTGCCGGAGTTCTCCGTGGAGGAACGCTTCCTGCACAAGAACGGCAATCTTATCTGGGTCGAACTTACCGTTTCGCCGCTACGCCAGCCAAATGTGTCGCCGGCAATTTATGTTGCTATCGTGCAGGACATTACCGTGCGCAAACAGGCAGAACAGACCCTCAAGGAACAACTCGACGAACTGCGCCGCTGGAATGAAACGACGGTAGGACGGGAGAGCCGCATCATGGAACTGAAGCGCGAGGTGAACGAGCTGCTGGCCGGCAGCGGCCTGTCGCCACGCTATCCCAGCGTCGCGGCGAGCGGGGACGAAACACAGGCATAGCGACGAGGACATCATGAAGCCTCCGGCATATTGGGACAGCAACGACTTCTGGCTGGCGCTCGCCAAGGGGGCTGGACTGCTAGTCGCTTTCATCGGCGCGCTCGTGCTGTTCGGCTGGCTGCAGGACATCCCGCAGTTGAAAAGCATCTCTCCGCACTGGGTGGCGATGAAAACCAACACTGCGCTGGGCTTGGTGCTGGCCGGACTGGTGCTCTGGCTGAAGGCCGCCGATCCGGCGCGGTCCGGCCGGTTCTGGCGCTGGGTCGAACGGCTGCTGGCCGGCGGCGTTGTGCTGATTGGCGCGCTTTCGCTGTTCGAATACCTGTCCGGCATCGATCTCGGCATCGACCAATGGCTGTTCCACGAGCCGGCAGGAGCGATCGGCACGCTCGCGCCTAACCGCATGGCGCCGGCGAGCGCACTGTGCTTCATGCTGTTCGGTTCGGCCCTGCTGATCGAGGGCAAAACGGCGCTCGGCGGCCGGCTGGTTTCGGCGCTTGCCCTGTTGACGGCGCTTCCGGCGCTGGCCTCCGTCCTGATCTATCTCTACGACACCGACAACGTCTATGGTCTTGGGTACTTCCTGCAATTGGCCGCACACACGGCGCTGGCCTTCCTTGTGCTCGCGGCGGGTCTGCTTTGTTCGCGGCCGGAGCACGGCATAGTTGCGCTGCTCAGGCGCCACGACAGCGGTGGCGCGCTGGCCCGCCGCCTGCTGCCGGTCAGCCTGTTGCTGCCGATGCTGATCGGCGGGCTGAAACTGCTCGGCGAAAACGCCGCACTGTACGAGCCGGACTTTGGCGTGGCGCTGGTCGCAATGACCTACATCGTCATACTCAGCACGCTGGTGGTGTGGGGGGGGCGGTTCCTGACGCGGATCGAAGTCGAGCGCGAGTGGATGCATGCAAGCGTCGCATTGAACGAGGCGCGCCTGCACACGCTGGTGAGCACCATCCCCGACCTGATCTGGTTGAAAGACACGGATGGCGTCTATCTTGCCTGCAATTCCGCCTTTGAGCGATTCTACGGTGCGAAGGAAGCCGACATCGTCGGCAAGAGCGACTACGACTTCGTGCCGCGCGAACTGGCGGATTCCTTCCGTGCCAACGACCGGGCCGCGATCGAGGCCGGCGGCCCGCGCAGCAACGAGGAGTGGCTCACTTTCGCCGATAGCGGCCGGCGCATCTTGGCGGAAACGACCAAGACGCCGATGTTCGGCCAGCAGGGCGAGCTGCTCGGCGTGCTGAGCATCGCCCGCGATATCACCCAGCGCCACCAGTCCGAAGTGGCGATCCGCGTCGCCCAGGTCGAAACCGAGCACCTGCTGGTCGAGGCCAACCAGTCGCGCCAGGCGCTGCTGAGCGCGCTGGAAGACAGCAAGGCCAAGACCCTGGCCTTGCAGCAAAGCGAGGAGTCGCTGCGGCACAGCCAGGCGCGCTACATGTCTCTGTTCGCCGCCATCTCCGATGCGGCCTATGTCCACGAGATACGCGAGGACGGTACGCCGAGCTGGTTCATCGAGGTCAACGAGGTTGCCTGCGAAATGACCGGCTATGTGCGCGAGGAGTTGTTGCGCATGACGCCCGAGCAACTGGATGAACCGGACTCAGGCGTCGACCTTGGCCCGGTCATTCAGCGCCTGATGCTCAACGGGGCCGCCACTTTCGAGCAGGTGCATCTGACCAAGGGCGGGCGGCGCATCCCGGTCGAGATCCATGCGCACCTGTTTACGTTCAACGAGCGCCCTGCGGTGATTTCCATCGTGCGCGACGTCACCGAGCGCAAGCTGGCCGAGGCCGCGTTGCGCGACCGCAATGCCTTCGTCGAGACCCTGCTGGAGAATGCGCCGATAGGCTTTGCGGTAAGCACCATAGACGACGGCCGCTTCGCGTTCGTCAGTCGCCGTTTCGCCGATATCTACGGCGTGCCGTCAGGCAGTCTGGCAAGCGTCGGCGACTTCTTCGACAAGGTGTATCCCGATCCGGCGCAACGCGAACAGATACGGGCACGCGTGATGGCGGACATCGCAAGCGGCGATCCGGCGCGTATGCATTGGGAGGATGTCGAGTTCACCACATGCGGCGGCGAGCACCGGGTGATCAGCGCGGCGAACATCCCGCTGCCCGAGCAGAATCAGATAATCTCGATGGTGTGGGACGTGACCGACCGCCACCTCGCCGAAGCCGCACTACGCGAGAGCGAGAAGCATTTCCATTCGTTGTTCGAGAACATGCTGGACGGTTATGCCTACTGCCGCATGCAGTTCGAGGAAGGCAAGGCGGTGGACTTCACCTATCTCGACGTGAACGAGTCTTTCGAGAAGCTGACCGGTCTGAAGGATGTGGTCGGCAGGAGAGTCAGCGAGGTGATCCCCGGCATACGGGAGTCCAATCCGGAGTTGTTCGAGATATATGGCCGGGTCGTTCTGAGCGGATGGCCGGAAGCATTCGAAACCTATGTGGAGAGTCTGGACATCTGGTTCTCCATCGCGGTGTATCGTCCGAAGGAGGAACACTTCGTCGCGGTGTTCGACAACATCACCGAGCGCAAGCTGGCCGAACGGAAGCTCCGGCAACTCAACGAAGAGCTGGAACTGCGTGTGGCCGAGCGCACCGCGAAGCTGGAGGCGGTCAACAAGGAGCTGGAGGCGTTCTCCTACTCGGTGTCGCACGACCTGCGCGCGCCGCTGCGTTCGATCGCCGGCTTCGTCGAACTGCTGAAGAAGCACAACTACGAAGCCATCGACGACAAGGGCAAGCATTACATGGAGGTGATCGCCGAGTCGGCGATACAGATGGGGCGGCTGATCGACGACATCCTGACCTTCTCGCGCATCGGGCGCGCCGAGATGAGCCTGTCGCGCGTGGATATGAACGCGCTGCTGGCCGAGGTGCGCAACACCCTGCACCCGCAGACCGAGGGGCGCAACATCGAATGGAAGATCGGCGTCTTGCCCGAAGTGGCGGGCGAACGTGCGATGCTGTCGCTGGTGCTGCAGAACCTGCTGTCCAATGCGCTGAAGTTCACCCGGACGCGCGACACGGCGGTGATCGAGATCGGCTGTGCGCAAGGCGGGGAGAACGAAGGGGTCTGCTACGTGAAGGACAATGGGGTAGGATTCGACATGCAGTATGCGGACAAGCTGTTCGGCCTGTTCCAGCGGTTGCACCCGCAGGAGCAATTCGAAGGCACCGGTGTAGGGTTGGCCAACGTGCAACGCATCGTCCAGCGTCATGGCGGACGGGTCTGGGCGGAAGGCAGGGTGGGCGAGGGCGCGACGTTCTATTTCGCGCTGCCGCGATCGGGGCGCTGAAACGAATATGCTGGCATCGATGTTGTCGGTGGAGGACAATCCGGGTGATGTCGGGAGAGTCACTGATGGTGGCGACAAGATGAACGAACTGAAGATCGCATGACAACCATGCCAGGCAAATTTCCGCTGCATCGACTGTTGACTCCGCTCGGCGTGGCATCGCTCTACACGGTCTTTGCCGTGCTGTGGATCTTGTTTTCCGGTCATCTGCTGACGGTCACCGTCGCCGATCCGGTCCTGTCCGGACGTATCGAGCTGGCCAAGGGACTGGTTTTCGTCGCAGTCACCGGCATCCTCCTTTACCTCTTGCTCAGGGTGCGCGGGACGACGGATGAGGGCGACAGCACTCCGGTCGGCATGCGGCTGGTGCTGATTTTCGTCGCGCTGGTGCTGGTGGTGCCGCTGATCGGATTTGTCATTACCCGCCTGTATGGTCCGCAAATCGAGCGCGAGGCCTACGCCGACCTGAAAGCCATCGCACAACTCAAGGCCGAGCAGATCGAGAACTGGCTGAAGGAGCGACAGGGGGATGCCGAGGTGCTGGCCGGGGACGAGAAGCTGGCCGAACTGGCCGCGCGGCTCGCCCGGCGGGAGCAGGACGAAGAACTGGCCGGGCATATCCGGAATCGCTTCGACCAGCTGCGCAGCAGCTATCACTACGACAGGATTCTTTTGCTGGACACCCGCGGCCGTTTGCTGCTCACCTCCGGGACCGAGGCGGGAATAGCGCCGGTGCTGCCGGAATTGCTGCAGCAGGCAATGGCCAGCCAACAGGTGCAGCGGCGCGACATCTATCGCGACAAGGAAGGCCACATCCACCTGGAATGGGCGGTGCCTGTCGTCCTTCCGGATGCGCGAGGGAGGCGGGCGGTGGCGGTGGTCGTGTTGCGGGTCACGGCGCAGCAATTCATTTTCCCGCTGATCCAGAACTGGCCGACCGCCAGCGCCAGCGGCGAGACGCTGCTGGTGCGTCACGAGGGCGAATCCATCGTCTATCTCAACGAACTGCGCCATCGCCGGGGCACCGCCCTGACGCTGAAGATGCCGGCGACGGCGCTGGAGCAAGCCGCCGCCCTGGCCATAAGCTCGGGCGAGCCTGGTCCGATGCAGGATCTGGATTACCGCGACGTGCCGGTGCTGGCCGCCCATCTCCCCGTGGCGGGGACGGACTGGCATATCGTCGCCAAGATCGACCGCGACGAGGTGATGGCGCCGTTGAGGGACATGGTGCTGTGGGTCAGCCTGATCGCCTTCGCCGCGATCGCCGCGGTCAGCGCGGCGCTGTTGCTGCTCTGGCGGCAGCAGCAGCGCGCCCACCGGATGGAGATGCGGGAGCGCTCGATGGCGGCGATCGAGCAGAGCGAGCGGCATTTCCACTCGCTGTTCGAGAACATGGTGGAAGGCTATGCGCATTGCAGGATGCTGTACCGCGAGGGCGTTCCCGAGGATTTCGTCTACCTCGAAGTCAACCCCGCCTTCGAGACCCTGAGCGGGCTGAAGGAGGTGGTGGGCAAGCGCGCCACCGAGGTCATCCCGGGCATGCGCGAGTCCAACCCCGAGCTGTTCGAGATATATGGGCGGGTCGCGCACAGCGGGCAGCCGGAGCAGTTCGAGATGTACGTCGACATGCTGGACAGATGGTTCGAGATTTCGGTCTACTGTCCCGAGCCGGAGCACTTCGTGGCCATCTTCGACAACGTCACTGCGCGCAAGCAGTATGAGGCGAACATCCGCAAGCTCAACGAGGAACTGGAGCGGCGCGTACAGGAGCGTACCGCCCAGCTGACCGCCGTCAACAAGGAGCTGGAGGCGTTCTCCTACTCGGTGTCGCACGACCTGCGCGCGCCGTTGCGCTCCATCGCCGGCTTCGTCGACTTGCTGAAGAGACACAGTTACGACGCCATCGACGACAAGGGCAAACACTACATGGAGGTCATCGCCGACTCCGCAATCCGGATGGGCAAACTCATCGACGACATCCTGTCCTTTTCGCGCATCGGTCGGGTAGGGATGAGCATATCGCGGGTAAACCTGAACGCGCTGCTGGGCGAGGTGCGCAACACACTGCACCCGCAGACCGAGGGGCGCAACATCGAATGGAAGATCGGCCAGCTGCCGGAGGTGAGCGGGGAGCGCGCGATGCTGTCGCTGGTGCTGCAGAATCTGGTCGGCAACGCGCTGAAGTTCACCCGGACGCGCGATGTGGCGGTGATCGAGATCGGCCAGGCCGCGGGCGCGGCGGACGAATGGGTCTGCTACGTGAAGGACAATGGGGTAGGATTCGACATGCGCAATACGGACAAGCTGTTTGGCCTGTTCCAGCGACTGCACCCGCAGGAGCAGTTCGAGGGCACCGGCGTGGGGCTGGCCAACGTGCAGCGCATCGTCGAGCGCCACGGCGGACGGGTCTGGGCGGAAGGCAGGGTGGGCGAGGGCGCGATGTTCTATTTCGCGTTGCCGAAATCGGAGAACTGAGATGAAGACACTGGCACGGATACTGTTGGTCGAGGACAACCCGAACGATGTGGAGATGACGCTGGAGGCCTTCGCCGATTGCAAGCTGGTCAACGAGGTCGTCGTGGTTTGCGATGGGCAGGAGGCGCTGGACTATCTGTATCGTCGGGGCGATTACGCGGAGCGCCAGTGCGGCAATCCGGCGGTGATCCTGCTCGACCTCAAGCTGCCGAAGATCAACGGCATGGAAGTGCTGCGCCGGATCAAGGGCGACCCCGAACTGAAAACCATACCGGTAGTTATCATGACCTCGTCGCGCGAGGAGCGCGATGTCGCCGAAGGCTACGAACTCGGTGTGAATGCCTATGTGGTCAAGCCGGTCGATTTCCCCGGCTTCGTCGAGTCGGTCAAGGAGCTCGGCGTGTTCTGGGCGCTGATCAACCATCCGCCGCTGGGCAGCGTGAGCCGGAGCGTTTGAGCATGAGTGAGAGCCGGAAACAAGGAAAATTGCGTGTCCTCAATATCGAGGACAGCCCGAACGACGGCGAACTGAACCAGGCAGAGCTTGAGACCAGTTGGGAGGAGGTAGAACTGCTGCGCGTCGAGACGCGTGACGCCCTTGTGCTGGCGCTGGACGAATTCAAGCCGGACATCGTGCTGTCGGATTTCAATCTGCCCGACATGAGCGGTCGCGACGTGCTACTCATCGTGCGCGAGACCCACCCCGATATCCCTGTGGTGATGGTCACCGGTGCGCTGGGCGACATCGAGGCGGTCGAGCTGGTCAAGCAGGGTGCCAGGGATTACGTGATGAAGGATCACCTGCAGCGCTTGACTGCTGCGGTGCGAGGGGCGCTGTCGCTGGAACAGGGCATACGCGCGCGCAAGGCGGCGGAAAAGGCATTGCGGCAGAGCGAAGAGGAAATCCGGGAACTGGTCGAGCATTCCCCGATTGCGATGATCGTGAATGCCGGCGCGGACGAGATGGTCATCATGCTGAACCAGCGGTTCACCGAGTTGTTCGGCTACACACTGGAAGACGTTCCCGATGTGCATCACTGGTGGCGGCTGGCCTATCCGGACGAGCGATACCGGGAAGAAATCAAGAACGAATGGAACGGGAGAATCGAGAAAACCATCCGGGAACATGGCGATATCGAACCGATGGAAGCCACGGTCGCCTGCAAGGATGGATCGCTCCGCTATGTCCGGCTTTCCTTCTCGTCGATAGGCGGCAGGAATATCGTCGCATTTGTCGATCTGACCGAACGCAGGATGCTGGAAGAGGCACTCAAGGAAGCGGCGGATCGCAACCGTGCGATCACGGAAACGGCCAACGATGCGATCGTCTGTATCGATCCGGCAGGCATTGTGAACATGTGGAACCGCAAGGCCGAAGAAATGTTCGGCTATGCCGCGGCGGAAGCCATCGGCCGCAATCTGCACGAACTGATCATGCCGCAGCAATACCGCGAACAAGCCGAACAGGCAATGCGGCATTTTGCCAAGACAGGGAGCGGGCCTATCGTCGGCTCCACCCGGCAACTCGATGCGCGGCGCAAGGACGGCAGCGAATTTCCGGTCGAGTTGTCGGTTTCGGCGATGAATATTCACGACGAATGGCATGCCACCGGCATCATTCGCGATATCACCGGGCGCAGGCAGGCCGAGGCCAAGATCGAGAAACTGAACAAGCTATATGAAACCCTTAGCCTGTGTAATCAGGCCATCGTGCGCAGCACAAGCGAGGCAGAGTTGCTCACACGTGTCTGCGCCGCCATCGTGAAGTTCGGCAGCTTCAGGATGGCATGGGTAGGCTGGGCCGATCCTGCCTCATCCATGGTGATCCCGGCGGCCAGCGACGGCAAAGGTGCCGATGAATACCTGCATGACATCAAGGTATCGATCGATATCGTCAGCGAATACAGTCAAGGACCTACCGGTACGGCGATACGCGAGAACAGGCCGTTCTGGTGCGAGGATTTTCTCGGTGCTTCGTTTACCTCTCCTTGGCGTGAGCGTGCTGCGGTACAGGGCTGGCGCAGTTCGGCTGCATTGCCGCTGCACCGCGATGGTGTGGCGGTTGGTGCATTTACGATGTACGCCGATGAACCATATGTCTTCGAAAAGGATGTGCGCGAACTGTTGATCGAGATGACGCAGGATATCGACTATGCGCTGGATAATTTCAGCCACGAGGCTAAGCGTAAACTGGCTGAAGACGAATTGCTCAAACTGACGCTGGCGGTAGAGCAAAGCCCCAATTCGATCATGATCGCCGACTTGAAGGCAAACATCGAATATGTCAATCAGGCTTTCGTTATCGCCACCGGTTACAGCCGTGAAGAGGTGATCGGGCAGAACCCGCGCCTCCTGCATTCCGGCAAAAATTCCCGTGAAACCTACAATGACATGTGGGCTCATCTGACACGCGGCGAAACATGGAAGGGTGAGCTCATCAACCGGCGCAAAGACGGCAGCGAACATATCGAATCCATGACTGTCCTGCCGATACGCAACGCTGAAGGACAGAGAACCCATTACATGGCGATCAAGGATGACGTTACCGAGCGTAGGCGCGTGGAAAGAGCGTTGCTGGAGAGCGAGCAGAAGTTTCGCGTGATGAGCGCGTCGGCGCAGGATGCCATCGTTATGATCGACAATGAAGGTAACGTTACCTTTTGGAACGCTGCCGCAGAGAAAATATTCGGCTATGCCGCGCAGGAAGCCATCGGCGCCGACCTACACCAATTGATTGCGCCGCCGCGCTTTCACGACGATTTTCGCAAGGGGTTCGCGCACTTTCGGCAGAGTGGTGCGGGTAATGTGGTCGGCACGACGCGGGAGCTGGCAGCGCTGCACAAGGATGGCCACGAGTTTTCCGTCGAACTGTCGCTGAGTGCGGTGCAGATCGATGGAAAGTGGCAGGCCATCGGCATCATGCGCGACATCACCAAGCGCAAACAAGTCGAAGCGCAGGTCATTGCGCAGTACGAGCATGTCGCGGGAATCAATACGCAACTGGTGGAAGCGAACCAGCAGCTGGAACAGGCCAAGAGCCAGTTGCTGCAATCTGAAAAGATGGCGGCGATCGGTCTGCTGGCCGCCGGGGTCGCGCATGAGATCAACAATCCGGTCGGATATGTGAACTCCAATCTCGGCACGCTGGAGAAGTACCTCGCCGACATCTTCGTTGCGCTCGACAAGTACGACTCCATGGAAGTGCTGCTGGATGCCGGCAGTCCTCTGCGGGAAGAGTTGCGTCAACTCAGGTCCAGGGTCGATCTGGATTACCTGCGCACGGATATCAAGGCGCTGATCGCGGAATCGCACCAGGGGCTGGAACGCATCAAGAAGATCATCCTGGACCTGAAGGATTTTTCCCGCTCCGAGGTCGATGAACAATGGGTGTGGGCGGATGTGCATCACGGGCTGGATACGACGTTGAATGTGGTGTGGAACGAACTGAAATACAAATGCGAGGTGGTCAAGGAATACGGCGAACTACCCGATATCTACTGCCTGCCTTCGCAACTGAACCAGGTGTTCATGAACCTGCTGGTCAATGCGGCGCAGGCCATCGAAGTGCGTGGCAGGATCACGATTCGCACCGGGGCGGAAGGCGAGCGGGTGTGGGTCGAGGTCAGCGACAGCGGCCACGGCATTCCGCCGGAGATCATCCCGCGCCTGTTCGATCCGTTCTTCACCACCAAGCCCGTCGGACTGGGGACCGGCTTGGGTCTCTCGGTCTCCTACAAGATCGTCGAGAAACATCACGGCAAGATCGAGGTGCATAGCGAACCCGGCAAGGGCTCTACTTTCCGGGTCTGGCTGCCGGTGCAGTCGGAGGCCGGGAAAATCGGAACTGTTTGAGCAAGGCAACGATACGAATTCAGGGAGGCCGCGATGAGAGATTATTTTCCGGTAAGAACGACTACTGCTTTTTCCCGTTACGTTTTCCCGATGCTGATTCTCGCGCTATGCGCTACGCTGCCGATGCAGGCCGCAGCTCGTTCGTTTGCGCCGGAGGTACAAGACCTGACCAGCCTGTCCATAGAGGAGTTGCTCTCCGTCGAGGTCTATAGCGCCAGCAAATTCACCCAGAAGACTACGGAAGCGCCAGCCACCGTCACCGTCGTTACCGCCGCCGACATCAGGAATTATGGCCACCGCACGCTGGCCGACATACTCGCCAGCGCGCACGGTCTGTTCGTCAGTTACGATCGCAATTACCAGTATGTGGGGGTGCGCGGCTTCAACCGGCCGGGCGACTACAACAGCCGCATCCTGCTAATGGTGGACGGCTACCGGCTCAACGACCCGGTCTACGATCAGGCATCCATAGGCACGGAGTTTCCGCTGGACGTGGACCTGATCGAGCGGGTGGAGATCGTGCGCGGTCCGGGTTCTTCGATATACGGCAGCAATGCCTTCTTCGCGGTGGTAAATGTCATCACGAGACATGGCGGCGATCTCGATGGCGTGGAGGCTTCTGGCGAACTGGCCAGTTTCGGCGGCGACAAGGAGCGTCTGAGTTATGGCAAACGATACGAGAACGGCTCGGAAGTGCTGCTGTCGGCATCGCGCTACCGCAGCCGGGGGCAGGACCTGTTTTTTCCCGAGTTCAACACGCCCGCCACGAACAACGGCATCGCCAGCAATCTTGACGGCGACCGCTACCACAACCTGTTCGGCAAGCTGGCCCATGCGGGCTTTACGCTGACCGGCGCTTATGCCAGCCGCACCAAGCAGGTCCCAACCGCCGCCTTCGGCATGGTGTTCAACGATCCGGCGGCCGAGACGACCGATAAGCAGGGCTACGCCGATCTCGGTTACTACGGAAAACTGGATGAACGCTGGGACATCGCCGGACATGCCTTCTACGGCAGATACACCTTTACGGGCATTTATCCCTTCGGCTCGCCGGTCATACTGAACAAGGACGAGACCGAAGGCAGCTGGGGCGGCGCCGAAGTCAGGCTGATGGGGCGATTCGATGGACACAAGCTGGTGCTGGGTGCGGAATACCAGGACAACTTCCGGCAGGATCAGCGCAACTTCGATGTCGCGCCTTACACGCCTTATCTGGACGACAGGCGCAGCAGCACGCGCGAGGGCGTCTATCTGCAGGACGAGATCACGTTGATGCAGGGCGTGCTGCTCAATGCCGGCTTGCGTTACGACAGTTATTCCACGGTCGGCGGGACCACCAACCCCAGACTGGGGCTCATTTGGAGTCCGCAGGAAACGACGACGTTAAAGTTCCTCTACGGCACGGCCTTCCGCGCTCCCAACGCTTTTGAACAGTATTACAACGACGGCAATACGACATCGAAGGCGAGCCCGAATCTCAAGCCGGAAGAGATCACCAGCTATGGGTTCTCCGCCGAACATAAACCCGAGCCGAATTTCCGCCTGGCCGCCTCTATCTACCAGAACGATATCAGCAATCTCATCAATCAGATCACCGACCCTGCGGACGGCCTGCTGGTATTCCAGAACATCGGACGGGTCAGGACCAGAGGGGCCGAGTTCGAGGCGGAGCGCGCTTGGGCGGGCGAAACGCGATTGCGTGCCAGCTATGCCTGGCAGATCACGCGCGACCAGACTACCGGCATGGCACTGGAGAATTCGCCCAACCATCTGGCGAAGCTCAACTATTCGCAGCCGGTGTGGAGCGATGCGCTGCGTGCCGGCGTGGAGCTTCAGTACACCGGTCCGCGCAAGACCGTGGGCGGCGCAAGCACGGGGGGCTACGGCATCGCCAACCTGACGTTGTTGAGTCGGGAAGTGGCGCGCGGCCTTGAGCTATCCGCCAGCGTCTACAACCTGTTCGACAAGCGCTATGCCGACCCGGCGCGGCCGGAGCATGCGCCCATAGACGCGATCGCGCAGAACGGGCGCAATTTCAGGCTCAAGCTGAGTTACCGGTTCTAGGCGATGGCAGGCGCGTCGAGCAAATCATTCGTGGTTGCGTTGTGCGCGGTGCTGTCGTGCGGCAGCGCTTGGGCCGCCCCCTCCGAATATGAGGTCAAGGCTGCGTTTATCTACAACATCGCCAAATTCGTCGAGTGGCCCGCCGTTGCTTCGCCGGTCTCAGGCCGCGCCCGGCTGTGCCTGCTGGGGGATGATCCGTCCGGCGGCGCGTTCGAGGTGTTGCAGGGCAAGCCGGTCGGTGCGGCGAACTGGGAGGTCGTCCGGGTCGATGGCGGGGGCAGCCTGAAAGAGTGCCGCGTGCTGTTCATTGCCGCATCCGAGCGCGCCAATCTCGGCCGCATTCTGGCAAGAATCGAGGGCCGTCCGGTGCTGACGGTGGGCGATACGGAAGGCTATGCCGGGCAGGGAGTGATAGTGAATTTCTATCAGGAGGAGAACAAGGTGCGCTTCGAGATCAATCGCGATGCCGCGGGACGTGCGGGATTGGCGATCAGCTCGCAGTTGCTGAAACTGGCGCGCATCGTTTCGGGAGCGGAGAAATGAACCTGACCGAATCGTTCCGCGATGCGCCGATCGGGCGCAAGCTGATACTGATCGGCTTGCTGACCACCGCGCTCGCGCTATTTTCCGTCAGCATCATCCTGGTTGCGAGGGGGTGGGTGGACTGGCGCGGAAAGACGGTGTCCGAGATGGAGAGCTATGCCGCCCTGATAGGCGCGAATGCGGCGCCGTCGATGATCTTCGCCGATTATGACGCGGCAGCGGAGGTGTTGCAGACGGTGGTCGGAAATTCCGATATCGTGGACGCGGTGCTGTACGACAGGGAAGGCAAAGTATTCGCGCGTTATAGAGCTCCGATGCATCCGGAGGGCAACATGCCCTTGGTCGAGTCCGATTCCTACTTGTTTACCTTCGACCAACTGGTCGTGACGAAACCGGTCATGCTCAAGGGCGAGGTTTGGGGAACCGTTTATCTGGAGTCGGATTTACGCGGACTCTATGCCGACATCAGACGTCAGGCTCTGCTCACCTTCATCACGGCGGCAGGCGTCTTCCTGGTGACCCTGTTCCTGTTTTCCCGGCTGCAAAGGGCCATCGTCGAGCCCGTTGTGAACCTGTCCGGCGTGATGCGGCAGGTTTCCTCGAAGCGGGATTATGCGGTGCGGGTGCCGGTTCACGGAAAAGACGAGGTGGGCGTGCTGGCCGGCGCTTTCAACGACATGCTGGCGCAAATTCAGGCACGGGACGAGGCGCTGGCGCGGCATAGCGAGCACCTGGAACAGGAGGTCGCGCAACGCACCGCCGAATTGCGGGAAAACAACCGCTTGCTGGAGCACGAGCTGGTCGAGCGCAAGCGCGCGGAAGAAACCATGGCGCGGCTCAGATACGAGCTGGCGATGGTTCTGGAGTCGGCCGGCGAGGGGATATGCACCATGGACGCGAACGGAAATCACGTTATGGTCAATCCTTCCGCTGCGCGGATGTTCGGTTATGAAGCGGAGGAGATGGTCGGACGGGACAGCCATAGCCTTTGGCACTATGCAAAAGCGGACGGCTCGCCTTATCCCGAGGAGGAATGCCCGGTTTATGCCACCACGCGGGACGGCGTGGTGCGGCGCAGTGAGGGGGAGGTGTTCTGGCGCAAGGGCGGCACCAGCTTCCCGGTCGAGTATGTCTGCACGCCAATACAGAGCAACGGTGCCATCACGGGAACCGTTGTCATATTCCGCGACATCACCGAGCGCCGGCGCGCGGAGGCCGAGCGTCGCCGTCTGAGCGAGGCGGTGGCGCAATCCATGGAGGCCATCGTGCTGACGAATACGGAGCGTTCCATCATCTACGTCAATCCGTCGTTTATGCGGCTGTTCGGCTATTCCGCGCAGGAAGTGGTTGGACAATCCATCGATCTGCTGACGGTGGAGGACGGCATCTACCTCAATCCGCATCAGACAACTGAAATCGCGCTTGCGCAGGGGGCCTACAGCGGCGAAACCATGCGCCGAGGCAAGGACGGCAGGGCCATTCTGGTGCTGCTCAATGTCGCCATCGTGCGCGACGAGCACAACGAGATTTCCGGCTACGTCGGCACGATGACCGACCTGACCGAACTCAAGCATGCCGAGATGGAAGCGCGGCAGCGCATGGTGGAACTCACTCACGCCAATGCCGAATTGCGGGAGCTCAACGCAAAACTGGCGCAGGCGCAGATACAGTTGATGCAGTCCGAGAAAATGGCTTCCATCGGCATGCTGGCGGCGGGCGTGGCGCATGAGATCAATAATCCCATCGGCTATATCCATTCAAATCTGGGGGCGCTCGGCAATTACATCGGGAATTTTATCGGGGTGCTGGATGCCTATGAGAAGGTGGAACAGTCCGCTCCCGACCGGAGCGCACTGTTTGCCGGTGTAGATGAGCTGAAAGAAAAGGTGGACATCGCTTACATCAGGCAGGACGTGAAAGCGCTCTTGCACGAGTCCCATGAAGGCGTCGAGCGTGTGACCAAGATTGTGCAGGACCTCAAGGATTTTTCGCGCATCGAGACCGAAGAGCAATGGACACCGGAGAATGTCCATCATGGCATCGACAGCACGCTTAACGTGATCTGGAACGAACTGAAATACAAGTGCGAGGTGATCAAGGAGTACGGCGAGCTGCCGGACATCGACTGCCTGCCCTCGCAGCTCAACCAGGTGTTCATGAATCTGCTGGTCAATGCCGCGCAATCCATCGAGACGCGCGGCAGGATCACGATCCGCACCGGGCGGGAAGGCGAGCGGGTGTGGGTCGAGGTGGGCGACACCGGCCAGGGCATCCCGCCGGAAAACATTTCGCACCTGTTCGATCCCTTCTTCACCACCAAGCCGGTGGGGAAAGGCACCGGGCTCGGGCTTTCGGTGTCGTACAATATCGTCGAGAAGCATCACGGCAAGATCGAGGTGCATAGCGAAATCGGCAAGGGCACGACCTTCCGGGTCTGGCTGCCGATACGACAAATCAAGGAGAGCGCATGATGCAAGAAGCCAGCTCGTCCGCCGGCATCCCGGCGACCCTGCTGTTCATCGACGACGAGGCCAACATCCTCGCTGCGCTTAAACGGCTGTTCCGTCCTCTGGGCTACAACATCCTTACCGCCGAAAGCGGCGCCGAGGCGATCGCGCTGCTGGAGAAAGAACATGTCGACCTAGTGATTTCCGACATGCGCATGCCGCAGATGACCGGGGCCGAAGTGCTGGAACAAGTGCGGGCTCGCTGGCCCGAGGTGGTGCGCATCCTGCTGACCGGTTACTCGGATCTGACCTCGACCATCGCCGCGATCAACCGCGGCGAAATTTATCGCTACATTTCCAAGCCGTGGGACGACAACGATATCGTGCTGATCGTGCGCGATGCGCTGGAGCGCAAGCGCCTTGTTGCGGAGAAGCAGCGGCTGGAGGTGCTGACGCAAAACCAGAACGATGAGTTGAAGACGCTCAACGCCAGTCTGGAAGATAAGGTGCGCCAGCGCACGGCGCAGTTGAACGAGGCATTGGAGCACCTGAAGAAGGACTACTTCGCCACGGTCCAGGTGTTCGCCAACCTGATGGAGCTGCGCAAGGGCGCAATGGCCGGCCACTCGCGCCGCGTGGCGCAGTTGTGCCGCAGTATCGCCCGGCAGATGGGGCTGACGGAAGACTACACCCAGTCGATCGAAACGGCCGCGTTGTTGCACAACATCGGCAAGATCGGGTTGCCGGACCGCTTGCTGGACCAGCCTTATTTCGATTTGCCGTATGCCGATCGCGCCGAATTCGACAAGCATCCGCTACGCTCGGCGGCGGCGCTGATGGCGCTGGATCCGTTGGTGCAGGTGGCCGAGCTGATACGCCATCACCTCGATCACTATGACGGGATGGGCAACCGTTCCGGCTTGCGCGGCGAAGGTATCCCGCAGGGAGCGCGCATTCTGCTGGTCGCCAGCGATTACGACGCCTTGCAGGAGGGATTGCTCGGACATGAGCGGATGTCGCCGGATGAGGCGCAGGAGACGATCGCCAAGGGCAGCGGCATGCGCTACGACCCGGCGGTCGTCGATGCGTTCCGCCGGGTTGCCGGCAGCTTCGGGCAATATGGGCGCGTCGAGGCCGAATTCCAGGTGACCAGCAACCAGTTGCACGAGGGTATGCTGCTGACGCACGACGTGATTACCGGGGACGGCATGTTGCTGCTGCTCAAGGACACCGTGCTGAACGCGGCGCATATCCGCGAAATCAAGGAATTCGAGGCGTCGGCGGGCGAGCCGCTGGCGATTTTTACCCATTCGATCTAACCGCGCATCGTGAAGAGCTATCGCATCCTGTTGCTGGACGACGACGACTTCATTCTCGCCGCACTGCGGCGAGAATTGATGAATCAGCCTTATGTCGGCCATGAGGGACTGGAAATCGAGGCCTTCGACTCTTCTGCGGCGGCGTTGGCTCGTGCCAGAGAGCCTGAGGGCTATTTCGATGTGGTGATTGCCGACAACCGCATGCCGGAAATGAGCGGTATCGATTTCCTCAAGGCCTTCCGCAAGATTCAGCCGGATGCGGCGCGCATTGTTCTGAGCGGCCATGCCGATATGAAGGATATGGTGCGGGCGATCAACGAAGCCCATATCGATTTTTTCATCGCCAAGCCATGGCATGAGTACGACCTGAAGAATGTGCTGTGGCAGGCGTTCCGGGATTGTGACCTGCGCTACGAGAACCGGCGGCTGGCCAGGGAATACCTCGACCGTTTCGGCCTGCACCACCAGATGAAACGCAAGGACAAGTATCAACTAATGATTGTGGACGATGATTCGCATGTGTTGCATGCGCTGGAGCGTGAACTGGACGAGTCCTATAGCCAGGGCGCGTTCGGCTTGTATCAACTGGAGGCGCATGCCTTCGAGCATGTCGATGAGGCCTTCCGGGCGGCGCGCGAACGGCCGTTTGACGTAATCATCTGCGACTATGCGATGCCCGGGATGAACGGCATCGAGTTCCTGCGCCAGTTCAAGGAAGCGCAGCCCGATGCGGTGCGCATCCTGATCAGCGGCAAGGCCGATGTGAACGTGCTGGTCGAGGCGGTGAACCGGGCGGGCGTAAGCTGTTTCGTCGACAAGCCCTGGCGCGACTACGAATTGCGCGCCGCGATCGACCGGGCGCTGACCCATCGCGAACTGGAACTGGACAACCGCATACTCGCCGACCTGCTGCGGCTGAGAACCAGACATTGAGGGAGCGAACATGCATCGTGTGCTGATAGTCGATGACGAACAAAGCGTGCTCAACGCGCTGCGGCGCGAATTGTACGGGACATACCAGATCGAGACGTTCGACAAGCCGGAGGAGGCGCTGGAGCATTGCCTGCATGCACAGTTCGATCTGGTAATCGCCGATTACCAGATGCCCGGCATGAACGGTATCGAATTCCTCAAGCGCTTCGGCAAGCTGCAGCCGGATGCCGTGCGTCTGGTGTTGAGCGGCCAGGCCGGTTTCGGCGCGATGGTGGACTCGATCAACGAAGCGCATATCTACCGGTTTATCGACAAACCATGGGATAGCGCCGAACTGGCGGCGACGCTGGTCCAAGGATTGGCGCACCGCGCCATGTTGCTGGAGAATCGGCGCCTCGCCGAGCTTTGCCGCAAGGAGCGGCATTGGCAGCGCGCGGAGGACTCGGACAAGCTGTACCAGGTGCTGGTGGTCGACGACGAACCCAATGTGCTCAGCGCAGTGGCGCGCGACCTGATGGTGCGCGAGCGTTTCGACGATCTGCATATGGCATTGCTGTACCAGGCCGATCCGGGTTCTCCGGTGGCGCACCACGACTTTCGTTTCAACGTGCATACCTCCGCCTCGCCGCTGCAGGCACTGGAGCGCGCGAGACAAGTGAACTACGACGTGGTGATCGCGGACTACCTGATGCCGGAGATGGACGGACTACGTTTTCTGGAAGCCCTCCGGCAGATACAGCCGGACGCGACCCGCATCCTGTTCTCCGGCCATGCCGACAAAGACGTGCTGGCCCGGGCGATCAACGGCTCGGAAATCTACGGCTATATCGGCAAACCCTGGCATGAATACGAACTGAAGAACACTGTCTCGCAGGCGGTGGCCTATCGCAACCTGTTGCGGGAGAACCGCTATCTGGCTGAACTGATGGCGCGCTGATTGCGCACAGGGTAGCCCATATATTAGCCCGGTAAAATGAAAACGGCCCCGATCAGGGGCCGTTTCGCATGGTGGCGGAAGCGGTGAGATTCGAACTCACGGAGGATTTTCATCCTCGCTAGTTTTCAAGACTAGTGCCTTCAACCACTCGGCCACGCTTCCAGTTGTTTCAATTTCTTGCTCAGGAGGCAGTTGCTGCTGAGCGGCGCGCATTCTGAACCAAGCCGCGCAGAGTGTCCAGTAGGAGCACGGCGCGCCGTGCCCTTGCGTGCCGTGCCCCTACGAGGTTCGTTCGCAGTCCGCCCAATTGTTCGGCGTCTCGTACAGACGCACTCGTTCCAGCCGCAGGTTGTTGCCGTACATGTCGCGGTAAGCGGCGTTGAGGATGGCGAACGCCGCTTGCGCGAGATGTTCGGCGGTCGGCACCACGTCGAGCACCACGGTCTTGTGATCCGGCATGCTGGCGAGGAAGTCGCACACCGCATGGTCGCCGCGATACACCAGGAAGGCATGATCCCATGCATCCACCACCTTCTCCTTGGCGATGCGCTTCACGTCGGAGAAGTCCATCACCATGCCCTGTTCGGACGCGCCCTCGGTTGCGATGATGTCGCCGGACAGTGTGATCTCGATCGCATAGCGATGGCCGTGCAAATGTTTGCACTGGCTGTTGTGGTTGGGGATGCGATGTCCGGCATCGAATTCCAGGCGGCGGGTGATGAGCATGATGGTTGCGGTCGGTTGATTGGCGCGGATTATACCCCGTCAAGTCTTGAAGGTCGTAGCGCGTCGCTGGAATTCGCGCAGCATGGCTTCGTCATGCTTGCCGCCGTAGCGCAACGCGTTGTAGCGTGCCGCGAGGTCGCGGATGTTTTCGGCCAAGTCGGGACGTGCCGCAGCGATACGCGCGGCGTAGTCCTGCGCGCCTTCGTGCGGTGCGCGCGGCAATCCGGCCTTGGCGAGTTTGCGGCAGACTTTTAGCCAGGCGGTTTGCATCTTGTCCGGTTGTTGCGCGAACAGGTGGCGCAGCATATACAGCGCGAACCCGGCGACCACCAGCCCGAGGGCGAAGGTCATGTTCAGCGCGAGCTTCTGCCAGGTGATGTCTTCCATGCCGAGGCGGGTCAGGAAGGCGAACTGGAGTTCGCTGTTGTAGCCCAGCACCCACTGGTTCCAGCGGTTGGCCACCGCGTCCCAGTTCAGGCGCAGGTCGCGCAGCCATTGCGGCGCACTGCGCGCCATGAACGGTAGCGCGGCGGTGTTCGGCACCGCTGCGGCGAGGTTGCGTTCGATGCGCGTCGGTGCAATCGCGGCGGTCGGGTCGATGCGCACCCAGCCTTGGCCGGACAGCCACACTTCCGCCCAGGCGTGGGCGTCGGACTGGCGCACGATGTAGTAGCCGCCCACCTCGTTGTATTCGCCGCCCTGATAGCCGGTGACCACGCGCGCCGGGATGTGGGCGGCGCGCATCAGGAATACGAAACTGCCGGCGTAGTGTTCGCAGAATCCCTCGCGGGTTTCGAACAGGAACTCGTCGATGCTGTTCGAACTTGCCAGCAGCGGCGGCTCCAGCGTGTAGCGGAAGTCTTCGCGGTTGAAGTGATCGAGGGCGGCGCGCACCACGGCGGCATCGTTCGTTCCTTCAGTGCGCCATCGCTGCGCGAGTTCCAGCGCGCGCGGATTCAGGCCGCGCGGCAGTTGCAGTGCGCGTTGCAACTGCGCCTCGGCTTCATGCGGGTTGGCGCGGTAGGCCAGGTGCGAGCGTGCCTCGTAGCGCAGCCTTTCCTTCAGCGCATCCCGGCGCAATAGTTGGAAGTCGTCGGTCAGTCTCGCGGGAACCGAGAGGCGATCCGGCATTTCCAGCGCGAACAGCCAGCGCTTGTTGTGCGGCTCCAGCGTCACGCTGTAGTCGATCGGCTGTGAGAGTTTGTCGAATTGAGGTGCGCCGGTCCGCGCGCCTCTGCCTTGCGTCCAGGTGCGGCCGTCGAACAGCCACAGCACCGGGCCGCGCCAGTACATCTGCTCGCGGCGGGGCGGCGCGCTTGCATAGACGACGCGGAACGCGACCTCTTCCGATAGCGACAGCCGGCTGATGCTGCCCGGCGCCATGTCGTCCGAAAGTCCGCTGCTGGCGAAGGCGTCTTGCGGCAGTCCCCACAACGGGCCTTGCACGCGCGGGAACAGCACGAACAGCACCAGCGTCAGCGGAATCGCCTGCAACAGCAGCGTTCCGGCGATTTTCAGGCGCGGCCCGAGCGCGATGGTCTGTCCGTTCAGTTGCACCCAGGTAGTGACGATGACCAAGAGTGTGGCGAGCATGTACAGCGCGGTGGGGATGCTCTGCGAGTAGAGGAAGTTGGTGATGACGATGAAGCAGGCGAGGTAGATCAGCACCATCGCATCGCGGGAGCTGCGCAGTTCCATGAACTTCAGCGCGGTCAGCAGGATCAGCAGCGTGACGCCGGCCTCGCGTCCGAACAGCGTGTGGAACTCGATCAGGATGCCGCCGGCGCCGGCGAGGGTGATCGCCGTCAGCAGCCAGCGCGTCGGTAATGTTCCGCCGCTGCGGGTGAGGTAGGCGCGCCAGAGCAGCAGCGCAACGCACAGCGCGGCGACCCAGAGCGGCAGATGGTCGGCATGGGGGGCCGCGACCATCAGGATGGATAGCAGCAGGGCGTAGATCAGCGGCTTGGTCATCGCGGCTCACCTGTTCCGAACAAGGCGAGGCGGCGCAAGCACTCGTCGCGATGCGGCTGCCCGTCACCGGGCGGCAGTTCGCCGTCCGGCAGCTTCAACCCATAGCGCAGCCCCTGAGCCTCGGCGTCCAGCACCCAGCGTGTCATATGCGCCAGCTTGCCCTCGGTGTCCGGCTCCGGCGCGGCGGCGAAATCCAGCCACAGCTCTTCGCCGATCTGTATCGAGAATTGCTTGACCTGCAAGCCGCGTTCGCGCGCGTAGGCTTTCCAGGCGATGCGCGGCAGCGCGTCACCTGCGGTGTAGACGCGCAGCCCGGCGAAGTCGTCGTCGCCCGCGACGCTGCGTCTGCCCGTGCCGTCCGGCGCATCGCCCGGCGGCAACGTCGCCTCATCCACGGGCTTGGGGTAGACCAGACAGCGCATATCGAAATGCAGATAGGACCACGCATGGAACAGCCCGAGCGGAAACTCGGTGTATAGCGTCAGCCGGCCCGGTTGCAGCCAGCCGCGTCTGGTTGCGGGCAGAGGGAACGCGACCTCGCTGTCCTGCTGCGCGGGCGCGTTGAAAGTGACCGTGCTGCCGTTCTCATGGCGCAGCACCAGCTGGTAGCGTGCCAGCGCGCCCGGGTTGCGGAAATGCAGCATGAAGCGCGCGGCCTCGCCGCAGAACACCGCATCGGCGCGTCCGGCGCGAACCTCCAGATGCGCGAGGTTGCGGAACGCGTGCAGCATGGACATCACCGCCATCATCGCCAGCAAAAAGGTCAGCACGTAGCCGAGGCTGAGGTTGTAGTTGATATCGCCCAGCAGCATCAGCGCCAGCAGCATGGCCATCGCCAGCCCTTGACGGGTGGGCAGGATGAAGATGCGGCGCTGGGTTAGCGTGACAGTTCCGTGCTCGATTTTCGGACGGAACAGCCAGGTGTTGAAGCGTTGGCGGAGTGCGGAGAGCACGGGGGATCAACAGATCCGCGTAGCGGAACGTTTGCTTCCTCTCCCGCTTGCGGGAGAGGATTGAGGAGAGGGGGCGGATAGGGAAACTTCCATATCCGCTATGGAATCGCGACCGCTGCGATCAGTTCCTGCACCAGCGCGTCGCTGTCCTGCTTCGCGCGCTCGCCGAGCGGCTGCAGGCGGTGGCTGGCGACGCCGGGCAACACGGCCTGCACGTCCTCCGGCAGCACCGCGTCGCGCCCATCCAGCAGCGCCCAAGCGCGTGCGGCGGCGAGCAGGGCGAGTCCGGCGCGCGGCGAAAGACCGTGGGCGTAGCGCGCCGCTTCGCGCGTGTGGTGTAGGATGGCCTGGACGTAGTCGAGCAGCGCCGGCGAGACGAACACCTGCTGGACGCGCTGCTGCAAGGCCAGCAGTTCGGCGCTTTCCAGTTGCGGCGTGAGCCCGGCGACGATCTCGCGCCGGTCTACGCCGGACAGCAGGCCTCGCTCCGCCTGTGGGTCGGGATAGCCCATGCGGATGCGCATCAGAAAGCGGTCGAGCTGAGACTCCGGCAGCGGGAAGGTGCCGATCTGGTAGGTCGGGTTCTGCGTCGCGATCACGAAGAATGGTGTCGGTAGCGGACGCGTCGTGCCTTCGATGGTCACCTGGCGCTCCTCCATCGCCTCCAGCAGCGCGCTCTGTGCCTTGGGCGTCGCGCGGTTCACTTCGTCGGCCAGCACCATCTGCGCGAAGATCGGGCCGGGATGGAACTCGAACTTGCCGCTGTCCCTTTGGTAGATCGACACGCCGAGGATGTCGGCCGGCAGCAGGTCGCTGGTGAACTGGATGCGCTGGAACTGCAAGCCCAGTGTGCGCGCCAGCACCTGTGCCAGCGTGGTCTTGCCCACGCCCGGCAGGTCTTCGATCAGCAGATGACCGCGTGCCAGCAGGCAAGCGAGCGCCATGCGGATCTGGCGCGGCTTGCCGACGATGACTTGTTCGGCCTGGGTGATGACGTTGTGCAGAGATGGGTTCATGGATTTAACTCTGAAAGTGGATAGTGGAGCGACGCTTCGCGTCTCAGTGGGAAGTGGGGGCGATTTTCCGACTTTCCACTCCCTACTTCCCTCTGCCTAATAAGATCGCCGCCACCACATGGCGGCCTTCCGCGACCAGGATGTTGTAGGTGCGACAGGCCGCCGGGGTGTCCATGAACTCGACGGCGATGTGCGCGTCGGTCAGCGCGCGGTACAGGCGCGGATGGGCGAAGCGCTGCTTTGCGCCGGTGCCGAACAGCAGCACGTCGGGCTTCAGTTCGAGGAAATATTCGAAATCGGCTTCGGTCAGGCCATCGAAATCGGTGGGGTTCCAGTCGCTGTACACCTCGCTGGCACGCACCGCGATGCTGCGATCGTAGCGTTCGCCATTTACGTCCACATACCCTGCGCCATGCGCTGTGAACATCCGGATGCTGCCGGGGCGGGTCTGTTGCATCTTCAAGGCCGTTCTCCATTCGATTTGCTGCATTGGGGGCTGGCAGGTAAAATCCCGCCCCTTGCGGTGTGCGTCCATGCGCCGGATTTTATCATTGAGCGGCTGCGCGATACCCCGAACGAATGAGCCCCGAACGAATCGAGTGAGATAGATAACGTGAAACCCATCCTGAAATCGACCAAGCTCTCCAACGTGTGCTACGACATCCGCGGCCCGGTGATGGAGCGCTCCAAGCAAATGGAGGAAGAAGGTCAGCGCATCATCAAGCTAAACATCGGCAACCTGGCGCCCTTCGGCTTCGAAGCGCCCGAGGAAATCCAGCAGGACGTGATCCTGAACCTGCCGAATTCGTCCGGCTACTCCGATTCCAAGGGCATGTTCGCGGCGCGCAAGGCGATCATGCACTACTGCCAGGGCAAGAACATCCGGGGCGTGGGGCTGGACGACATCTACATCGGCAACGGCGCGTCCGAGCTGATCGTGATGGCGATGCAGGGCCTGCTGAACACCGGCGACGAAGTGCTGGTGCCCGCACCCGACTATCCGCTGTGGACTGCCGCGGTCACGCTGGCTGGCGGCACGCCGCGCCACTACATCTGCGACGAAGCCAACGAGTGGATGCCCGATCTCGCCGACATGCGCAGCAAGATCACGCCGAACACCCGCGCCATCGTCGTCATCAACCCGAACAACCCGACCGGCGCGCTGTATTCGGACGAGATGCTGAAGGAGATCATCCAGATCGCGCGCGAGCACCAGCTGATCATCTTCGCCGACGAGATCTACGACAAGATGCTGTACGACGGTGCGACGCATACTTCCATGGCTTCGCTGGCCGACGATGTGCTGTTCGTGACCATGAACGGCCTGTCGAAGAACTACCGCGCCTGCGGCTACCGCGCCGGCTGGATGGTGTTGTCCGGCGAGAAGAAGCATGCGCAGGACTACATCAACGGCCTGACGATATTGGCTTCGATGCGCTTATGCTCCAACGTGCCGGGACAGTTCGCGATCCAGACCGCGCTGGGCGGCTACCAGAGCATCCACGATCTGGTCGCGCCGACCGGCCGCCTGTACAAGCAACGCGAGCTTGCCTACAGCCTGCTGACCGCGATCCCCGGCGTGACCTGCGTCAAGCCCAAGGCCGGCCTGTACCTGTTCCCGCGCTTCGATCCCAAGATTTATCCGATCAAAAACGATCAGCAATTCATCCTCGAATTGCTGGAAGAAGAGAAGGTGCTGGTGGTGCAGGGCAGCGGTTTCAACTGGATACATCCGGACCACATCCGCATCGTGTTCCTGCCTATCGCCGACGACCTCACCGATGCGATGGGGCGCATCGCGCGCTTCCTGGAAAACTATCGCAAGCAGCACGGCACCAATTGAAAATGTAGGTTGGGTTAGGCCGTCAGGCCGTAACCCGACAAGCGATTGTTGGGTATCGCTACGCTCAACCCTACGATTAACGAACAGGGATTTTTATGAAGGCAATCAACGTAGGACTACTCGGTATCGGTACAGTCGGCGGCGGCACATTCACCGTGCTGCAACGCAACGCGGAGGAGATCACCCGCCGCGCCGGTCGTCCGATCCGCATCACGATGGTGGCGGACAAAAATATGGAGCTGGCGAAGCAGGTCACCGGCGGTGCATGCCGCGTCACCGACGATGCGTTCGCCGTGGTGGCTGATCCGGAAGTGGATATCGTCGTCGAACTGATCGGCGGCTACGGTGTTGCGAAAGAGTTGGTCATGAAAGCCATCGCGAACGGCAAACATGTGGTCACCGCGAACAAGGCGCTGCTCGCGACGCATGGCAACGAGATATTCAAGGCCGCGCAGGACAAGGGCGTGATGGTCGCGTTTGAGGCGGCGGTCGCGGGCGGCATCCCTATCATCAAGGCTGTGCGCGAAGGCCTGACGGCGAACCGTATCGAGTGGATCGCCGGCATCATCAACGGTACGACCAACTTCATCCTCTCCGAGATGCGCGACAAGGGCTTGAGCTTCGACACCGTGCTGAAAGAAGCGCAGCGTCTGGGCTACGCCGAAGCCGACCCGACCTTCGACATCGAAGGCGTGGACGCGGCGCACAAGATCACCATCCTGGCCTCGCTGGCGTTCGGCATCCCGATGCAGTTCGACAAGGCCTACATCGAAGGCATCTCCAAGCTGGATGCGGCGGACATCAAGTACGCCGAACAACTCGGCTACCGCATCAAGCTGCTGGGCATCACCAAGCGCACCGACGAGGGCGTCGAACTGCGCGTACACCCGACCTTGATCCCGAGCAAGCGCTTGATCGCCAACGTCGAAGGCGCGATGAACGCCGTGCTGGTGCAGGGCGACGCCGTCGGCGCGACGCTGTATTATGGCAAGGGCGCGGGTGCTGAACCCACCGCGAGTGCTGTGATCGCCGACCTGGTGGACGTGACGCGCATGCACACCGCCGACCCGGAAAACCGCGTGCCGCACCTGGCTTTCCAGCCGAACGCGATGGCCGACCTGAAGATACTGCCGATGGACGACGTCACGACCAGCTACTACCTGCGCCTGCGCGTACAGGACAAGCCGGGCGTGCTGGCCGACATCACCCGCATCCTCGCCGACGAGCAGATATCCATCGACGCCGTGATCCAGAAGGAACCGGACGAAGGCGAAGACCAGACCGACCTGATCATGCTGACCCACCAGACGCGCGAGAAACGTATCAACGCGGCGATTGTTAAGATCGAAGCGCTGGGCGTGGTGGCGGGCAAGGTGACCAAGCTGCGGATGGAAGAGCTCGGTAAATAACAGCTTCTGATATATTGATGCTTCTTATCCTAAGAATCCGGCAATGATAAAAAAAGTTCATGACTGGAATCAGCTCTCTCAACTCGTATTGAGAGGTTATAAGTCTATTGCTGAGTGTGATATCGAACTCGGGAAGCTGAATGTTCTGATTGGAGCTAACGGCGCAGGAAAATCCAATTTCATTGGTTTCTTTCGTCTGATTAACCGCATTCTTGAAAATCAACTCCAAGCATCTGTTGGTGATGCAGGTGGGCCGGATGCGCTGCTACATTTTGGCCGAAAGAAGACTGAAGAGCTGCGTGGGGAAATGTATTTTGGTAATAACGGTTACCGATTCACGCTCAAGCCGACACAAGACAACCGCATGATGTTTGCGCATGAGGCGCTTTGGTGGAATGTTCGTGGCGATTGGCGTCCACATTCTGGGCATTTCGAGACCTACGTGGAAGGGGAGAAGAACACAACGCAGATTTATAAATACGTTGTTCCCGCCATGCGCCGCTGGCGGCTTTACCATTTTCACGACACCAGCCGCAGCGCCCTAGTTAAGCAGGTTCATGGCATCAACGACAACGAGTACTTGCGAGACGATGCACGCAATCTTGCTGCTTTTCTTTATCGCCTGAAGAATCACCACGAGGCTCATTACAAACGCATCGTTAAAGCTATTCAGTTGGTAGCCCCGTTTTTCGGTGATTTTTACCTGCGCCCAACTGTGGATAATAAGGAGAAAATCCAGCTCGAATGGACAGAGGCCGGGCAGGATATTCCGTTTACTGCCAGCGCGTTATCGGACGGTACGCTACGTTTCATCTGCCTTGCTACTGTATTGTTGCAGCCTGAAGAATTTATACCCGCCACTATCCTCATTGATGAGCCGGAATTGGGTTTGCATCCCTTTGCCATTGCAGTCTTAGGGGGACTGATGAAATCTGCTGCCGGACAACATCAGCTTATTGTTTCTACCCAATCGGTTGAGTTGGTCAATGAATTTGAAGCGGATGATCTCATTGTGGTCGATAAACAAGGCGGAGCGTCCACTTTTAAACGTCTGAATGGTGATGAGCTGACCGAGTGGCTGTCTGAATACAGTTTGGGTGAGTTGTGGAAGAAAAATCTGTTGGGCGGGAGACCAACGCGATGACGCGTGTTTATCTGCTGGTTGAGGGACAGACTGAAGAGGCCTTTGTACGAGAGTTACTTGTGCCGCATTACGCGCGCTTCGGTTTGTATCTAACTCCCATCATCGTCAGCACTAGTCCGGGTTACAAAGGCGGCGTGGTGAGTTATGCCAAGATCAAACCGCAAATTCAACGCCTCTGTAGGCAGGATGCAGGAGCGCACGTTTCTACTCTGTTTGATTTGTATGCCCTACCACAAGATTTTCCAGGAAAAACGGATGTTGCATATCCGGCCAACAGCACGGGGCAGCAGAAAGCTGTGTTTCTGGAATCACAACTGGCTCAGGACATCTGTCAGCCCAACTTCATTCCAAATCTGATGGTTCATGAGTTTGAGGCACTGCTATTTGTGCTGCCGGATAAGTTCGCTGAATGGGTGAATAGTCCAGCTGTGGTTAATCGCTTGCGCGCCCATGCACAGGCACATACCACTCCTGAAGATATCAACGAAAGCCCGCAAACTGCGCCTTCCAAGCGTATTTTGTCGGCTATGCCGGGTTACCAGAAGACGTTCCACGGCCCTTTGATTGCCTGCGAAATTGGGCTAGATGCAATGCGTGCCGCTTGTCCGCATTTTCAAGGCTGGTTGCAGCAGCTTGAGGCGCTGTCGCCCCCCGCTGTAGTTTGAATGGCGGACTTTGGCTGAATTCGATTTGAAAGGGTTTCAATGAAATACATCTCCACCCGCGGCAATGCGCCCGCGAAGACTTTCACCGAAATCCTGCTGGGCGGTTTAGCGCCCGACGGCGGCCTGTACCTGCCGGAACAATATCCGCAGGTGACGCGCGCCGAGCTCGATGCGTGGCGCAAGCTGTCGTATGCCGATCTCGCGTTTGCGGTGCTGTCGAAGTTTGCCACCGATATTCCGGCGGACGATCTCAAGACGATCATCGCGAAGACTTACACCGCCGAGGTTTACAGCAACGGGCGTGCCGATAGCGATGCGACTCAGATCACGCCGCTACGCACGATTGCGCCGGGGGTGCATATCCTCGAACTGTCCAACGGCCCGACGCTGGCGTTCAAGGACATGGCGATGCAGTTGCTGGGCAACCTGTTCGAGTACGCGCTGGACAAAGATCATGCGGAGCTGAACATTCTCGGCGCGACTTCCGGCGACACCGGCTCCGCCGCCGAATACGCGATGCGCGGCAAGCGCGGCATCCGCGTGTTCATGTTGTCGCCGAACGGCAAGATGTCGAGCTTCCAGCGCGCGCAGATGTATTCGCTGCAAGACCCGAACATCTTCAACATCGCGATCAACGGCATGTTCGACGATGCGCAGGACATGGTGAAAGCGGTATCCAACGATCACGCCTACAAGGCCGCGCACAAGATCGGCACGGTCAACTCGATCAACTGGGGGCGCGTGTCGGCGCAGATCGTGTATTACTTCAAGGGCTACTTCGCCGCGACGCAGTCTAACGACGAGAAGGTCGCGTTCTCCGTGCCGTCCGGCAACTTCGGCAACATTTGTGCCGGACACATCGCGCGCATGATGGGATTGCCTATCGGCCAGTTGATTCTGGCAACGAACGAAAACGACGTGCTGGACGAATTTTTCCGCACCGGTGTCTACCGTCCGCGCGGCACCGACCACACTTACGAGACCAGCAGCCCGTCGATGGATATTTCCAAGGCCAGCAACTTCGAACGCTTCGTGTTCGATCTGGTCGGGCGCGATGGCGCGAAGGTGCGCGAGTTCTGGAGCAAGGTGGACTCGGGCGGCTCGTTCGACATCAAGGGCACGGACTACTGGAACGATCTGCCGAAGTTCGATTTCGCCTCCGGCAAGAGCACACATGAGGATCGCCTGAAGACGATACGCGAACTGTGGGAAGAGTACGGCGTGATGGTGGATACCCACACCGCCGACGGACTCAAAGTTGGATTGGAGCAACGCCGTCCCAGCCTGCCGCTGATCTGCCTGGAAACCGCATTGCCCGCGAAATTCGCTGAGACGATACAGGAAGCGCTGGGTCGTCAGCCGGAGCGTCCCGCGAAGCTGGAAGGCATCGAAAACCTGCCGCAACGCTGCGAAGTGATGGATGCGGATGTAACGAAGCTGAAGGCGTTTATTTCGGCGAACGTGCCGCAATAAGCTGGGCGGTCATCCCGTCCCGGAGTGCTCAGAATACGACGGTGAGCGCGCGACTCTCGAGGTGATCCGCGAGAAAGACCGGGTCGTGTTCCGTGGCGAATTTCAGGAAGTTGACGCCGACCCTGAAGCGATGGTCCTTGGCGTCGTAGATCGAATAGATTACTTTGCCCACCACCTCGATGATGCAGGGTATCCTTGAGGGAGCCGGCGGCGGCACGTAGATGTGCAGTTTGACGAATTCCGCAGACTGCAGGTTCCGTTCTAGCAGTATGGCGGCGCCCTTGATCGAGATGTCCTTGAGGTGACCATGGTGCAGCTCTTGATGGTCGACGAAGGCGGCGACGCGCCATTTGACCATGTAGCGCTGCACCGTGCGGTGCTCCTTGCCCAGCTTGGGCAGAGAGACGGGCGCGGGATCGGCAGTCTCGGTCAGCGTCTTCGACAGGCCCGCAATATCGCAGAGCGGGATCTCGGCGCTGTCGGAGAGGTCGGAAAAATCGAAGTCTTTTGCCATGGATAGCCTGTCGTCCGCAGGGGCAGGGATCCGTTGTACTGGCTGCGTCGGTAGACGCGCCGATGAACATTGAACGAACTGTCCTGCATGAAATGTCGAACTTGATACTGCTTTCGGTCTGCTTCGCGGCAGGCATTATACTCCGCCGCTTCGGACGCATGCCAGACAACGCCCCCGCCGCGCTCAACAGCTTCGTCATCCATGTCTCGCTGCCGGCGCTGACGCTGCTGTACATCCACGATCTGAAACTGTCCGGCGAGGTGCTGCTGGTCGCCGCGATGGCCTGGCTGGTGTTCGGGCTGTCGGCCGGATTTTTCTGGCTGGTCGGGCGCTGGCTGGCGCTGCCGCGCGCGACGACGGGCGCGTTGATCGTGGTTGGGGGGCTGGGCAACACCTCGTTCTTCGGCCTGCCCATGGTCGAGGCCTATTACGGCCAGAGCGGGCTGGCGACGGCCATCGTCGCTGACCAGCTCGGTTCGTTCTTCACACTGTCCGTGCTGGGCATCACCGTCGCCGGCATCTACTCGTCCGGGCGGCCGACGGCCTCGGAAATCGCCTTGCGCATCGTGCGCTTCCCGCCGTTCATCGCGTTGTTGCTCGCGCTGTTGCTGATCCCGGTCGAGTATGCGGACTGGTTTTCTACGTTGCTGAAGCGTTTGGGCGACACGCTTGCGCCGCTGGCGTTGCTGTCGGTCGGGCTGCAATTGCGGTTGGGACATGTCGCCGAGCATGGTCGCAACCTGGCACTCGGACTGGGGTTCAAACTCATCCTCGCGCCGCTGGCGATCTACCTGCTGTACGTGCAGTTGTTCGGCGCGCAAGGGCAGGCGATACAGGTGACGCTGTTCGAGGCGGCGATGCCGCCGATGATTACCGCAGCCATTGTTGCGAACGAGCACGACCTCGATCCCGATCTGGCGAACCTGATGGTCGCGGTCGGACTGCTGGTGTCGTTCGTCACGCTGTATGGCTGGTGGCGGATGTTTTCCGGCGTTTGATCGCAACGGGAAATCGTTCCGGGGCGGGATGAGTCATAATTCCGAAAACCTTTTTTCGGCATAATCGCGCCCTGGTTATGGCGCTTCGCAAGGACAAACAGAAATGCGTGTGAATACATTTTGCTCGAATAAGGCTCGCACCATCAAGACGGTTGCGCTGATCGCATTGTTGGCGTTGTCCGCCTGTTCTGAGAAGAGCGAAACGCAGCCCGCGCCCAAGCCGGCTGCGAAATCTGCGCTGACCGTGCGCGCGGTGCAGGCCGCGCCGGCGCAGTGGAAGCAGACGCTTGCCGCGAACGGCAGCGTGTTGCCATGGCAGGAGGCGGTCATCGGCGCGCAGTTGCCGGGACTGCGCATCATGGAGGTGAAGGCCGGCATAGGCGATTGGGTGCGGCAGGGCGACGTGCTGCTGACGCTGGGCAACCGCACGCGCGATGGCGGAGATTACATCCAGGGACGTGTCATCGCGCCCGACGACGGCGTGATCTCGGCGGCGAACGCCAGCGTCGGTTCGACGGTGCAGTCCGGCGCCGAACTGTTTCGGCTGATCCGCAAGGGTCGCCTGGAATGGCGAGCGGAACTGACCGCAGATGAGCTGATGCTTGTGCGTAAGGGGATGTCTGCGGAAATTACCGTCGGTGAGGGACGCACCGTCAAGGGCAGGGTGCGCGCGATTTCTCCATCGGTTGATTCGCAGACTCGCTACGGCCATGCGCTGGTCGATCTTCCGAACGGTTCGGGTTTGATTGCCGGGCTGTTCGCGCGCGGCGAGATCGAACTGGGGCAGGCCAACACCGTTGCGCAGATGCTGCCGCAATCCGCGGTGGTGCAGCGCGACGGCGCGGCCTATGTTTACGTCATCGGCCCGGACAGCAAGGTGCAGGAACGCAAGGTCGTGATCGGACAGCGCTCAGGCGACCGCATCGAAATCGTCTCCGGCCTCAATGCCGGCGTCTCCGTGGCTGAATCGGGCGGCGCGTTTCTGACCGACGGCGATGTCGTACATGTGGCGGCCCAGTAACTTGGGAGGCAATATGAGCTCTACCGTAGGAGCGGTTCCTGCAATGCTTCCCCAAATGGCTCCCACGATAATGGTCAAAAAATGAACGTTTCTTCCTGGTCGATACGTAACCCCATTCCGGCGATCCTCGCCTTCGTGATGCTCACGCTGATGGGCCTCATGGGTTTCAAGGCGATGAAGATCCAGCAGTTCCCGGACATCGATCTGCCCATGGTCACGGTGACGGCAAGCCTGCCCGGAGCTTCGCCGGCGCAGATGGAGACCGAGGTCGCGCGCAAGCTGGAGAACTCGCTGGCGAACACGCAGGGGTTGAAACACCTGTATACCAAGGTGCTCGACGGCACGGTCATCATCACCGCCGAGTTCCGCCTGGAGAAGGCTACGCAGGAGGCCGTGGACGACGTGCGCGCCGCGGTGACCCGCGTTCGTGCCGACCTGCCGCGCGACCTGCGCGACCCGACCGTGGCCAAGGTCGAGCTGAGCGGGCTACCCATCTTGACCTACACCATCTCCTCGCCGCGCATGACCGAAGAGGAGTTGTCCTGGTTCGTCGACAACGCGGTGACCAAATCCCTGCTGTCGGTGCGCGGCGTCGGCGCGGTTGGCCGCGTCGGCGGCGTGACGCGCCAGATCGCCGTCGAACTCGACCCGGCCCGGCTGCTGGCGCTGAACGCAACCGCGGCGGATGTTTCGAAGCAGTTGCGTGACATCCAGCAGGAAGCCTCCGGCGGTCGCGCCGACATCGGCGGCAGCGAGCAATCGGTGCGCACCATCGCGACGGTCGCTACGGCGGAAGAATTCGCGCGCATGAGCATCCACCTGCCGGATGGGCGCAGCGTGCGCCTCGATCAGGTCGCCACGGTCAGCGACACCATCGCCGAGCGGCGCAGCGCGGCGCTGCTGAACGGCCGCGAGGTCGTCGGCTTCGAGATCAGCCGCGCGCGCGGCTACGGCGAGGTCGAGGTCGCCGCGGGCGTGGGCAAGGTGCTGGAAAAGCTGAAGGCCGACCATCCGGGCATCGTCATCACCGAGGCGTTCAACTTCGTCGACCCGGTGGTCGAGAACTACGAAGGTTCGATGATGCTGCTGTACGAGGGCGCGGCGCTCGCGGTGCTGGTGGTGCTGGCCTTTTTGCGCAATGTGCGCGCCACCGTGGTCGCCGCGACCGCGTTGCCGCTGGCGGTGATCCCGACTTTTGCGGCGATGTATTTAATGGGCTTCTCGATCAACGTGGTGACGCTGCTGTCGCTGTCGCTGGTGGTCGGCGTGCTGGTGGACGATGCCATCGTCGAGATCGAGAACATCATGCGCCACCTGGAGATGGGCAAGACGCCGTATCAGGCCGCGATGGAAGCGGCCGACGAGATCGGCCTGGCGGTGATCGCGACGACCTTCACGCTGATCGCGGTGTTCCTGCCCACCGCCTTCATGAGCGGCGTCGCGGGCAAGTTCTTCGTGCAGTTCGGCTGGACCGCGGCCATCGCGGTGTTTTTCTCGCTGGTGGTCGCGCGCATGCTGACGCCGATGATGTCGGCCTACATCCTCAGGCCGCGCGAGGCGCATGCGCTGCCGTCGTGGATGTCCCTGTACCTCAAATGGGCGAACTATTGCCTGAAGCACCGGATCAAGACGCTGCTCGGCGCGGCGATGTTCTTCTTCGGCTCGTTCGCATTGGTGCCGCTGCTGCCCACCGGATTCATGCCGCCGGACGACCTGTCGCAATCGCAGGTGACCATCACGCTGCCGCCGGGCAGCCGCTTCGAGGACACCCAGCGCGCGGCGGAACAGGCGCGCGAGATTGTCGAAAAGAACCCGCATGTGAAACTGATTTACACCGCTATCGGCGGCGGCAGCGCGGGCGGCGATCCGTTCGCGCCGCAGGCCAGCAGCGACGTGCGCAAGGCGACGCTGACGCTGAACTTCACGCCGCGCCAGCAGCGCGACATCAGCAAACAGACTATAGAGGCGCAGTTGCGCGACGCGCTGACCGCGCTGCCGGGCGTGCGCGTCAAGGTCGGGCTGGGTTCGGCGAACGAGAAATATGTGTTGGTGCTGGCCGGCGAGGACGGGCAGGTGCTGGCGCAGCACGCGCAGAAGGTCGGGCGCGAACTGCGCACGATACCGGGCATAGGCAACGTCACTTCGACTTCCAGTCTGGTGCGCCCCGAACTGGTGGTGCGCCCCGACTTCGCGCGCGCCGCCGATCTCGGCGTGACCTCCGCCGCGATCGCCGACACGCTGCGCATCGCTACCGCGGGCGACTATGACCAGTCGTTGGCGAAACTCAACCTGTCGGACCGGCAGATACCCGTCGTCGTGAAGCTGCGCGTCGATGCGCGGCAGGACATAGCACTGCTGTCCCGGCTGGTGGTGCACGGCGCGCACGGCCCGGTGATGCTCGGCAGCGTGGCAAGCTTGAGCATAGAGAGCGGCCCCGCCGAGATCGACCGCTACGACCGCATGCGCAACATCAACTTCGAGATCGAACTCAACCAGCAGCCGCTGGGCGAGGTCGAGGCGCAGGCGATGGCGCTGCCCGGCCTGAAGGAATTGCCGCGCGGCATCACCGCCGCAACGGTCGGCGACGCCGAGGCGATGGCGGAACTGTTCGAGAGCTTCGGGCTGGCGATGCTGACCGGCATCCTGTGCATCTACATCGTGCTGGTGCTGCTGTTCAAGGACTTCGTGCAGCCGGTGACCATCCTGGCCGCCTTGGTGTTGTCGGTGCCGGGCGCGTTCCTCGCGCTGTTCATCAGCCACACCGCGCTGTCGATGCCGTCGATGATAGGCCTGATCATGCTGATGGGCATCGCCACCAAGAACTCCATCCTGCTGGTCGAATACGCCATCGTGTCGCGCCGCGCGCGCGGCATGAACCGCGCCGAGGCGCTGATCGACGCATGCAGGAAGCGCGCGCGCCCCATCGTGATGACCACGATGGCGATGGGCGCGGGCATGCTGCCGGTCGCGCTCGGCATCGGCGTCGATCCGAGCTTCCGCGCGCCCATGGCCATCGTCGTGATCGGTGGCCTGATTACTTCGACGTTCCTCAGCCTGCTGGTGATCCCGGTGGTGTTCACCTATGTGGACGATGCGGTGCAGCTATTGAGTAACTGGTTCAAGCGCAGGCACGCGCACCCTGCGACCGGGAGTGACGCGGGTTCTTAATGGCCGTTCAGGTACGAGGTCAGGAATGCCGGATCGGATTCATTTGCGAATTCGGAGAATTGGACGCCGGCACGGAATTGCTGCTCCTCGCTATCGTGGATAGCGTAGATGATCTTGCCTTCCACTTCGACGATATGCTGCCCATGCTTGTCGTCCAGCGGCGGCACGTGGATGTTCAGCGACAGCTTTTTTGCTTTCTGCGGATTGAGTTCGAGGAACAGCGTCGCGCCGCTTTCGGATATCTCGTGGACGATGCCTTGGCAGATGTGGCCGTCGAGCAGGACGTCGGCATGCCATCGCACGATATGGCGCGCGCTGTCGCTGTGTTCCGTTCCATGCAGATGATGAGTGGGTGACGGACTCGCGGCCGCCGGCGCATCCTGCGGTTCGGTGCTGTCCGGGGTGTCGGCGCTGACCGGGGTGTCGGCGCTGACCGGGGTGTCGGCGCTGACCGGGGTATCGGCGCCATTTGGGGTACTGGCGTTATCTGGGGTATCGGGCTCGCTCATGGGGGCGAATATAATACCGGGCGCGTATTCTTACCAGCGCGGAACGGCAATGCGATGACGAAAAGAGGGAGACCGAATGAGCATCTGGAACGAACGCTATGCGGGCGAGCATTACCACTTCGGCACCGAGCCGAACGCCTTTCTCGTCTCGCAGCGGAGCCTGCTGAAACCCGGCATGAGCTGCCTCGCGGTAGCCGACGGCGAAGGACGCAACGGCGTATGGCTGGCCGAACAGGGGCTGGATGTGCTGTCGGTGGATAGTTCGCCGGTGGCGCTGGAGAAGGCGGAACGGCTGGCGGCAGAGCGCAGCGCGAAGCTGGATTTCGAGCTAGCCGACTTGCTGAACTGGGAATGGCCCGAGAGCCGCTACGATGTCGTCGTCGGGATATTCATCCAGTTCGTCGGCCCGGAGTTGCGGGCGCAGATGTTCGAAGGGATGAAGTGCAGCCTGAAGCCGGGCGGCTTGTTGCTGCTGCAAGGCTACACGCCGCGCCAGCTCGAATACCGCACCGGTGGTCCATCGCAGGTCGAGAACCTCTACACCGAAGCGCTGCTGCGCGAGGCGTTCGCCGACATGGAGATGCTGCATCTCGCCGAGCACGAGAGTTTCATCAGCGAAGGTACCGGGCATCACGGTATGTCGGCGCTGATCGACCTGGTGGCTCGCAAGCTTTAAATCACACTACTGGCCCAGCGCACGATGTTCCCCGCATCCATCGCACCCGCCTGGCGCGCAATTTCGCGTCCGCTCCTGAACAGCGCCAGCGTCGGGATGCTGCGGATGTTGTAGCGCGCGCCCAGCATCTGCTCGGCCTCGGTGTTCAGCTTCGCCAGCCGCACTCGCGGTTCCAGCTTCGCGGCGGCCAGCTCGAATGCCGGCGCCATCATCCGGCAAGGCCCGCACCAAGGCGCCCAGAAGTCCACCAGCACCGGGATGTCGTTGCGGGCGATATGCTTGTCGAAGTTGCCGCTATTCAGTTCGATTGGGTGAGCGGCAAACAGCGCCTGCTTGCATTTTCCGCAGGTTGGCCCAGCGCTCAGCTTCTCGCTCGGGACACGGTTCACCGCGTCGCAATGCGGGCAGACGATATGCAGGGAGTCGGTCATGTCATTCCTCTCAATTTAACGTAAGCCGCAGATGGAGGTAGCATCGACGGAATTCAATTGCCCGAAAGAGATTTCACTGGGCTGGGCGCGGTCAATCGGTGCGCCGCCACTTCGCCGTCCTGGAACAGCCACAGGCTACCGGGCGGCATCGTCACCCAGGGCTCGTTGTCGGTCAGCGGCAGCGTGGCGATCACCGCGACACGATCATTCGGCGAGGTGACCTCGCTGAAGTCCACCATCACGTCCTCGTCCTTCAGGTGTGCCTTGGCGAACGGCGCGCGGCGCACGATGTAGGAGAGTTCGGTGGAGCAGTGCGCGTACAGCGAGTCGCCGTTGGACAGCAGGTAGTTGAAGATGCCCATCGCCGCCAGCGGTGCGGTCAGCTCGTGGATCGCATCGAACAATGCATCGCGGTCGGGAGGCGCGTCGTCGAAGCGCTGCCGCAGGCTTTGCAGCAGCCAGCAGAAGATGCGCTCGCTGTCGGTGTTGCCCACCGGTACGAAGCTGCCGTCGAGCGCTGGCTGGAACTGCGGCAGGTTGCCGTTGTGCGCGAACACCCAGTACTGACCCCACAGCTCGCGCTGGAACGGGTGGGTGTTCTCCAGCGACACCACGCCCTGCGTCGCCTTGCGGATATGCGCGATGACGTTCAACGAACGGATAGGGTAGTTGCGCACCAGCTCGGCGACGGGCGACTGCGCAGAAGGCTGCGGATCGAGGAACAGCCGCACGCCCTTGCCTTCGAAGAACGCGATGCCCCAGCCGTCGGCATGCACGTCGGTCTCACCGCCGCGCTTCTGGAAGCCGGTGAACGAGAAGCAGATGTCTGTGGGAACGTTGCAGTTCATCCCCAATAATTGGCACATGGTGTTCTCCGGTTCTTCAAATGTAGGTCGGGCTCTGCCCGACAAGTCGATTCGGCGGGCAGAGCCCGCCCTACAGATTAATCTTGGAATCTCATCGACAGATCCACCGCCTGTACATCCTTGGTCAGGCTGCCTATCGAGATGCGGTCCACGCCGGTCTCGGCGATGTCGCGCACTGTGTTCAGATTGACGCCGCCGGAGGCTTCCAGTTCCGCGCGGCCTGCGGTCAGCGCGACCGCCTCGCGCATCATGGCTAGCGTGAAGTTGTCGAGCAGGACCAGTTTCGCGCCCGCGTCCAGCGCCTCGCGCAACTCGTCCAGACTCTCCACCTCGATCTGTATCGAAACGCCCGGCGGCGTGATGCTGAAAGCCTGTCCCAGCACCGCGCGTATGCCGCCCGCGGCGGCGATGTGGTTCTCCTTGATCAAGACTCCATCATAAAGTCCGACGCGCTGGTTCACGCCGCCGCCGACGGTGACCGCGTACTTCTGCGCGAGCCGCAGGCCGGGCAGGGTCTTGCGCGTGTCCAGTATCTTCGCGTGGGTTTCCGCGACGATGTCCACATAGCGTCGCGTGGCCGTCGCGGTCGCCGACAGCGTTTGCAGGAAGTTCAGCGCACAACGCTCGGCGGAAAGCAGCGCGCGGGAATTGCCCCTGACCGTGCAGAGCAACTGGTTGGGCGCTACCAGATCGCCTTCCTGCGCCGCCCAGTGGATGTCGCAATCCGGATCGAGTGCGCGGAAGCATTCCTCCACCCAGGGCGAGCCGCACAGCACCGCCTCTTGACGGGTGATGATGGTCGCGGTGGAGATGGCATCGGCGGGGATCAGTCGCGCGGTCAGGTCGCCGTCGCGCATGTCTTCGTCGAGGGCGGAGCGGACACTGGCGTGGATGTGCAGGGCTAGGTTCGGATGGGACATGGTGCATTCCTGTTGAGATGGGCGCAGTATAGAGGATGAAGGCGCGGGGTTGAAATTTCCGCGGGCCGCCCCATCTTGCGATCATCCGAATTCAACAGAGGAGTGGATAGACATGCGTTTCGACAAATTCACCACCAAGCTGCAGCAAGCCCTGTCCGATGCCCAGAGCCTGGCCGTCGGCGCCGACAACCAGTTCATCGAGCCGCAGCATTTGCTGCTGGCGCTGCTTAACGACGCCGACAGCGGGGCGGGATCGTTGCTGGCGCGTGCGGGCGGCAACGTCAATGCGCTGAAGACCTCGATGAGCGATGCCGTGTCGCGCCTGCCGAAGGTCGAAGGCCACGGCGGCGAGGTGCAGGTCGGACGCGATCTGTCCAATCTATTCAACCTGACCGACAAGGAGGCGCAGAAGCGCGGCGACCAGTTCATCGCTTCGGAGATGTTTTTGCTGGCGCTGACCGGCGACAAGGGCGAGACCGGACGTTTGCTCAAACAGCACGGCGTGACGCGTGCGCCGCTGGAAACTGCCATCAGCGCCGTGCGGGGCGGCGAGTCGGTCGGTTCGCAGGAGGCCGAAGGCCAGCGCGAGTCGCTGAAGAAATACTGCATGGACCTGACCGAGCGCGCCCGTCAGGGCAAGCTCGACCCGGTGATCGGCCGCGACGACGAGATCCGTCGCGCGATCCAGGTGTTGCAGCGCCGCACCAAGAACAACCCGGTGCTGATCGGCGAACCCGGCGTGGGCAAGACCGCGATTGTGGAAGGCTTGGCGCAGCGCATCATCAACGGCGAAGTGCCGGAATCGCTCAAGGGCAAAAAAGTATTGTCACTGGATATGGCGGCGCTGCTGGCGGGCGCCAAGTATCGCGGCGAATTCGAGGAGCGCCTGAAGGCGGTGCTGAAGGAGTTGTCGCAGGACGAAGGCAAGAACATCGTGTTCATCGACGAGCTGCACACCATGGTCGGCGCGGGCAAGGCCGAGGGCGCGATGGATGCGGGCAACATGCTGAAGCCCGCGCTGGCGCGCGGCGAGTTGCACTGCATAGGTGCGACCACGCTGGACGAATACCGCAAGTACATCGAGAAGGACGCCGCACTCGAGCGCCGCTTCCAGAAGGTGCTGGTGGACGAGCCCAGCGTGGAATCGACCATCGCCATCCTGCGCGGCCTGAAAGATAAATACGAGACACATCACGGGGTCACTATCACCGATCCCGCCATCGTTGCGGCAGCGGAACTTTCGCATCGCTATGTCACCGACCGCTTCCTGCCGGACAAGGCTATCGACCTGATCGACGAGGCCGCCTCGCGCATGAAGATGGAAATCGACTCCAAGCCCGAGGTGATGGACAAGCTCGAACGCCGCTTGATCCAGTTGAAGATCGAGCGTGAAGCGGTGAAGAAAGAGAAGGACGAAGCCTCGCGCAAACGCATGGGTTTGATCGAAGACGAGATCAAGAAACTGGAACGCGAATACGCCGATTTGGAAGAGGTGTGGAAGTCGGAGAAGGGCGCAGCGCAGGGCGCGGCGACGATGAAGGAAGAGATCGAGGATATGCGCGCCGAGATCGTGCGCCTGCAACGCGAAGGCAAGCTGGAGAAGGTCGCCGAGCTGCAATACGGCAAACTGCCGCAGCTCGAAGCCAAACTGAAAGAAGCCGCGCAACGCGAGGCCGAAGGCGGCGCGTCAAAGAATAAACTGCTGCGCACCCAAGTCGGCGCGGAAGAGATCGCCGAAGTGGTGAGTCGCGCGACCGGCATCCCGGTCAGCAAGATGATGCAGGGCGAGCGCGAGAAGCTGCTGCATATGGAAACGAAGCTGCACGAGCGGCTGGTGGGGCAGGACGAGGCGGTGCGCCTGGTGTCCGACGCGATCCGCCGTTCGCGCTCCGGCCTGTCCGACCCGAACCGTCCCTACGGCTCGTTCCTGTTCCTGGGCCCCACCGGCGTGGGCAAGACCGAGCTGTGCAAGGCGCTGGCCGGATTCATGTTCGACTCGGAAGATCATTTGATCCGCATCGACATGAGTGAATACATGGAGAAGCATTCCGTTGCCCGCCTGATCGGCGCGCCGCCCGGCTATGTCGGCTACGAGGAAGGCGGCGGCCTGACCGAGGCGGTGCGCCGCAAGCCATACAGCGTGATCCTGCTGGACGAAGTGGAGAAGGCGCACCCGGACGTGTTTAATGTGCTGCTGCAAGCATTGGACGACGGCCGCATGACTGACGGACAGGGGCGCACCGTGGACTTCAAGAACACCGTGATCGTGATGACCTCCAACCTGGGCTCGCAGATGATCCAGCAGATGTCCGGCGACGATTATCAGGTGATCAAGCTCGCGGTGATGGGCGAGGTGAAGAGCTATTTCCGTCCCGAGTTCATCAACCGCATCGACGAGGTCGTGGTGTTCCATGCGCTGGACGAAGCGAATATCAAGTCCATCGCGCGGATCCAGTTGCAGTATCTGGAGAAGCGCCTTGCCGCGATGGAGATGAAGCTGAGCGTCAGCGATGCAGCGCTGGCCGAGATCGCCAATGCGGGTTTCGACCCGGTGTACGGCGCAAGGCCGCTGAAGCGTGCGATACAGGCGCAACTGGAGAACCCGTTGGCCAAGCATATCCTCGAAGGACACTTCGCCGCGAAGGATACGATTAAGGTAGATTGTATGGCGGGGGTGATGCGATTCGACAAAGGATAAGGAAGAGTTCTACTTTCATTGATGAAGCGTAATTAAACAGAAAGTCAGGGGATCAACATGAGCGTCCAGACTATTCGCATGGCGCAGTCGAGTGCTACGGAGGCTCGCCAGACAGTGCAGGAGTTTCACACGGCGGTGGCGCAGCCGGACATGGAGTTGGTGTTGTTCTTCTGCTCCAGCGAATATGACCTCGATATTCTGGCTGCGGAAATGAGCCGGCTGTTTGTCGGGGTTCAGGTGGTGGGCTGCACCACGGCTGGGGAAATCGGACCGGCCGGTTACCTCCAGCACAGCCTTTCTGGAGCGAGCTTCGCCGCGGGCAGTTGCGTGGCCGTCAGCGGACTGCTGGAACATTTGAACCAGTTCGATATCGCCCAAGGGCATGATTTTGCCCAAGCCCTGTTGCAGCGCCTCGAAAACAGAGCTCCGGGAGCAAACGCGGACAACAGCTTCGCATTTATGCTGATCGACGGGATGTCGGTGCGAGAGGAGCCGGTGAGCCATGCATTGCAGTATGCCATTGGCCAGATCCCGTTGTTCGGCGGTTCGGCGGGAGACGACCAGAAATTCGTCGTGACCCATGTTTACAGCGAAGGACGCTTCCATTCCGATAGCGCCTTGCTCATCCTCATCAGCACGACTCTGCCTTTCAGGATATTCAAGACCCAGCATTTTATTGCTACCGATGAGCGACTGGTGGTCACGGAAGCCGATCCGGCCAGGCGCATCGTCAAGGAGATTAACGGACTGCCTGCGGCAGCGGAATACGCGAGACTTCTGGGTGTGGAAGAGCATGAGCTCAGCTCCATGCGCTTTGCCGCTTCGCCCGTGGTCGTGATGATAGACGGCACGGACTATGTGCGCTCTATCCAGAAAGCCAATCCGGACGGCAGCCTGACTTTCTTTTGCGCCATCGAAGAAGGGCTGGTGCTCAGGGTGGCGCACGGCGTGGATATTGTGAATAACCTCAAGCAGGCTTTCGATCAGATACGGGCGGAGATCGGTTCGCCCCAACTAGTCCTCGGTTGCGACTGCGTCCTGCGCAATCTGGAAATTTCCCAGAACGGTTTGAAAGATAGCGTCGCGGAGATCTTTCGGCGCAACAATGCCATCGGCTTCAGCAGTTACGGTGAGCAGTTTCACGGTGTACACGTCAACCAGACCCTCACCGGGATTGCCATCGGCGCTGCCCCCGAGTCACCCCCGGAGGCGCATGATGCCTGAGCAAGCGCAGCCGGACGAGCGAGCGCTGCGAGTCGAAATCGCGCGGTTGAACAAGGTCATTCAGGCGCTGATGAATCGCGCCGAACGCAATGCCAGCGTTCAGGGATCGGACTTCAACCTGTTCCAGACCGCAATCACGCTGGAAGCCCAGGTGCGCCGTCGCACCGAGGAACTGGAAGCGGCGCGACTGGAAAACGAGAAGATCACCCGTGCCTTGCGTGAGAGCGAAAATCACCTTCGTTTGCTCATCGAAAACGCTCCCGTGAGCATTCACGAGATAGGCCTGGATGGCAGAGTAATCTCCATGAGTCGGGCGGGTCTGCTGATGCATGATTTTAAAGAGGAAGGCGAGGTACGAGGCACTTCATATCTGGACGGAGTCAGCGCAGCCGACCGGGAGCGTATAGCAAAACTGCTCGCCGAGGCTTGCGCCGACGTAGCTAGCCACTTCGAATTCACCGCCAGCGGCCCGCGCAGACGCATATTCAAATCGTGTTTTGTCCCAATCAAAAACAAGCAGGGCGGCGTTGAAAAACTGATGGGAATAACCGAGGACATTACCAAGCGCCATGAGGCCGAGCAGAAGGTGCGCGGTTATGTTGCGGAGCTGACCCGCACCAACAGCGAGTTGAAGAACCTCAACGCCAGGCTGCTTCAGGTGCAAAGCCAGCTTTTGCAATCCGAGAAGATGGCATCTATCGGCATGCTGGCGGCAGGCGTCGCGCATGAGATCAACAATCCGATCGGCTACATCAAATCCAACATGCAGTCGCTGGATAAATATATCGACGACCTGCTGGGCGTGCTGAATGCCTACGAACAAGTCGAGGTAAAGCTTCCGGAACATCAGGAAGTCTTTCTGGAACTGCATAACCTGAAAGATCGAAACGGCTACGAATACGAGAAGCAGGATATTCTGGAACTGCTGTCCGAGTCTCGCCAGGGACTGGAGCGGGTGACGAAAATCGTCCTCGATCTCAAGGATTTTTCCCGCGTGGAATCCTTGGACAAGTGGGGCTTGGACGATATCCTGAAAGGGATCGAAAGCACGCTGAATGTCATCTCGAACGAATTGAAATATTGCTGCGAGGTCAGGAAGGAATACGTTCCCCTGCCGCCTGTCGAGTGCGTGCTCCCCCTGTTGAATCAGGTATTCATGAATTTGCTGGTGAATGCATCCCAGGCCATCGAAACCAAAGGCGTCGTCACGATACGAACCGGTACTGCTGGCGACAATGTCTGGATAGAAATCGCCGATACGGGCAAGGGCATTCCGCCGGAGAACCTCAAATCCATCTTCGATCCTTTCTTTACCACCAAGCCGGTCGGCAAAGGCACAGGCTTGGGGTTGTCGGTTTCCTACAGCATCATCCAGCAGCATCACGGCCGGATCGAGGTCGAGAGTACGCCGGGAACAGGAAGTATATTTCGGGTATGGCTGCCGATCAGGCAACCCGTGGGCAACGGTGTCGCTGTTGACGGCGCATGACGTGCGCCAAATCGTAGGATTGCCGAAGCGCGAGCGGGTTGACACCCGCAAGGGGTAGGCCGAGGTTGCCTCGAAGAGGTTCTCGTCCCCTGTGGGGATAAGGGGCTAAAGCCCCAACAACACACGCTCTGCGGTTAGAGAAAGGCTGATCCGGCAAGGATTAATCAGTATCAGCAAACAAGAAAGCCCGGCATCGCCGGGCTTTCTTGTTATTTTCGGCAGGTCAGGCGCTTACTGCTGCCATGGCATTCTGGACCAGTTTCGAATCTCTGCGATTTCATCGGCCGACAAGTCCAGCGATGCCAGGAACTGTTCATGGACTGCGGGAGATGCCAGTTCAAACTCGGCATGCCAGCGATGCATGTCGGCATCGGACAATCCCGCATCCCTCATCAAAGTCCCCCAGGCATCTTTGTCCGCGACCTTCTCCGGAACGGAGAGTGATTCCTGCGCCAGCAACCGGGCCAGTATGATCTGCTGGTCGCGCAAGGCACGAATCTCGCCGTCGATTTCGAGCAGGCGCACTTTCAATAGCTGCATGGAGGCAGACGAACGATCTCCCAGAATATCCTTGATCGCGGAGATCGAGATGCCTGCATCTCTGAGTGCCCGGATCGAGCGCAGTCTGTCCAGCTCATTCTGACCATACAGTCGATAGCCGCTTGCGCTCCGGCAGGCCGGGGACAACAGGCCTGCGGACTCGTAGTACAGCAGCGTCGCGCGAGACAGCCCCGCTTGCGCGGCCAGTTGCCTGATCGTGTATGGATTCATGGTAGCGGCGATACGTCGGGAGGCATGAAAGTTCCTTTGGCGGCCTTCGAGGTCAATAGTTCGTTCGAATAATACTGCCCGAGCAATTGTTGCGCGTCCTTGAACAGTTCACGGTTTTTCGATAAGTAGCCATCCCATGAGAGGCGGGTATCCGCCGCCCCCAGGCTCGCCATGATTCGCATCAATGCTTCGGAAAGCGTCCGGTTGTACTTGTCCGGCGCGCCGAGGTGGTTGGCGAATCGCTCGATGCCATCGCAGGTGAGCCGAATGGCTTGCGCCAGCGGATAGCGCTGAAGGTGTATCCATGCGATACGCACATGCCCCTCATGATTGAAGGCCGATGGCGGTGCGCTGCAGTCGTTGAAGGCAGACAAAAAATCGTCATCGGAAAGAATGGTGTTCGCGCTCATGGCTTCTCCTTGTAAAAGTCGAAGCCTAAAGGTGTCAGTGATAGACAGGTCAATAGTTCCTGAAACGAAAAGCCCGGCGATGCCGCAGCGGGGAAGAGGCGGGCGTCAACGTGAGTTCAATAAATGATTGCGGGAAAGCGGCGCAGATTTTAACCCAAGCCCGACCGGACATCGCGTGCCGGAGATATCTCGACGTGCTACTTCCCGCGAGGTTTCCCCCGGTTTGGAGGGCGCTCCGGTTTGGATGCTTGGGGTCGTTGTCCCTGCAGGCGTTCCTTGAGCACTTGCATGAGATCGATCACGTTGCTTTCGGCTTCAACCGCTTCGGGTTCCTCAGGGGCCGGCAGCACATCGGTGCCGGCCTTGAGTTTCGCTTCGATGCGCTGCATCAGATCCCGGGTGTGCCGGTCGCTCAAAAGTTCGCTGTCGAATCGTTTGCGCATAGCCTTGCCGATGGCGGCGCGCATGCGCTCGACGAGCGCTTTATCGGCGGGCTGCCGCTTGGGCAGGCCGACTTGCTCGGGCGTGCGCAGTTCGTCGTGGAAGCGCAGCGTCTCCGCCCTCAGGATGCCGCGCTCGGCGATGATCGCCACCAGATAATCCTTGCCGTGCATCACGAAGCTGGCGATGCCGACCCGCTGCTCGTCTTCCATGCTCTTGGCCAGCAGGCGGTAGGCCTTGGTCGTATCGCTGTCGGGCACCAGAAAATAGGCGCGTTCGAAATAGACCGGATTGATCGAGCTTAAGGGCACGAACCGTTTTAGATCGATCTCACGCGACTTCTTCGGCTCCAGCGCTTCCAGCTCCTCGTCTTCGACCACCACATAGTGATACTTCTCGATCTCGTAACTGCGCACGATGTCGTCGCGCTCCAACGGCTGCCTGTCGTTCTCGCTGAAGAACTGCCGCTTGAGCAGCATCCCGTTGGCATCCACCATCTTCAGCGCGATCTTGCCGCGATGCGCGGGGAACAGGCTTACCGGAAGGCTCACCAGCCCGAACGCGATGATCCCCGACCAGATGGCGTGCGGCTGTTCCTGTTCCAGGTCTTCTTTCTCAACTTGATTCGTGTCGTCGTCTTTCATAGCTCACCTCATGCGTGTTTGCGTACCTGGCGGATGCTGGCCTCCAGCGCCTGCGCCACATCCATGCCGCGTTCGTGTTGCGGCGGCACCAGCGTGCGCACCTGTTTGCCCTGCGCCTTGGCATCCAGCATTGTCAGCACGCGCTCGCGGAACTCGTCGTGATATTCCTGCGGCTCGAAATCCGCCTCCAGCATCTCGATCAACTGCCGCGCCATGCCCAGCTCGCGCGGGTCCAGCGGCGGCCCCTCGGGAGCGGCGAGCGATTCCACCGGAATCACTTCTTCCGTGTGGTGCAGCGACATCAGCATCGGATAGCCCTGATACAACTGCAGCGCGCCGACATAGGACTTGTTGCGCATCACCCAGCGCGCCAGCCCTTCCACCTGCATGGACTCCAGCGCATCGGCCAGTGCTGCGAATTCCGCGCTGTCTTCATCCGGCCCGAGGTAATAGGGGCGGTTGTACCAGCGGTGGTCGATCACTTGGTGCGGCAGGAAGCCGAGGATCTCGATATCGCGCGAGGGCTCCGGTTCCAGCGCCTCCAGCTCCGACGGGTTCAGCAATACCCGCTCGCCGGATTCGGTGATGTAGGCGCGTCCTGTGTTGGCATAAGGCACCACCTCGTCGGTCTCCGGATTGACGAAGAATTGATGCACCGGCTCCAGATCGCCGCGGTGCAGCAGCCGGAAATGCACGTTGCGATCTTCGATGGCACCGTACAACTTCACCGGCACCCGGATCGCATCGAAATGAATCACCCCTTTCCACATTGCGCGGATAGTCATCTTGCGCCTCCTCCATTTTGAAAAACGTAAGTAGGGTGGGCACGCTTGTGCCCACGCGGTTAACAACGAATTTCAGCGTGAGCACAAACGTGCCCACCCTACTGTCCTGCTTTGAGCATGGCCGCACTCAACGGCACCGCCGCCTCGAAAAATCCATCCCACGGGTCCACCTTCAGCGCCCCGAGTCGGCGCTGCAGCGTCTCCACCGTGTAGTGATCGGAACGCACCGCGGGGCCGAGTTCGTCCCAGCGCAGCGGCACCGCCACCGGCGCACCGGGGCGGGCGCGGGCCGAGTAGCTGGCGATGGCGGTCGAGCCGCGCGCGTTGCGCAGATAGTCGATAAATATCCTGCCGTGCCGTTTCGCCAGGCTCATATGGGTGGTGAGCAGCTGCGGCTCGTCCCTCGCATGCAGTTCAGATACCGCACGTGCGAACGACTTCACCGATTCCCAGTCCGCTTGTGGGTGCAGCGGCACCACCAGATGCAGCCCCTTGCCGCCGGTGGTGCGCGGGAAGGCCGTCAAGCCCAATCCATGCAGGCGCTCGCGCAGTTCGCGTGCAGTGCGCAGCACCTCTGGCCAGGCCACTTCGGGCGCAGGATCGAGGTCGAACACCAGCAGGTCTGGGTGCTCGATGTCTTCCACCCGGCAACCCCAAACGTGAAACTCCAGCACCCCGTGCTGCACCAGCGTCAGGATGTCGGTCAGCGAGCGCACGTAGACGTAGTCGCGCACTTCATCTTTTTCGAGGATCGCGATGCGCGGCACCGAGCGCGCCTGGCTCTTGACCAGATGCTTCTGGTAGAAGCAGGCCTCGCGTCCCTCGGGGCAGCGCAGCAGCACCAGTGGGCGATGTGCGAGATAAGGCAGGGCCCATTCGTGGATGGACTCGTAATAGCGGGCCAGCGCCAGTTTGGTCACGCCGAGTTCCGGGTAGAGGATACGCTCGGGGTGTGTGAGTGAGGTTGCCGCGATCTTCACCGCGCCGGCTGTCGCATGCCGCATGGGGCGGGCGGGACTCGCGGGCGCAGCCTCTTCCAGATTCGCGTCGGACGACTTCACCTGCTCCGGCTCCACGTCTTCGCGTATGCCCAGAAAACTCGGCTGACGCAGCAGCCCCTCGCGCGTGCGTTCGGCGTACTGGACCGCGACCACCAGCGCGGGCTGCACCCAGTGCACACCGCGCGCACCTAAGTTGCTTGAATGGGGCAGCGATGCCGAGGGGGCAAAAGGCGATTCGGCGATCTCCTGTTTCTGCAGCAGCGCGTGCAACTGTTCGAGCTGGCGGTTGCTGAAGCCGGTGCCCAGCCGCCCCGCATATTCCAGCCGCCCATCGCGATAGCTGCCGAGCAGCAAGGCGCCGAAGCCGCTACGCGCGCCGGCGGGCGGCGTATAACCGCCGACCACGAACTCGGCGTGCTGCTGCGAGCATTTCACCTTCTGCCACAGCGTGCTGCGGCCGCTGCGATAGGGCGCATCGGCCCGCTTGGAGATGATGCCTTCCAGCCCGAGCGTGCAGGCCTGCTCGAAGAAGTCCGGCCCCTGTCCCTGCATATGATCCGAATAACGCACGACACCACCGGCTTCGTAACCCGCCGCCTGCAGCAACTGCAGCAATGCCTGCTTGCGTGCCAGCAACGGCAGCGCGGAAAGGTCATGCCCATCCAGATACACCAGATCGAAGGCCTGATAGCTCAACTGTGCGGTCTGCTTGCGGCTCAGCGCCTCTTGCAGTTCGCGGAAACTGCTCGCGCCGCCCGCGGTGAGAGCTACCAGCTCGCCATCGAGGATGGCCTGCTGCACCGGCAACGTTTCCAGTTGATGTGCCAAGACGCGCAAGCGCGCTGTCCAGTCGAGACCGTTGCGCGTCATTAGGCGCGCCTTGCTGTGCTCGATGTGCGCCACGATGCGATAACCGTCGAACTTGATCTCGTGCAGCCAGGCGCTGCCCTTCGGCGCGCGTTCAACGGCGGTGGCAAGCTGCGGCGACAGGAGGGCGGGGGCGGGGGCCGGAAGAGCGTCGTGGAGTTCTGCTGCGACGGGCGGCGCAGGGCGAGAAGGCGGTCCGGCTTCGTGGTCTGGCTGGTTCGCGGCGATCTCCTCCATGCTGCGGCCGCTGCGTACGCTCAGGTCGTCGGGATGCAGATCGTGTTGCGGATGGTCGGTGCGCTTGATCAGCAGCCACTGCTTGTCGCTTCCGCGACCGGCCCACTTGCGCATGCGCACCAGCGTCCAGGCCCCCTTGAGTTTCGTGCCGGTGAGGATGAAGTCGATCTGCTCGTCGTCGTTGCGGCCATCGGCTTGCCACCGGCCCGCATCCCACAGCATCACCGTCCCACCGCCGTATTCGCCCTTGGGGATGGTGCCCTCGAACTCGCCGTATGCAAGCGGGTGATCCTCCACGCCGATTGCGAGGCGCTTCTCGCCGCGCTCCAGCGGCGCTCCCTTAGGTAGCGCCCAACTGCGCAGCACCCCGTCTTGCTCGATGCGCAGATCGAAATGCAGACGCCGCGCGGCATGTTTATGCATCACATAGAGATGTCCGGACTGCACCGCCGGCTCCGCGCCAGCCGGTTCGGGGCTGCGGCGGAAGTCGCGCTTGCGCTTGTATTCGTTGATGGAGGGAGTGGCCATCGTCATCCGCCTTTCAAGCCTAGACAACATGAACTGGATGCACATTGAACCGCGCTGACCGTGCGCTGTATATAAGGGGAATTGTGTAGAGCGACTTGGCGGGTTCGCCAGTTTGTCGAAGGGTGTTGTACTGATTGACAACATGTTGCGCTGTTGTTATTGTCTCCAACATGAAAGCCCGCGAATTATTCAACCGCCGCGTGCCTGTCGCGGAACAGGCGTTTGCGGAACTGGTGCTATGGGAAGTGCCCGAGCCGCTTTCCGGCAGCAAGCATTGCTGCAAGTACCGGCTGGCGTTCGTGGCTGCGGGGGAGTGTGTGCTGCGTTACGACAACGAGGCGGGCAAGGGCGACCACAAGCATGAAGGCGGCAAGGAGGTGAAATACCGTTTCGTTTCGGTCGACCAATTGGTGGCGGATTTTTTCGAGGATGTGAAGAGGTGGCGCGATGAAAACAGTAACGATTGATATCCGGCCTCTGGCCGACACGCTGGGCGACTTCACCCAGACATGGAAGGGCGGCAAGGCTACTGCGCCGCGCATCAGCTTCGAATCGCCCGAGCTGCTGTTCAAGACATTGTCCGGCAAACGCTGGGAGCTGCTGAATGCGATGACGGGCGCGGGAGCCATGTCCATCCGCGAAGCCGCGCGGCGCGTGGAGCGCGACGTCAAGGCCGTGCACGGCGACGTGACCGTATTGCTTAATGCCGGGCTGTTGTCGAAAACGGACGACGGCATGATCGTATTCCCTTACGACGCCATCCATGTGGACTTCATGCTCAAGGCTGCGTGATGCGGTTCGAGTAGGTCTGATCGCCGTGTCGAAGATTGGAATGAGAAAGCCCGGCATCGCCGGGCTTTTTGCTATCTGCTGCTTCCGTGAGACGAGAACCGTGGGGCCGTCTTCTATCGTTGCTTTCGCCGACATCGGCGTTTAGTGATGAGTGGGATCGGGAGTAATCAGCGGCTGAACATCGTGCATATGCTTCTTCGCACGTTTGGCCATCTTTTTCTCCTTCGGCGTCATCATAGGCTCCTTTTTCATGTCTCTGTCCCGGTTGGTGTGATGTGATGATTTGGGCATGATTGAACTCCTTATATCGATTAAGGAAGTACCATGCTACTCCAATAAATTAGCCTTGTGCGGATCTCATTTGGTCAGGTTTTTTGCTTTGGCCGCCCGCGCCCGCAACTGCCCGCAAGCCCCCTCGATCTCCTGTCCCGCCGAGTCGCGCAACTGGGTGACGAGGCCGCGCTGTTTGAGTGTGCCGACGATGTGCGCGGCGCGTTCGGGGGATGGGCGGCGGTAGTCCAGGCCGTCCACGTCGTTGAAGGGGATGAAGTTCATGATCGCGTATTTTCCGGAGAGCAATTCGACGATGCGCTCCAGTTCGGCGTCGTTGTCGTTCACGCCCTCGATCAGCGTCCACTGGTATTGCACCGGATAGCCGGTCGCGCGAGCATAGGCTTCGGCGCGTTCGACCAGTTCCTCGACGGAGATCTGAGGCGCATGCGGCAGCAGTTGGGCGCGCAGCGTATTGTCGGTGCTGTGCAGCGAGAGTGCCAATGCCGGTTTCACCGTCTCCTGCGGCACGCGCTCGAACACCCGCAAATCCCCCACCGTAGAAAGCACCAGATTCTTGTGGCCGATGTTGCCCTGCGTGCCCAGCACATCGATTGCCTCCAGCACGTTGTCGAGGTTGTGGGCCGGTTCGCCCATGCCCATGAACACCACCTTGCTCACCTCGCGACGTTTGCGCGCGAGCGCCACCTGCGCGACGATCTCGGCGCTGCCAAGCTGGCGCAGGAGTCCCGCGCGGCCGCTCATGCAGAATACGCAGCCCACCGCGCAGCCCACCTGCGTCGATACGCACAGTCCGCCGCGCGGCAGCAATACGCTTTCCACCATTTGGCCGTCGTTCAGTTCGACCAGCAGCCGCGCGACGCTTTCGCCGGCAGGATGTTCGCCGCGCAACTGCGCCAGCCCATCCAGCTCCGCCTCGATGGCCGGCAGCTCGCGGCGCATGGCCGCTGGAAAGAAAGTCGCCGCAGGGCTGCCCTTGCGGTCGTTCGAACTCACCTGGCTCCAGCCGCGCAGCAATCGGTCTTCGTGGCAAGGTTTGGCGCCGAGGCCGCGCAGACGTTCGCGGAGATGGGAGATACGCATCGGAGAGGGGGTGGTGGGAATCACGGCAGCTTTGAAAATAATCGAGGAAAAACGCCGTGGATTTTACTCCATGCTGTGACCGGGCAGACTTGATCAAAAGGGCGTGTGTGGCGATCCCACGCAATACATTTTGCTGGGGGTATTCCTGTCGCGATAGCGGATAAGCACGCCATAGGATGAACTTACCCATTTCTCCGTACTGGTCTGTTTGTATTCGGTCCCAGTCGCCTCTCTGATATTGGCGATCAGCTCGGCAGGGCTGCTTTTGAATGTGGCGCCGATAAAATCCAGGTCGACGCCGACAAAAACATACTCAGCCGAAGAATTGAATAGATTTTCGTTCACCTTCCACCAGTTAGCCCCTCCGCCACTGAATGCAGGCGAGCCAAAGAATTTCTGCATGTACTCGTTGAAGTAAATCGCGCTGACACTATCTCTGCACATAAGCGCAGAACCGATCACCGCAGTGAAATGACCGGGCGCCGAAAATGCCGTGTTGCCGAGCAATAGCGACAGTAGTATCAAACGGCGCACCATCGAAATCATGTCGGTCTCCAGACCTTCCGGCAGTTAGCGTAAAAATCGCAAGGCCAGATGGAATCGGAGATGAGCTTGCACGATCAAGTGTGATGCTATCTGTGCGCAACAACGCATACGGGGGCGGTACGGCAGCCCTGCTCGTTAAGTACGCTACAGCACAGAAGCGCTACCGATTGGCGAGCAGACTGCGATTTCGGAATAAGGAGGCTTCAATGAAAACAAACAGAATAGTCGGCGCAATTTTTCTGGTTGCGGTAACGCTGATGAGCGGCTGCGCGAATACCGGTTCTCAATCTCAAGCCGCATCGTCTCGTGTTTATGGGGTGGTTGATGCCATCGAATCGACTCGGGGCGGTAGCGATGGGATAGGTGCAGGCGCTATCATCGGCGGAGTCGTCGGGGGCGTGCTCGGAAGTCAGGTCGGCGGCGGCACCGACAAGGATGTTGCGACCGTGGCGGGCGTCGTGGGCGGCGCAGTGGCCGGACACCAGATTGAGAAAGGTCGTCAGCAGCAGGATTCATATCGCATACGGGTGCGGCTCGAAAACGGCGGTCATCAGACAGTGACGCAGCCAGATATTGATGGCTTGCGTGTTGGGGATCGGGTTCGTATCGAAAACGATCGCGTGTCCCGGTATTAGTTCGGCATGATTGGCTGGACGATGGCGTTTCGGTCGGATCGTCCCAATATGTTTATCGATTTAATTACGCAAAAGGTGAAAACATGAAAACCTCAAAAATGATGATCAGTATCCTGGCCATTGCCAGTGTGGGCCTGGCCGGCATGAGTTACGCGGATGAAACGACGAAGCAGGGCTACCTGGTCGACAGCAGTGGCGAGGTGGTCAGGAGTGGATCAGGACTATGCTGGCACACTTCATTCTGGACGCCTGCCGATGCGATCGCCGAATGCGACCCGGTTCCGATGAAGCAAGCGATGCCGATAATCTCGCAGGCAGAGAAACCCGTAGCGGCTCCAGTCGCGCCCAGAAAAATGGTTGCTCCTCCCATCATCCTGAAAACGGACGCGTTGTTCGACTACAACAAAGCCGATATCCGTATGCGCGGAAAGGCGCGGCTGGATACTCAAGTCGTCGAGGAGATCAAGGGTTATGCGCAGGTGGGCGTGATACTCGTGACCGGTCATGCCGACATCATCGGCAACGACGACTACAACCTGAAGCTGTCGCAGCGTCGTGCGGATGCGGTGAAGGAATATTTGGTCGAGGAGGGGGTCGATTCCAATCGTATCGAAACCGTAGCCAAGGGCTCATCCGAGCCGGTGGTCTCTTGCGACACTGTAAAAGGCAAGGTCAATCGCTATAACAAGGAACTGATCGAATGCCTGCAACCCAACCGCCGCGTAGTGGTGGAAGTCAAGGTTCAGAAGCCGCTATAGCAGTCCTGTATTCGATTCCCCCTAACGCCATTCCGCATCGCTTGCGGAATGGCGTTTTTTTTGGCTTGCCATACTGTCGTGCCGAGCTTCCCCCGGCCCGCATCAATCGAATCGATTGCGCAGCTCGTCGCGGTCGAACCACCATGCGTCGCCGACGATGACATCGATCACCTGACTCAGGCGCGGCAGGAACACTTTCGGATCGCGCAGTTCCAGTCTGTCCATCCACTTGTCCAACGCGACTTGGTCGCGCACGTTGCTGTGGCGTGCGGCCACTTGCGCGATCAGGTGGTTGGCGAACAGGCCCAGATTCTCGTGTTGCGCGTCGTCGGCGCGCAGGTCGATCACATAGCGCGCGGCGACGGCGGCGAGCGCCGCGCCGTCCGCATGGTCGGGCGTCTCCTCCACGATATGCATCAGCATCGCCAGCGTCAGCTCGGGATCGACAGGGAAGCTGACCGCCAGCCACACGCCCATGCCCAGCGCCGCGACGGAGCCATCCTGCTCGCACTGGTAAAGCACGTCGCAGGCCTCCACGGCGTCCTTCCATGCGTCTTGCGCCAGCGCGGCGGCAAACGCCTCGCGCGCCAGCGTCCACGCCTCGGGCTTGCGCTCCAGCGCTACCAGCAGCTCCGCGACATCCAGTTGCAGGCGCGCACGCGCCAGCGGTGCAGTATCGGTCAGGCCGTTCAATTCCTGCAATTTCCCGACCAGTTGTTTCGTCAGCTCGGCACGTTCATTGTTTTTCGGGGCGCCGTCTTTCAGGCCGTCCTTGATCTCGACAAAATTTTCACTCATGGGAGTCTCTTAATCGTTCGTCATTCCGGCGCAGGCCGGAATCCAGCTCATCATATAAGGCCGCGTAGCGGGCAACGCCGTGTTTCGAGTGTTGTCCCACTGCGTGGGGATTTTTCAATTATCTGGATTCCGGCCTGCGCCGGATAACCAGCGACTTGCCCGCTTTCGGGCTTAGTCGAATGGCTAGTAGTTTTACCAATGACGGTTGCTGTTGCTCGCCGTCCTCTACTCTCTGGACGGCTTCACGAAACTGATCACCTGCGCATTCGGTTGCTCGCCGTCCTTGTAATAGGGCTTGGCCTGATCGAAGTCGAGCAACTCGGCCAACTCCCTTTCCCGATCCGAGATCAGCGCGAAACAATCCTTGATGTCCTGGATGGTGTCGCCCGTCAGCGGGTTGGGGCGCCCGCCCAGCGGCGTGACATCCCTGACGACGTTGCCCAGCGTCTTGCGCATCGCGCGCAGGATGGCCTGTTCCTTGCTCAATTCTGCTGTGTTCATGGGGGTATACCGGAGTGGATGACGGGGCGACTTTACTGGAATGGCTGCGGTGTCGCTATGCCCCGTTCGGGTCGGTGTCGGCCTAACCCTGTTGCCGTCACGCTGCCGGCCATTCCGCGTCGAAGGCCCGCTCGCACTCGGCCATGATGGATTGGCCGATCTCGGACTGGTAGCGGGTGTCCAGCGACTCCTGCATCTCGTGGGCGACATACAACCCCGCGTCGCGCGAGGTGGTCGAGGCGATCTGCCGGGCGAGCCGGTCGCTCAGGTCGGACAAACGCTTGCGCAGCGCCAGCGGCAACTGGCGTTTGGAGCGGGACAGCCACTTCGCGGCGAGCGTGGCGCCCTGCGACTGGCTCAGCCATTGCCCGTGCTCGTAATGGACGGACAGGCGTTCGGCCACGAGGGCGTAGATCAGCGCGACGCAGCCGCCGCGATCCGTATCGTCCCCTTCGTTTCCCCTGATTTCCTGCATGCCTGTTCCCCGGATTTTCCGCTGTCGATGTGGTGTCCTGCCGCAGATTTCCCTGCGCCGGCATTGTAAGGCAGCAAGGTTATTCAGCATTTGCTAATTTGCCGCTATCATCCGGGACGTTCAATCAGGAGCTTCCCGCATGCACACGCGCAAACCCATCAACATCCCCGTCGTTGCCGCCGCCGCGCAGCAAGACGACCCGGCCAGCTGCAATAGTTCCGGCAGCAACTGCTCCGGCAACGAGATCGTCGCGCTGATGGTGCTGGGCGACAGCATGGCGCCGGAATTCGTCGAGGGCGAGATACTGGTCATCGAGATGGGCGCGCCCGCAACGGACGGCGCGTTCGTGGTCGGCACGGCGAACGAAGAATTCATCTTCCGCCAGCTCCAGCGCGATGAGCAAGGCGGCTGGCGGTTGCATGCGCTCAACCCCGCTTATCCCGATATCGCCATCCCCGGACTGGACGAGATCAAGGGCGTGGTCACCCACAAGAAGAAGCCGGGATCGCGCAAGTCGGTCAAATACTATGGGGCGCAGGCGGGGCACTGAGGCGGGTGGGGGAGGGCGCTTGTCGCGCTACAAAGTATTTCGATGCTGGCCCCGTTAGCTCGGTTAGCTCGTTTGACTTGGCTTGACAAGTGTTAACTGTCAGTTTACAGTCAAAATATGATTAAGACGTTTCGTCACAAAGGTCTTGAGGCATTCTTCCGAAAAGGGAGTAAGGCTGGCATACAGCCGCACCACGCCGGAAAGTTACGCATCATGTTGACCATGTTGGACAGTGCGAAGCGCCCTGATGATATGAACGCACCCGGCTGGAGATTTCACCTGCTGACTGGCGATCTTGCCGGACATTATTCGGTGACGGTAAACGGAAACTGGCGTATGACCTTCCGGTTTGAAAGCGGCGATGCCGAGTTGGTTGATTATCAGGACTACCACTAGGAGATATTTGAAATGAGCAGAATGCAAAACCCGGCACATCCCGGCGAAGTATTGCGGGAATGGATACCGGAAGATATGACAGTCACGAGCGCGGCAAAGGCATTACAGGTATCCCGTGTCACGCTTTCCAAGGTGCTGAACGGAAAAGCTGGTGTAACGGCAGGGATGGCCTTGCGCCTCTCGGCGTGGCTTGGCACCACCCCGGATGTTTGGCTTGGAATGCAAACACAGTGGGACTTGTGGCAAGCCGAGCAACAGCCAAGCCCTAAGATCAAGCCGCTGGACAGAATGGCCGCATAATTAACTCGAGTCCCTTTTGCCTTTTCATCCACGTGGACCGCATGCTCAAGGCGGCGTGAAACCTGAACAGGTTTCTTGCTTGATCAGCAAATAGAAAGCCCGGCGATGCCGGGCTTTTCTGTGGGAAGCAATTCGATGACCCCGTTTAGCTCGATTGTTACATTGAGCCTGTCGAACCGCGGTTGGCGATGGAGACTGTTGACGTGCGCTTGGCGCCAGCGGGCAGGGCGTTCAATGCCCAAGCGCCTCACACTGCCGCGTGAATTCGCTTTCGTTGTGGCAGGTGACGATCAGTTGGGCGGTGGAGCGGGTCAGGGCGACGTAGAGCAGCCGGGCATCTTCTTCTGGCGTGGATTTCGCGCAGGGCATGCAGCCAAGGTCGGGGATGACGACGCTATCGAACTCCAACCCCTTGCTCGAATGCATGGTCAGCACTTTCACCGAATCGCTCGCCGGGTCGTAGGCTTTGCCGTGCGACTTCTTGCCGGCATTCTCCGCATCGATGGCAAAGCCGTTGCGCGCGAGCAATTCCCGCATCTTGTTTACCTGGCTGTTGTAGCGGCACAGCACGGCCATTTCGTGCAGGGGCACACCGTCCTGCACGCGCCCTTTCAGCCAGCCCACGATGTGCGCATGCTCCTGCATTGCATCGCCAAAACGCAAAAGTTCGGGTTTCGGGCCGCTGCGTCCGCCTACCTCCGGATGCACCAGAGGCATATCCTCGCTGCCGGACATCTGTTCGATATAACCCGAAACAAAGCGGTAGGCGAAATCGAGAACCTCCACCGTATTGCGATAATTTACCTTCAGGATCGTGGTGCGGCCGGCGGCGTTGACGCCTACGCTGGCCCACGTGAACTTGCGCCGCTTCGGCCCGCCGTAGATGTTCTGTGCATCGTCGTACATCAACAGCAGCGAATTGGTCTGAGGGTCTATCATCTGCACCAGCAGCTTGTACCACTCCGGCTGGAAATCGTGGCCTTCGTCGATCAGCACTGCCGAATATTGTGCGAGCGGTACACGGCCCTGTTCGCAGCCGGCTATCACTGCCGCCACCTGTCTTTCCCATAAATCCTGCGATTCGTCGCCGGGCAGATCGAGCTGGGAGAGGTCGCACATCTGTTTGCACCAGCCGTGGAAATGGTAGACATGCACGCCGTCGCCCGCCCCGCGCTCGGCGAGCATCTGCTTCAGCCGTGCAGCCAGTTTCGTGTTGAAACACAGCACCAATACCGGCTTTGCATGACCCTGCTGGCCCAGATGCAATGCCCGATAGGCGAGGATCAGCGTCTTGCCCGAGCCTGCCACACCGTGAATAACGCGATGGCCCTCTCCAAGATTGCGCGCCAGCACCTCCTGCGCCATGTCCATCGCCTTCACGATGTCGGGGGCAAGCCGCGCAATGGACTGCGTCTCGTCCGGCAGCTCCTCAGGGGCGCTGAACAGGCTGCCTTGCTGGATGCGAATTTCGGGAAACAGATGCCAGCGCACGCGGTCGATGCGCGCCAGAGAAAGGACTCCGCCGAAGCTGTAGGTGAACATCCCCCACAATTTTTGTTGAAGCGACTCCGCTTCCACGCCCTCGGCGAAATCTTCCTTGAACAGCGCGCGATCGAGGGGGATTGCCTGATCCAGTTGCTTACGCGCGAATTCCTCGCGCGAAATGTTCGTGAACACCACGCCGTAGCCCCAGGGGAGCAAAAGTTTGCCCTTGTAGCGGCCTTCCTCCTGCTGCACCAGCAGCGGGTCGCGTTCGAGCAGTTCCTTGATCTCGATGGCATAGGCATGCGCCTGTTCGAGCGGATTGGGCACGGTCTGCCAGCCGCGATCCGTGTGGATTTCGGCATCGTGTCGCGTCATCTTCCGGATCGTGTTCGGCTTCCAGCCTCTTACCTCTGCTTCCTTGGTTCGCGCATGAGCAAGCAATTCATTCTTGTTAATTTCTGGCGTAACAAAGTACCAGTGTCCAAGTTTGGTAGAGCCGAGCCGCCGAGCTAATTCGTTTTCATATTTCCTTAGTTTGCCTAGATCCTCTGTTATTTTGTCACGCTGCTTGTCGTACAACTCTTGTTGGGTGTAATGCTTATTCGGGCAGTAACACTGAAACCCAATGCCCGTAAGCAAGGTGAATCCTTCAAGACCAAAATCACCTGGCGATGTCGGTATCGTCTGATAGCCTTCATTTGTGAACTTCTTCTTGAATACCTGTTGGCATAGCGCTTCCCATGAATCACCGTCGAAAGCACCAAAACTTGTATTAAACACGAATCATGTCTCCCTAGAATTAAATGAGTTACCTCAGCTTTTAATTAATTCTCTCCCTATCGGCAACTGTCGCATTATTCCCCCCCCAACCACGCATCCGAAGTCCGCAACATCTTCAGCGCCCCCCGCCATATTCCTTCGCCACATCATCGTAATGCGCATGCGCCTCGGTTTCCTGCAGCGCGGCCGTATACCATTCCTGCATCGCCGGGTGCGCCAGCAGTGCGTCGCGATAGGCTGCCGCCACGTCGGGCAGCGGCACGTTGTAGATGTGGAAGCGCCACGCGACGGGGGCGAACATGGCGTCGGCTATCGAGAATGCGCCGAACAGCCAGGGGCCTGCGGGCGTTGCGAACCGGGTGCGGGCTTCGATCCATATCTCGACGATGCGGTCGATGTCGCGCTGTACGGCTGCCGTGGCCGGTTTGCCCTTGAGCTTGAATTTCAGGTTCATCGGCATCGCCTTGCGCAGATCGACGAAGCCGGAGTGCATTTCCGCCGAGATGCTGCGCGCACGGGCGCGTGCCTGGGTGTCTGCCGGCCACAACTGCGGATGCTGTTCGGCCAGGTATTCCGCTATCGCGAGGCTTTCCCATATCTGGAATTCGTCGACGTGCAGGCAGGGCACCCTGGCATTGCCGGCGATGGGGCGCAGGGCCGGGTTGTAGTCGCGCCCGCCGACCGAGACCATGTGCTCGGTGAAGGGGATGCCCAGGTGCTTGAGCAGCAGCCACGGCCGCAAAGACCATGACGAATAATTCTTGTTGCCGATATACAGGTCCAGACTCATCGCATTCCCTTTCTGTTTTGTCATTTCACGCCTGTGTCCAGCCTGTGGTTGCACTGCATTCTTTGCGCATGCTGGAGGCAGGTTGGGGTGGACGGCGACTTCCGTGCTCGGCAGTTTTTTCGTTTGAGATCACAATTTGTGATTTCAAGTTTGAGGTGCCATATCGGGACCTCAAAGCTGCAAATTCCTTAAATGAATAGGGTGCAGGCCACGACTTATCTGGCCCGAAAAGTAGCTGCGCTGGATGGTGTGACAAGTGCTCCCCTTTTTACAGTCGTGTGCCGGCAATACTCCCGTCGATGCGGGATGATTGTTTGCGCCAGCCTCCTGTTCTGGGGATTGTGCCGTGAGCCTCGCGCCGTACGTGCGGCGGGATGTGCGTCAGGTAAATCTGCAAGTGGGCCGAACTTTATTTGAGCGGGGCGGGGGTGTCAATGCCGGCAAGCGCAGAGGCGAGACGGGTTTGAGTTCGAAGGCTATGCACTGCGTCGCGCGAGTTTGTATCGGGAATCGGATAAACTTGCCCCATGCAGATCAAACAAATTTCCTATACCTCATCCCATCGTCCCAGCCTGTTGCGCAAGGTCGTGACGCTAATCGGCATGGTCGCGCTGGGCATCGTGGCGCTGATGTTTTCGGCGGTCTTGCTTGCGGTCATCCTGGTCGTCGTCGTGTTCGGCGGCACTTACCTGTGGTGGAAGACGCGCGCGGTGCGCAAGATGATGCGGGAGATGCAGAGCCACGCGGCCCGCAATGCCCAGGCGGAAAACGATGCATTCCGGGGCGAGGTCTTCGAGGGCGAAGTGATCGAGGGCGAGGTGATTGAAGTCGTGGCCGTTCGCGTGCAGGAGTCCGAGGTCAGGCGCTGAGGATCGTCCCTCTGCTGTCACTTTCTGCGGGATCGCACCTGGATACGATACTGTTCCATCAGGGCTAGCGCTTGCTTCTTGATCGCGGCGGACTGCACGGGTTTGCAGCCTTCGATCCGCATCGAGGTCTGGACGGCTTGGGCGATTTTCTTGCTCAGATGGGCACTTATCTTCATCGTTCAAGCCGTCTGCGCGCTGACATTTTCATCGAGGTGATTGTGCGCATGACAGCGCCGATCAATGACTATGCAGCTTTTCTTGCAGCCATACCTTGATGAGCGATTGATACGGCACATCCCTGGAGTTCGCTGCCGCCTTGATGGAGTCCAGCATATGTTGGGGCAGGCGTAGCGAGATAGTCTTGGTCGTCGGCTTCAGGTTCGGCAGCACGGCTCGTTTCGCCTTCGTCCAGTCCACATAGTCGGCGGAGTCGTTGGTTTCCCAAAACGCGCGCTCTTCGGCCTCGCTGGCGAACGTCGGGATTTGTTTAAGTGGTTTGTTCATAGCTCTTGCGCTCCTTCTTGTGCATGTCTCTGGCCGAAATCACGCGTATCTTTTCTCCGCTGTGCCGTAGCGTGAAGGTGATGTGCAGTAGCCTTCCTTCGTCCGTTATGCCGAGCGCATGGTTGCGTTTCTCGCGCTCGCTATGTTTTGCATCGTCCAGCAATAACAGCGGGTCGTTGAAGAAAATCTGCTCGGCTTCGGCCATCGATACGGCGTGCTTCGCCTCGCTCTTGCGGGCATTGCCATCGTCCCAGTCGAAGCCCGTGATTTTGGTCAGATCGATCATCGGCTGTATATTATGAACACATACGCAATAATGCAAGTCGGGATTGCCGATTGGCTTGGGATGCTCGCTGCCCTTACCCGGCCATGCCCCCGAAGTCAGGTCGCTACCCAGTTCTCCAGCAGTAATCCCGGAACCCGTTCGAACTCCCGCAGGTTGTTGGCCACCAGGGTCAGTCCGTTGCTGCGCGCGTGGGCGGCGATGTGCAGGTCGTTCACGCCTATCGGCTGGCCGATTTTTTCGAGGGCGGCGCGGATTTGGCCGTATTGCCAGGCCGCCTTGTCGTCGTAGGGCAGCACGGCAAGCCGGCTGGCGAAGTCTTCGACTACGCGAATGTTGCGCGCGACATCGCTGCTCTTTTCGGCGCCGTGCACCAGTTCGGCCAATGTGACGGACGAGATCGCCATGTGTCCGTGATGGCGGTTGAATATTGCCAGCGCTTCCGGCGGCCGCCGTTTGATGACGTAAATGACGATGTTGGTGTCGAGGAGATATTTCAGCATCGCCGCACCTACAGGCTTTCGCGTTCGGGCTGGGTCTGGCTGGCGCGTTCGGTCATGAAATCTTCGGTGGCTGTCGCGGCACCCTGAAAGAAGCTGTCCCATGCGGATTCCGCGGGCGCGATGATGCGCTCCTGGCCGACTATCCGTACTTCCACTTTTTTGACCGAATCCGGGAAGCGCATCTCGGCGGGCAGGCGAACCGCTTGGGTGCGGTTGTTGTTGAAGACGGTGCTGGCGGACATGGTTCCTCCGATGTGGGTGCTATATACACAGAGGATATACGGGATGTTCATGTTGGTCAAATCATTGATCTGGAATGGGTAATAGCGGATTCTCTAAGAGGGAGTAGCGGTCAGCCCCCCCTTTATGAAAGGGGGCGAGGGGATTTGCGGGAGGAGAGAGAGTAATGCCGCATTTTCAAATCCCCCTCGGTCCCCCTTTTACAAAGGGGGAAGCCGTTGGAATCACCAACGGGAGTTGCCGGGGGTTAATTTAGCCGAGAGCGAGGAGGGTTTGATTCGCCTCAGGGCAAGTCCGGCCCCGAGTTCCTGAGCTTCCGATACAGCGTGCGTTCGCTGATGCCCAGCCGTTCCGCCAGGGCTTTGCGGTCGCCTTGGAAGTTTTCCGTTGCCCATGTCAGGTAGCGTTTTTCCAGAGTTGCCAGCGGGGCGATCTCTTCGGCCGGGCTGGTTGTCGGCGTCTCCTGTATTCCGCTTTTCGGCATTCCGCTTTTCATCGCGTCCAGATACAGGTGCTGCGGCAGGATGGTGTTGCCGTCGGCCATGATCAGCGCGCGCTCCAGGATGTTGCGCAGTTCGCGCACGTTGCCGGGGAAGTCGTGGCGCATCAGCGCGGCCAAGGCTTCTTCGCCGAGCGTGATCTTGCGCGTCGCATCCAGGTGGGACAGCAGGCTGGCGGCCAGCATAGTCAGGTCTTCCATGCGCTCGCGCAGCGGCGGCAGCGGGATGGGGAAGACGTTGATGCGGAAGAACAGGTCCTGGCGGAAGCTGCCTTCGCGCACCATTTGCGCGAGGTCGCGGTGGGTCGCGGCGACCAGGCGGAAGTCGGCGCGCAGCGGCTCCAGTCCGCCGACGCGCCGGTAGGTGCCGGCCTCCATCAGGCGCAGCAGTTTGACCTGTAGCGACAGCGGGATGTCGCCGACTTCGTCCAGGAACAGGGTGCCGCCGCGCACCGCTTCCACCAGTCCGATCTTGCGGCCGACCGCGCCGGTGAATGCGCCTTTCTCGTAGCCGAACATTTCGCTCTCGAACAGGGTTTCGGTCAGGCCGGAACATTCGACCGCGACGAAGGGCGCGGCGGCGCGCGGGCTCATGTCGTGGATGGCGTGGGCGACGAGCTCCTTGCCGGTGCCGGATTCGCCCAGCAGCAGCACCGAGCTTTCGTGTCCGGCCACGCGTTTGGCGAGTTCCAGCATGCGGTTGAACGGGCGGGAGTAGCCGACCATCTTCCGTTCGGGCGCGCCTTCGGCATGACGCAGGAAATGCATGGTCTCCATGAAATAGACCGTGCTGCCGGCCTCGTTCCTGACCGGCGCGACTTCCACTTCGACATGCTCCCTGCCCGCGGAGGTGTGATGCACATGCAGCACGCGGCTGGGGTGGCCGCTCTCCATGCAGTCCCGCAGCGGGCAGTTCTCGCCGGCCTGGTCGCAGGGCTTGTCGTAGTGATGGGAGAGTTCGTAGCAGTAGCGCCCGACGACATCCCGGTCCGCGCCGAATTCCCGCAGGTAAGCGGTATTGGCCGCGACGATGCGGTATTGCCCGTCGAGCAGAATCTTGGGCTCGGCGAAGCTGTCCAGCAGATTCAGCGTCTCCGCCGGGATATGGCTGGAACTTGTGTCGTTAATGGCTGTCATGGCAGTGAGTATATGACAAATATGGCATGCGCTCCAGTTTTCCTGTTTGTATGTTCTTTGCTAGAAATTGATTATCCAATTGAAGACAAAGGGTATTTGCCTGAAGTGCGCCGGGTGGCACGGTGATTGCTAAATAGAGATCGGGTTACGGTGACGTAAACCTCCCTGATCTGACAGGACGTGCAGTCCGTCAGCTTTGGCCTGTGGTGCGGTGCGCCACAGGTTCTTTTTGGCGCGCATGGTGCGCGCTGCAGGATTGAAAGAAACGAGTCGACGTTAAGGAAAGAGAAATGGCACTGCTGATAACCGACGAATGTATCAACTGCGATGTGTGCGAGCCGGAATGCCCGAACGATGCGATCTCGCAGGGCGAGGACGTCTATGTCATCGCCCCCGACAAGTGCACCGAATGCGTCGGCCACTTCGATGCGTCGCAGTGCGTGGAGGTGTGCCCGGTCGATTGCATCCTGCCCGACCCGGCGCATGCGGAAAGCAGGGAGCAATTGCTCGCCAAATTCGAGAAGATTGGAGCGCTGGCATGAACGACGTAACCGAAAAAAAGGAGATGGGCACCGTCACGACCATCTACCACGAGCTGGATAACTGGGACGCGAACCTGGGCGAGAAGACCATCCATGCGAAGCGCATGCCGGGTTTCTTCCGCACGCTCAAGACTTATTCGCAATGGGCGCTCTGGGGGCCGTTCTTCCTGCTTCCCTATCTGCGCTGGAACGATAAGCAGGCGATCCTGTTCGACATCCAGCACCGCCAGTTCCATTTCTTCAATCTGACGGTGCTGCCGCAGGACATCTGGATGCTGTCGCTGGTGCTGCTGGTGGCGGCGATGACGCTGTTTGCGGTGACTTCGGTGGCTTCGCGCGTGTGGTGTGGCTACTTCTGCTTCCAGACCGCATGGACCGACTGGTTCACCTGGATCGAGGACAAAATAGAGGGCAATCCCCAGGCCCGACGCAAGCTGGAGGAAACGCCGTGGGGCGTGGACAAGCTCAAGAAGAAGGCGCTCAAGCATGCGCTCTGGATGATGATCGCCTTGCTCACCGGCATCAGCTACTCCATCTGGTTCGTCGATGCATTCGAATACTGGAACGACCTGATTCACTTCCGGCTGCCTACGGTCGGCTGGGTCGTGCTTGCCTTGTTCTTTGCCGGCACTTACCTGCTCGCCGGCTTGCTGAGAGAGCAGACCTGTTTCTGGCTTTGTCCCTATGCGCGGCTCCAAGGCGTGATGTCGGACGTGCAGACTATATTGCCGGCCTACGATTACAACCGCGGCGAGCCGCGCGGCAAGCTGCGCCGGGGTGCTGAGAAGGTAGCGCAGCAGGGCGACTGCATCGACTGCTTCCAGTGCGTGCAGGTCTGCCCGACCGGGGTGGACATCCGCAAGGGCCAGCAACTCGGCTGCATCACCTGCGGCCTGTGCATCGACGCCTGCGATTCCATCATGGACAAGATCGGCAAACCGCATGGCCTGATCCGCTACGCCTCGCTGGATGAACTCTCGGGCAAGCCGCCGAAGAAGATGTACCAGCATCCGCGCACGCTGGTCTATCTCGGCATCATCGTCATCGCGCTGGCCGGCATCACGTACGGCCTGACTCATCTGGGGGCGATGACGCTGAACGTGCTGCCCGAGCGCCAGCCGCTGTTCGTCAGCATGAGCGACGGGTCTATCCAGAACAAATACACCTTCAAGGTGCTCAACAAGACCGACAAGGACATTCATGTGAAGGTCAGCGCCGAAGGCGGAGTGGCGGGGCAGGAGATTATCGGGGCCGACAAGCCGATGCTGACCCATCATGGCCGCGGCACGTCGTTTACCATCTTCGTGAAGGTGTCCGGCGCCAACGTGAAGCAGGAAGTGACGCCGATCAAGTTCCGAGTGGAAGGCGTCGAAGACCCGTCCGTGTTCGCGGAGTATTCCAGCAAGTTCAACGGGCCGAAGCGCTAGGCGCGCACCGGTCCGGCCGTTCTGTTACTTGGAGGTTTGGTAACGGAGCGGCCTTTTTTCAACGCGCCTACACCGTCTTCGCGTTCACGAATTCGAGCATGCCCAGCCTGGACAGGTTGCGCCCGTCGCGCGCCGGTGAGGTGAATCATCCCTGGCTAGTCTGGGATGGCGGTCAGTTTTAGCAACCAGTACATGAGCGCCGCGCCGATGAGGACGCCGGCGAAAAACAGTTGGAGTCCGACGGCGGTGCGTTCTTCTGGTTTGGCTTTCTCATCCGGTGGCTGTAGCGCTTCCCATTCGCCGACGATGCGCCTGGCCTCGTCGTAATCCAGCTCGGCAACCATTACCCGCACGAACCCCATCGCCTGCAGTTCGCCGATGCCGCCCTGCAAATACTCGCCTTCGATTTGTCCGCTAATGCCGCGCTGCTCCAGCAGACTCAGGATCATGTGGGCGTCGAGTCCGCTGGATGCTTCAAATACGCTTTTCATGTATCCCTCGCGTCACGCCAGCCCGATGTACGCCACCGCGCACAGCGAAACGACGGAAATGACGAATGATGCGTAGCCCAACATCATCGCGCGCCGATAGCTTTTTTCGGCGAGCGCGGTTCCTTTCTCCAGCGCCTCGACGGCATTCTGCATCTGCAGGGCCAGTGCCTTGATGTGGGCGTCGTTGCCGGATGTCGCGGCCTGGAGTTCGATGATCTGCTGCTGTAACAGCGCCGATTGATTGGCGGCGGCGTCCGCGGTCTTGCGGGTAAACACCGGTGCGGCCGCAGAAACGATGGCGCCGACATGGGGCAGGACGGACTTGAGAACGGGAATGAGCCATGCGTGCATGTGGGACTCCTGATTGTGTGCCGGTCATGAATGAGGATGCGGGCAATCTTACGCGATAAAATGATGCCATTCCTTTCGATCCGGGCCCGACATCATGTGGCTACAAAAAGAGATACGCCTGCAAGCGAAGCCGCGCGGCTTCCATCTGGTCACCGACGAGTTGCTACGCGAGCTGCCGGAACTGCGCGACTTCTACGTCGGGATGATGAACGTGTTCATCATGCACACCTCGGCATCATTAACGCTGAACGAGAACGCCGACCCGACGGTGCGGCAGGATTTTGAGAGTTTCTTCAACCGCGCGGTGCCTGAGGACGAGCCTTACTACCGCCATCGCGACGAGGGCTCGGACGACCTGCCCGCGCATATCAAGTCCAGCCTGCTGGGCAGCAGCCTGAACATCCCCGTCTTCAACGGACGTCCCGCGCTGGGAACCTGGCAGGGCATCTATCTGTGCGAACATCGCGACCACGGCGGCAGTCGCCGCATCGTGGTGACGGTGCAGGGGGAACGAGCATGAGCGATACGATCAAGACGTTGCGACTGGTGATGCATGGCCGTGTGCAGGGCGTGTGGTTTCGCGACTCGATGCGCCGCGAGGCCGAGCATCTGGGCGTCAGCGGCTGGGTGCGCAACCGCAGCGACGGCGCGGTGGAGGCGATGGTGCAGGGCGCGGCGGGCGCGGTGGACGAGCTGGTGCGCTGGGCGCATCGCGGCCCGCAGCTCGCCGAGGTGGAGCGCGTCGAGGCCGAGCCGGGCAGCGGGAGTTTTGCGGGCTTCGAAGTGCGGGGTTCGGCATGAACACTTTCGTGCCGCCCGACGCGCTGCTGTTCGTCACTTCGGATTGTCCGCATTGCGCGACGGTGAAGCGCGGGCTAGACGAGCTGGTACGGCAGGGGCTCATCGGCAAGGTGGCGGTGGTCGATGCGTCCGCGCATCCCGAACGGGCGGCGGAACATGGCGTGCGCACCGCCCCTTGGCTGCGGCTGGGGCCGTTCACGTTGACCGGGGCGCAGAGTGTTTCAGAGTTGCGCCAGTGGGCGGAATGGGCGAGCGGCGAGGAGGGCATCGCGCGCTATGTCGTGCATCTGTTGAAGCTGGGCGAGTTCCAGCATGCCGTCGCCTTCGTCTCTGCGGATGCGCAGCGCCTCAAGCCGCTGCTGGACATCCTCGCCGACACCGATGCAGGCATTGATCAGCGTCTCGGTGTCAGCGCGCTGCTGGAACGCTATGCCGACACACCCGAACTGCGAGCCTTGCTGCCGCAACTGGCCGAACTCAGCCGCGATGCAGACCATCGCGTGCGCGCTGATGCCTGCCATCTGCTCGGCCTGACAGGCAGCGCCGAGGCGCTCGGCCATGTCGAGGCCCGCCTGGCCGACGAAAATGAAGAAGTGCGCGAGATCGCGGCGGAGGCGATACAAAGACTGGGAGGGACGGCATGATTACCGCATCGCTCGCGGTCGTGCTGGGGCTGGCGCTGCTGGTTTACAGCGCCGACCGTTTTATCGAGGGCGCGGCTGCCGCCGCACGGCATTGGGGCATGCCGCCGCTGCTGATCGGCATGGTGGTCGTCGGCTTCGGCACCTCCGCGCCGGAGATGACGGTCTCCGCGCTGGCGGCTTACCAGGGAAATCCTGGCATCGCGCTCGGCAACGCCTATGGTTCGAACATCGCCAACATCGCGCTGATCCTCGGGGTGACCGCGCTGATCAGCTCTATCCCGGTGCATTCGCAGGTGTTGCGCAAGGAGTTGCCGCTGCTGACCGCGGTGACGCTGCTGGCGGCGTGGCAGTTGCACGACGGCGAAGTCTCCCGCGCCGATGCCTGGGTGTTGTTCGGCGTGTTCGCCGCGGTGATGGGCTGGAGCATCTGGCAGGGGACGCGCAAGCGGCGCGATGCGTTGGGGCGCGAGATGGTGCAGGAGTTGCGCGAACATGCGATGCCGTTGCGGCAGGCGCTGTTCTGGGTGGTTGCCGGCCTGCTGCTGCTCGTGGTCAGTTCGCGCCTGCTGGTCTGGGGCGCGGTGGAGATCGCGCAGGCGCTGGGCGTCAGCGACCTGATCATCGGCTTGACCGTGGTCGCGGTGGGCACCTCGCTGCCGGAACTGGCCTCTTCCATCGTCGCCGCGCGCAAGGGCGAGCACGACATCGCATTGGGCAACGTCATCGGTTCCAATATGTTCAACACGCTGGCCGTGGTGGGCATCGCCGGGATGATCTCGCCTATGCAGGTCGGGCTGGAGGTCTTCTCGCGGGACATGCCGGTGATGGCGCTGCTGACGGTGTCGCTGTTCGTTTTCTGCTACGGCTTCCGCGGGCCGGATCGCATCAGCCGCCCCGAAGGCGGGATGCTGCTGCTGGCTTACGTCACCTACACCGTCTGGCTGCTGGGGACGGCCTTCGGCTAGCCTGAGCGCTCACTTCACATTTGCCACGGCGACCCGCGTCTTGGGCAGGCCGCGGTCCAGGAAGAAGCGCTCGGCGATGTTCACCGCATCTTCCGGGCCGGCGATGTAGATGTCTCCCTGAAGCAGTTCCGCATCGGCCGCGACGATATCGCCCAGTTGCCCGAGCAGCGTCTCTTTGCGTTTGCCGCTGACGGTGCGCAGGTCGAAGCCGGCGATATGTTCCTCGTGGCGGAAGTTGTCCAGTGCGTCCTGCCAGGCCTGTGCGATGTTCTGAAGGTAGATGTGCTGCGGGCTGGAGCCGAACCAGTGCAGGCATATGCTTTCCGCTTCGAGCGACAGCGCGTGTTCGATCAGGCTCTTGATCGGAGCGAAGCCGGTATCGAAGGCGAAGAAGTACAGGGGGCGCGGGGATTTCTCGTGCAGGATGAATTCGCCCTGCGGCCCCTCGATCTCCACCACGTCGTTGTGGTGCAGGCGGTCGAAGACATAATCCGAGAACAGGTTGCCGGGCTGCCTGTGGATGTGGAACAGCAGGTTGCGGTCGTCGCAGGGGCAGCTGGCGATGGGTAGTTCTGCGCTATAGGCTTGCCCGACGCGCAGCGTGACGCTCTGTCCCGCGAGGAAGCGCAGGCGCTGGGTGCGCGGGGTCTGCAGGTGCAGCAATAGCATGTCGTCGTTGAGATGCCCGGTCGTTTTGACATGGGCTTCGATCTGCTGGAAGGGGATGTCCTGCACGCCGCCCGCCACGGGTGCCTCGATCACCAGATCGCTGACGGCGGTATTGCTGCACAGCAGGATATAGCCCTGGTTCTTTTCCGCCTCGGAGATGACGAAGTCGTGCGACCGCGTCTTCTTCACTTCGCCGGACACCACCCTGGCCTTGCACAGGCCGCAGTTGCCGCCGCTGCAACCGTAGTTGAGCGGTATGCCCGCCCTCATTGCCGCCTCCAGCAGGGTGTCGTGCCCTTCGACCAAGAAGTCGTGTCTGCTCGGCAATATGGTCACCTGGGCGGCGATGATGCGCAGGACGCTGTCTTTGATCTCCAGCGGATTGATGAATCCAGGTTCCATCGCCGACTCCACTTCCTGTTTGATCCATGTTTTCAGTTCCGCCATCGTCATGCGCGATTCCGGGGGCAGCCGGGATTCGGTCTCGGCCAGCTTGTCCCATAGCTTGCCCAGCAACGTATTGAACTGCCTGACTTGCCCCTGATTGATCGCCAGCGTCTTGCCGAGTTCGGTGACGCGCGCGGCCAGTACTTCCGCATCGGGCAGGGCTCGCTCGAATACGCGTTTGCCGAAAGCCCGTTCCTTGATCTGGGCGACCCGTCTGGACTCGGCGGTGTCTTCCAGTTGCGCGTCCGGATAGCAGACCAGCAGATTGCCGACCGTGACCATCCCGTCGTGGGAGATCATCTCGCCGCGCTGGATCTTCTTCTGCAGTTCCGCGCGCGTCACGCCGATCAATCTTGCGGCGCGCGTCAGGCTCAGCATCTCGTTCATCGCATCCCCCGTTAAAGGTGTCAGGCTCGAACTGCGATCGCTTGCTTATCTCCTCTTGGTGCTAACGTCCGTCGGTGTTCACGGCATGCCAGCTACATGGCGGGTCTCGTTCAGCTTAGCCAGTTTTGCCTTCAGTTCCGGCAGGATCGCGGCAACGGCTTTTTCGCCTTCGAGCACCGCCTTGTTGCGACCGCTCGTGTCGGCTGCGGGAAGGCCTGCGATGACCGGGCGAATCACAATGTCCGCGCTGGAGTGCTCGTGGCGATTGAGCGTCTGTCCGAAGATGGAAAAACTCTGGCGCATGATATCGACCATCCCGGTCGTTTTCCTGTCCTGCGGGCGGTCCGAAATATCGACGGCGATGACGAAATCCGCGCCCGCCGCGCGGGCAGCGCTGGCCGGAACCGGGGCGACGAGCCCGCCGTCCACGTACTCTTGACCGTTGATGGCGACCGGCTGGAAAAACACCGGAATGGACGAGGAGGCGCGTACCGCCATGCCGGTGTTACCAGAGCGGAATACGATCATCTCGCCGTTACCCAAGTTGGTGGCGACTGCGCCGAAGGTCTTCCGGAGTTTTTCTATCGGACGACCGCCGACATTTTTGTTGATGAAGTCTTGCAAGGCCTGCCCCTTGATGCAGCCCCGCTTGTCCGAGATCATGGCCTCGGCCATGCAGCGGTAGAAACCCGAGCCGTCGAGCACTTGCTCTTCTTCCAGCGTCATGGACAGTTCTTGAATCTGGAAGCCGTTGAGTCCGGACGCATAGAGCGCGCCCACGACCGAGCCCGCGCTGGTCCCCACGACGATGTCGGGAGAGATGCCTTGCGCTTCCAGCGCCTTGATTACGCCGACGTGCGCAAAGCCGCGCGCCGCGCCGCCGCCCAAGGCGAGCGCGATTTTGGCGGGCGGACGCTCCACGATAACGGGCGTGGGCGGAGACGGTGTCTGTTCGGGCGGCTTGGGTGTGCTGCATCCGGTTACGGAGAGCAGGAGGAGGGCGAAGGCGACTTTTTTCATGGTTCGGGTTCGGGAGCTTTCGGCGACGGGACGGGATTCGTAAGCGGGAGAAACTATACCGCGAGCTTCGCCAGTTCGCCGCAGATTTCCGCGAACAGCGGACGCAGGCTCGTTTCTGCGTGATCGCAGCGTTGCTGTAGTGCGTGCAGCGCGGCCATATCTTCGGGCGATGCATCGCAGCGATCCAGCAACTCTTCCAGCAGGCAGGCATAGGCGCGCACTTCGAGGCGTTGCAATGCGATGGCTTGTTGTGGGTCGGGCGGCAGGAAAGAGGCCGCGCCGAAATCTCCGAGCAGGCAGTCGCCTTCGTCGCTCCACAGGATGTTGTGCGCGTACAGGTCGCCGTGCATGATGCCTTGCGCATGGAGATGCTCCGCGACAGACGCGATGCCGAGCGCGATGTTCAGCGCGACGGGCAGCGTGAAGCGGAGTTCCTGCGGGTAGATGTCTCGGGTGCAGGATTCTAGGCTGGGCGGGCTGGCGAGGTTGCGGAAGCTGGGGGCGATCAGCGACATCACCAGACCCGGCATCTGCTCTGGATGTTCGCAAACCTTGCCGATCACGGGTATCAGTCCGGGGTGCGCGCCGGCCGCGAGGCTGGCGGCCTTCTCGCTACGCGGCAGGCCGTCGCTGGTGAGCACGCCCTTGAACATCTTCACGGCCACCGGCTCGTCGCTCGCATGGTGATGCGCGCGGTGGATCACGCCGGACGCGCCTTCGCCCAGCCTGTGCTGCAATTCCAGCGTGTGCCACTCGACCTCTGCGATATGCAGATGCTCCAGCGCGGCGGCTTCGCTGCCGTCGCTGCACGGGTTGCCGGAACAGGCCAGCCAGGCGAGGCGGGGCAGGGTGAGCAACCAGTCGGGCAGATGCTCGAAACGGTTCGCGGCGATGCGCAGCAGTTCCAGGTTCTTGCAGTCAGCCAGTTCGTCCGGCAGGCGCTGCAACTGGTTGCCGGCCAGCATGAGTTTCTGCAGCCGCGAACACTTGCGGATCTCTGCGGGCAGTTCGTGCAGGCGGTTGTCGGTGAGGATCAGCCAGCGCAGTCTTGCGGGCAGGGCTGCTGCGGGCAACTCGCTGATCTGGTTGGCCTTGAAGCCGATCATCTCCAGATTCGCGCAGCGTCCCAGCACTTCCGGCACGCGGGTGAAGTCGTTGTCGGAGCAGAAGATCACGCGCAGCCTGTGCAGGCGGTGCAGGTCGTCCGGCAGGCTGGAAAGCCGGTTGCCGGAGAGGTTGAGTATCTCCAGCGAGTCGGCCAGATCGAATATCTCGCGCGGGAATTCGGTCAGCCCGCAGGAAAGATCGAGACGCTTGATGCCGGCCAGTTCGCCGGCGCGCAAGGATGCCAGAGTGTGCATGAGGAAGGGGACTCTGGCTGGTCAGGAATGTTCCGGATCTTGAGGGCCGGAAGGCGGTGACTGATCGCGGATTCCGATATGGTATGTGTTCTTGCCGGCCACCTTGGCCATGTACATGGCATGATCGGCTTGTCTTACCAGCTCGTCTTCGTTGCGGGCATCTTCGGAGTAGCGCGCGATGCCGATGCTGATACCGATATGCACCCGGTTTCCATCTATGTCGAAGGGGGCGGAAATGGCGTCGATGATTTTCTGCGCGATGGCGACGACATCTTCCTGCTTGTGCGCATCGTTGAGGATGATGGTGAATTCGTCACCGCCCAGGCGCGATACGGTGTCGCTTTCCCGAACGCAGGCGGACATGCGCTCTGCCGTGATTTTCAGCACCATGTCTCCGGCATGATGCCCTTGGGTGTCGTTTACCTTTTTGAAGCCGTCCAGATCTAGGTACAGCAGAGTCAGTCCGACCTCGTGCCGTTTCGCCAGCACCAGAGCCTGACGCAGGCGGTCGTAGAACAAGGCCCGGTTCGGCAGGCCGGTCAGTGTGTCGAAGTGCGCCATGCGCTCGATGCGTTGTTGGATCTCCTGCTGTTCGGTAATGTCCTGAATGGTGCCGACGGAGCGTATCGGGGCGCCTTTCGTGTCAAAAGAGGTTTGGCAACGTTCGTGTACCCACTTGATGCGTCCATCCCGCATGAGCAGGCGATGGACGATTTCATAAGGCTGCCGGGTTTGCAGCGAATCGGTGTAGGCGCTATTCACCGCGTCTCGGTCTTCAGGATGAACGGCATTGAGGAATCCTTCGTAGGTCGGTGCGAAATCATGCGATTCGATTTCGAACAGCCTGAAAACCTGTTCCGACCAGAAGAGCTCGCCGCTGATGTGATCCAGCGCCCAGTTGCCGAGATGCGAAATACGCTGGGCTTCCACCAGTCTTTCTTCGCTCTCGCGCATGCGGGCCTCTGCCTGGATGCGTTCGGAGATGTCTCGGTTGGATGCCCGCCGTCCCAGGTATTTTCCCGTTGCGCTGAATACCGCCTGGCAACGGTGTTCCAGCCAACGTGTCTGGCCGTCGGGCAGCACGATGCGAACTATCAGTTCCGCGGGCTCGTCTTCCTCTTTCTCCAGTTGGTGAAGATGCTCCCTCATGTGCGGGCGGTCTTGCGGGTGGGTGATTCTGATCAGCAGATCCGGGTCGGCGATGAATTCTTCGACGGTGCGGCCGGTGATGCGCTCGCAGGATGGCGAGCAATAGACGTAATTTTCCGCTGGGTCTATCCAGGTTTCCCAGTTGTAGGTGTAATCCGCGACGGCTTTGTAGCTGACGTTTGCTTCGGCCAGCAAATGCCATGAGCGGGCCAGCACCCAGCAAGCCACGCCGGTCAGGGTTAGCAGCAAACCCAGGATCCATGCCGCCTTGCGCCAGATTGCCTGCCGAAGCGCGTCCAATTCACCTGCGGAATAATGTGTGATCGATTTCCATAAATACTGCCGGTATTCGAGTTCGCTGTGGCTCGGGGCGAACGCTACGCCGGTGCCGGAGGCGGTTTTCTGATTGGACAGGAGGGGATAAACCGTTCCCCATGTCCATATTCCGTCATCGAGTATGACTTGACCGCTATCGCTGGCGCGTATGCGTTCCCATGCGGCCGGGGCGCGTGCCGCAAGGGTTAGTTCCTGACGATTGAATATGAATCCCCATTCGTCGGACGGGGCGGGGCTCATCAGCCAGTAACCTGCGCGATTGACGAGCATGCGGTGTTCGGCGATGTCGGCCGTTGCCTTGGTGTAGGCCTGCAGCAATTTGGCGCCGTAGTAGTTGAGTATGACGATCCCGCGATTCCGGCCTGTCGCGTCGGCAACCGGGGTGGCGATGCGGATCATGGGTTTGTAGGGGATCTCGATTTTTTCTTGCTCGATGTTGAGGTCGAGCGGTGAAACGAATATTTCGCCGGGATTGAGCCTGATCGTGTCGGTGAAATAGTAGCGGGCGCTTTTGTCCTGTAGTTTGTCTGCAGGTACGGTTACGGGTTTGCCATTGATGAAATCGACGCGAACCATTTCCATGCCGTTCTCGTCGATCCAGCGTATCTGGTCGTAATCTTCCTTGCTGCTGGAAAAAATCGCGAAGTCTTCGGCCAGGTGCGTGAGGTGTTCCGGCGCAGGTTGCTCGATGGCGTTGCGCAGGGCGCTGTGCCCGGACAGGAACATGAGGTCTTTGGCGATGAATTCGATCTTGTCCGAGAGGGCGCTCGCTCCCAGCTTGGCGTTCGATTCCTGAAGATGGTGCAGTTGCGCGAGTTCGTTCTTGATCGAGTTACTGGCAAAGAAAATCGCGCCGCCACTCAATAATAGAACCAGCGGCAAGAACAGTTGCAGGAACAGCGAGACGAGGCTTTTTGACTTGCTTTGTAACATGATGATCTCTGGACTCCCGGCTTGATATTATGCCGGAATCTCTCCTGCGTCATTCGGTCGATGGGAGCGGCTGCGCGGTTCGATGAGGACGGATTCCTCGAATCTCCGCAAGCGGAAGAATGTGTTTCCACCGCCGGGTGACCGGCAGGTCGATTGCCTGGCGTCAGGACTTGCCGGTCAGTATCCCAGCGCTCGCGCACCCTGATAGAAGACGAAGCTGACCAGCCAGGCCAGCAGCAGCGACCAGCCGAGCGCGAACAGCGTGTAGCGCATGTCTTTCGCCTCGCTTCGCAGCGTGGCGATCGCGGACAAACAGGGGGTGTAGATCAGCGTGAACAGCATGAAGCTGTAGGCCTGTACCCAGTCCAACTGCTGCGCCAGCGCGCCGCCCAGCGCCTCGCCGGAAAGGCCGTAGATCACCGCGAGCGAGCCGATGACGATCTCCTTGGCGACGAAGCCGAACAGTAGCGCGATGGTGAGGTTGGCATCGATGCCGATGGGCGCGAATATCGGCTGCAGCGCGCCGCCCAGCATGCCGGCCAGCGTGTCGGCGCTCGCCGGTGCGGCGGAGAACGGCAGATGGGTCAGCAGCCACACCAGTACGACACCGGCGACGATGAACTTGGTGGCGCGGCGCAGGAAGTGCTGCACCTCCAGCCAGCCGCGAACCACCATCTGGCGCGGCGTGGGGAAGCGGTAGGGCGGCAGTTCCAGCACGAAGGGTTCCTGGCTGTGGAACTTGCCCCTGAACAGCAGTGCGGTCAGGATTGCCGCGGCGAAGCTGAACAAGTACAGGCTGAACAGCACCAGTGCCGCATTGGCGGGGGCGAACAGTGCGGCAGTGATGAACACGAACACCTGCAAACGCGCGGAGCACAGCGAGAACGGGATCACCAGCATCGTCAGCAGGCGTAGCGAGCGCGAGCGCATCACGCGCGTGCCCATCAGCGCGGGCACGTTGCAGCCGAAGCCCATCAGCAGCATCACGAAGCCGCGCCCGTCCAGCCCCATCCTCGCCATCAACGCGTCCATCAGGAAGGCCGCGCGCGACAGGTAGCCGCTGTCCTCGACCATCGCCATGAACAGGAAGAACAGCACGATGATGGGCACGAAGGCCGCGACGGTCGCGACGCCGTTGTAGACGCCGTCCAGCAGCAGGCCGGACAGCCAGGCGGGCGCGTTGGCGAATGCCGGGTCGAGCACAGTCTCGCGCAGCCAGCCCAGCAGTTCCGCGACGCCGCCCTGCAGCGGCTGGCCGAGCAGGAAGATGCCCTGAAACAGCAGATACATGATGCCGAAAAAAATCGGCAGTCCGGCCCAAGGGTGCAGCATCACGCGATCCAACTTGTCGGTGAGGTGCTCCGGCATCTGCGCCGGGACCTGCACCGCGTGTTTCAGCACGCGCGCCATCTCGGTCTCGATGTGTTCGTCCTGTTCCAGTTGCGAGCGCAATTGCTCGGCCATGCCGGGCGTGGGGTAGCGCAACGCTTTCGTGACGGCCTGCAGCGCCTCCTGGTAGCCGGTGCCGTATTTTCCGCTGAGCAGGAAGATGGGCATGTCCAGCAGCTCGGCCATCTTTTTGACGTCTATCGTGATGCCGTATTTCTTCGCCTCGTCGGCCATGTTCAGCAGCACGACGACGTTCATGTTCAGCTGCTTCAGTTGCAGCAGCAGGCTCATCTGGCGCTCGATCTGGGTCGCGTTCAGGATCACCAGCGCGAGGTCGGGCACGTTGTCGTGCAGGAAGTGGCGCACCACCTGCTCGTCGTCGGAGAAGCCGTGCAGGTCGTAGATGCCGGGCAGGTCGATGATCTCGACCATGTCGCCGCCGAGCAGAATTTTTCCGGAGAGCAGCTCGACGGTGATGCCGGGCCAGTTGCCGACGCGGGCAGCACCCCCGGTCATACGGTTGAACAGCGTGGACTTGCCGGTGTTCGGCATGCCTAGCAGGGCGATACGCTTCATGTTCCGGACACTCCCTTGCATACATTGATCTTGGCCGCCTCGTTGCGGCGCAGCAGCACGTCGGTGGTGCCGACGCGCACCTGCAGCGGGCCGGAGAACGCGGCGCGGCGTATCAACTCGACCTGTTTGCCGCTGCGGAACCCCAGCGCCAGCAGCCGTTGGTGCAGCGCCTCTTCGGCGTGGATAGCCACTATCGTGGCGGTGTCGCCCGGTTGCAGGCTGGCAAGTGTGATCGAGGACATGGGGTGTATCCCGTAGTGATTTGCGTAGATGATAATAGTTCTCATTTGCAACTGCAAGCGCTTTCAGGCAAGATACCCAAAAACGACAGGAGAGCGTTGATATGGATAAACCCCAACCCGATGACTTGAAAGACGCAGGCCTCAAATCCACCGTGCCGAGGCTCAATATTCTTGCCCTGTTCAAGTCCGGTCAGGAGCGCCACATGAGCGCGGAAGACGTGTACAAGCAACTGCTGGCCAAGGGCGACGACGTGGGGCTGGCTACGGTCTATCGCGTGCTGACGCAGTTCGAGCAGGCCGGGCTGCTGGTGCGCCATTATTTCGAGGGCGGCAAATCGGTGTTCGAGCTCAATCAGGGCAAGCATCACGACCACATCGTCTGTCTGCAATGCGGTCACGTCGAGGAATTCTACGATGCGGATATCGAGTCTCGTCAGGAAAAGGTCGCTACCGAACGCGGTTTTGCCGTTCACAACCACTCGCTTCACATCTATGCGGATTGCAACAAGAAGGCGTGCCCGCACAAGCACTAAGGTATCGCCAGGGGCGTTGTTCGATGGCGCTGCATCTTTTGTCGCGCGGCCCTTTGGCCGCGTTGGCGTATTGCGGTAGAATGCCGCATTTATTTTGGTGGCAGGCAAAATGATCAAGGGCAGTATCGTAGCAATCGTCACCCCCATGCATGAGGATGGCAGTCTGGACTTGGCGTCGTTCCGCGCGCTGATCGATTTCCATATCGAACAGGGGACGGACGGCATCGTCGTGGTTGGCACGACCGGCGAGTCTCCCACCGTGGACGTCGAAGAACACGAGACGCTGATCGCCGAGGCGGTCAAGCATGTCGCGGGGCGCATCCCGGTGATCGCCGGCACCGGCGCGAATTCCACCAAGGAAGCCATCGAGCTGGCGTTGTTTTCGAAGAAGGCCGGCGCGGACGCATCGCTGACCGTGGTGCCTTATTACAACAAGCCGACCCAGGAAGGCCTGTACCTGCACTTCAAGGCCATCGCCGAGGCGGTGGACATGCCGCATATCCTGTACAACGTGCCGGGCCGCACCGTGGCCGACATGAACAACGACACCGTGCTGCGTCTGGCGCAGATCCCCAATATCGTCGGTATCAAGGATGCGACCGGCAACATTGAGCGCGGCAGCGATCTGTTGCAGCGCGCGGCTGCATTGAAGCAAACCATCGGGGACTTCGCGGTCTACAGCGGCGACGACGCCAGCACACTGGCGCTGATGCTGCTCGGCGCGGCAGGCACGATCTCGGTGACCGCTAACGTTGCACCGAAACTGATGCACGAGATGTGCGCGGCCGCGCTGGTCGGCGATCTCGCCCGCGCGCGCGACATCAACTTCCAGTTGCTTGGGCTACATCGCAACCTGTTCGTCGAGGCGAATCCGATCCCGGTGAAGTGGGCGGTGGCGCGCATGGGCAAGATGAAGAATACGTTGCGCTTGCCGCTGACGCCGCTTTCCACAGGCGGGCAGCCGGCGGTCGAAGCGGCGATGCGTCAGGCCGGCGTCATCAATTAATCGTACGGAATCACCGGAGAGAAATACATGAAGGCTTTGCATATCGGGATTTCCACTGTCGTGCTGCTCTCCTTGGCGGGATGCGGCGCGATGGGGTTGGGCAGCAAGCGTATCGATTACCATGCCGGCGCGGTGCAGGCGCCGTCGCTGGAAGTGCCGCCCGGTCTGACATCGCCCGGCAGCGATGATCGTTACAAAGTGCCGGGGGGCGAGGCGGTTGCGACCTATTCCGATTACAGCAAGGGCGGAGAGGCGGCACAAGGTTCGCGCGCCGCAGCAGTGCTGCCCGAGGTGAAGGGCGTGCGTCTGGAACGTAACGGTGCGCAGCGCTGGCTGGTTGTCAGCGACAAGGCGGAGAACGTCTGGCCGGTGGTCAAGGCGTTTTGGCAGGAAAATGGCCTGAGCATCGCCAGCGAAGATCAGGCGGCGGGCGTGATGGAGACCGATTGGGCGGAGAATCGTGCAAAAATCCCGCTGAGCGGCGTTCGCAGTGTGATCGGCAAGGTGTTCGATAATCTCTATTCGTCCGGCGAGAAGGATCAGTACCGCACCCGTCTCGAACGCGGCAAGGACGGCGCGAGCACCGAGGTGTACATCACTCATCGCGGCATGGAAGAAGTAGTGGCTGCCGACGGGAATACATCGAAGTGGCAGCCGCGCGCCAACGATCCCGAGATCGAGGCTATCCTGTTGCAGAAACTGTTGGTGCGTTTCGGCGCCAGCGAGGCTGAAGCCGCGAATGCAGTTCCGGCGAATGCTCCGGCGGGAGCGGCCGCATCGGTCGGCGGTGACGGCAAGGCCAATTTGCGGGAAACATTCGACGGCAGCAAGGTCATCGTCGTGAACGATGCATTCGACAGGGCATGGCGTCGCGTTGGTTTGGCGATAGAAGGCGCGGGCCTGGCGGTCGAGGACAAGGATAGAGCCAAGGGTGTTTACTTCCTGCGCCTGTCCAAGGCGGAGAAGGGTTGGATGGATACGCTGATGTTCTGGCAGGACGACGAAGCGGCTGGTCGCCGCTATCGCGTGAACGTCAAGGACGGCGGTGCGTCAAGCGAGGTGACGGTGACCGACCAGGAAGGCGTCAGCGACGATGCGACCGCTGCCTTGATCGAGGCTATCTACAAGAATATCGGGCAGTAACGCGCAGTCCCATGCGTTTTGCCTCTCTGGGCAGCGGCAGCGAGGGCAACGCGCTGCTGGTCGAGGTCGCCGGCACGAGACTGCTGATGGATTGCGGTTTCGGGCTGAACGACAGCATCGCCCGTCTGGCCCGCCTCGGCATCTCTCCCGAACAGCTCGACGGCATCCTCATTACCCATGAACATGGCGACCACAGCAGCGGGGTGGCGCGTCTGGCGCGCAAGTTCGCCCTGCCGGTCTGGCTGACGCACGGCACGCTGCGCAGCCTGTCGGGCAAGCTGTCAGGCGTCGGGCGGATATGCGAAATCGATCCACATCAGTCTTTCGCCATCGGCGACATCGAAATCACTCCTTATCCCGTTCCTCACGACGCCGCCGAGCCGGTGCAGTTCGTCTTCGGCGATGGCGCGCAGCAGTTGGGCGTGCTGACCGATGCCGGCAGCAGCACGCCGCACATCGAGGCGGTGCTGGGCGGCTGCGATGCGCTGGTGCTGGAATGCAACCACGACAGCGACATGCTGATGAACGGGGATTATCCCTGGAGCCTCAAACAGCGCGTCGGCGGGCGTTTCGGGCATCTGAACAACCGCGATGCCGCGGCGATCCTTTCGCGGCTGGACAGGAGCAGGCTGCAGCATCTGGTCGCTGCGCATCTGAGCCGCAGCAACAATACCGAGGCGCTGGCGATTTCCGCACTGAGCGGTGCAATGGGATGCGAGGCGGGGTGGATAACGGTGGCGACGCAGCAGGAAGGATGCGGTTGGCGCGAGATTCGTTGAGATGCAATCGGCGAATGCCGGAAATAAAAAAAGCCGACTTGCGTCGGCTTTTGTCGCCCGTAGGCTAGTTGCTTACTTTGCAGCAGGAGCGGCAGCGTCAGCAGCAGGAGCAGCAGCAGCTTCGGAAGCAGCAGGAGCAGCAACAGCGTCGGAAGCAGCAGCAGGAGCAGCTTCGACAACAGCGGAAGCAGCAGGAGCTTCAACAGCAGGAGCTTCAGCAGCCTTTTCGCCACAAGCGGTCAGAGCCAGAGCCAGCAGAGCAGCAACGAGAGCGGACAATTTCATTTTTATATACCTCGGGAGTCGTTAATTAAATAGAAGGTTCAATGTCTTTTTGCCTCGATTGCGATTGTTCCCGTAATCGAAGGCGGCGCATTCTAGCACTTGCATAGAGGAAATCTAGTGGTTGCGCAACTATTTTTTCAAGTCTGTATTGGCTGTGCTATAACCCCAGACGAGCAGTGGTCAATGCGGAGTGCGAACCCTCCCACATTTCGAGGAATCTCGACCTCAGCGCCCGTGCATTTTCAGGGTCGTTCCGGGCCAGGATGCCGCGCGGGTCGTCGAAGTGAAAGCGGCGTACATAATGCGATTCGTCGGCCACAGAGAAGGGGGCGGTGATGTGCTGCAAGCTCTTCGGCGTCTGGTGGATGGACATGCCGGTGCCAAACTGGCCGAGCAGCGTCATCATGCGCGGGCATCGGGTGGACAGGTAACGCGTGTCGTGGGCCAGCACGAACAAACGATGCGCCGGGCTTTCCAGCAGGAAACGGCGCAGCGTCTCGTAGCGTGCCTCGCCGTTGAAGCCCAGGCCGTCGAAGTCGTTCTCGAACAGGTAGAGGTTGTGTTCGGCCAAGCCGCACAGTGTATCGAGTGCGGCGGTGTAGTCGGCGATGCCGTCTAGGTGGATATGTTGCAGTTCATCGTCGCTCATCGTGCGCTCCTTGCCGCTCAGCGTGGGGTGAGATAGCCGTCCTGATACCACTGGTAAAGCAGTTCGGCGCATTCGTCCGAGATGTCCGTCGCTGCGGGCAATTCGCGGTGGTCTGCCAGTTCGCGCAGCAGCGGGTAGTCGTCCTTGCCGGCTTCGAACTCCTCGCCGTTGATGAATATCCAGCCGGCATGGCACAGCATCTGGCTCTTCAGATCCAGTTCCACCCCTTGTTTTTGCACGGCCTGCCGGAACTTCGCCTCGCTCAGCGGGCGTTGCGGCGAGTCGAAGAAGATGTGCGGCTTGGGTTCGGAGAGGTAGCAGCCGAGGAAGTTTGCGATGTCTTCCTTGTCCCAGCGCACCTGCTTGATCGCCTGTTCCACCTGGCCCAGCATTGCCGAGCCGATTTCCGACGGGTGCTTCTGCGCCTTGAGGTCGGGGTCGGCGTACATGCCGTTCACTTCGATGCGATCCTGTAAATACACCAGGAACTGTTCTGCTAGTTCCTGATACGACGGCGTGCGGAAGCCGATGGAATAGGTCATGCAATCGTCTTCGGCGATGCCGTTGTGTGCGCAATGCGGCGGCAGGTAGAGCATGTCGCCCGCTTCCAGCACCCATTCCTGTTCGACGCTGAAATCCTTGAGGATGCGCAGCGGCGCGCCTTCGATTAGCGTCTGATCTTTCTGCGTCGAAATTTGCCAGCGACGGTGTCCCGCGCCTTGCAGCAGGAACACGTCGTAGGAGTCGAAGTGCGGCCCGACGCCGCCGCCCGCAGGCGCATAGCTGACCATCAGGTCGTCCAGTCGTGCGTGGGGAATGAAGGAGAAGAGTTTCAGCAGTTCGGTGCCTTCCGGCAGGTGATGGTTCACGCCCTGCACCAGCACGGTCCATTTCTTCTTGCCGAAATGGCCGAAATCCTCGGGCTCGAACGGCGAGTGTTGCAGCCCGAATTTGCCGCCGTGCTGCGTGACGAGGCGCGCCTGCACATCTTCCCCGCAGGCGAGGTCTATCAGTTGTTGTGGATCGAGCAGGCCTTCGAAGGAGGGGAGCGCCTTGCGGATCAGCAGCGGCTTCTTCTGCCAGTAGTCGCGCAGGAATTCGGCTACGCTCAGGCCGCCGAGTAGTGTCTGTATGGTTTTCATGCCGGCGATTATAGACGCACAGAATGCCGTTCGGGCAGGGCGTAAAAACTTTTATGGCGTATCGCAAATGTGTTTAAAATGCCCGCAAGGGGGATAGGATCATGCAAGCTGTCCAGCTCGCGGAAGGAATGGAGGCGCCGCATTTCGAGTTGCCGGATGCGGACATGGAAAGCTTCGTGCTCACCTCGCTGAAGGGCAAGCGCAACATCGTGTTGTATTTCTATCCCAGGGACGACACGCCGGGCTGCACGATGGAGGCCAACGAGTTCAGCAATCTCGACGACGATTTTGCGAAACTGGACGCCATCGTGGTGGGCATCAGCCGCGACGATTGCTTGAGCCATGCGACGTTTCGCGACAAGCACGGGCTGTCCGTGTTGCTGCTTTCCGATCCGGAAGCCCGCGTCTGCAAACGTTATGGCGTGATGGTGGAGAAGGAAGCCGACGGGCACAGGAAACAGATGATCCAGCGTTCCACCTTTGTAATAGACAAGCAGGGCAAGCTTCGCCATGTTCTATACGGCGTTCACGCACACGGACATGCGCAGGAAATTTTTAATTTGATAAAGGAAATGAAATGAAGATCGCCAAAGACACCGTTGTATCGCTGCGTTACGAACTTTTCGATGCCGATGGCGAACAGCTGGAGAAGGTCGAAGACCCGGTCAGTTATCTGCATGGCGGCTATGACGGCATCTTCCCGCTGGTCGAAGAAGCGCTGCACGGCAAGAGAGTCGGCGATACCTGCAATGTCACGATGAAGCCGGATGACGCTTTTGGCGAATACGATCACCAGTTGGTGGAAGTCGAAGCGCGCAACGCGTTCCCCAAGGATGTCACGGTCGGCATGCAGTTCGAGGGGGGCCCGGAGAATTCCGACGAGGACGACTTCATGCTCTACACCGTCGTTGATGTGACCGACGATGAAGTCACCGTGGACGGCAATCATCCGCTGGCCGGCAAGACCCTGACTTTCAACTGCATCGTTGTCGGTGTGCGCGCGGCCACCGAAGAGGAGTTGGCGCACGGTCATGTGCATGAGGGCGACGGGGAACATCTGCACTAGTTCTCGCCGCAATCCGAGAGGCCGCCGTCAGAGTGGCCTTTATTCCTGGTAGCTACAGGGCGGGGTGTCCCAGAAAGGTGAGGTTCGAAGTGTCTTTCCGGTTTGTCGTCGTATGAAAAACAGGTATACGCAGGACAAGGTAGCCAGTGCCGAGATATTGAGGCTGCTGCTGCAGAAAATGGCCGCTCATCCGGCCGCGTTCACTCCGTTCGCCTACGCCTTGTGGTATGAGTTCATCACCGGCATCAATCCGCCGCTGAGCAAGGCGGTGAATGCGTTGCTCGACAACAAGCAGCAACTCACCGACGATTTGGTGCATGAGTTGTATGCCAGCCATATCGCCGACGGCAACGTCGAGGCGGAGCAGGCTTTCAAGCAGAACATGCAAAAGGTGCTGGAGAATCTGGCGCGATTCACCGAAGCGACCGGCGACGAGGCCGGGAAGTTCAACGCGGGCTTGCAGAAGCATGGCGAGCGTTTGTCCCGCGGGCTGGATGCCGACTCCCTGCAGGGACTGGTCGGCGAGATTGCCCAGGAGACGGCGGTCATGCGCTCTTCGGTCGATTCGTTGCAGGACAAGCTGCAGGAAAGCAAAAGCGAGGTAGAGCGGCTGCAACAGGAGCTGATGAGTGCGCGCAGCGAGGCCTTGCTGGACCCGCTGACCGGGGTGTTCAACCGGCGCGGTTTCGAGGCGCAGATGCGCAACCTGGCCGCCAATCCGGAGATGCAGGGCAAGCAGGTCAGCTTCCTGATGCTGGACATCGATTTCTTCAAGAAGATCAACGACACCTACGGACACCTGTTCGGCGACAAGGTCATTCGCGTCATTGCCGAGGTGCTGAAGGCTCAGGTCAAGGGGCAGGATTCGGTCGCGCGGCTGGGCGGCGAGGAATTCGCCGTGATCTTGCCCGACACGCCGCTGCAGGGCGCCAAGGTGGTTGCCGAGCATATCCGTCAGTTGATCGAACGGGGCAAGATACGCCGCATGGACAAGGACGAGAGTGTCGGCGGCATCACCGTCTCGATTGGTATCGCAGGCTGCGATATCGGCGCCGACTGGCTGGCGACACTGGGCCAGTCCGACGAGGCGCTCTATGTTTCCAAGCAGGGCGGGCGCAACCGTTCCACGATTTATACGCCGCCGCAGGACTGACGCGTCATATCTCCAGTCTGGCGGACAGCCATTTCGCGACCTGTTCGCCACCCGATGGAACCGGTGTCGGCGACCGTGCCATTTCCCTTAACCGCTCCATTTCGGTTGCGATGTTTCCATCTTCCAGAGTCTGCCGCGAGATATTGCGGCATCGTCCATGGTTTTGCAGCCATTCGACCAGCGCCGGAGATTCCGGCCAGTCCGGGCGGTCTGCATAAAGCACGGGCACACCGCTGCAGGAGGCTTCGACGAAGCTGCCGTAGCCCGGTTTGCACAGCAATACGTCGCAACTCGCCAGCAGGTCGCCGAAGCCCATGGTCAGCGATTCCAGTTCGATCGAATCCGGATGGCGCACCTGCCAGCTCGCCTGCACCAGATAACGCACGCCCTCTATGCGCGGCCAGCGTTCCATTGGCAGGCGGCTATCGATGCCGCCCATGCTGACCAGCACCAGTTTTTCTTCTCCGGATAAGCGCAGCAAACGGTTCAGTTCGTCGCGGCGGTTCGCGCCGATGTCGGCGATGGGGGAAGCCGGGACGAGGTTGGGCAGATAGCCCATCGTCATGCCCGGCGTCGCTCGCAGAAAGGCATCTGCATGCGCATAGCATCCGCGTATCTGCGCGGCGATATCGTCGTCGCCGCAGTAATGGCGGTAGATGTCGTGCCAGTTCAGCGAGCACAGCGCCGCATTCGGGATGCCGGCACGCTGCGCGCCCGCCAGCGGCAGGTAGCCGACGTTGGAAAGCACCATGTCCGTACCGAGATCGCGCAGCAGTCCGGCTTCGTCTTCGACGCGCGCCTGCCAGTCCGCGTGAAAAGCGCGATAGGCCGCGCGACTGTCCTCGACGCGCACATCCAGCGCCGAGGACATCAGCATGCCGATGTCGCCGTGGCTTTGATGATGCTCGAACGGCGCGTGGATGCGCGAACGCAGATGGGATGCCGGCACAGCCGAACGCACCGTGATGCGCAACTGCGGCATCAAGCTATGCAGTTCGTTCAGGACAGGTGCGGTCTGTGCGACATGGCCGTAGCCGTGGCCGGAGATCGAGACGACGAGATGGGGCATGTTGCGATAAGGCGTTGCTTGTTCGGGCCGGGATTATCCCATGGGCGGGACGAGCGTCAGGGGGAACTCGGCATGCCGACGCCGCGCCGTGCCGCCATGCATGCGCCGATCTGCCGCAACTGCTCCGGCGTCAGCAGGCGATTCGCCAGCGGCAATAGCTCGGAATTCTCCACCGCGATGTGTCCGGTATAGCCGTTGATGAATCTTTCCGCGAGCCTGTCGTCCAGACGCGCATTCGCGCCTTCGGCCAGTTGCAATAGCGCCGGGCGCAACTCGTCCCATGCGGCAAGCATCACGACATGCTCTTGCAGCAGGCGATGCAGCAGCGCATTGAGCTGTTCCGGATCGTCGCCGGCGCTTGTCCGCAACGCGGGGAACAGGTTCTCTTCCTCGTCCCGGTGATGGAACTGTCCCGCAGTATCGAAGTAGCGCAGGATGCCGTATGCGGCCTGCCGCACTTGCTCGTCGCAGCCGTGAGTCCTCAGGTGTGCCGAGAGTTTCTGCAGCGTGTCGCACTGGCGCAATATCTTGCCGTGGCAGGCAAGTAGCATCTCCAGCGGATGATCGAAGGTCGGGGCACTGGATTCGAGTCCAAGCATTATTTTTCCTCCATCATAAGAATGGCAGCGGGTCGTGGCGCAGCGCGACCAGCGCAATGTAGCCGAATATCGCCTGTGCCGCGAGCCAGGCAGATACTCTCATGGTTTTGCTCCTGCCGTATTTCAGCGCGACAAAACCGAGCGCGATATACAGCAGCAAGGCAGTGACTTTTGCGGTCAGCCAGCTATCGACGAAGGGATATTGTCCTATGGTCCAAGCCAGCGCGACGGCGCTGCCCAGCAGCACGGTGTCCACCATGTGCGGCACTATCTTCACCCAGCGCTGCCGCATTATGGCGGAGTCGCGCAGCATCCAGATTCCGCGCAGCAGGAACAGCGTATAGCTGGCTGCGGCGCAGGAGATATGCAGGTGTTTGAGCAGGGCGTAGCTCACGTCGTTTTTGTCCATTCGTTCACGGTTGCGCCAAGATAACATAAAACATGTATTATTCGCGCATCATTAAATCGGTGCGGGTGAAGATGGCTGCGAAGACGATATTGAAGCTGCTGGGTGTGGCGCCGGATGCCACGGGGCATAGCGAGAAGCTTATCGCTGCAACGGGCGCGCTGGTCGCGATCGCGGCGACGATGGCGACCAGTCTGCAGTTCGTCGGCGCGCAGGGCGCGGCATTGCTGGTGGCCTCGATGGGCGCATCGGCAGTCCTGCTGTTCGCGGTGCCGCACGGTGCCTTGTCCCAACCCTGGGCGCTGGTCGGTGGACATCTGGTGTCGGCGCTGATCGGCGTCAGCTGCGCCATGCTCGTATCCGATCCCTTCGTTGCCGGGCCGCTGGCCGTCGCGCTGGCGATCTACGCGATGCATCACCTGCGCTGCATCCACCCGCCCGGCGGTGCGACCACGTTGGCGGCCGTGGTCGGCGGTGCCGAGGTGCATGCGCTGGGCTACCAGTTCGTGCTGACGCCTGTGCTGCTGAATGTCGCCATCATGCTGCTGGTTGCCGTGGCGGTGAACTACCCCTTCCCGTGGCGGCGCTACCCGGCAGGCCTCAAGCCGGCATCGCCGCGTCTGGCAGCGCCGGCGAAATTGAATCATGCCAATTTTTCCTATGCCTTGCGCGAGATCGGCTCCTATCTGGACGTCACCGAAGATGATTTGGCCAAGGTGTACCGGCTGGCATGCAAGCATGCGACGCGAATCTCGGACGACGAAGAAACGCTCGCGCCTGGCAATTACTACAGCAACGGCGAGTTCGGCGATCGACTTTCGGTGCGCAAAGTAATCGAAATCGATGGCGATACGGTGAGCTTCATGTTTTCCGCCGGCGTAGGCGAGGGCGACGAGGGAACGGCGAGCCGCGCGGAGTTCATGTCCTGGCAGCGCTACGAAGTGATCCCGGCGGATGGCGCGTGGCATCGCATCATGCGGCTTTGAGTCGAATACGATGATTGAAATGGAATCATGAAGACACATCGAGAAAACGTAGCGAGCACCTTGAGTGCAAGGCGCACGGAACGCAGAAACCGGAATGTACTTAAAGTACATGAGGATTTCGAGTACCGCGCAACGCAGCAATCGAGGTGCGCAGTAGTTTTATCGGGGTGTCTATGAAACTCACACAGTATTCCGACCTCGGCCTGCGGCTGACGATGTATCTGGCGCTGCGCCAAGGCGAGCCGGTGACGATAGGCGAGGCAAGCGAGCGGCTGTCGGTGTCGAAGAATCATCTGGTCAAGGTATCGCATCAACTGACATGTGCTGGCCTGATCGAGAGCATACGCGGCCGCAACGGCGGCGTGCGGCTGGCGATGACGCCGGAACAGCTCACGGTCGAGCAGGTGTTGCGCGCAACCGAAGACAACTTCGATCTGGTCGAATGCCTGGGCGGCGCGAACACCTGCGTGATCGCAGGGGCCTGCAAACTGGCGGCGGCGCTGGAAGATGCGCGCGAAGCGTTCTTCGCGTCGTTGCGTCAGGTCAGCATGGCCGACCTGGTCAAGAACGGCCGGGCGCTGGAGCGCTCTCTGCTGCCGCAGGAGGCTGTCGCACGCATAGCAGTCAAACGCGCTCCGAAACGAGGTCGCCCGTAGGGGCAATTCATTGCGCCCAGGCGTTCGCTCGCGCAATGAGGCAATAGTTTTTCAACCAACCGAAGGAACACATCATGGAACACAACTGCGCCAACAGCTTTACCCAGGACATGCGCTATCCGTTCGACGCACGCGCCGTCGCCAAACGCTTTCGCCATGCCGCGATCTTCGGCGCGCTGGACTCGCTGAATCCGGGTGAAACGATGGCGTTCGTCAACGATCACGATCCGTTGCCGCTGCTCGCGCAACTGCAACAACGCTACGGCGCGGGGATAGAGATCAAGTACGTCGCCCGCGAACCGGGCAACATCGCCATCGACTTCACTCGCCGCCAGTAATCGCCGCATGAGTCATCCGTTCTGGCAAGTCGGCTTCCGGCCGTTTTTCGCGCTGGCGATGCTGTCCGGGTTGAGCCTGCCGGCATTGTGGGCGCTGCTATTTGCCGGCGCGGTTGCAGCGCCCGAGACCACGTTCACGACGGTGCAGTGGCATGCCCACGAGATGTTCTTCGGCTTCGGCTGGGCGGTGCTGGGCGGCTTCCTGCTGACCGCGACCAAGAACTGGGTCAATGTGCGCGGCTATCACGGGCAGGCGCTGATGTTCCTCGCGTCCGCCTGGCTGTTCGAGCGCATCGGCATGTGGTTTGAAGGCAGCTGGCCGCATGCGCTGTTCCTGCTGTCGAATAACCTGTTCCTCGGTTCCATCGTCGCGATGCTGGTCTGGACGCTGGTGAAGAACCGCGCGACCGATGCCTACCGCGACAACTATCTGTTCCTGCTGGTCTTGCCGACCTTCCTGATCGCGAAGCAGCTGATGCTGAGCGCCGACTATTACCTGCTCGGCTGGAGCATCGCGCTGGGCCTGTTCCGCATGGCCTTCCTGGTGATGCTGGAGCGCACGCTGGTGCAGTTCATGAAGGGCGCGTTCCAGGTCGGCATCCTGCAGCATCCGCTACTGGACAAGGCCATCAAGCTGCTCGGCTTGCTGCTGGTATTCGCGGGACTGCTGCCGCCTGTACTGGCCGCGTATGCCGGGCTGGTGCTGGCTTTGCTGTTGGCGGTGCGCTTCGCGTACTGGAAGCCGCAGCTGGCGCTGACGCGGCTGGACATCGGCATCATGTATCTGGGTTATCTGGCTATCGTCGCGCAACTGCTGGTCGAGTTTTTCCGGCTGGCCATGACTATGCCGGAGCTCGTCTCGTTGTCGATACATGTGTTCACCTTCGGCGCGATGGGATTGATCGTCCCGGCGATGCTGATCCGCATCTCGCAGGGACATACCGGCAGGAAGGTGGTATTCGATAAAATCGACAAGCTCGCGCTGAGGATCATGATGCTGGCCTTCGTGCTGCGCATCGTCGCACCGCTGTTCCATCCGGCAAGCTACATGCTGTGGATCGCATCGGCAGCGGTCTGCTGGTTCGCCGCTTTTGCGCTGCTCGCTACACGTTACATTCCGCTGTTGTTGCGGCCGCGCGTCGACGGAAAACCGCATTAGCTATACCGTTTGCCGTAGCGTGCGCTCTGCTAGAATGGCCGCATCGCCATACGCAAAGCCGATGCTTTTCCATACATGACTGTTATCGCCGTATTCAACCAGAAGGGTGGTGTAGGCAAGACTACCACGGCGGTCAATCTCGCCGCTGCTTTGGCGCGTCGCGGACACCGGACCACGGGTATCGACCTCGATCCCCAGGCGCAGTTCGGTTCCACTGTGGGCATCACCGCAGCATCCGGCGACGACAGCCTGTACGGTCTGTTCCAGCGCAGTCGTCCGTTGCGCGAAATGATCCAGATGACGGCTAGCGGCATCGGCATCATTCCCTCTCATGTGGAGATGTCCAAGGTGGACGCGTTGTACGGCAAGGGCTACAACGCGATCAATAAACTGAATCTGGGGCTGAAAGCCGAAAATGCGGAGGGCGAGGTTCACCACTGGGTGCTCGATTGCAGTCCGGTGGTCGGCGTGCTTTCGCTGAATGCGATCTTCGCCTGCGACGGCATCATCGTTCCGATGTCGGCGGATTATCTGTCGATCAAGGGGGCGATTCAGATCCAGAAGACCCTCAAGGCGCTCGAACTGGTGCTGAAGCGCCGCGTCAACCGCCGCTATTTGCTGACGCGCTACGACTCGCGTCGGCGTTTGTCGCGCAACGTCCTGCTGATGGCGGAAAAGGAATTCGGCACAGATGTCTGCCGCACGCTGATTGCGGAGAACGTGAGTCTCGCGGAAAGCCCTTTGATGAACAAGACGATCTTCGAGCATGCGCCCAGCAGCCGCGGCGCGAAGGACTACGATGCGCTGATGAACGAACTGATCGCGGACGGGTTCATCTAATCCAAAGAAACGATGATCGGGTACTGGAAAACGTAGCGAGGACGGTTGGCTGTAAGGCGCACGGAGCTTTGCATGGCCAATCGACTAAGCTGGCCAAAAACGCCAGCCAAGTCGCTGGTCAGCACAGAAACTGGAATGTATTTTAGTCTGCCGTTACACGGCCCCGGATTTCGAACACCGCGCAACGCAGCAGGCGACCGCCGCATAACCAGTGACTTGGCCGTTGTCTTTTGACGGCCTAGTCAAATGCCTAGTTGTTTCATCAGTAGTTTTACAGTGCCCGATCAACTGTGTTTGACGATCAGCGTCAGGACATCCTCGATATCCGCGGATTGGGGCAACTCCTTCTCGACGACGATAGTCTGGCTGTGGACGATTTCGCAATTGAGGTACATCTGGCGCAGCTTGCGTTCGGCATCGGCTTGATCCTTGCCGAATATCCGGATGTTTTCGACCAGATGGCCGTTCCGTGTCTTTACCGTGAAGTCGTATTTCTGCATGGTCGAATAAGAAGATATGTGAGCTATCTGACGTTCAGAGTAGATGCATAGCAGGCGATGCGTCAAGCAGAGAAATATTGGGCAGAGAGATACTGGGTGCACCGGATTTCTCGCGCCGGGTCGCTCTGCTAGAATGCCGCGACTGTTGAGCATTGGAGAATGACATGACCTACGTGGTTGCCGAGAACTGTATCAAGTGCAAGTACACCGACTGCGTGGACGTGTGCCCGGTGGACTGCTTCCGCGAGGGGCCGAACTTTCTGGTGATCGATCCGGACGAGTGCATAGACTGCACCTTGTGCGTCGCCGAATGCCCGGCCGAGGCGATCTACGCCGAGGACGACCTGCCGCAGGCCCAACATCATTTCATCGAACTGAACGCCGAACTGGCGAAGCTGTGGAAACCCATCGTCGAGAAGAAACCGGCGCCGCCCGACGCCGACCAGTGGCGCGGCGTGCCGGACAAGCTGCGTCTGCTGGAACGTTAAACCTAGACACCTCGGTTGACCGCGCCCAAAGGTACGCAAGCCAATGAACGGTAATTTCAGAATTGTTCCATACCCGCTCACCCGATTGGTGAGGCGCTACGAGGCGTATTGCACGTCCCTCGCAGTGCATGGCGGCATTGCTTCTCCTCGGAATGGGATAACCATTCCTCGTCGGCGCGCCTTGCCCTGCGCCGCGATGAACGCACACTACACCTCGTCCAACCGAGGAATCTAGGTTGCTCCCCTCCTTTTTTCATCATGTAGCGCAGCGCATCCTGCATGTGCAGGGTGACCGCGACCTGCGCGCGGCGACCGTGTTGTTGCCGAACTATCATGTCGCGCAGCCGTTGGCACAGGCATTCGGCGAGGCCGCGGGTACTACCGTGCTACTGCCGCGCATGCTCACGCTCACCGACTGGGCGCAGACCGTCCGGCTCGATACCCCGATACAACCCGACACCCGGCGCATCGCGTCGTTGTACCAAGCGCTGCGCGAGCGCGACTGGTTCGGCGACGCCGACCTGTGGAGCCTGTCGCGTGAACTGATGGGGCTGATGGATGAGCTGACGCGCCACCATGTCGTGCTGCCCGAATCCGAAGCCGACTTTGCCGCACAACTGACCGAGGCCTATCGCGCGCGCAGCGGACAGGCGTTACAGTTCGAGGCGCGCGTGGTGCATGAGCTGTGGTACGCGATGACCTCCGGTTCTGAGCTGGATAACGAACGCGCCTGGCAGCAGCGACTGGCGCGGCTGGTCGAAGCTGTCGATGGCCCGCTGTATGTGTTGCAGACCTGCAATCTTGCTGCGCCCGAACGACATTTTTTGCAGGCCTGTCGCGAGCGCGTGCCGGTCGAGGTATTCGACCTGCGCGAGATGGTCGCCGAGTCTTGCGAATGCGCATTGCTGTCGCGCGCGTTGCAGCGCGACGCGAACAGCGCCGACCTGCGCAGCGATGCATCGTTACTGGAACGGCAGCCGGAAGCGTGGCTGAGCAGCCGCTTGCAACTGTTCGGCGCGCACGGCCTTGAGCAGGAGGCGCAGGCCGCCGACGTGCAAATCCGCCGCTGGCTGCTCGAAGGCAAGCAATCCATCGCGGTCGTCGTGCAGGACCGGCTGGTCGCGCGGCGCGCGCGCGCGCTGCTGGAGCGCGCGCAGGTGCAGGTGCGCGACGAGACCGGCTGGACGATGGCGACGCTGTCGGTCAGCACCGCGCTGATGCGCTGGCTGGAAGCGGTGCAGGGCGATTTCTATTATCAGGACGTGCTCGATCTGCTGAAGTCTCCGTTCCTGTTCGCCGACGCGCCGCCCGCAGAACGCAAGCAGGCCGCCTACCTGTTCGAGCAACTGGTGCGCAAGCACGGCGCGGTCGCGCAACTGGAGAGCTATATCGAACTGGCCGAGCGCGAGCAGCGCGAACTGGTGCAGCCGCTGGTGCGCCTGCGCCAAGCGATGCAGGCGCTGCCGAAAAAGAGCGTGCCGTTGGCCGAATGGCTGCATGCATTGAGCGACAGTTTGCAGATACTCGGCGTGTCGCAAGGCTGGGCGCAGGATGCGGCGGGACAGCAACTGCTGGGTTCGCTCGGACAATGGGAAGATGAGCTCGGCGACGACAATACGCGCTGCAACTTCGCCGAATGGCGGCGCTGGCTGGCGCAGCAGCTCGACCTGAACACCTTCCGCGACCTCGGCGTGGAAAGCCCGGTGCTGTTCACCCATCTCGCCGCGACGCGCTGGCGCAGTTTCGACGCGGTGCTGCTGCTCGGCAGCGACGCGGCGCATCTGCCCGCGCCGGCGAACGCAGGGCAATGGTTCAACGACACGGTGCGCGCCTCGCTCGGCCTGCCGCTCGCGAGCGCGCAGCAGGCGCAGGTGCGCGACGACCTGTTGGCGTTGCTGGCGCTCAATGAGACCGTGCTGGCGAGTTGGCAGGCGAGCAAAAACGGCGAACCCAATCTGCTCAGCCCGCATCTGGAGATGCTGCGCGCCTTGCATCTGCTGGCGTATCGAGACGACCTGGCCGCCGATGAACTGGGCGATCTGCTCGCGCAAGCCAAGGTGCAAGGCGAGGCGTTCGCGCTGCCGCCTGCGGGCGAAATGCCGCGACCTGCGGTGCTGCCGGAACTGGTTCCGCAGCGTGTCTCGCCGTCCGGCTACAACAGCCTGGTCGCCTGCCCGTACCAGTTTTACGCGCGCCACATGCTGCGCCTGAACGAACTCGACGAGGTGCGCGAAGAGCTCGATAAGCGCGACTACGGCACCTGGGTGCATGCGGCGTTGCAGCGTTTTCACGACGAATTCAAATCGCTGCTGGAGCATGAGCGCGACGTTGCCGAAGCAGCGCTGCGCCGCATCAGCGCGGAGGTATTCGCCGGAGCGCTGGCGCATGACTATCTGGCGCAGGCCTGGCTGCTGCGCTGGCAGGCGCAGATACCTGCCTATATCGACTGGCAGTTAGCCAACGAGCGTGCAGGCTGGCGCTATTCCGGGGCTGAAACGGAATTCGAGATCGGCGTGATGGAGAATCTGACATTGCGCGGACGCATCGACCGTATCGACTACCAGAGCGAGGACATGGAAGTGCTGCGCGTGCTGGATTACAAGACGCAGGCGGTCGCACCGTTGCGCAACAAACTGAAAGAGCCCGGCGAAGATGTGCAACTGGCCTGTTATGCATTCGACCTCCACGCGAGCGAAGCCGCCTTCGTCGCGCTGGACGGCGGCAAGGTCGATGCGGTGACGCCGCCGCAAGACATCGCCGAACTGGCGCGACTGAACATCGAGCGGCTGAAGAGCGTGTTCGAACGCATGCATCAGGGGGTGGCGCTGCCCGCACACGGCGCGGAATCGGTGTGCGGCTATTGCGAAATGCGCGGCCTGTGCCGCCATGGACAGTGGGAGGAGGCGCATGGATAACCGCGCCGCGCTCGACCCCAAGAATAGTGTCGTCGTCGAGGCCTGCGCCGGCAGCGGCAAGACCTGGCTGCTGGTGTCGCGCGTCGTGCGCCTGTTGCTGGCCGGCGTGCCGCCCGGCGAGATACTGGCGATCACTTTCACGCGCAAGGCCGCGCAGGAGATGCAGGCGCGGCTGCGCGATTGGCTGTACGAGTTGGCCTCCGAGGACGACGACCATGTGCGCGGATTCCTGCGCCATCGCGAAGTGGACGAGGCCGACATCGAGCGCCTGCTGCCGCGCGCGCGCAGCCTGTACCAACAGTTTTTGCTGGCGCAGCCCAACATCACCATCAGCACCTTCCACGGCTGGTTCATGCAGGTGTTGCAGCGCGCGCCGCTGAACGCCGGTATGGCCGGCGGCGTGCAACTGGTGGAGCAGACTTCCGCATTGCGCGACGAGGCCTGGAAGACGATGCTCGACAAGCTGCACAGCCATCCCGATTCGCCGGAGGCGCAGAGCATGCTGGCGCTGTTCGCCGAGCTGGGGCTCTCCAGTACCGAGCAGCTGCTGTTCAACTTTCTCGCCAAGCGCAGCGAGTGGTGGGCCTACAGCACGGGGCAAGGCGATCCGCTGGCGTTCGCGCTGGACAGCCTGCGCGCCGAGCTCGGCGTGGACATGGCGTTCGACCCGGTCGAGGACTGGGGCATGTGCGGCAACAACGAAGAGAGCTTCTTCGCGTTTGCTCGCCAGCTCGCGGCCAGCGGCACCGAGACGCAGCAGAAGAACGCCTCCGAGCTGGAACGCGCGTGGACCGACTCGGAACCTGAGGTGCGATTCGATGCGGTGTCGCCGCTGCTGTACACCAAGGCGGGCGAGCCGCGCAGCCTGAAGCCGACCAAGAAGCAGCAGGCGGAGGCGTTTCTACTGACGCGCGAGTCGCTGTTTGCCAGCTTGCAGGAGGCGCGCGACACGCTGGCCGAGCAGCAGGCCTACCGCATGAACGAGCACGCGTTGCGCTGCGGCGTCGCGTTGCTGGACAGCTATCAGGCGCTGAAGCAGCGCCAGCAGATGCTGGACTTCGGCGATCTGGAATGGCGCGTATGCCAGTTGCTGAACGACAGCGACCACGCCGAATACCTGCAATACAAGCTCGACAGCCGTTACAGCCATGTGCTGCTGGACGAGTTTCAGGACACCAACCCGCTGCAATGGCAGATATTGCAGTCATGGTTCGCCGCCGCCGACGCGGTGGACTCGCGCCCGACGGTGTTCGTCGTCGGCGACCCGAAGCAGTCGATCTACCGTTTTCGCCGCGCCGACGCGCGGCTGTTCGGCGTCGTGCGCGAGTTTTTGCAACAGCATTACGGCGCGCACCACCTGACGCAGAACATGACGCGTCGCAACGCGCCTGCGGTGCTGGACGCGGTCAACGGTGTGTTCGACGGATTGCCGGAATACGAGGGGTTCGAACGGCACGGCGCGCATCAGGTTGAGCTGCCGGGCTATGTCGAAGTGCTGCCGCTGTGCGCGATGCCGGAGTCCGAAAAAGAAGCCGAGGGCGGCGCGCTGACGTTGCGCGACCCGCTGACCGAGCCGCGCGACGAGCGCGAAGAAAGCGCGCGCGAACTGGAGGCGCAGCAGTTCGCCGCGAAGGTCAGAGAGATCGTCGGCAACTGGCAGGTCAACGACGAAGGCGAGATACGCCCTGCGCAATACGCAGACATCATGGTGCTGGTGCGCCGTCGCACCCATTTGAAGATTTACGAACACGCACTGCGTCAGCGCGGCATCCCCTGCCTCACCTCGCGCCGCGGCGGCCTGCTGGAGACGCTGGAGGCGTCCGACATCCAGGCGCTGCTGACCTTTCTGATCACGCCGTTTGCCGATCTGCAACTCGCGCATGCGCTGCGCACGCCGATGTTCTCCTGTAGCGACGAGGATTTGATGGCGCTGGCGAAAATCCCCCCCGCCCCCCCTTTGGCAAAGGGGGGAGAACAAGCGGCAGTGGAAGGCTCATCGCTTCCCCCCTTGGTAAAAGGGGGGGCAGGGGGGATTCGCAGTTGGTGGTTGCGCCTGCAACAGCTTGTAACCAGCGGCGAGGCTACCTCTCATCTGCAACGCGCCCATCGTTTGCTGCAAGGCTGGTTGAGGCTCGCCGACAAGCTGCCGGTGCACGACCTGCTCGACCGCATCTATTTCGAGGGCGACGTGCAGAGCCGTTATGCCGCAGCCGTGCCGGAGGCGATGCGCGCGACCGTGCTGGCGAACTTGCAGGCCTTCATCGAGATCGCGCTGAACGTCGATGCCGGGCGCTATCCCAGTCTGCCCGGATTCCTGCGCGAACTGGCCGAGTTGCGCCGTGCGGACGACAGCGAGTCGCCCGACGAGGGAAAAGTCGCGCATGCCGGCAACGCGCTGCGCATCTACACGGTGCACGAGTCCAAGGGGCTGGAAGCGCCCATCGTCTGGTTGCTGGACACGAACGCCAAGCCGCCCGTGGACAAGGGCTACGACGTGCTGCTGGACTGGCCGACCGCGAGCGCGCGTCCCGCGCATTTCTCGCTGTACGGCGACAAAGCCAGCCGCGGCCCGACGCGCGAGCGCTACTTCGAACAGGAGGCGCAACTCGCCCAACGCGAAGACCTGAACTTGCTGTATGTCGCGATGACGCGCGCGAAGCAGGCGCTGCTGGTCAGTGGCAACGGCGAGCGCATCGAAGGCATGTGGTACGACCGCATCACGAATGCGCAACCGCAAGCGGGCGAGAATCCGCTGCTGGCGGTATCCGCGGCTCCTGTACGTCATGCTGCAATCGGAGCCGCTGCAGCGGTCGATATCCGTCTGACGCAGCCGCTGCCGACCGGATCGCGCAAGGCCGCGACTAGTGCGCAGCAGCAGCGTGGCATCTGGCTGCATGCATTGCTACAGCATCTGCTGCCGCCCGCCGAGGCTGCGGTCGAGGCCGAACTGTGCCAGCGCTGCGGAATTCCCGAGGCTGAATTCGACGCGCTGCTGGAACAGGCGCAAAGCCTGCTTGCGCAGCCGCATCTGCAGTGTTATTTCGATCCGCTGCATTACCGCATCGCCTGCAATGAGATGCCCTACGTAGACGCGCAAGGCGAACTCAAGCGCATCGACCGACTGGTCGAGTTCGACAGCGAGGTGTGGGTACTGGACTACAAGCTGGGCGACAGCGGCGATGTGGTGCGACATCGAGCGCAGATGCAGGGATACCGCGACGCGATGCGAACGGTGTATGCGGGCAGGCCGGTGCGCTGCGCGCTGGTGTTCGCGGATGGAACATTGCAGGAGATGGAGTAAGTATGAAACTGAGACTAGTCGCGATGCTGGCTCGTCTTCGAGTTCCTTAAGGCGCGCCATCAGGGATGCGTCCATGCCGCCAAGTTTGCTGCGCCATTTGTAAACGTGGCGGAACTGATGCCGTGTTCCCGGCAGAGCTCGGGAACCGGGCTGCCGGCCTCCGCTTGCTTGAGTACGGCAATGATCTGGCTGTCTGAAAATCGTGATGTCTTCATGTAAAACTCCTCGCTTCCTAATTGAGAAAATTCTACTTTTAACTGCGGCTAATTTCAGGGGGGATTACCGTTTCACCTCGCTGAGTGAAGTTGCGCGCAATCTGGAGGAATATCTCAGCGAATTCGCACAATCCAAAACAGCGCCTAACGAAGAGCAACATCAGCGAATCCAGGAAAAGTTGAACGAACTTTTTCAAGTGGATATACGCAGGGAAGATATAAGGCGGCTTGGGGGCGAAGATTGAGACCGAACGGTAATGCCACGCGCTTTTCCTCTTTATGGCAGAAACAAAAAAGGCCGACGGTTAAGTCGGCCTTTTGTACTGCAACGAACTATAAAATTTACAGCAACGGCACGATCATCAGTGCGACGATGTTGATGATCTTGATCAGCGGGTTCACCGCCGGGCCGGCGGTGTCCTTGTAGGGATCGCCCACGGTGTCGCCTGTCACGGCGGCCTTGTGCGCTTCCGAGCCCTTGCCGCCGTAGTTGCCTTCCTCGATGTACTTCTTCGCGTTGTCCCATGCGCCGCCGCCGGTGGTCATCGAGATCGCGACGAAGATGCCGGTGATGATCGTGCCGACCAGCACGCCGCCCAGCGCCTGAGCGCCCAGCGTCAGGCCGACGATCACCGGCACGGCGACCGGCAGCAGCGAGGGTACGATCATTTCGCGGATCGCGGCCTTGGTCAGCATGTCGACGCAGGTGCCGTATTCCGGTTTGGCTGTGCCTTCCATGATGCCGGGGATTTCCTTGAACTGGCGGCGCACTTCGACGACCACCGAGCCCGCTGCGCGGCCGACCGCTTCCATGCCCATCGCGGCGAACAGGTAGGGCACCATGCCACCGATGAACAGGCCGATGATGACCATGTGGTTGGACAGGTCGAAGGTCAGCGCCGGGCCGCCGTGTGCACTGAGCGCATGCGTGTAATCGGCGAACAGCACCAGTGCCGCCAAGCCGGCGGAGCCGATCGCATAGCCCTTGGTCACCGCCTTGGTGGTGTTGCCGACCGCGTCGAGAGGGTCGGTGATGTTGCGGATGCTCTCGTCCAGACCGGCCATTTCGGCGATGCCGCCGGCGTTGTCGGTGATCGGGCCGTAGGCGTCGAGTGCCACGATGATGCCGGCCATTGACAGCATCGAGGTCGCGGCGATGGCGATGCCGTACAGGCCGCCCAGTTCGAATGCGCCCCAGATCGACAGACACACCGCCAGCACCGGCGCGGCGGTGGACTTCATCGACACGCCCAGGCCCGCGATGACGTTGGTGCCGTGGCCGGTGGTGGAGGCCTGCGCGATGTGGCGCACCGGGCTGAATTCGGTGGCGGTGTAATACTCGGTGATCCAAACCATCGCCGCGGTCAGCGCGAGGCCGATCAGCGAGGCCAGATACAGGTTCATCGACGAGACCAGCATGCCGTCTATCATCACGCCGTCGCCGAGTATCCAGGTGGTCACCGGGTAGAACGCGACGATAGCCAGCACGCCGGAGACGATCAGGCCGCGATACAGCGCGTTCATGATCTTGCCGCCTTCGCGCGCCTTGACGAAGAAGGTGCCGATGATGGAGGCGATGATGGACACGCCGCCCAGCACCAGCGGATAGATCACCGCCTCGGGCGAACCGGTGATGAGCAGACCGCCCAGCACCATGGTCGCGATGATGGTCACCGCGTAGGTCTCGAACAGGTCGGCCGCCATGCCTGCGCAGTCGCCGACGTTGTCGCCCACGTTGTCCGCGATCACCGCTGGGTTGCGCGGGTCGTCCTCGGGAATGCCGGCTTCGACCTTGCCGACCAGATCGGCGCCGACGTCTGCGCCCTTGGTGAAGATGCCGCCGCCGAGACGGGCGAAGATGGAGATCAGCGAACCGCCGAAGGCCAGGCCGACTAGCGCATGTGTGGCTTCAGCGGTGGTGGTGCCGACCATCAGCGAGAGGAAGGCGTAATAGCCGGCCACGCCCAGCAGGCCTAGGCCGACTACCAGCATGCCGGTAATCGCGCCGCCCTTGAACGCGACATTCAGCGCGGCATTGAGTCCGTTGCTGGCAGCCTGCGCGGTGCGAATGTTGGCACGCACCGAGACGTTCATGCCGATATAGCCGGTCAGTCCGGATAGTACTGCACCGAGTATGAAACCGAGCGCCGTTTGCCAGCCCAGCGCCAGCAGGATGGCGACCAGCAGGATCGCGCCGACGATGGCGATGGTGGTGTACTGCCGGTTCAGGTAGGCCTGCGCACCTTCCTGCACGGCGGCGGCGATCTCCCGCATTCGGTCGTTGCCGGTCGGCAGCGCGAGTATCCATTTGATTGAGAATGCGCCATAGAGTATGGCGACGATGGCGCAGAACAGTGCAAATCCGAGACCAGCTGACATGTTTCCCTCCATTAGGTTGATACCGACAGGACTTTCGTATCATGGTGATCGGGATATCCCGACCATAATTTCATGATAGCAATCATGCCGTGATTCGTCGCGGGGAATTTTGCCGGCGGAGACTAGGATTTTTCCGAGAGGTGCGATGCGCTATTCCCTTGCATGTCGTTTCGCGAGCCGTGGTTTCGGATGGAATGCGGTGGTTATGACAGGCTGGTTTATGCGATGATGCAGATGCCTTTTTATTCGTTTGGAGTGGCGTTGGAAAATCCGGATATCTGCCGTGTGTTGCTGGTCGAGGACGATCCTGGCGATGCCAATCTGGTGCGCCAGATGCTGCGGCTCGGCGGCGAGGGCCGCTTTGCGGTGACCTGGGCGGTTACGCTGGCCGATACCAGTCAGCAGCTGCACGCAGCGGAATTCGATGTCGTACTGCTCGACCTGTCGCTGCCGGATTCGTCCGGGCTGGCTACCGTGCAGGCTTGCCGCCAGTTGAATGCCAGGCTGCCGATCATCGTGCTGACCGGACACGACGACAAGGTGTTTGCGTTGCAGACCATCGAGGCCGGCGCACAAGACTATCTGGTCAAGGGCAGCTTCGACGAGGATGCGCTGATTCGCGCGATGCGCTATGCGATCAGCCGCGCCAGCCTGGAACATAACCTGGCCGAAACCGGCATGCAGTTGCGCACGCTGATTAATGCGATGCCGGACATTGTCTGCTTCAAGGATGGGCAGGGGCGCTGGCTGGAGGCCAACGATTTTGTCGTTCAATTGTTCGAGCTGGAGTCTTTCGACTATCGCGGCAAGACGAATTCGGAGATCGCGGCTTACCAGGATTTCTACAGCGAGGCGTTGCTGGACTGCGAGTCTCACGACGAGATCGCCTGGCAGGCGCGCAAGATGATACGCATCGAACTGGTCATACCGCGGCCGGACGGCGCCATGCTCACATTCGATATCATCAAGGTGCCGCTGTTTGGTCCGAACGGCAGCCGCAAGGGCTTGGTCATGGTCGGGCGCGACATCACCCAGCGCAAGCGGTCCGAGGAGCGGCTGAATCTCGCCTCCCATGTGTTCGACACCACCGGTGAGGGCATCGCCGTGACCGATATGCACGCCAATATCGTGGCGGTCAATCCGGCATTCACCAAGATCACCGGTTACAGCGAGGCCGAGGTGATCGGACAGAATCCCCGTATCCTCAAGTCTGGGCAGCAGGATAAGAGTTTCTACCTCGCTCTCTGGCGCGAACTGACCACGCGCGGCGAATGGCGGGGGGAGCTCAGAAACAAGCGCAAGAACGGCGAAATCTATCCGCAGTGGTCCACGATCAGCGCGATCCGCAACGAGGCGGGAGAGAACGCCAGCTATGTCGCGGTGTTTTCCGACATGACTGAGATACAGCAGGCGCAGCAGCGTGCCGATCAGCTTGCATGGCGCGATCCGCTGACCGGGCTGGCGAACCGCGCGCTGTTTCTGCGCCAGGTCGAGCAGACGCTGGCCGGCGCAAAGCGCGAGAAGCATTATGCCGACGTGTTGTTGATCGACCTCGACCGCTTCAAGGAAATCAACGAGGCGCGGGGATTGGCCGCCGGGGATGCGTTGCTGAAGGCGGTGGCGGAGCGTTTTGCTCTGCTGTTGCATGAGGACGACCTGCTGGCCCGTCTCGATTCGGACGAATTCGCGGTGCTGCTGCCGAGGCTGCGCACATCGCGCGAGGCCGCCGCGCGCGAGGCGCTGGCGGTGGCCGAGAAATTGCGGGCCGCATTGCGCGAAACCATTGAAATCGACGGCGAAGCCATGCATGTCGAGGCCAGCATCGGTATCGCGTTATTGCCGGATTCTCCGGAGGGACTGGCCATCGACGTGGTGCGCCAGGCCGAGATGGCGCTGGCCAGGGCCAAGGCCGAGGGCGGTGCGCGCTCGATGTTCTTCGAAGCCGCGATGGGCGAAACGGCGAAGAATCGTTACCAGGTCGAGACCGAGTTGCGCGCCGCCATCGCCGGCGAGCAGTTGCGGCTCTATCTGCAACCGCAGGTGAATGCGGTCGGCAAACAGGTCGGTGCCGAGGCGCTGGTGCGCTGGCAGCATCCCGAGCGCGGTCTGGTGATGCCGGGCGCGTTCATCCCGCTGGCCGAAGCCTCCGACCTGATTGTCGCCATCGACCAGTGGATGCTGTCTTCCGTGTGCCGCTTGCTCGCGCGGCTGGATGGCGAGGGGAGGACGCTGCGCATCGCGGTCAACATCAGTCCGCGCCATTTCCAGCAGGCGGGCTTCGTCGCCGATGTGCGCCATCACCTGCACAGCAGCGGTGCCGATCCGACCCATCTGGTGCTGGAAGTGACCGAAGGTTTGATGATAGGGGACATCGACGACGTGATCGTCAAGATGTCCGCACTGTCCGCGATGGGCATCCATTTCTCCATCGACGATTTCGGCACCGGCTATTCTAGCCTTGCCTACATCAAGCGCCTGCCTATCCACGAACTGAAGATAGACAAGAGTTTTATTCAGGACGCCGCCACCGACCAGAACGATGCCGCGCTGGTCGAGACCATCGTCGCCGTAGCGCGCCACCTGCACTTGCAGGTCGTCGCCGAAGGCGTAGAAACGCAGGCGCAGGCCGACCTGCTGAATTCCTATGGCAACGTGATCCATCAAGGCTATCTCTATGGCAGGCCGGAACCGGTCGAGATATGGCTGGAGCGCCTGGACCGAGACTGAACGCGCCCTGAATAACCGCATATGAACGGCATGGACAGGGTGGAAGCAAAATGAATCGACCGGTAATGAGCGTAGCGCCGATCGGCCAGGCGCAGTTGTTTCACCCCGACATGGCGAAAGCGAGGACATCATGAAAAGACGGCCCGGTATTGCGGAGTCGGCGATGCGTTCCAGCGGATTTCTCCCTCGGCTGGCGGCTGGCCTGCTGCTGGTCAATTTGTGCGTCGCAGTGCTCGCGGCATGGAGCATGTGGCAGAACTTCCGGATACACGAGGAGCAGGCCGAACTGGCCACGCAAAATCTGGCGCGCGCGCTGGAGAGCGATCTTGCCGGGGCGATCCGGACCGACGAAATGGCGTTGCATAGTGTGCTCGACGAACTCTATCGGCAGCGCGCCGCAGGTCGTGTGGACGCGCAAGCGCTCAACTTCTATATCGAACGGGTGCGCGAGCGGTTGCCCGAGATCGACGCGATTCGCATCACCGATGCGCAGGGCGTGCTGTTGTATGGCACCGGGGTGAACTCGCAGGAGCGTAAGTCGTTGGCCGACCGGCCGCATTTCATCCGGCTGCGCGACGATCCGGCCGCGAATCTTGCGTTTTCCAAGCCGCAGATCAGCCGCGTCAACGATAAATTGGTGCAGGTACTGGCTCACCGTATCGAGCGTGCCGATGGTGCGTTCGACGGCATGGTGTTCGCGGCGATTCCGCTGGACTATCTGGCGAGGACATTTTCTACGCTGGATATCGGCAAGAACGGCATGGTGGCCTTGCGCGACGCCGACCTGGAGCTGGTGGTGCGCTATCCGGAGTCCGGCCTGAGCGAGTTGGCGGTTGGCGGCAAGATGCCGCCTTCGGAGTTGTCGCAGTTTGCAGCTTCGGGCATGACTGCCGGCAGCTATACCGCCACTTCTTTGGCAGACGGCATCGGGCGGATGATCTCGTTCCGCAAGCTGCCGAATTATCCGTTTTACATCCAAGTTGGCTGGGCGCGCGACGATTATCTGGCGGCCACGCGTCAGGAAGCGAAAGAGCTGGCTGTGCTGGTGGTGCTGTTCGTCCTGCTGACGCTGGTGGCAGGCGGACTGATTCTCCGCACCTGGCAGGGGCAGCGCCGGATCAATCGCGCGCTGGCCGAGAGTGAGACGCGCCTGAACGAGTTGTTCGAAAACATGAGCAGCGGCGTTGCAATCTATCGTGTCGATGAGGAGGGCAAACGATTCGTGTTCGACGCATTCAATCGTGCGGCGGAGCGCATCGAGAAAATGTCGCGCGGCGAGGTGATCGGGCGAGAGGTAATCGATGTGTTCCCCGGGATCGAAAAGCTGGGATTGCTGGAGGTGTTCCGGCGCGTCTGGCAGACCGGCAAGTCAGAGCATTTCCCGCTGTCGCTCTATCGCGACGGTCGCGTCACCGGATGGCGCGACAATTTCGTGTACAAACTGCCGGGCGGAGAGATCGTCGCGATCTACGACGACGTGACCGAGCGCATACGGGCCGAAGAGTCGTTACGCTTGAGCGAAGAGCGCTATCGCGCAACTTTCGACCATGCCGCGGTGGGTATAGCCCAGGTTGCTACCGACGGGCGCTTCCTGGAGATCAATTCGGTGTTCTGCGACATCATCGGATATACCCGCGAAGAGGTGCTGTCGCAGGGATTTACCTTCCAGCAGATCACCCTGCCGGAAGATCTTGCGCCGGATATGGCGCAGGTGCAGCGCCTGCTCGACGGCGCGGATAATCAGTACGCCATGGAAAAACGTTACGTCCGCAAGGATGGCTGCGTGGTCTGGGTAAGCCTGTCGGTGGCGCTGTTGCGCGACGAGGCGGGCAAGCCGCTGCATTTCATCAGTTCGGTGGCTGACATCACCGAGCGCAAACAGGCAGAACAGACGGTGCGATTCAGCATGGAAAAGCTGAACGAGGCGCAGCGCATCGCCCAGGTCGGCAACTGGGACTTGGATCTGGGCGGAGGCTATCTGTATTGGTCGGACGAGATATTCAACTTGTTCGAGATCGACAAGGAGATGTTCGCTGCTTCCTACGAGGCGTTCCTCAACGCGATCCATCCGGACGACAGGGACAGGGTGAATCAGGCCTACACCCGCTCGCTGGAAACGCGGCAACCCTATGAAATTATGCATCGCCTGTTGATGGCCGACGGCCGGGTCAAGTGGGTGAACGAACGCTGCGAGACTTTCTACGATGCGCAGGGCAAGGCGTTGCGTTCGGTGGGAACGGTGCAGGACATTACCCTGCGCAAACAGGCCGAAGAGGCGCTGGCGCAAAACGAACTGCTGTTGCGCACCATTTTCAACACGTTGCCGGTCGGCGTGTGGGTGACCGACGCACAGGGGACCATCCGGCTCGGCAACGAGGCCAGCCAGCGGATATGGGCGGGGTCAAGATATGTCGGGCTGAAACAGTATGGCGAATACCGCGGCTGGTGGCACGATAGCGGAAAGCCCATCGCGCCGGAGGAATGGGCGCTGGCCAGGGCGGTCACCAGGGGCGAGGTCTCGCTGAACGAGTTGGTCGATATCCAGTGCTTCGACGGCGCGCGCAAGACGATACTCAACTCGGCGATGCCGTTGCGCAACGATGAGCAGGAGATCGCCGGAGCGATCGTGGTGATCCAGGACATTACCGACCGCATCGAATCCGAAATGGAACTGAAGGAGAAGAGCGAGGCGTTGCAACGATCCAATTCCGACCTCGAACGCTTCGCCTACAGCGTGTCGCACGACATGCGCCAGCCGTTGCGCGCGGTGAGCGGCCATCTGCAACTGCTGCAGCGCAGCATGAAGAACAAGCTCGACGACGACGAACGCGAGAACATGAACTTTGCGCTGGAAGGCGCAAAGCGCATGGATTCGATGATCGTGTCGCTGCTCGACTATTCGCGCGTAGGGCGCAAGACCGAGGCCAAAGCGTTGATGCCGGCGCGCGAGGCGCTGGAGGATGCGATGGGTTTCCTGGGGCCGATGATGCACGACTCCGAGGCGGAGGTCAGTGTCGCCGGCGAGTGGCCGCAGGTGTATGCCAGCCGCGACGAGTTGACGCGGCTGTTCCAGAATCTGATTGGCAATGCATTGCACTACCACGAGCAGGATCAGGCGCCGCGCGTCGAGATCGAATCCTCGATTGGCGAACGACAGTGGCGGGTGATGGTGCGTGACCACGGCATCGGCATTGATCCCGCGCAACTGGACCGGCTGTTCCAGTTCTTCAGCCGGCTGCAATCGCGCGCGCGCTTCGAGGGAACCGGCATGGGGCTGGCGCTGTGCCGGCGCATCGTCGAGCACCACGGCGGGCGGATATGGGCGGAGTCGGAAGGGGAAGGCAGAGGCAGCACCTTTTCCTTCGAGTTGCCGTTGACCGCGATGGAGGAGGGCAAGACCGATGCGTAACATCATGTCATTGTTGGGGCTGGCGATACTGTTGTCGCTGGCCGGTTGCGGCGACGGGCAGCAGGAATACCAGCCCGGTTTCGCCGAAAAGCAGGAGCAGCCCGAGAAGCATTACAGCTTTGCGATCCATCCGCTGCACAATCCCGAGATGCTGCTGGAACGTTACGGCCCTATCGTCGATTACCTGAATCGCAACATCAAGGGTGTGCATTTCACGCTGGAGGCCTCGCGCAACTACGATGAGTTCGACAAGAAACTGTATGCCGGTCAACCCGATTTCGCGCTGCCCAATCCCTATCAGACCATCAATTCGCTGAAGCACGGCTACCATGTGTTCGGAAAAATGGGTGACGACCATAATTTTACCGGCGTCTGGCTGGTGCGGCGCGATTCGGGCATCCGCAAGGTGACCGATCTCAAGGGCAAGAAGGTCAGTTATCCGGCGAAAACCGCGCTGGCCGCGACGATGATGCCGCAGTATTACCTGCACACTCACGGCATCGATGTGAACAAGGATGTCGAGAATCTCTATGTGGGATCGCAGGAGTCGTCGATCATGAACGTCTATCTCGGACAGGTTTCTGCGGGGGCGACCTGGCCTATTCCGTGGATGCTGTTCCAGAAGGAACAGCCGGAAAAGGCCGCGCAACTCGAAAAGATATGGGAGACGGAGCCGCTGATCAACAACGGACTGGTCGCGCGCGGCGACATGCCGCCGGAACTGGTCGAGCGGGTGGCAACGCTGCTCTCCACGCTGCACGAGAACGACGAGGGGCGGGCGATGCTGGGGCGGCTGCCGATTTCGCGCTTCGAACGGGCCAACGACGCGAGCTACGACGTGGTGCGTTCCTTCCTCGATACCTTCTCGCGCAAAGTGCGCCCGCTGGAGCCACAATGAACTTCGCACCCGTCAAGCTGCGCCGTTTCTGGTTCGCCTCGATCCGGCGGCAAGTGATGCTGTCGTTCGCCGCCGTGTCGGTGCTGGTGATGCTGTCGTTCGGCTACGGCATTCTGGAACAGGAGCGCAATTTCCTGCGCAAGCAGAGCATCGATTATGCACAGGGGCTCGCCCATACCGTGGCGGTCAGCAGCGCTTCCTGGGTCGTGGCGAACGATGTGGTCGGCTTGCAGGAAGTGCTGGCCAGCGTCGGACGCACTCGCAGCCTGCGCTATGCGCTGGTGTTGTCGTCCGAGGGGCGCGTGCTGGCATCGAGCCAGCCGAAGAATGTCGGGTTGTTTGTCAGCGATGCGCTGAGCCGCAAGCTGCTCGACGCAACCGCGCCCAAACCGATGGTGTTGCTCGACAACGCGGCGATGATAGACGTTGCCGAACCGGTGATGCTGGGTGGCCGTATGGTCGGCTGGGTGCGCATCGGCTTTGGGCGCGACGAAATGCAGGCCAACCTGCGCAAGGTTGAACGAACGGGTTACCTGATGATGATCGTTTCCATCGTCGCGACAATGCTGGTTGCGCTGGCGCTGTCGGGGCGGGTGACCGGGCGTTTGCAGCAACTGGTGGATGTGGCGAACCAGATTCATGCCGGGCGACGCGATGCGCGCGCGCAAGTGAGCGGCAGCGACGAGGTGAGCGTGCTGGCGGACAATTTCAATACGATGCTGAACGAACTGGAGAAGTCGGAGCGCGGACTCGCAGCGCGCGGCAATGCTCTGTCGCGCGCCAATGCCGACTTGATGCGCTTCGCTGAAATCTCGGCGCATCACCTGATGGAGCCGTCGCGCCGTCTTTCGGTTTACGGACAAAATCTGCGCGAGCGTATCGATGCCATTTCCGACTTGCGCCAGGACAGCGAGGTGCGCAACTCGCTCGAGTACATAGAACGGGATGCGGCGCGGCTGCGCAACCTGGTGCGCGACATCCAGCTCTATCTGGCGGCGAGCGAGCCGCGAGGCGTAGTATGCGAAGAAGACGCGAACGCCGTGGTCGCCGCGCTGGAGCGTCGACTGGCGCAGCGCCTGCAGGAGCAGGGGGCCGTGCTTGAACGCGGACCGCTGCCGCCGGCGATGCTGGACAAGCCGCGCCTCAACGACTTGTTTGCGGTGTTGCTCGACAACGCGCTGATCCATGCCTGTCCGCTCGATCCGGCGCAGACGCTGCATATCCGCATCGATGGCGAACGTGGCGAAGGTTTGAGTCGTTATCGCGTCGCCGACAACGGCCCGGGCATCCCGGCGGAATACCGAGAACGGGTGTTCGAGATATTCGAGCGTCTGACGACGGGGGGCGAGGGCGGTTCGGGCATCGGTCTGTCGATTGCGCGCCGCATCGTCGAGAGCCGCCACGGCCGGATATGGGTCGAGCAGGGAGAGCGGGGCGGCGTGGTGGTGGTGTTCGAACTGCCGGATCGGGATGACGCGGAGTAGCGCGGTGTGCGGGGGATAGCCGGGTGAACGACACGAAAATACAACTGGAGAGAGCGCAGTACTTTTTCTCCCCATACCGGGCGGCAGCAATCGCAACGCTGCTCTGGTGCGCAGCCATGGGCGGTTTCCTGGCATGGTATGTCAGCGTGATGCAGGATCACACGGAACAATTGGCGCGTAACGAGGTGCGCATCATATTCAACAAGGATCTGTCGTTCCGGCGCTGGGTGACCAGCCATGGCGGTGTGTATGCGCCGGTCGATGACAAGACACTACCGAATCCCGGGCTGTCCCATCTGACCGAGCGCGACATAAAAACTCCCTCCGGCAAGGAGCTGACGCTGATGAATCCGGCCTACGTGATGCGCCAGGTGATGACCGATTTTGGCGAGCTGTATGGCGGCAAGGGCAAGCTGACCAGCCTCAATCCGATCAATCCCGCCAATGCGCCGGACGAATGGGAGCGGGCGGCGCTGCTGCGTTTCGAGAAGGGCGAGCGCGAGATCGCCGAAGTCAGCGAGATCGACGGCCAGCCGTATCTGCGCCAAATCGGCGTGCTGATGGTGGAGTCGGGTTGCATGAAGTGCCATGGACGTCAGGGTTACAAGGTGGGCGACGTGCGCGGCGGCATCACCATCTCGATTCCGATGCAACCCCACCTCGAGCGCATGTACGGCGACATACGCAAGATGCTGCTGCCGTTCGGCGCGATCTTGCTGCTGGGGCTGGCGCTGATTGCGTTGCTGGTGCGCCAGGTGCGGCGGCGCATCGAGGTGCAGCGAGCCGGCGACGAGGCATTGCGCCTCAGCAGCGCCGAAGTTGCACGTGCCAATGCCGACCTGACGCGTTTTGCCGACGTCTCCGCGCATCACCTGATCGGGCCGGTACGGCGTTTGGGCAGCTATACCCAGTTGTTGCGCAAGGAATTGGCGGCCTACCCCGCGACATTCGCCGAACCGGGCGTGCAAGAAACGCTGGCCTATCTGGAGCGCGATGCAGCCAGATTGCGCATTCTGGTGCGCGACATCCAGCTCTATCTGGCCGGAGGCGTGCCGCGCGGCGAAGTGCGGCAGGAGGGCGCGGATACCGTGGTCGCTGCGCTGGAGCATCAGCTGGCACCGAGGCTGGAAGAATCCGGCGCGGTTATCGAACGCGATCCGTTGCCGCCGGCGGTGCTGGACAAGCCGCGTCTCAACGATTTGTTTGCGGTGCTGGTCGACAATGCGCTGATCCATGCCCGTCCGCTCGACCCGGCGCAGCCGTTGCGCATCCGCATCAGCGGCGAGCGTGGCGACGGATTGAGCCGCTATCGGGTAGCCGACAACGGGCCAGGCATCCGCGTCGAATACCGCGAACGGGTGTTCGAGATATTCGAACGGCTGACGGCGGGGGACGAGAGCGGCTCGGGCATCGGGCTGTCGATCGCACGTCGCATCGTCGAGAGCCGGCATGGGCGGATATGGATAGAGCCGGGCGATCAGGGCGGCGCCGCGGTGGTGTTCGAGTTGCCGGATGCGGGCTGACTGTGCGAAGACAATGGGGGCGGGTTCTGGATTCCGCCGGGGAATACGCTCCATCCGGAAGCAGGGCTTGATACACTGAAGGCATGTGTTTGCCTTGAATGCAAAGCTGGAATCGAACTTTAATGAGGAGTACGACTATGCTGGTTGAAAATTCGCAACCTTTCGACATTCTGCTGGTGGAGGATGAACCGGCGGATGCCAATCTGGTGCGTTCCGCGCTGAAGGAAAACAAGGTGCTGTGCAATCTGCATCATGTGCTGGACGGTGTCGAGGCGCTGGAGTTCCTGCGCCGCGAGGGGCCGCACCGGGACGCACCACAGCCCGACCTGATCCTGCTCGACCTGAACATGCCGCGCATGAACGGGCGCGAGTTTCTCGCGGCGGTGAAGGCCGACGATGTGCTGAAGCTGATACCGGTGGTGGTGCTGACGACATCCGATGTCGAACGGGATGTGGTTGCTTCCTACAAGCTGGGTGCAGCCGGTTATATCACCAAGCCGGTGGACATGGATCAGTTCGTCGATGCGATCCGACAGCTCGACAGCTACTGGTTTGTATTGGCGCGTCTGCCGAAGAGGGTATGACGATGTTCCGCAATCCGGCCTGCCGTGTCCTGCTGGTGGAGGATGACGCCGGAGATGCCAGCCTGGTGCGCCAGATGCTGCGCGCCAATGCCGATCCTCGCTTCGAGATCGCGCTGGCCGGTACGCTGGCCGAGATGCGCGAGCGATTGAGCGGGGCGACGCCGGACGTGCTGTTGCTGGATCTGTCGTTGCCCGACTCCCAGGGGCTGGAGACTATACATGCCGCCAGACGCGCTGCAAATGCACTGCCGCTGATCGTGCTGACCGGGTACGACGACACCGAGTTTGCGCTGAAATCGCTGGATGCCGGTGCGCAGGACTATCTGGTCAAGGGCGCATTCAATACCGACGGTCTGGTGCGCGCGATCCGCTATGCGATCGGCCGCGCGCGGCTGGAGCAGCGCGTGCACGATGCCGAGGAGCGCTGGCGTTTTGCACTGGAAGGTTCCGGCGATGGCGTGTGGGACTGGAGTGTGCCGAGTGGCGAGGTGCAGTTCTCGCAACGCTGGAAAGAGATGATCGGTTACTCCGAGGACGAGATCGGGGACAAGCTCGACGAGTGGGAAAAACGTATCCATCCAGACGATCGGGCGCGGGTGAAGGCCGATGTGCAGGCGCACTTCGACGGCAAGACGGCTACCTATATCAACGAACATCGGGTCTGTTGCAAGAACGGCGAATGGAAGTGGATACTCGACCGCGGCAAGGTGGTGAGCCGCGACGTCGCTGGCAAGCCGCTGCGGATGATAGGCCTGCATACCGACATCACCGAGCGCAAGCATATCGAAGAACGCATCCGCCATATGGCACAGCACGATACGCTGACCGATCTGCCCAATCGCGCGTTGTTCAGCGACCGTTTGCAGCAGGCGCTCGCAGTCGCCAAGCGCGACCAGTTGCGACTGGCGGTGTTATATATCGATCTGGACAAGTTCAAGCCGATCAACGACAGCCTGGGGCACGATGTAGGCGACCTGATGCTTAAGGAAGTGGCGCAGCGTATGCAGGCTTGCGTGCGTGAATCTGACACCGTGGCGCGCATCGGCGGCGACGAATTCGTCGTGCTGTTGCGCAACGTCGAGACCCCGGACGATGCCGTGCGTGTCGCGGAAAAGATACGGTTTGCGCTAAATCAGCCGTTCGATATCGCCGGACGGACATTGAATATTTCGTCCAGCACCGGCATCGCGATCTATCCGGATCACGGCAGCAATGAAATCGAACTGTCCAAGAATGCCGACATGGCGATGTACACCGCCAAACAGAGCGGACGCGACAACGTCAAACTGTTCGTTTCCGAACGCGACTCGATGCCCGGTTGCTGAATCAATCCTGCATCAGCACGGCAGCCCCTGCTGCCGCAATCTGCCCGTCCTGGAACGAGCGCACTCCGCTGATTCCCAGCCCTCCGATCACCACGCCGTCGCGTTCCAGCGGCACGCCGCCCTCGGCCGGAATCACGCCGGGTAGCGCCAGATGGATCAGGCGTCCGCTCATCACCGCATCTTCGGAGGCCTTGGTCGGGATGTGCAATGCGGCGGACATGCGCGCCTTGGCGATCGCCGTTTCGACACTGCCGAAGCGCGTATCGTGGCTGCGCTGCATATACAGCATGTGACCGCCGTCATCGACGACGACGATGGATACCTTCCAGCCGTTCGCCTGCGCTTCGGCATCGGCTGCGGCAGCGATGCGTTTTGCATCCTCCAGCGTCAGGATCTGTTTGGTCGCCATCTCAGGCCCCGAGCGCCTTGAAGATCGCATCGCGGATATCGGTCACGCTGCCGACCCCGGGAACATGCACGACCCTGGATGCCTTCGCATCGCCGGATTCTTGCCAAGCGGTGTAATACTCGACCAGCGGCTGGGTCTGTTCGTGGTAGATGTTGAGGCGCTTGATCACGGTGTCTTCGGTGTCGTCCGGACGCTGCACCAGGTCTTCACCGGTGACGTCGTCCTTGCCTGCCACCTTGGGCGGGTTGAACACGACATGGTAGGTGCGGCCCGAGGCCAAGTGCACGCGGCGACCGCTCATGCGCTTGATGATTTCGCTGTCGGCCACATCGATCTCCACCACGTAGTCGATCAGGATGCCGGCGTCTTTCATTGCTTGCGCCTGAGGGATGGTGCGCGGGAAACCGTCGAACAAAAAGCCGTTGGCGCAGTCCGCTTCCTTGATGCGTTCCTTGACCAGGTCGATGATGATGTCGTCGGATATCAGCATTCCGTCATCCATCACCTTCTTGGCGGCGAGGCCCAGCGGCGTCCCCGCCTTGATCGCGGCGCGCAGCATGTCGCCGGTGGAGATCTGCGGGATGTTGAACTTTTCCTTGATGTAGTTGGCCTGGGTGCCTTTACCTGCGCCCGGAGCGCCTAGCAGTATCAGTTTCATGTCGTTTTCTCCTATCGTTGCGATGCAAAAATTATAGAGAAGGGGGAAGAGAGAAGGGAGAAGGGTAAATGCATCGTTCTGCATAACGCGGAGCTCGATGGTTTTTCCCTTCTCCCTTCCCCCTTATCCCTTCTCAAATTCCCTTATCCCTTCCCGGTTTCGAATAGTTCGCGTGCCGCATGCAGATCCTGCTCGGTGTCCACGCCGGCGGGCGGGGCCTCGGCGGTCAAGAATACGCCGATCTTGTAACCATGGTATAGCGCGCGCAGTTGTTCCAGCGCCTCGAATTGTTCGATCGCAGCCGGGGCCAGTTGGCCGTAGGCACGCAGGAACGAGGCGCGATAGGCGTAGATGCCGATATGGCGCAGCACCGGCAGGCCTTGCGGCAGAGGTTGTTGCGCGGCAAATGTGTCTCGTGAATACGGGATCGGGGCGCGGCTGAAATACAGCGCGTTGCCGTCCTTGTCGATCACTGCCTTGACGATATTCGGGTTGCGCATGGACGCTTCGTCGTGGATCGCATGGCAGGCGGTGGCGATGGCGCATTCGGGATGCGCGTGCAAATGTTCGGCGACCGCGCGGATCAGCGACGGCGGGATCAGCGGTTCGTCGCCCTGCACGTTGACGACTATTGTTTCGTCGCTCCAGCCATGCTGCTCGACGACTTCGGCGATGCGGTCGGTGCCGCTGGCATGGGTGTCTTTCGTCAAGCAGGCCTTGAAGCCGTGATCGCGCACCACTTCGGCGATGGCGTGATGGTCGGTCGCGATCCAGATTTGCTGCGCGCCGCTCTGTGCCGCACGTTCCGCAACCCGTACCACCATGGGCTTGTCGGCGATGAGCAGCAGCGGTTTGCCGGGCAATCGGGTGGAGGCGTGGCGCGCCGGGATGACGACGTGGAAGTCGGTCATCTGAGCGCGTCGACTTCTTCGGCGGTGAGTTTGCGCGCTTCGTCGGCCAGCATCACCGGGATGCCATCGTCGATGCGGTAGGCCAGTCGGTCCGCCTTGCAGACCAGTTCCTGTTCGGCCTTGCGGTAGACCAGCGGCGACTTGCACAGCGGGCAGACGAGGATTTCGAGCAGTTTAGCGTCCATGGGGAGCGATCTTTCGGAGAAGGTGGGCAATCAGGGCCGGGGCTATCCGGGCTTCCACGCGCAGCATCCAGTAGCGCGCGTCGGCGAATGCCGCGCATTTTACCGCATCTTTTTCGGTGAGGAGTATCGCATCGCAATCGGCAAAGGCCAGATCGTTCGCGCGATAGGGATGATGGTCTGGGAATGGGTGCGGCGTGAAACGGATACCCAGCGACTCCAGATGGCGGAAGTAACGCTGTGGGTCGCCTATGCCGGCGACCGCATGGTTCTTTGAGGTCTGGAAATCGGCTGCGGTCGCGGTGTGGGCCGGATCGGATAGATTCTGGAACGACGCGCCTTCCAGCCGCATCGAGAACTGGCCGGGGGCTGTTTCACCGCCGTTGATGACGACCGCATCAACCGAACGCAGTCGCGACACCGGTTCGCGTAGCGGCCCGGCCGGCAGCAGCCAGCCGTTGCCGAAGCCGCGAACGCCGTCGATCACCGCGATCTCGACATCGCGCTGCAAGCGGTAATGTTGCAGGCCGTCGTCGCACAGCACCATGTCGCATTGCGGATTGGCCTGCAAGCCCGCGCGTGCGGCGGCTGCCCGGTCTTTTCCTATCCATACCGGACAGATGCCGCGGCGGGCCATCAGCAGCGGCTCGTCGCCGACCTGCGCCGGGTCGCTGTCCGGCATCACGGCACGGGGTTGCACTGCATCGCCGCCATGGCCGCGGCTGACGATCAGCGGATGCATGCCTTGTTCTGTGAGTTGCTGCGCCAGTGCCAGCGTCAGCGGCGTCTTACCGGCGCCGCCGATGCTGATGTTGCCGACCACAACTACTGGAACTGGCAGCCGCTCACTATGCAGCAGGCCGGCGCGGTACAGCGTGCAGCGCAGGGCCGCCAGCGGGCGGAAGATCAGGCTGAGTGGGATCAGGAACAGGTGCAGCGGAGTGAGGCGATACCAGTGGCGCTCCAAACCGGACATGCTTATTTTGTCTGGTTCTGGGTGGTGAAGGTAATGCGGCCGTAGCCTGCCATCCGCGCCGCTTCCATCACATTGACGACGGATTGGTGCGGGGCCTTGGCATCGGCGTTGATGACGATGGTCGGGTCGGTTTGTTCGCCTGCGGCGCTCTTCATCGCGGCGGCCAGCGCCTCGATGCCGGAGAAGCCGGTGGCCTTGCCGTTGATGGCGTAATGCTCAGAGGCATCTACCGCGATGTTGATCGGCTTGTCCTGCGTCGTGCTGGTTTCGCCGCCGGCCTGCGGCAGGTTGATCTGCAGTTCGGAGAACTTGGCGTAGCTGGTTGTCACCATCAGGAAGATCAGGATGACCAGCAACACGTCGATCAGCGGGATCAGGTTGATCTCCGGCTCCTCGCGACTGTTTCCTCGCTGGAAATTCATTGCCTTAGTCCTTGCGCTGGCCGTGGACGATCTCGACCAGCTTGATGGCCTGCTGTTCCATCTCGATGGTCAGGCTATCCACCTGAGCACGGAATTGACGGTAGGCGATCATGCTCGGGATCGCGACGATCAGGCCGAAGGCGGTGTTGTACAGCGCGACCGAGATGCCGTGCGCCAGCATCGTCGGGCTGTTTCCGCTCGGCGCTTGCGAGCCGAAAATTTCGATCATGCCGACCACCGTGCCGAACAGGCCGAGCAGCGGGCTGATCGAGGCGATCGTGCCCAGCGTGGTCAGGAAGCGCGACAGGTCGTGCGCGACCTTGCGCCCGGATTCCTCGATGGCTTCCTTCATCACCTCGGGCGTGCTCTTGGCGTTCTTCAGTCCGGCCGCGAAGATGGCGCCCAGCGGCGAACTCGCGGTGAGCCTGGTCAGCATGCCTTCGCTGACGCCGCGCTGTTTCAGTTCCTTGACGACCTCGTTCAGCAGCGCGGGCGGGGCGATACGAGCGGCCCGCAGGAACAGCATGCGCTCGACGATCAGCCCGACGGCAATGACGGACGCAAAAATCAGAAACCAGATCGGCCAGCCGGCCGCTTCTACAATTGCAAACACGCGGATTCTCCAGAATATGCTTAAATCGACAGGGCGCAACTGTATCGTTTCGACGTGGCTTGGGCAAGGATTCTAACGTTTCACTTAAGCAAAACCTCACTAAGCTGTCATCCGAAAAGGATATTTTCGTTTACCCACAAAACCTGTGGATAACTTTGTGGATTAAATCGGGGATAGGGCATTAAGATGGCGTTGTATAAGGATTTTTGTTGCGTTGCCTATTTTTTGTGTCGTAATTAAGTCTATTAAAAACAGTGTGTTATCGTAAGTGATGGGTTTTTGTGTAGTCAAAAACTGCGTAGAAGCCCGTATTTGCTTGGATTGTGGATTATTTTGAGGTTGTCAATATGCCTGAAGGCCTATTTTTGGAAGAAAAGAGCCGCGTCCTGCGCGTTTCGGAACTCAACCTTGCAATCAGGCGCTTACTGGAAAGTGAGATTCCCCTGATATGGGTGCGCGGGGAAATCTCCAATCTGGTGAAGGCCGCCTCCGGGCATTTCTATTTTTCGCTGAAGGACGATCAGGCGCAGGTGCGTTGCGTGATGTTCCGTCACAAAAATCAATTGTTGAGTGCAACGCTCGCCAATGGGCAGCAGGTCGAGGTGCTGGCGGTTGCGACCTTATATGAGCAGCGCGGCGACTTCCAGTTGACTGTCGAGCAGTTGCGCCCGGCAGGGCTGGGGGTTTTGTACGAGCGCTTCGCGCAGCTCAAGCTGAAGCTGGAGCGCGAAGGCCTGTTTGACGCCGACCGCAAGCGCGCGTTGCCGAGATTTCCCCGTCGCATCGGCATCGTCACCTCGCCACAGGCCGCCGCGCTGCGCGACGTGCTGACTACATTAAGGCAGCGCCTGCCCGGTGTGCCGGTGGTGCTGTATCCGACCGCGGTGCAGGGCGCGGGCAGCGCGGAACAGATCGCGCTCGCCATCCGTGCCGCGAACCATCGCGCCGAATGCGACGTGCTCATCGTCTGTCGAGGTGGCGGCAGCATCGAAGACCTGTGGTCCTTCAACGAAGAAATCGTCGCGCGCGCGATCGCGGCCAGCGATATCCCCACCGTCAGCGGCGTCGGCCATGAGACCGACTTCACCATCGCCGACTTTGTCGCCGACGAGCGCGCCCCGACGCCTACCGCCGCGGCCCAGCGCGTCGTGCCGGACAGGCGCGAGCTGCTGCGCGGCCTGCAAGACCTCGCCCAGCACCTGCGGCGCGCGCAGCGCAACCGTTTACAGAACGCGATGCAGACGATGGACTATTTGCAGCGCCGCCTGGTGCACCCCGCACAGCAATTGCAGCGCCAGTCGCAGCAACTGGATCAGTTGTACCAGCGTCTGCAGCGTGCCGACGCCTATCGCCAGCGGCACTGGAACTGGCAATGGGTTTCGCTGACGCAACGCATGCAGGCCGCGAGCGTCGATTTTTCCCGGCTGCAGGATAGGCAGGCCAATCTTGCGCAGCGCTTGGCCCGCGCGATGAATACCATGCAGCAGCGCCATGCGGCGCGGTTGGAGAGTGTCGCGCAGCATCTGATCTACCTCGATCCGAAACAGGTGTTTGCGCGGGGATACAGCATGGTGCAGGACGCGAACGGTCGCGTGGTGTCGGATGCGGAGACATTGGCGGTGGGAGATGAGTTGAGGGTGACGTTTGCGCAGGGATGGGCGAAGACCGAGGTCAAGGAGGTCGGCGGAAAATAGGCTGGGTTAGCGGGGCGTGTGGCAGGCGGCGCGCACCTCCCAAACTGGCTTCAACTTGCTGCCCCTCACCCGCCTGCGGGAGAGGGGCTCGCGACCTCATACTTTATTCGTGCCGGATCACTAGGCAGTATCCGTAGGGTGGGCTCTGCCCACCATGCCTGTTCTGAGCCTGCCGAAGTGGTCGGGCAGAGCCCGACCTACACTCGGTTTCGGCTCGTTCGGCTTAGGGGTAGGGTGGGCACGTTGTTGTGCTCACGCCGAGCAGCAACCGCGTGGGCAAGAAAAAACTTGCCCACCCTACTTGGTTTAGCCGCATGCCCCTATCGCACCGCAGCTGGTGCAGAACTCGCAGCCGTCCTTCTTGATCAGCGTCGCATTCCCGCATTCCTTGCACAGCTTGCCGGTCAGCGGCTTGTGGATCGCGGTGGGTTTGATCTGTCCTTCGGGGATCTCCAGCACGCCCATCTGCTGCACCGGGTAGCCTTGTTCGTCGAGGATGCCGAGCATGGCGTAGCGGTGGATGATGAGCTTGGCGACGTAGGACACGGTCGACGGGTAGCTCTCCATCTTCATGCCACCCGGCACGCGCGCCATGAAATCGCCCAGCGGCTCGCCGAAGTTCAGCAGTTTGCGCAGCTTCATGCCTATCCACGCCGGGTCGATCACGCGCATGTCCAGGCTCAGCACCTTGCACAGCCCGTCGAGCGCGCGCGGATATACACCGGACAGCCACATCGAGTAGGGGCGGCGCTGGCCGTCGGGCAGCACCAGTTCTTTCAGGCCCAGCACGAAGTCGTCGCCGCTGCCCGCATTCGAAATATCCACGGTCCAGCTCATCGTGCCGTCGGTGCCGGTCTTCGGCTCCTTCTTCGCGAACAGCGCGTCCATCATCGGCGTGGTCACGCCCTCGCTTACTTCCAACGCGCCCAGCGCCTCGATGCGGTATTTCAGCAGATGTGCGAACGCGGCGACCAGGCTGGGCATGCGCTGCACTTCGCCGTCGGGGGGCATGGGCATGTCGAAGGCGTCGTCGCCAGCGGTCTTCGTCAGCATCTCCAGCTTCATGCGTATCCACACCGGGTCGCGCGTGCGCATGTCCATAGACAGCGACTTCGCCAGCGCGCCGAGTCCGCGCGGCTGCTCGGAGCCGTTCACCCAGACTTCGAACGGATGGTTATGGCCATTCGAGGTGTGCGACACGAACGCGACGAAGCTGCCCAGCGGATGCTTCACCACCTGCGACACCCAGCCCTCGCTGCCGGCGGTGAGCTTGGGGCGGCCCGGCCAGCGCAGCGAGGCCAGCGCCGGCGTGGGCGCGGCTTCCAGCTCAATGCGGCGATCCTGATCGAACACGAAATCCTGCGGCTGCTCGTCCGTCTTCGGCTCCGGCGTGACCGACAGCACCGAGCCCAGCACCGCGTTGGGCCGGTAGGTCGCGAGGCCCTTCAGTCCGGCCTTCCATGCCTCGGTGTAGAGGTCCTTGAAATCCTCGTAGGGATAGTCGGCCGGTACGTTCACCGTCTTGCTGATGGCCGTGTCGATAAAGGGCGCGACGGCGGCGACCATCTTCATGTGGTTGATCGCGGAGATGTCCAGCGCGGAGACGAAGGCGGGCGGCAGATGCTCCGTGTCGCCGCCCTGTTTCTTGTACAGACGCCAGGCATGGTCCTCGACCTGATAGTCCTTGGTCGTGCCGTCCGGCATGCGCTTCTTGCGCGTGTAGAACCAGGAGAACGCCGGCTCGATGCCGTTGGATGCGTTGTCGGCGAAGGCCAGCGAGATGGTGCCGGTGGGCGCGATGGAAAGCAGGTGGCTGTTGCGTATGCCGTGCTGCCGTATCTTGTCTTTCAGTTCGTCCGGCAGGCGCGAGGCGAAGCGCGGCGCGGCCAGATATTGCTCCGCATCCAGCAACGGGAACGCGCCGCGCTCCTGCGCGAGTTCCACCGACGCGAGATAGGCCTCGTCGCGCATGATGCGCGTGATGTCGGCGGCGAAGGCGCGCGCCTCGTCGGTGTCGTAGCGCAGGCCCAGCATCGCCAGCGCATCGCCCAGCCCGGTGTAGCCCAGCCCGATGCGGCGCTTGCTCTGCGCCTCCTGCTGCTGTTCCGGCAGCGGCCACGCGCTCACGTCCAGCACGTTGTCCAGCATGCGCACCGAGGTGCGCACCAGTTGTTTGAATGGTTCGTAATCGAAGCCGGCATGCACCGTGAACGGATTCTTCACCATGCGCGTCAGGTTGATCGAGCCGAGGCAGCAGCAGCCGTAGGCGGGCAGGGGTTGCTCGGCGCAGGGGTTTGTCGCCGCTATGACCTCGCAATACGACAGGTTGTTGTCGCGGTTCATCAGGTCGATGAACAGCACGCCAGGTTCGGCGTGGTCGTAGGTGCTGGCGATGATCTGCTTCCACAGCTCGACGGCGCGCACCTTGCGGTATATCCAACGACCGTCGGCGCGGCGGGTCGCACCCTGTTCCTTGAGCGTGGCGGAGGGTTCGGCGGCATGCACCAGCTCGAATTCCTCGTCCTTCTCCACCGCCCGCATCAGCGCATCGGTCACGCCGACGGAGATGTTGAAGTTGCGCAGGTCGCCCTTGTCCTTGGCACCGATGAATTTCTCGATGTCGGGATGGTCGCAGCGCAGCACGCCCATCTGCGCGCCGCGCCGCGCGCCGGCGGATTCCACCGTCTCGCAGGAGCGGTCGAACACGCGCATGTAGGAGATCGGGCCGCTGGCGCGCGAATTGGTGCCTTTCACCTGCGCGCCCTCGGGGCGTATCGCGGAGAAGTCGTAGCCCACGCCGCCGCCGCGCCGCATGGTTTCGGCGGCCTGCTGCAGTGCGTCATAGATGCCAGGCTTGCCATCGACGACGCCGGAGATCGCATCGCCCACCGGCTGCACGAAACAGTTGATCAGCGTCGCCTGGCTGTCCAGCCCGGCGGCCGAGTTGATGCGCCCGGCGGGCACGAAGCCGTTCTCCTGCGCGAGGAAGAACTTCTCTTCCCACTGCGCGCGCTGCTCCGGAGCTTCGGCCTGCGCCAGCCCGCGCGCCACGCGGCGGCGCACATCCCCGACCGAGTGTTCGCCCGGCTCGGCGTATTTTTCCAGCAATACTTCGATGCTGATTTCCTGTGTCATCGCTGATGTCATCCCATGCAGTTGTTGCACGTGAATGATAGTACAAACGGGAAACGGTCAGAGGACAAGTTCGGGTCTACGGAGTCAGCATTTGTAGGTTCACTCGTTTTTCAAAAGAGCCTCTTTTTCTTCCCCCCCCTCGGTTGCGCCATCGGCTTAAGGTAGTGCCAACGAGCAGGTCGCGAGCGTGAATTTGGCGTGGAGCATGATTACTCGTTTGAGCAGTTATAAAGAAAACAGGCGGCTGCCGGAGCAGCCGCCTGTTTAGTGGCACGAGGCGCAGAGCCGAGTGATGGACAGTGACTAATTCAGATTGCTGATCAAGGGCGGAAGCGTGAGAGTGCATCTCTTACGGTCTGACTATGGTCCGTAGGCAGCTGATTAGGGTCCGTATTAAAGAAACGTCTGTTTGCATAAGG
>Ga0209211_10000120_pt1 | contig 168188 bp, 151 predicted proteins | sample RifGroA2_FD_183992 | JGI IMG/M metagenome (GOLD analysis project Ga0209211, IMG submission 183992) | Groundwater microbial communities from Rifle, Colorado, USA - Groundwater A2 (SPAdes) (version 2) | ecosystem: Environmental > Aquatic > Deep subsurface > Groundwater | place: Rifle, Colorado...
TCCCGCCGTTGCAGAAGCAGCACCGGCGCCCGCCCCCGCTCCCAACAAGGGCGACACGAGTTGGCTGCTGACCGCGACCTTGCTGGTGATCCTGATGTCCATCCCCGGTCTGGCCTTGTTCTACGGCGGTCTGGTGCGCAGCAAGAACATGCTGTCCATCCTGATGCAAGTGTTCAGCATCTTCGCGCTGATCGCCGTGCTGTGGGCGGTGTACGGCTACTCGCTGGCATTCACCACCGGCAACGCGTTCATCGGCGGCTTCGACAGGCTGTTCCTGTCCGGCATTTATGACCCGGCTACGGGCGCGGTTGCCAATGCGGCCACGTTCAGCAAGGGCGTCTATGTGCCCGAGTTCGCCTTCGTCGCCTTCCAGGCCACCTTCGCCGCCATCACCGTGGCGTTGATCGTGGGCGGTTTCGCCGAGCGCATGAAGTTCTCCGCCGTGCTGCTGTTCTCCGCACTGTGGTTCACCTTCAGCTACCTGCCGATCGCACACATGGTCTGGTTCTGGCCCGGCCCGGATGCCTTCACTGACGCGGATGCCGCTGCTGCTGCGGTCGCCGCTTCCGGCTGGCTGTTCCAGAAGGGCGCGCTGGACTTCGCCGGCGGCACCGTGGTGCACATCAACGCCGGTGTAGCCGGTCTGGTGGGCGCGTATCTGGTCGGCAAGCGTGTCGGTTACGGCAAAGAGCCGATGGCTCCGCACAACCTGGTGATGACCATGATCGGCGCATCGCTGCTGTGGGTGGGCTGGTTCGGTTTCAACGCAGGCTCTGCGCTGGAAGCGGGCGGCACCGCAACTCTGGCATTCGCTAACACCCTGTTCGCCACTGCAGCTGCAGTGCTGACTTGGCTGGCATGCGAATGGCTGCTGAAGGGCAAGCCCAGCCTGCTGGGTGCGGCCTCCGGTGCAGTCGCCGGTCTGGTTGCCATTACCCCGGCTTGCGGCTGGGTCGGCATCGGCGGTGGTCTGGTGATCGGTGCACTGGCAGGTATCGTCTGCTTCTGGGGCGTCACCGGTCTGAAGAAGATGCTGGGTGCGGACGATGCGCTGGACGTGTTCGGCATCCACGCCCTCGGCGGTATCCTGGGCGCGCTGCTCACCGGCGTGTTCAACACCTGGAGTCTGGGCGGCACCGGCATCATCGACTACGTCAACAACACCATCGTCGATACCTCGATCAGCTCGCAACTGTGGATACAAACACAGGCCGTGCTGACCTCGGTGATCTGGTCCGGTGTGGCCGCCTTCATCTGCTACAAGATCGTCGACCTGACCATCGGTCTGCGCGTCAAGGAAGAAGACGAACGCGAAGGTCTGGACACCACCAGCCACGGCGAGCGCGCTTACAACTCGTAAACACTCTTCCAGCCCTCTCCGGATTCAGGGAGGGGGCGGGAGAAAAAGGGTTTCTCTGATGAAACCACTAGCCATCTGACTAATCCAGCAAAAAACGCTGGATAAGTCATGGGTTATCCTCCCGAGAGCAGCAACAAAGCTCCCTTTTCAGGGCACCGCAAGGTGCCCTTTTTTATTGCGGACGGAAAAATATATAGACATCAAAGCCGAGGCTCAGAGCCGAAATTGAGGGGATAGGTCATGAACGAGTTGAGCAAATACGTAGGACTGGATGTTCATAAGGAAACGATTGCGGTCGCAGTGGTGGAACCTCACCATGAGTAACCAGTGTATGGGCAGCAGAATGGACAACGGAGGGAGAACCTTCGGAAGCCTAGGAGGCATCCGGCAACGGAATGATCCTCGAATATAGAGCGAAGCAGCTCCCCGGCGAATCGGTTGTCATGCGGTAACTAACCCGCGCATTTCAGACTGATCAACCGTCGGAATGCTGGAAATAATTTGACGGGTCAAGACATATCAGGCTTTTCCAGTCCCCCAAAACAAAACGGGGAAGCGTCGCCGCTTCCCCGTTTGCTTGCTTACCGGAGATTTCCGGCTTGTCGCTTACTTCTTCTTGTTCTGAATCATGTCGTGCATGATCGGGGCGAGGATGATTTCCATCGCGTGGCTCATCTTGCCGCCGGGCACGACCAGGGTGTTCGCGCGGGACATGAAGGCGTTCGGGATCATGTTCAGCATGTACGGGAAGTCAACGCCCTTGGGCTCGCGGAAGCGGATCACGACGAAGCTCTCGTCCGGTGTCGGGATGTCGCGGGCGATGAAGGGGTTGGAGGTGTCCACGGTTGCGACGCGCTGGAAGTTGATGTCGGTGCGCGAGAACTGCGGGGTGATGTAGTTGATGTAGTCCGGCATGCGGCGCAGGATGGTGTCCACGGTCGCTTCGGCGGAATAGCCGCGCTCTGCCTTGTCGCGGTGGATCTTCTGGATCCACTCCAGGTTGACCACCGGCACGACGCCGATGCCCAGGTCGACATAACGCGCGGCATCGATGCCCTTGGCTTCATCCTTGGCCAAGCCGTGCAGGCCTTCGTAGAACAGCAGGTCGGTGCCGGCTTCGATGTCTTCCCATGGGGTGAACACGCCGGGCTTCAGGTCGGTCAGGTTGAAGTGCTTGTTGTGCAGCACGGCTTCGTCGTCGCTGTGGACATAGTAGCGGCGCTGGCACATGCCGGTTTCGCCGTAGGCCTTGAACATCTCTTCGATCTTGTCGAAGTGGTTCGCTTCCGGGCCGAAGTGGCTGAAATGGTTGTTGCCGTTCTTGCCGGCTTCGGCTGCAGCGGCGCGGAAAGCCATGCGGTCCAGCTTGTGCAGGCTGTCGCCTTCGACGACGGCGGCGCTGATCTTCTCGCGGCGGAAGATGTTCTCGAATGCGCGCTTGACGGTGGTGGTGCCTGCGCCGGACGAGCCGGTGACGGCGATAACGGGGTGCTTATGGGACATAGCGTTCTCTCTCCAGATTGATAAATTAATAATAAGAATTAAAATTTTTGAGGCGCGATTCTATACCAGAATGGGCCGGGCGCGCATCCTGGGCTGCGGGCCGCTATAATGCCGCATTCTGAAAATCAGGCGGCAACTTCAATGCAACCCAATTACCTTCCTTCGTCCATAGAACAACAAGCCCAGCAGCACTGGGAGGCGCGCCAGGCGTTCAAGGCCGTCGAATCCGGTGACAAGCCGAAATACTATTGCCTGTCGATGTTCCCGTACCCGTCCGGCAAGCTGCACATGGGCCATGTGCGCAACTACACCATAGGCGACGTGCTGAGCCGCTACCACCGGATGAAGGGTTTCGAGGTGATGCAGCCGATGGGCTGGGACGCCTTCGGCCTGCCTGCCGAGAACGCCGCGATGGCGAACAACGTGCCGCCCGCCGCGTGGACCTATTCCAATATCGAATACATGAAGCAGCAGCTGAAGTCGCTGGGGCTGGGCATAGACTGGTCGCGCGAGGTGAAGACCTGCACGCCGGAGTATTACCGCTGGGAGCAGTGGCTGTTCACCCGCCTGTTCGAGAAGGGCGTGATCTACAAGAAGACCGCCGTGGTGAACTGGGACCCTGTCGACAACACCGTGCTGGCCAACGAGCAGGTCATCGACGGCCGCGGCTGGCGCTCCGGCGCCGTGGTTGAGAAGCGCGACATCCCGATGTATTTCTTCCGCATCACCCAGTACGCCGACGAACTGCTGTCCGGCCTGGACCAGCTCGACGGCTGGCCCGAGCAGGTCAAGACCATGCAGGCGAACTGGATCGGCAAGAGTTTCGGCGTGCGCTTTGCATTTGAAGTCGCCGCCGCAGGCGACAACGCAACTCCCGACTCCCGACTCCCGACTCCCGACTTGCTCTGGGTCTACACCACCCGCGCCGACACCATCATGGGCGTGACCTTCGTCGCCGTCGCCGCGGAACACCCGCTGGCGACCCGCGCCGCGCAGAACAACCCCGCGCTCGCCGCGTTCATCGAGGAATGCAAGCAGGGCGGCGTGGCCGAGGCCGACATCGCGACGATGGAAAAGAAGGGCATGGACACCGGCATCAAGGCCACTCATCCGCTGACCGGCGAACAAGTGCCGGTATGGGTCGGCAACTATGTGCTGATGGGTTACGGCGAAGGCGCGGTGATGGCCGTGCCGGCGCACGACGAGCGCGACTTCGGCTTTGCCAAGAAATACAACCTGCCGATCAAGCAGGTAATCGAAATTTCGGCAGTATCCCATCAAGGGCGCGGAGACGGCTTTGGTTATGGCGATGGAAGTGGCGATGGCACTGGCAGCGGGCTTTTCCCCTTCACCACTGAGCAATGGCACGACTGGTATGGAAATAAAGGCATCGGCGTTTGCATCAACTCCGGCAAATACGACGGTCTGAATTACGACGCCGCCGTCGATGCGATCGCCACCGATCTCGCCGCGAAAGGCCTGGGCGAGAAGAAGGTGCAGTTCCGCCTGCGCGACTGGGGCATCTCGCGCCAGCGCTACTGGGGCTGCCCTATCCCCATCATCCACTGCCCGACTTGCGGCGACGTGGCGGTGCCGGACGACCAGCTGCCGGTGGTACTGCCGGAGGACGTGGTGCCGGACGGCGCGGGTTCGCCGCTGGCGAAGATGCCGGAATTCTACGAATGCACCTGCCCCAAGTGCGGCGGCAAGGCGCGGCGCGAGACCGACACGATGGACACCTTCGTCGAATCGAGCTGGTACTACGCGCGTTACGCCAGCCCGCAATGCGATACCGGCATGGTGGACAAGGCAAGCGCGCAGCACTGGTTGCCGGTCGATCAATACATCGGCGGCATCGAGCACGCGATCCTGCACCTTTTATATGCGCGCTTCTTCCATAAGCTGATGCGCGACGAAGGTCTGGTGCCGGGCGACGAACCGTTCAAGAATCTGCTGACGCAGGGCATGGTGATCGCGCCGACGTTCTACCGCGACGAGCCGAACGGCAAGAAGCTGTGGATCAACCCGGCCGAGGTGGATGTGGCGACCGACGACCGCGGCCGTCCGACGGGCGCCGTACTGAAGGCCGACGGATCACCGGTGGTCATCGGCGGCACGGAGAAGATGTCGAAGTCCAAGAACAACGGCGTCGATCCGCAGGCGATCATCGACGAGTTCGGTGCGGACACCGCGCGCCTGTTCATGATGTTCGCCGCACCGCCGGATCAGTCGCTGGAGTGGTCTGACGCCGGCGTCGAGGGCGCGTTCCGCTTCCTCAAGCGCGTGTGGAAGGCCGTGTCCGACCATGTCGAACAGGGCGTGGTCGCGGCCTACACTGAAGGTGAGCTGAGCGCGGCCGCGAAGGCGCTACGCTTCCAGTTGCATCAGACCATCGCCAAGGTGGACGATGATCTGGGCCGCCGCAAGACTTTCAACACCGCGATCGCGGCGAACATGGAGCTGCTGAACGCGCTGGTCAAGTTCAACGAGCCGGCTTCGCGCAACGTCGTGCAGGAAGCGCTGGAAGCCATCGTGCTGATGCTCACCCCCATCGTGCCGCACATGAGCCAGGCGCTGTGGAGCGAGTTGCGTCCCGGCAGCGACCTGCTGGACCAGTCCTTCCCCAAGGCCGATGCGGCTGCGCTGGTGCAGGACGAGATCGAGCTGGTGATCCAGATCAACGGCAAGCTGCGCGGCAGCCTGCGCGTATCCAAGGATGCCGACAAGGCGACGCTGGAGCAGCTGGCGCTGGCGCACGAGGCGGTGCAGAAACAACTGGCAGGCGGAACGGCGAAGAAGGTCGTTGTCGTGCCGGGCCGTTTGATCAACGTAGTAATGTAGGGCGGAAAAGCGAAGCGCCTTCCGCCGTAGCCGCAACATAACGGATAACGGCGGATTACGCCTTCGGCTCATCCGCCCTACGCCGGGTTCTCAGGAGATTGCAATGCGCTTACTTGTGGTATTTGCCGTTTTATTGCTCACCGCATGCGGCTTCCACCTGCGCGGGCAGACGGGCATGCCGTTCGCTACGCTGTATATCGACGCGGCCGTACCCAACACCCCGTTCATCGCCGAGCTGCGCCGCAATATGGAGCTCAATAACGTCAAACTGGTGCATACGGCGGAGCAGGCCGATCTGGTGCTGAACATCGCGTTCGAAATTCCCGAGAAGCAGATCCTGTCGCTGGCCGGCAGCGGCCGCGTGAACGAGTACCAGTTGCGCTATCGCGTCTCGCTGCGCGCCTACGACAAGCAGCGGCAGGACTGGATACCCGCCGAGGAAATGGTGCAACGCCGCGACTATTCCTATAGCGACACCGCGATCCTGGCCAAGGAGCAGGAGGAGACCATGCTGTACAAGAGCATGCGCGACGACATGGTGCAGCAGATCGTGCGCCGCCTGAGCCGCGCCAAACCGCAACTGTAATAATCCATGCAAATCTCCAGCGACGACCTGCCGCGCCAACTCGCCTCTGGCTTGAAGCCGCTGTACGTGGTGTACGGCGACGCGCTGCTGCTGGCGATCGAAGCGGCGGACAGCATACGCAACGCGGCGCGCGCCGCCGGTTACAGCGAGCGCGAGACCTTCGTCGCCGAACAGCATTTCAAGTGGGCCGAGCTGAAGAACAGCGCGCAGAGCCTGTCGCTATTCGCCGATCGCAAGGTCATCGACTTGCGCATCCCCACCGGTAAGCCCGGCGTCGAGGGCGGGCAGGCGTTGCAGGACTATGTCGCCAACATGAGCCCGGACATCCTCACGCTGATTACCCTGCCCCGGCTGGACAAGACCGCACAGAAGAGCCAGTGGTTCACCGCGTTGGAGCGGCAGGGGGTGATGGTCACCGCCGACGACATTTCGCGTAACGCGTTGCCGGGCTGGATCGCCGGGCGGTTGCGGCGGCAAGAACAGTCGGCGAACAAGGACACGCTGGAATTTCTCGCCGACCGCTGCGAAGGCAACCTGCTCGCAGCCTTTCAGGAAGTGCAGAAACTCGCGCTGCTGTTCCCGGCGGGCGAGCTATCGTTCGATCAGGTCAAGGACGCGGTGATGGATGTCGCGCGCTACGACATCTTCAAGTTGTCGGAGGCGATGCTGTCCGGCAACCCCGAACGCTTCGTGCGCATCCTCGATGGCCTGCGCGCAGAAGGCACGGCGACCGTGCTGGTGTTGTGGACGATCAGCGAGGACATCCGCACGCTGGGCAAGGTGCTGCAAGCCGTGCAGCGCGGCGGCAGCATCGACGGCGCATTGCGTGACGCGCGAGTCTGGGGGCCGCGCCAGGGGCTGATCGGCAACGCCGCGCGCCGCTTCAAGTTTCCGCATGTCGAACGCGGGATGCAACAGGCTGCGCGGCTGGACAAGACCATCAAGGGCTTGAGGCAGGGCGATGTCTGGGACGAATTGCTGCAACTTGGCATGCGATTTGCGCGCCAGACGGGCAGGGCGGCCGGATGAGCGACGCGCTGCTCGTGTTCACCAATCTGCCCGACGCCGAATCCGCCGACAAGTTGGCGCGGCAGTTGATCGAACAGCGCGTCGCGGCCTGCGTGAACCGCCTCGCACCCTGCGTCTCGACCTACCGCTGGCAGGGCGCGGTCGAGACCGCGACCGAGGTGCCGCTGCTGATCAAGACCACGCGCTCCGCTTACTCGCGCCTCGAGCAGGCGATACGCGCAGCGCATCCCTATGAACTTCCCGAGATCGTCGCGATCCCGGTCGAGCAGGGATTGCCCGCCTACCTGGACTGGGTCGGGCAGGAAACTGCACTGGAAACGAAAACCAAGGAATAACCATGCGTTCTGTTTTGCTTGCTCTGTTGCTGTTCATTGCCGCGCCTCTCGCCCATGCCGGCTTCCTCGATACTCTGGGCGGGGCGAAGCAGCCGACTTTCCTGCCGCCGGACCAGGCGTTCGGCCTGCAAGTCGTGGTGCGCGATGCGGATACGCTGCAGGCGAATTTTAGCGTCGCCGACGGCTATTACCTGTATCGCGACAAGATCGCATTCACCAGCAAGGACGGCGCGGTGAAGATCAAGGCGCTGAGCCTGCCGCACGGCGAGATGAAGGACGACCCGTCGTTCGGTCAGGTCGAGGTGTTCCACAATTCGTTCCAGGCTGAGATCGAGCTGGAGCGTATCGCCGGGGGGGCGGTCAGCATCGCGCTGGATGCGACCTACATGGGCTGTAGCGAGCAGGGGCTGTGCTATCCGCCGATCAACAAGGTGCTGACGGTGGCTCTGCCGGATGCCGGCACCGGCATGCGCGAGCCCGAACTGACCGAGGCGCCGCCGCCATCCAAGATAGCGCCGCTGCCGGCTGGCGGCGACGAGAATTCGCGGATCGCCGGCCTGTTCGCCGGCGGCGACTTCTGGCTGATCGTGTCGTTCTTCTTCGGTGCGGGGCTGTTGCTGGCGTTCACGCCCTGCGTGTTCCCGATGATTCCCATCCTGTCCGGCATCATCGTCGGACGCGGCCACAAGATCACCCACGCCCACGCCTTCCTGCTGTCGCTGGCCTATGTGCTGGGGATGGCGATCACCTATGCGGCGGCCGGCGTCGCGGCCGGCTATTCCGGCGAACTGATCTCGAACGCGCTGCAGACGCCCTGGGTGCTGGGTAGTTTCGCCGCGCTGTTCGTGCTGCTGTCGCTGTCCATGTTCGGTTTCTACGAGCTGCAATTGCCGTCCGCGCTGCAGAGCAGGCTGACCGACACCAGCAACAAGCTGCACGGCGGCCATCTGTCCGGCGTGTTCGCGATGGGCGCGCTGTCGGCGATCATCATGGGCCCCTGCGTCGCGGCCCCGTTGGCGGGCGCACTCTTATATATAGGGCAGACGCACGACGCGGTGCTGGGCGGAACCGCGCTGTTCGCGCTGGCGCTGGGCATGGGCGCGCCGCTGCTGCTGATCGGCAGCTCGGCGGGCGCGCTGTTGCCCAAGGCCGGCGCGTGGATGGAGTCGGTGAAGCGCTTCTTCGGTGTGATGATGCTGGGGCTGGCGATCTGGATCGTCTCGCCGGTGATCCCGGTCGCCGCGCAGATGCTCGCCTGGGCGGCGCTGCTGATCTTCTCCGGCGTCGGATTGCATGCGCTCGACCCGCTGCCTTCCCAGGCCGGCGGCGGACGCAGGCTGGCCAAGGGCATCGGTATCCTCGCGTTGCTGCTGGGCGTGGCTTACTTGATAGGCGCGCTGTCCGGTGCGCGCGACATGCTGCGTCCATTGGGCAACATCGGCCGCGTTGCCGCAGAAGCGCCCGCGACACTGCAATTCTCCCGTGTTCACAGCCTTGCCGAGCTGGATGCGCGCATCGCGCAGGCGGACGGCAAGACCGTGATGCTGGATTTCTACGCCGACTGGTGCGTGTCTTGCAAGGAGATGGAGCGTTTTACCTTCAGCGATGCGGCGGTGCAGGCGCAACTGAAAAACACCTTGCTGCTGCAGGCCGATGTCACCGCGAACAGCGAGGATGACAAGGCATTGCTGAAACGATTCGGCTTGTACGGTCCGCCGGGCATTTTGTTTTTCGATGCGGAAGGCCGCGAATTAAGCGATTTTCGCGTCGTCGGCTATCAGGACGCGAAGCAGTTCATGCAGTCGTTGCAACGCGCCGGAATCTAGGTTCTTGGTCTATCTTCGTCAAAATCCTAGACAATAGCCCCAAACTTACGGCAAACTGCGCGCATGCAAAACATCCTCGTACTGCACGGACCCAACCTGAACCTGCTCGGAACCCGCGAGCCGGAGGTCTATGGCCGCACCACGCTGGACGACATCAACCGGAAATTGACCGCGCTGGCCGCCGAGAACGGCGCAAATTTGAGCCATTTCCAGAGCAATGCCGAATCGGCGCTGGTCGACCGGGTGCAGCAGGCGCGGGGCGACGGTACGCAATTCATCGTCATCAACCCGGCGGCGTACACCCACACCAGCGTCGCTTTGCGCGACGCGCTGGCGGCGGTGGCGATCCCGTTCATCGAAGTACATCTTTCCAATGTGCATGCCCGCGAAGCGTTCCGCAAGGAATCCTTCTTCTCCGACATCGCCGTCGGCGTGATCTGCGGGCTGGGCGCATCGGGCTACGAATTCGCGGTGCGCTACGCACTCGATTATAAAAACTAACTCATTTAGGAGGACACCATGGATTTACGCAAGCTCAAGACACTGATCGAGCTGGTCGAAGACTCGGGCATCGCCGAGCTGGAAATCAGCGAAGGCGAGGAGCGCGTTCGCATCACCCGCACCGTGGCAGCCGCGCATCATGTCGTCGCGGCTCCGGCCCCGCAGCAGGTTGCCGTCGCAGCGCCCGCTCCGGTCGCGGCAGCGCCCGCGGCTCCAGCCGCCCCCGCCGCGCCGGAAGGCCACATCGTCAAATCCCCTATGGTCGGCACGTTCTACCGTTCGGCCTCTCCGGGCGCGAAGGCGTTCGTCGATGTCGGCCAAACGGTCAACAGCGGCGATACCCTGTGCATCATCGAGGCGATGAAGCTGCTGAACGAAATTGATTCGGATCAGGGCGGCGTCATCAAGGCTATTCTTGTCGAGAATGGCCAGCCGGTCGAGTACGGCCAGCCGCTGTTCGTGATCGGTTAATTCCGCCCGCAGGCGCGTTCGCGCGCCTCATCCAAAGTCCGGAGCATAAAAATCATGTTTGAAAAAATCCTGATCGCAAACCGCGGTGAAATCGCGTTGCGTATCCAGCGCGCCTGCCGCGAGCTGGGCATCAAGACCGTCGTGGTTCACTCCGAGGCGGACGCCGACGCGAAATACGTCAAGCTGGCCGACGAGTCGGTGTGCATCGGCCCCGCGCCGTCGAACCAGAGCTATTTGAGCATTCCCGCGATCATCGCTGCGGCGGAAGTGACCGACGCGCAGGCGATCCATCCCGGCTATGGCTTCCTGTCCGAGAACGCGGACTTCTCCGAGCGCTGCGAGAAATCCGGCTTCGTGTTCATCGGCCCGCGCGCCGAGACCATCCGCATGATGGGCGACAAGGTCTCCGCGAAGATCGCGATGAAGAAAGCCGGCGTGCCCTGCGTGCCCGGTGTCGAAGGCGCGCTGCCGGACAACCCGGCCGAGATCGTCAAGATCGCGCGCAGCATCGGTTATCCGGTCATCATCAAGGCCTCCGGCGGCGGCGGCGGTCGCGGCATGCGCGTGGTGCATACCGAGGCGGCTCTGCTGAACGCGGTGACCATGACCAGGACCGAGGCGCAGGCCGCGTTCAACAACCCCATGGTGTACATGGAGAAGTTTCTGGAGAACCCGCGCCATATCGAATTTCAGGTGCTGGCCGATCAGCACGGCAATGCCGTGTATCTGGGCGAGCGCGACTGCTCCATGCAGCGCCGCCACCAGAAGATCATCGAAGAAGCGCCGGCTCCGCTGATGAATCTGCGCCTGCGCAACAAGATCGGCGAACGTTGCGCCGAAGCCTGCCGCAAGATCGGCTACCGTGGCGCGGGCACGTTCGAGTTCCTGTACGAGAACGGCGAGTTCTTCTTCATCGAGATGAACACCCGCGTGCAGGTGGAGCATCCGGTCACCGAGATGATTACCGGCATCGACATCGTGCAGCAGCAGATCCGCATTGCGGCCGGCGAGCGGTTGCCGTTCAAGCAGCGCGACATCGAGTTCAGGGGCCATGCGATCGAGTGCCGCATCAACGCCGAACACCCGTACAAGTTCACGCCGTCGCCGGGACGCATCACCTCCTGGCATGTGCCGGGCGGTCCCGGCATCCGCGTCGATTCGCATGTGTACGCGAGCTACTTCGTGCCGTCGCACTACGACTCGATGATAGGCAAGCTGATCGCCTACGGCGACACCCGCGAACAGGCGATGGCGCGCATGCGCACCGCGCTGTCCGAAATGGCGGTCGAGGGCATCGACACCAACATCGCACTGCACCGCGAGCTGATGCAGGACGCCGCGTTCATGAACGGCGGCACCAGCATCCATTATCTGGAAGAGCGTCTGGCCGAACGCAACAAGGCTAAGTAATGGCCTGGCTGACGCTGATTGCCGACACCGATGCCGGACACGCCGAGGCGTTGAGCGACGCGCTGCTCGAACTGGGCGCGCTGTCGGTCGATTTGCTTGACGCCGACGCCGACACGCCCGATGAACAGGCGATCTTCGGCGAACCCGGCGAGCCGCCTCCCGGCGTGTGGCAACACAACCGCGTCAGCGCGCTGTTCGACGCCGACAAGGATGTGGTCGCGATCTTGGGTGACGCCGCCAAACGCATCGGCCTGAAAAACATCCCCGAGCATCGCGTCGAAGAACTCGCCGACAACGACTGGGTGCGCCTGACCCAGTCCCAGTTCGAACCCATCCCGATCTCGCCGCGCTTGTGGATCGTGCCGACTTGGCATACGCCCAGCGACCCGGCGGCGATCAACATCGTGCTCGACCCCGGCTTAGCCTTCGGCACCGGCAGCCATCCGACCACGCGCCTGTGCCTGCGTTGGCTGGACGACAACATCAAGGGCGGCGAATCGGTGCTGGATTACGGCTGCGGTTCCGGCATCCTCGCGATTGCCGCGCTGAAGCTGGGCGCGGCCCGCGCGGTCGGCGTCGATGTCGATGTGCAGGCGGTGATCGCCAGCCGCGACAATGCCGCCGCGAACGACGTTGCCAACGTGCAGTTCTACCAGCCGAACAATGCCCCCCGGGACACGTACGACGTGGTTGTCGCGAACATCCTGACCAACCCGCTGCGCATGCTCGCCCCGCTGCTGGCGAACGCGGCCAAGCCGGGTGGGCGCATCGTGCTCTCCGGCATCCTGCAAGAGCAGGCGCAGGACGTGATGGACATCTACGCGCAATGGTTCGACCTGAATCTTCCGGTGTTCGAAGATGGTTGGTCCTGCCTGTCGGGAACGAAACGCTGACGGCATCGCGAACATGAACGGAACCACGCTCTGCCCCCATTGCAACACCCGATTCCGCATCGCCGGCGAACAGCTCGAAGCGCATCAGGGCATGGTGCGTTGCGGGCATTGCATGCAGCCCTTCGACGCCCGTCCCGGCTTTATCCCCGACCAGCCCGATCCGCAACTGGAACTGCCGATAGCGGACCGGATTGCGTCGTCGGCATCCCCGTCGCCCGCCGCCTCCGCGCAACCCGAAATACAGGCGTCGCCCAAACTCGCGGAAGCGCCTGCGCCAGAGCTCCCGAAAGAAGATGCAGAGCCCCAGAAAGAAGATGCTGCCGAACAACCGGCTTCTGCGGATAAGGCCGAAGAGACCGAGCCCGTTGCGAGCGAACCCCACGATGAATCGCTGGACTTCGTTCAATCCGCCTCCGGCGAAGCTGCGTCCGATACCGAGCAACCGGCGAAGCCGCTGGTGATCCAGCCCATCACGCGGGCCGATGCCGACGAAGAGGAAGCAGAGGAAGTCGTCGCGAAGCCATCGCGCAAACTTCGCTGGCTCTGGATCGCCGCTTCATCCCTGTTGGGCATCGCGCTGCTGGCGCAGTCGTTGTACTTCTTTCGCGTCGAACTCGCCGCCCGCCTGCCCGGCCTGAAGCCCATGCTGATCGGCTACTGCAAGGCGCTCAACTGCACCGTGCCGCTGCCGCAGAACCCCGACCTGATGAGCATCGAGTCCTCCGAGCTGGAGGCCGATCCGGCGCATGTCAATCAGATCACCCTGGCCGCCCTGCTGCGCAACCGCGCCACCCATGTGCAGGCCTTCCCCGTGCTCGAACTTTCGTTGAACGACACCCAAGATAAAGTGCTGGCCCGCCGCCTGTTCAAACCCGCCGACTACCTGCCCGCCACCGAAAGCGAAGCCGCCGGCCTGCGCCCGAACCGCGAACTCAACATCCGGCTGAAGCTGGACACCTCCGATCTCAGGCCGACGGGGTATCGGCTGGCGCTGTTTTATCCGCAGTAATTCTTAATTGACCGTTCGTGTTTAGGCTGCGGGCCGTATCGAAACATGAACGACCAAAGTCAAAACCGCCGGGGGTTGCTCGGCGGCGAGCGGGTGCTACTATAGCCACATGGCACCAACCATTTTTCGCGCGCATGGGCTTCGGTTCTTTTTCTTTTCGCGAGAAGAGTCACGCATGCATGTGCATGTGAATCATGCGGAAGGGGAAGCCAAATTCTAGCTGGAGTCGCAAATCGCACTGGCCCAGAACATCGGACTGAGCGGGAAAGTATTGAAGCAGGCGCAACTACTTATTGAGGAGCACGAACATGACATCCGCGATTCTTGGCAGCGACATTTCGGAAGTTGAGGTGACTCATGTTTCGAAGCAGGGTTTCTGGCTGCTGCTCGGGGATGAGGAGTTGTTCGTCCCGTTCAAGGATTTTCCATGGTTCGCGGAAGCGCCTATCGGCAAGCTGACTCAAGTCGAGTTGCCGCAGCCGCATCATCTCTACTGGCCGGAACTGGATGTGGATTTGGCGGTTGAGTCCATCAGGAATCCGGAAGCGTTTCCGCTGGTAGCGCGCAGCGCGTAACTCAACATCAAAATCAAAACCGTCGGGGGTTGCCCGACAGCTAGTCCCTTTTCTTGTCTTGCCAAGAAAAGGAACCAAAAGAAGTCGCCCCCAGCTTGCCGCCGCTGCGCGGTTCCCTGCGTTGCTCGCCCGGTCAGGCGGCTGCGGAAATCAGTCCTCGCCGACATCCCCTGACCAGCCTGCGCTACTCGGCGGCGCACAGGGGATGGATATGGGAATCAATAAACGCAGCGCATTGCGCCAGAATCGCAAACATACTGTACGCAATGACTACCGGCTATTTTGCTAATGCCGAGAGGCTTTCAGAGTTGAGCAATTCATGTGCAAACTGACGAATAAGAATTAAATGATAGTTGTCGGGGGAGCCGACTTCAACGCCGTTGACCTTAATGGAGCTGACTTGCGACAAGCCTTGCCGCAACTCTTGAATAATTTCTGGCGGAGCCGTCTGAACATGAGCACCTCCTTCTTTGTTAGCTGTATTAAGAATGATATTTTTTCTCGTTAATGTGCTTTTTTGCATCCAAACCACCTCTTCCCACCAGTCATTAACAGACATCAAAATTTGTGGTGTTGGTATTGGGAAAGGAGTGGTCGTGCCACCTTCGTTTGAACTTGCAAATAATGGAAAGATCGAGACTGGCTGAAAATTCTTTGGTAATTTTTCTGATAAACCAAAGGACGTTACGAGTTTTACCTGCTCCTTAACGCCCATCTGCTGCAAAAGAGATTCACTGTTGTTTGTATCGTGCATCAAAACACGAATGGCTACAGCCAATCGAATTGCTTCATCTAAGTGCCCTGCATCATAGAGTTCACAAGATCGACGCAAGTATTCAAGTTGTCGGCGTAGGTGATCTGCTGGGGTTACATCACTGTGGTTTAAGTTATTGTCCCAGCTTGTTTTAAAAGTCTTGTTTTCAGAAATAAGTTTAAACGGGCTGCACGTGGGATTGGCGTCGGCAGCCCCCATTTGGAACAGGTACGCAACATCATCGCCTTCTGGATGAATGAGATGCGCATCCAAGAGCCGTATAATTTTGCCATACCAACGTAGATTTGCTGCCTTATATTGATCTAATGGAATTGGCAATGTACCCACACGCCGTGGTTCTAATACACGGTCGCAGTGTTCATACAGAATATCGAAATCTTCGGGAGTTAGATACTTGTCCGTGGTGGGATGGCTCCAGTGCATTTCTCCTTTTTCATTTTTCTGCTGGATGATGGGCTGAGGATAATAATCCTTGTTGAGTTTTTGTATTTTGGCGAGAAAATCTTTGGGATTTTTATACTTGGCAAAGCTTCTGTAAGAAGTGATGGCTTTTTCTCCTGTTGCCAAAACGAATCCGAAGGCAAGGAGCTCAAGAATTTTACGTAGCTGAAGTGTGGCAATTTCTACTGTCGCATCTTCATAGGCGGCATCGGCAGCACCATATGGGAATGCTTGGAATATATCCCCGCGACGCTTGATTTCCCTTAGTTGTTCCAAATATTTTTCTATTGCGATCGGGTGCATTTCATTTTCTCCGGATCAAAGTTGTACTCATTTTTATGGCATCAAGATTTAACCTAGCACAATAACCGACGGGCATTGCACCATATGTTAGCTAAATGCGCTGTGCCTATTGCACATATTGGTTAGCAATGGCATGGGCACAAAGTGCCCATGCAGTGGTTTTGGGTTTTGACTTACTTTCCCCTGTGCGCCGCCGAGTAGCGGAGGCTGGTCAGGGGTAGTCGGCGAGGACTGTCTGAGCGCGTAGCGCGAGTTCCGCAGCCGCCTGATCAGTCGAGCAACGCAGGGAACCGCGCAGCGGCGGCAAACCGGGGGCGACTTCTTTTGGTTCCTTTTCTTGGCAAGACAAGAAAAGGGACTAGCTGTCGGGCTACCCCCGACGGTTTTGATTTTGCAGACTTGCGGGCTTCGCCCATCCTTCGATACGGCTACGCCTACTCAGGACGAACGGGTTAATTTTGTCCGCCCATCCCGTTCCGGTATAATCCGCCCCGCCGTTGAAACCGATTGGGAGAGCGCATCCTTGGATGCCGCCGAAGGCGCAACACCCGTAACCGCTCAGGCTCAGGAACCAATCGGAACAGGCGAATCTGGAGAGTGTCATTCAATTGACCACCGAAGGGGCACGCGACCATGGTCGTAATCTCTCAGGTACCAAGGACAGATGGGGCGCAGCGCGATTTCGCGCTGCGCCTTTTTTATTTCTAAGGAAAACTAAACATGACTCTCAAGACGACTCCCCTGAATGCGGCCCACCGCGCGATGGGCGCGAAGATGGTGGATTTCGGCGGCTGGGATATGCCGGTCAATTACGGTTCGCAGATCGACGAGCATCATCAGGTGCGCAACGACAGCGGCATGTTCGACGTGTGCCACATGCGCGTCGTCGACGCGAAGGGTGAGGGCGTGCGCGCCTTCCTGCGCTACCTGCTGGCGAACAACGCCGACAAGATCACCATGCCGGGCAAGGCGCTGTATTCGGCGATGCTGCGCCCGAACGGCGGCGTGATCGACGACCTGATCATCTACTTCATGACCGAGCAGTGGTTCCGCATCGTCGTGAACGCGGGCACCGCGGACAAGGACATCGCATGGATGAAGGAACAGGCCGCGACGCATGCGCCTGGACTTACGATCACCTCGCGCGACGACCTCGCGATGGTCGCAGTGCAGGGTCCGAACGCGCGCGCCAAGGTGTGGGAAGTGCTGCCGCAGACCAGGGCGGCGACCGAAGGGCTGGTGAACTTCCAGGCCGCCGACTGCGGTGAATACTTTATTGCCCGCACCGGCTACACCGGCGAAGATGGCTTCGAGGTGATGCTGCCGAAGGAAAAAGTCGAGGACTTCTGGTATGCGCTGAACAAGGTCGGCGTGAAGCCCATCGGCCTCGGCGCGCGCGACACGCTGCGCCTGGAAGCGGGTATGAATCTCTACGGTCAGGACATGGACGAGACAGTCGGCCCGCTGGAATCCGGTCTCGCGTGGACCGTCGATTTGAAGAGCGAACGCGACTTCATCGGCAAGGCCGCACTGCTGGCGAATCCGCCGAGCAAAAAACTGGTCGGGCTGGTGCTGCTGGACCGCGGTGTGTTGCGCGGACACCAGAAGGTCGTCTCCGCACAAGGCGAAGGCGAGATCACCAGCGGCACGTTCTCTCCTACGCTGGAGAAATCCATCGCGCTGGCGCGCGTGCCTGACGGCGTGCAGATCGGCGACACCGTGCAGGTGGAAATTCGCGACAAGCTGCTGAATGCAAAGGTGGTAAAGTATCCGTTCGCGCGCAACGGCAAGGCGGTTGTGAGCCTGTAATTAGTATGTAGGGTGGGCACGTTTTTGTGCCCACGCGGGAAAATGGTGGGCACAAAAACGTGCCCACCCTACGAAATTCGATCAATCATCTGGAGAACAACATGAGCAACCCAGCAGACCTGCCAAGTAATTTGAAGTACACCGCCTCCCACGAGTGGGTCAAGACCGAAGCCGACGGCACGATCAGCGTCGGCATCACCCAGCATGCGCAAGAGCTGTTGGGCGACATGGTGTTCGTCGAAAGCCCGGAAGTGGGCCGCAAGCTGAAGGCCAAGGAAGAGTGCGCGGTGGTCGAGTCCGTGAAGGCTGCGGCCGACGTGTACGCGCCGGTGTCCGGCGAAGTGATCGCGGTGAACGGCGATCTGGATAGCTCCCCGGAGAACATCAACAGCGATCCGTACGGCGCATGGATGTTCAAGATGAAGCCGGACAGCGCCGCCGATGTCGCCGTATTGCTGGATGCCGCTGCATACCAGGCCGTTGTCGATAGCGAAGCACACTAAATACCGGGAAGGGTGAAGGGGGAAGGGAGAAGGGTGGCGCGCGTTGCGCGCTTGGGTTTTACCCTTCTCCCTTGAGCACCAAAGGTGCGGTCCCTTCCCCCTTCTCTTTTTCTTTACTCCAGAATTTCACGCCGAATCCCATGAAGACCGACCAATTTGTCACCCGCCATAACGGCTCGAACGCAGCAGACGTTCAGGCCATGTTGAAGAAGATCAGCGCGTCCACGCTGGATGCGCTCATCGACCAGACCGTCCCGGCGGCCATCCGTTTGCAGCAGCCGCTGAACCTGCCGGAAGGCATGTCCGAGCACGATTATCTGCTGCATCTGCGCGGCATCGCGGCGAAGAACAAGTTGTACAAGAGCTACATCGGGCAGGGCTATTACAACACCGTGCTGCCCGCGGTGATCCAGCGCAACATCCTGGAGAACCCGGGCTGGTACACCGCGTACACGCCGTACCAGGCCGAGATCGCTCAGGGCCGTCTGGAAGCGCTGCTGAATTTCCAGACGATGGTGATGGATCTGACCGGCATGGAGATCGCGAACGCGTCCTTGCTGGACGAAGCGACCGCCGCAGCCGAGGCGATGACCATGCTGCACGGCCTGCGCCCGCGCGACGCGGCGGACAGGAACAGCTTCTTCGTGTCGCACGAATGCTTCCCGCAGACCATCGAGCTGCTGAAGACGCGCGCGAAGCCGCTGGGCATCGAACTGGTGATCGGCGATTTCAAGACCGTCACGCTGAACGACAAGCTGTATGGCGCGCTGCTGCAATATCCGACCACCGACGGCACGGTGCATGACTACGCCGACTTCGTCGCGCGTGCCAAGGCGAACGGCATGACCATCGCGGTCGCGGCCGACATCCTCAGTCTCGTATTGCTGACGCCGCCGGGAGAGTGGGGCGCGGACGTGGTGCTGGGTTCGACGCAACGCTTCGGCGTGCCGATGGGCTACGGTGGCCCGCACGCCGCATTCTTCGCCTGCCGCGACGCGCACAAGCGCTCGATGCCGGGTCGCATCATCGGCGTGTCGGTCGATGCTGACGGCAACCCCGCATTGCGCATGGCGCTGCAAACGCGCGAGCAACACATCCGCCGCGAGAAGGCGACTTCGAACATCTGCACCGCGCAGGCGCTGCTGGCGATCATGGCCGGCATGTATGCGGTGTACCACGGTGCGGACGGCCTGCGCGGCATCGCCCGCAAGGTGCATCTGTCCACCGTCGCGCTGGCGAACGAGCTGAAGAAGCTGGGCTACAACGTCGCTAGAGGCGCGTACTTCGACACGATCAAGCTGCTGCACACCGACAACGTGAAGGTGCATGCGCTGGCCGAGGCCGCGCAGATCAATTTCCATTATGCGAACGACGGCCTGACGCTGTCGCTGGACGAGACCACCACGACCGCCGACCTCAACGCCATCCTCGCGGTGTTCGCGCAGAAGGCGGGCAAGGCCGCACCGGTGCTGACCGCAGCTGATGTCGAGGCGCAGGCGATGGCGTTCAAACAGCGCCAGTCGTCCATCCTGGGTCACCCGGTGTTCAGCCGCTACCACACCGAAACCGAGATGATGCGTTACATCAAGCGTCTCGAAAACAAGGACCTGTCGCTGACGCATTCGATGATCTCGCTGGGCTCCTGCACGATGAAGCTGAACGCGGCCTCCGAGATGTTGGCGCTGACCTGGCCTGAGTTCGCCAACCTGCATCCCTTCGTGCCGCTGGAGCAGGCCGAAGGCTATCAGGAACTGATCTCCGGTCTGGACGCGGCACTGTCCGAGATCACCGGTTTCGCGCAGATGAGCTTCCAGCCCAACAGCGGTGCATCCGGCGAATACGCCGGCCTGCTGGTGATACAGGCTTACCACCGTTCGCGCGGCGAAGCGCAGCGCAACGTGGTGCTGATCCCGTCATCCGCGCACGGCACCAACCCGGCAAGTGCGGCGATGTGCGGCATGGACATCGTCGTGGTGAAGTGCGATGCGCGCGGCAACATCGACGTGGAAGATCTGCGCGCGAAAGCGGTAGAGCACAAGGACGTATTGTCCTGCCTGATGGTGACCTACCCCAGCACGCACGGCGTGTACGAGGAGTCGATCCGCGACATCACCGCGATCATCCACGCGAACGGCGGCCAGGTGTACATGGACGGCGCGAACATGAACGCGCAGGTCGGTCTCACCAGCCCCGGCAACATCGGCGCGGACGTGTGCCACCTGAATCTGCACAAGACCTTCGCGATCCCGCACGGCGGCGGCGGACCGGGCGCGGGCCCGATCGGCGTCGCGGAACACCTGACACCGTTCCTGCCGGGACACGCCATGGTCAAGGTCGGCGGCGCGCAGGCCATCCATGCGGTGTCCGCCGCACCCTACGGCAGCGCGCTGATCCTGCTGATCTCCTACGGCTACATCAGGATGATGGGCGGTGAGGGTCTGACAGAAGCGACCAAGATGGCGATTCTGAACGCGAACTACATCAAGGAATCGCTGAAGGACCATTACGCCACGCTGTACAGCGGCGCTAACGGCCGCTGCGCGCACGAGATGATCCTGGACTGCCGCGAGTGGAAGAAGGAAGGTGTCGAAGTGGGAGACATCGCCAAGCGCCTGATGGACTTCGGCTTCCATGCGCCGACGACCTCGTTCCCGGTGGTGGATACGCTGATGGTCGAACCGACCGAGAGCGAATCCAAAGCCGAACTGGATCGCTTCTGCGAGGCGATGATCGCGATCCGCGGCGAGATCGAGGATGTGCTGACAGGCAAGGTCGACAAGAAGGACAACATCCTCAAGCACGCGCCGCATACCGCGAAGGCCGTAGTGACATCCGACTGGACGCGCAGCTACACTCGCGAACAGGCCGCGTATCCGCTGCCCTGGGTGCGCGAGAACAAATTCTGGCCGGCTGTCGCGCGGGTGGATAACGTGTATGGCGACAAGAATCTGGTGTGCGCCTGCCCGCCGGTTTCCAATTACAGTTAACGCGCCTTTCCTCCCCCGTGCAGGGGGAAGGAACTGAGTTGCTTCGCTTCAATTACCTGAATCAAGGAGACCATCATGCCCAAAGAAGTCAGCAACAAAACCAGCGTCACGTTAAAAGGCGCACCGGTCACCCTGTTCGGAAAATTTCCGGAAGTCGGGCAGACCGCCCCGGCGTTCACGCTGGTGGACAAGGACCTGCAGGATGTGACGCTGCAAAGCTTCGCCGGCAAGCGCAAGGTGCTGAACATTGTGCCCAGCCTGGACACGGCGGTGTGCGCGACTTCGACGCGCAAGTTCAACGAGGCCGCAAGCAAGCTGGAGAACGCGGTGGTGCTGGTGATTTCCGCCGACCTGCCGTTCGCGATGAAGCGCTTCTGCGTCGCCGAAGCGCTGGAGAACGTCGTCACGCTGTCGCTGATGCGCGGCCGCGACTTCATGCGCAACTATGGCGTGAAGATCGCCGACACCGCGCTGGCCGGCGTCACTGCCCGCGCCGTGCTGGTGCTGGACGAGAAGGATCGCGTACTGCACGCCGAGCTGGTGGACGACATCACCCACGAACCGAACTACGATGCGGCGCTGGCGGCGTTGCAGTAAGGTCCGGCAATTCAGGATGAATTTGTAGGAGCGGCTTTAGCCGCGATAGCCGCGTTATTCACTCTGCGACCAATCGCGGCTAAAGCCGCTCCTACGAAGATCATGCCGGCAGGTAATTTTTTGATGAAAGATTTGGGTTAAGTATGAAGACACACAAACGTATCATCGGCATCTGCTGGATCGTGTTCGGCGCGCTGATCCTCTCGCTGCTGGTGCTGAAATCCGACCAGTTGCAGGGAGGTTCGATCGTCGCTGTCGTGCTGGTCGGACTGGCCTTCCTCGCAGCCGGATTTTCGCTGGTGGCTAACATCCGCCGCTCTTCATGGATCTGCCTGCCCTGCTCGGCATTGTCGCTGTTCACCTTTCCCATCGGCACGGTGATCGGCGCGTATTACCTCTGGTACTACTTCAAGCTGGAACGGATGGCGTAAACGACCGCAGTGCGGCAGAACATCGCCGATGCGATGGTAGTATGGAGTCAGGTTCTCATCCGATCTGAAAGGACGATGGAAATGGCCAATACCAGTAATACTTCTCCGGGGATTTCCGGGCGCGACTGGTACAGCCTGTCCGCACAGGAAGTGCTTTTATCTCTTGAGGCACACCCCGACGGTCTGTCTGCGGACGACGCTGCAAAACGTTTGCAGCAATACGGCCCGAACCGGCTGACGCCGCCGCATCGGCGCGGGCCGCTGATGCGTTTCCTGCTGCAATTCCACAACGTGCTGATCTACGTGCTGCTGGCCGCCGCTGTCGTCACTGCGCTGCTCGCGCATTGGGTGGACACCGCGGTGATCGTCGGCGTGGTGGTGATCAACGCGATCATCGGCTTCCTCCAGGAGGGCAAGGCGGAGCAGGCGATGGAGGCGATCCGCCGCATGCTGTCGCCCGAGGCTACCGTGTTGCGCGAGGGCAAACGTATCGTCGTCGCGGCGGAGACGCTGACGCCCGGCGACATCGTGCTGTTGCAATCCGGCGACAAGGTGCCTGCCGATCTGCGCTTGTTGAACGCGAAAAACCTGCGCATCGAAGAAGCCGCGCTGACCGGCGAATCCACCGCCGTCGAAAAAAGTCCCGCTGCGGTAGATGCGCGAGCCGTGCTGGGCGACCGCTACTGCATGGCTTATTCCAGCACGCTGGTGGTGTACGGGCAGGGCATGGGCGTGGTGGCGGCTACCGCCGACGACACCGAGATCGGGCGCATCAGCGCGATGCTGGAAGATGTGCAGAGCATGACCACGCCGCTGCTGCGCCAGATGGAGGCGTTCGGGCGCTGGCTGACCGTCGCGATCATGTCGCTGGCCGCAGTCTCGTTCTTGTTCGGCTGGCTGGTGCATAACTTCGGCCTCGGCGACATGTTCCTCGCGGCGGTCAGCATGGCGGTCGCGGCGATCCCGGAAGGCTTGCCCGCGGTGCTGACCATCACGCTGGCGCTCGGCGTGCAGCGCATGGCGAAGCGCAGCGCCATCGTGCGCCGCCTGCCTGCGGTGGAGGCGCTGGGTTCGGTGACCGTCATCTGCACCGACAAGACCGGCACGTTGACCAGGAACGAGATGACCGTGCAGCGGGTGATCGTCGCGACGCAGGTGTTCGAGGTCAGCGGCGCTGGCTACGCGCCGCATGGCGGATTTGCTATCGGCGGCAAGGAGACGAACATCGCCGATCATCCCGGGGCGATGGATCTGTTTCGCGCGGGCCTGCTGTGCAACGACGCCGCGCTGAACGAAGCAGAAGGGCAATGGCATATCGCGGGCGATCCGACCGAGGGCGCGCTGATTCCGCTGGCGTTGAAGGCGGGCATGGATGCGTCATTCGAGCATGGCGCATTGCCGCGCACCGACCACATCCCGTTCGAATCCGAACATCGCTTCATGGCGACGCTGCACCACGACCATGCGGGGCATGCCTTCGTCTTCGTGAAGGGTGCGGTCGAACAGGTGCTGGCGATGTGCGACAAGCAGCGCGGCGCGGGCAAAGATACGCCGCTCGATTTGCCGTACTGGCACGCGCAAATGGCCGAGACCGGTGCGCTCGGCCAGCGCGTGCTGGCGCTGGCGATGAAAGCCGTCGATCACGGCCAGCGCGAACTGAATTTCGACGACATGCAGAGCGGCTACACGCTGCTGGGCATGGTGGGCATCAGCGATCCGCCGCGCGAGGAGGCCATCGCCGCAGTGCGCGACTGTAAAGCTGCGGGCATACGCGTCAAGATGATTACCGGCGACCACGCCGACACCGCGCGCGCGATTGCGGCGCAGATCGGCATCGGCAACGACCAAGCCCTGACCGGCGTGGAGATCGACGCGCTGGATGACGATGCGCTGCGCCAGGCGGTGCGCGATGTCGACGTGTTCGCGCGCGCCAGCCCGGAACACAAGCTGAGGCTGGTCACCGCGATGCAGGCCAACGGCGAAATCGTCGCGATGACCGGCGACGGTGTGAACGACGCGCCCGCGCTGAAGCGCGCCGACATCGGCGTGGCGATGGGCATGAAGGGCACGGAAGTCGCCAAGGAAGCGGCGGAGATGGTGCTGGCCGACGACAACTTCGCCACTATCGCCCACGCGGTGCAGGAAGGCCGCACCGTGTACGACAACATCAGGAAAGCCATCGTGTTCATCATCCCGACCAACGGCGGCGAGGCCGGCGTCGTGCTGATCGCGATCCTGTTCGGCATGGTGCTGCCGATCACGCCGGTGCAGATCCTGTGGGTGAACATGGTGAGCGCGGTCACGCTGGCGCTGGCGCTGTCGTTCGAAAAAGCCGAACCGGACGTGATGCGCCGCGCGCCGCGCGCGGCAACCGAACGTATCTTGTCCGGCTTCATGATCTGGCGCATAACCTTCGTCTCGGCGCTGCTCACCGTGGGCGTGGTCGCCCTGTTTCTGTGGGAGCTCGCGCGCGGCGACAGCCTGGAGACCGCGCGCACCGTTGCGGTCAACGCGCTGGTGATGGGCGAAATCGCCTACCTGTTCAACTGCCGCTATCTGCTGGGGCCGGTGCGGACCTGGCAGGACTTCACCGGCAACCGCTACGTGCTGCTCAGCATCGGAGTTCTGGTGGTCATTCAGGCGGCGTTCACCTACCTGCCGTTCATGCATAAACTGTTCGGCGTGGTCGCGCTGGACGCGGCGGCCTGGGGATTGATCGCAGGCTTCGGCGTGCTGCTGTTCGTCGTGATCGAGATCGAGAAGCGGCTGCTCAGTAACCGCAAGACCTGACGACTCCGTACGTACCGGAAGGCCGTGCCCCAAGTAGGGCGCGGCCTTCTCATATAGAGGGAAAGCCTGATTGACCCGGTTCGGCGAAGCATGACAGCATGCCTTTCGCTCTGGCGGGGTCTCCGCTGGAGATCTCCGACGATAGGAACCCGGCGACAGGAATCCCGGCATGACCAAGACGATCATCATTACCGATCTGGATGGAACGCTGCTCGATGCCGTGAGGTATTCCTTCGAGCCGGCGTTGCCCGCGCTGAATCTGGTGCGGGCGAGCGATATCCCGCTGATCCTGTGTTCCAGCAAGACGCGTGCGGAGATGGAAGTCGTCCGCGGGCAGTTGGGCAACGAGCATCCCTTCATCGTCGAAAACGGCGGCGGCATCTTCATCCCGCAGGGATATTTTGCTGACACCGCCGATGCCGTGGACTGCGGCGATTACCGGCTGATCTCCCTCGGCACGCCCTATGCGGAGATACGCCGCATCTTCGTTCGTTTGCGCGACGAATTGCGGGTACGGGCGCGCGGCTTCGGCGACATGACGGCGGACGAGGTGGCCGCGCTGACCGGACTCGGGGCGGAGGATGCGCGGCGCGCGCGGCAGCGCGATTTCGACGAGCCTTTCGTGTTCGACGGCGCGCCCGACGCAGGCTTTTTGCGCGCGATAGAGCAAGCCGGGCTGAGCTGGACCGAGGGGCGGCTGTTCCACATCATGGGCAGGCACGACAAGGGCCGCGCCGTGAACCTGCTGAAAGCGCTCTACGCAAAACGCTACGGCGTCGTCGCCAGCATAGGCCTCGGCGACAGCCTGAACGACCTGCAAATGTTGCAGGCGGTGGATAAGCCGGTGCGGGTGATGCACGACGACGGCAGCCGCGATGCGCGTATTTCCGCGCCCGGCCTGATCGAGACGCAACTGCCCGGTCCGGCCGGCTGGAACGAGGCGGTGTTGCGCTTGCTGTCCTGCGATGGCCCTTTGCGGGAGATATTCGATGCCGCGCTCGCCGCCGTCGATCCCTACCGTGCGGTGCTCAGCTTCGCCAGGGTCGAGAACGGATGCCTGCTTGCGGGCGGCAACAGCTATGAGCTGGATGTGTTCGAGCGCATCGTCGTGGTCGGCGCAGGCAAGGCCGCGGCGCGCATGGCGCAGGCCGTCGAGACGCTGCTCGGCGCGCGCATCTCCGCCGGGCTGATCGTCGTGAAGGAAGGCCACAAGCTGCCGCTGAAGATCGTCGAGCAGGTGGAGGGCGCGCATCCGGTCCCGGACGAGGCCGGGGCGGAGGGCGCGCGGCGGCTGCTGGACATGATGCGCGCCGCCGACGAAAAGACGCTGGTGCTCTGCCTGATTTCGGGCGGCGGTTCAGCGCTGCTGGTCGCGCCCGCCGAAGGCGTGACGCTGCAGGACAAGCAGCAGACGACCGAACTGCTGATGAAGGCGGGGGCCGGCATCGGCGAGCTGAACGCCGTGCGCAAGCATCTTTCCGCCGTGAAGGGCGGCAGGTTGGCGCAGGCGGCATACCCGGCGCAACTGCTCGCGCTGCTGCTGTCCGATGTCATCGGCGACCGGTTGGACGTGATCGCCTCCGGGCCGACCGCGCCGGATGGCTCGACGTTCGGCGACGCGCAGGCGGTGATCGCGAAATACCGGCTGGAGGAAAAACTGCCGCCGCGCGTTGTCGCCCACCTGCAAAAGGGGATGGACGGGTTGATCGCCGAAACGGTGAAAGAGGGCGACCGCTGTCTGGAGTGCACGCGCAACGTCATCGTCGGCGCGCTCGGGCTGGCGCTCGAAGCGGCGGCGGAACGAGCCAAGCAATCGGGTCTTCCGGCGCAGATTCTCACCGCCGAGCTTCAGGGCGATGTCCGCGCCGCCGCCCGATTCCTGGCGCAGACCGCGCGCGACACGCTGGCCGGGATGCGGCCGGGCGAACGCCGTTGCCTGATCAGCGGCGGCGAGACCACCGTCGTCGTCACGGGCAACGGCAAGGGCGGCAGGAACCAGGAACTCGCGCTGGCCTTTGCGCTGGAAATCGAAGGGCAGGAGGGCGTGGCATTGCTGTCCGCCGGAACCGACGGCAGCGATGGGCCGACCGATGCGGCCGGGGCGCTGGTGGACGGGCGCACTGCGGCGCTGGCGCGCTCGCTGGGTATCGATCTCGCGGGGTATCTCGAAGGCAACGATTCCTATGCTTTCTTCCGGGCATGCGATACCCGCCTGAAAAGGCGCAGCCATCTGTTCACCGGGCCGACCGGAACCAATGTGATGGATATGCAATTGCTGTTGCTGGAAAGGCAGGAATAGCTGCTTCGCCGTGAAGCAGGGACGTGTACGCGGAGGGAAACTGGACGATGGACACCGTTACATTCAGGGCCGAAGTTCAAGGCCAGATCGAGGAGGCAGGGCGGGCCGATATCGTCGTCGGCATCCCCAGCTTCAACAACGCGCGCACTATCGGCCATGTGGTGCGCGCCACGCAGGCCGGGCTCGCCAAATACTTTCCCGAACACAGGGCGGTGATCGTGAACTCGGACGGCGGCTCCAGTGACGGCACCATGGAGGTCGTGCGCAACACCTCGATCGCGGATTTCGACGCCATCCTGCTGCATCACCGCATCTCGCCGGTTTCCAGAATGGCTTTCCCCTACTCCGGCATTCCCGGCAAGGGCAGCGCCTTCCGCGCGATTTTCGAGGTCGCCCGGATGCTGGATGCGAAGGCCTGCGTGGTGATCGACTCCGACCTCAGGAGCATCACGCCGGAGTGGATCGAATTGCTGGTCAAGCCGGTGCTCTCCGGCGGCTTCGACTATGTCGCGCCGCTTTACCACCGCCACAAGTTCGACGGCACGATTACCAACAGCATCGTCTACCCGCTCACCCGCGCGCTCTACGGCAAGCAGGTGCGCCAGCCCATCGGCGGCGATTTCGGATTCTCCGGCAAGCTGGCGCAGTTCTACCTGACCAAGGACGTATGGGACTCGGATGTCGCCCGATTCGGCATCGACATCTGGATGACCACCACAGCCATCGCCAACGGATTCAAGGTGGCGCAATCCTTCCTCGGCGCCAAGATACACGACGCCAAGGATCCCGGCGCCGACCTCGGCGACATGCTCTACCAAGTGGTCAGCGCGACCTTTGAACTGATGGAGGGATATGCCGACGCATGGGTGCCGGTGCGCGGCTCCGAGCCGGTGCCGACCTTCGGCTTCGAGTACACCGTCGGGCTGGAGCATGTGAACGTGAACACCGCGCGGATGCTGAAGGTGTTCAGGGAAGGGCTGGTCAACCTACGCGAGATATGGATGGACATCCTCGGTGCGGGCGACTTGCAGGAGGTGGAGAGGCTGGGCGAAGCGGGCGACGGGGAATTCCGTTTCCCGACCGGGCTGTGGGCGCGGATCGTGTACGACTATGCCATTGCCTTCCACCAGAGAAAGCTGCCCAGAGAGCATCTGATCAAGTCGCTGCTGCCGCTTTACATGGGCAAGACCGCGGCGTTCGTGATCGAGGTCGAACCGCTGGCGCAGCACGAGGCGGAGGAGGCCGTCGAGCGGCTCTGCCAAGATTTTGAAAACGGCAAGGAATACTTGCTGTCCCGCTGGAAATAACGTTACCAAGGAGACGACCATGATGGACTTTATCAATTTGATTCTGGAGCCGTTGCAGGAAATGCTGCTCAGGTTCAAGGAGTTCCTGCCCAACCTGCTGGCGATGCTGGTGATCATCGGGATCGGGCTGCTGCTGGCCAAGCTGCTGCGGGCGATCCTGCTGAAATTCCTGGCGGCGGTCGGCTTCGACAGTTGGTCTGACCGTATGGGTTTCACCACGCTGATGCGCAAGGGCGACCTGTGGGTCAAGCCTTCGGTCGTCGTCGGCGCGGTCGCGTTCTGGATGCTGGCCATCGTCACGCTGATGGTCGGCCTGAGCGCGCTCAGGGTGGCGGCGATAGACAGCATGGTCGGCGAGTTCTTCTCTTATCTGCCGCGCGTCTTCTCGGCGACGATGATCCTGCTGATCGGTTATGTGGTTTCCGGTTTTGTCAGCCGCGCCGTGCTGATCGCCGCGGCGAACGCTGGATTCCATTACGCGAAGCTGCTGGGCGAAGTCATACGCGCCTTGTTGATGCTGATGATTCTGGCGATGGTCATGGAGCAGTTGCAGATAGCCACCAGCATCGTGCTGGCCGCCTTCTCGATCACGTTCGGCGGGGTCGTGGTCGCGCTCGCCATCGCTTTCGGCGTGGGCGGCATCGGTGCGGCCCAGCGGATCATCGAGCGGGAAATCGCTGAGGAAAAACCGAAAGAGAATCAGGACGACATCGAACATATTTGACCGGAGGTGTGCCATGACCGACTTTTACCAGACCGGAATCATCACGACGCTGCACCAGTTGGGCCAGCCTTCGCTGGAGCGGCTGGAGTCCGAACTGCTCGGCTTCGCCAAGACCCGGCCGATCGCGCTGGTGCTGCCGGCGCTGTATTCCGAGTTCGAGGGGCCGGCGATGCCGGGCATCGTGCAGGAGCTCTCCAAGGTGAAGTACCTGAACGAGATCGTGCTCGCGCTCGACCAGGCCACGGAAGACGACTTCAGGCGCGTGCGCGAATTCATGTCGCCTATCCAGACCGAGGTGAAGATCATCCATAACAACGGCAAGCGCATCGGCGAGGTGTACGAGACGCTGACGCGCAACGGGCTGGACGCGGGGCTGCGCGGCAAGGGGCGCTCGGCATGGCTGGCCTACGGCTATGTGCTGGCGCGCGGCAAGTCGGACGTCATCGCGCTGCACGACTGCGACATCGTCACCTACAGCCGCGAACTGCTCGGCCGACTCTGCTATCCGGTCGCCAACCCCAACCTGAACTATGTGTTCTGCAAGGGCTACTACAGCCGGGTGACCAGCAAGATGAACGGCCGCGTGACCCGCTTGCTGGTGACGCCGCTGGTGCGCTCGCTACAGCAACTGACCGGGCAGCACGGCTTCCTGGCGTTCCTCGACAGCTTCCGCTACTCGCTGGCCGGCGAGTTCAGCATGAGCACCGATCTGGCGCGCATCAACCGCATCCCGTCGGACTGGGGGCTGGAGGTCGGTTCGCTGGCCGAGGTGTACCGCAACTATTCACCGCGCCGGGTATGCCAAGTGGACATCGCCACGACCTACGAACACAAACACCAGATACTCTCGGCGGACGACGCGGAGAAGGGGCTGATGAAGATGTCGGTGGACATCTGCAAATCCATCTTCCGCACGCTGGCATCGGACGGCGTAGTCTTCTCGGAAGGGATGTTCAGGTCGCTGATCGTGACCTATCTCCGGCAGGCCGAGGATACGCTGATGAAATACGAGGCGGACGCGATGATCAACGGGCTGACCTTCGACCGGCACGAAGAGGCCAAGGCGGTGGAGGCGTTCTCCAGAGCCATCGCCATGGCATCGCAGGCCTTCGTGGAAAACCCGATGGGCAATCCGCTGATCCCGAACTGGGACCGGGTGAGCGCGGCCATCCCGGACATCTTCGAAATGCTCAGGCTGGCCGTCGACGCCGACAACAAGTAAGCGGGCCAAAGCGGTCATTCTGAGTTGCATTGCTTGTTGCTGATATCGCCCCGTTGGAAATGATCATCTCGTTTGCTAAGAATGATCGCTCCTCGGCCTTATGTAGCGCTCCACATAAGGCCGAAAAACAGACCTTCATATCTATCGCTGCGCTGGCTGTTCATGGCATATGGCGGAAGGAACACGAACGTCAGTAAAGAAAAAATCGGATGCTCAGGAGGCGTCCGCACCCAGCAGTTCCGCGCGCATCAGGTTCAGCAGCAGGTCGTCGAAGGTGTAGAAGCCGTTGGCGCAATCGGCGAGCTGGGTCAGCGCGAAGGCCGCACCGGTGCCGAATGCTTCGCGCCGTATGGATTCGTGGGTCAGGCGCACGGTCTGGTGCGGGAAGCCGAAGATCACTTCGTGGTGGCCGACGATGCCGCCCAGGCGCAGCGAGGTGATGCGCTCGCCGTCCACTTCCAGGGTCTCGGCGATCTTGCGCGCGGTGCCGGAGATTTCTGATTTTTCCCTGAAATGCTGCTCGACGATTTCCACGTCGGCGAAGGGCGCGATCTTGCGCAGCAGCTTGGCCGCGACGATCAGGAAATTGATGCCCAGCGTGATGTTGGGCGAGCACAGCACGCGCGTGTTATCGCCGAGGCTGCGGGCGTAGGCCAGGTCGTCTTCCGAGTAGGCCGAGATCGCGCTGACCAACGTGACACCGCGCCTGCGCACCTCTTCGCCGTAGGCATGAATGCTTTCCGGCGACGAGAAATCCACCAGCGCATCCACGGGCATGCTCTCGAACAGTTCGGCGTAGGGATGCTGCTCGATGCCGACGATGGGAACATCCGTTCCGGGATGGGTATGGGATTGGCCCGCGACCGAACGGCGCGCGATCCAGCGCAATTCGAAACGCGGGTCATTGCTCAATATGTTGGCGACGGCTTGTCCCGCCTTGCCATGGCCTACCAGGCCGACGCGCAATATTTTCGGCATGATGTTGCTCCTGCTCTACGAATAAGCGGGCGATTGTAACACCCGAAAAAATGCGGATTCCGCTGGGGCTTGTAAGAATCGAGGAACCCGCCCCCTTGCAGGGGGAGGGCTGGGGAGGGGGAAGCGTTATGTGCCATCCCGAACATTTCTACCCCCATCCTACCCTTCCCCCTGCAAGGGGGAAGGAACTGTCAGCTCAACGGCCACTATATCTACATCACTTTGAATCGCACCCCGAGTCGCGGGCTTCAGCGCGCCGGGATGTTCGCCAATTCCTGTGCGACCAGTGCGCTCAACTGCTCGAAACCGAAACGGGGCAAGGGTTTGCCATTGACGAAAAATTCCGGCGTCTTGGTCACGTTCAGCACGCGCGCATCCTCAAGGTCTTGTGCGATCAGCTTTTCGATCTCCGGTGCAGTGATGTCGAAAGCCATCTGCTCCATGTTCAATCCCAGCCCGCCGAGCTGCTTCATCGCCAATGCCGCCTGCGGCGTATGGTGCGGCGCCCAGCTTGCCTGCGTCGCCAGCAACGCTTCGAGCGCGGGCCAGAACTTGTCCTGCTTGCGCGCCGCTTCCAGGATTGCGACGACCTTGTTCGAACCATTGTGGAACGGTGCGTAGCGCAGCACGAGGCGTATCTTGTCCGGGTGCGCCGCCATCAGTTGCTTGACCCGCGGATAGAACGCGCTGCAGGTCTCGCAGGCGGGATCGAGGAACTCGACGATGACGACGGGTGCATCGGGTTTGCCCAGCGTAGGCGCATGCATGCGGAGCAGCGCTGCACGGTTCGCCTCGGCGAGTTGATTGGCTTCTTTTTCTTTCTGTCCGCTGTAGACGAATATGCCGGCGACGAAGACCAGAAGCAGGACGATGGCGGAGCCGATGAACAGAGTCTGTTGTTTCATTTTTCACCTTTGAGTCGGGTCGCGAGCAAGAGTCCCGCGATGATGGAGAACGCGATCACGGACAGCAATGGAATGGTCACGAAACCGAACCAAGTGATCTGCACGTCGGAACAGGGCACGCCTTGTTGGCAGGGTTTGATGTTCTCCGGTATCCACCCGGCGACCAGCGCCAGGTGGAATGCCGCCAGCAGCCAGCCTGCAACGGCCAGCGGCAGCGCGTAACGCACCACGCGAGGATCGAACGGGAACAGGCCGGCGGCGAGCACCAGCACCAGCGGGAACATCGCGATGCGCTGATACCAGCAGAGCAAACAGGGCGTGTAGCCCATGACCTCGCCGAGGAACAGCGCGCCCAGCGTGGACGCCGTTGCCACCAGCCAAGCCATGAAGACCCATGACCAGCGGCGGTCCGCGCTTCGGTCGAACGACGTCACTTCATGCGTCATTGTCGCCACCGGCTGGCTCGGCGCAAGTATCGTTGCCGGCGATGCGGAATGCGGGCGCATTGCCCTGCTTGTCTTGTCCCGCATAGACGGTCAGGTGCGGATAGGGGATCTCGATGCCGCGCGCATCGAAGGCGTCTTTCAGGCGTCGTAGAAATTCGCGGCGCACGCCCCATTGCTCCAGTGCCACCGTCTTGAAGCGGCAGCGTATAACCACCGCCGAATCGCCCCAGTCCTGCACGCCGGCGATATCGATGTCTTCCAGTATCTTCTCGGCAAAGCCTTCCGTTTCACGCAGCTTGACGGCCACTTCGCGCATCACCGCGCAAGCCTCGTCTATGCTCTCGCGGTAGGCGATGCTCACATCCACCATTGCGTAAGCGTAGCCGCGCGACTTGTTGGTCACGGTGGTGATCAGGCCGTTGGGAATGTAATGCACGCTGCCCTCAAAGTCGCGCAAGCGCACATAGCGCAGCGTAACGTCCTCAACGGCTCCGGTCTTGCCGCTGATCTCGACCACGTCGCCCTGGCGTATCTGGTTCTCCAGCAACAGAAAAAAACCGTTGAAAAAATCCTTGATCAGGCTCTGCGCGCCGAAACCGACCGCAAGTCCCACCACGCCGGCCGCGCCGAGGATGGGCGCGATGGAAATACCCGCCTCGCTCAACACCAGCATACCTGCGACCAAGGTAATCATCACGGTGGCGATGTAGCGGAACACGCGCGCCAGCGTTTCGATGCGGCGCTTTTCGTCCGCCGTGGCCGCGCGGCTGTTGGTGTAGTCGCGGAACAGCCGGATCAGTTTGCGGCTTAGCCGCATCAGCAACCAGGCCAGCAGCAGGATGACGACGACATGCACCAGTTCTCTGGGGACATGCAGGTAATTGAAGAAAGTGGTGCTGTTCATGAAATGGTTTCCGATATGCGTACGGTGCGCACGGGCGATTATGCCGCCGTCTGGTGGCGTTGAAAAAAGAAGTTGGTGGCCTGCACAAAGCCTTCGACGCTCCCGCAGTCGAAACGCCGTCCCCGGAAGCGGCAGGCGATGACTTTGCCATTTTTCGCCTGGGTGTGCAGCGCGTCGGTGAGTTGCACCTCGCCGTTCTTGCCCGCCGGCGTGTTCCGCAGGATGTCGAATATATCAGGGGTCAGGATGTAGCGCCCGATTACCGCGAGATTGGAAGGCGCTTCTTGCGGCGACGGTTTTTCCACCATGTGTTCGACCCGCATCAGCCCGTCCTCCAGCGGCTGGCCGCTGACGATGCCGTACTTGTCCGTGTCGCCGGGATCGACCTCCTCGACGGCGATGACGCTGCATCCGTATTTTTCGTGGACGCGGAGCAATTGCGCCATCACGCTGTCCGGTTCGCCGACGCACAGGTCGTCGGCGAGGATCACGCCGAACGGCTGGTTGCCGATCAGCGTTTCGCCGGTCAGGATCGCATCGCCCAGGCCGCGCATGTGGGTCTGGCGCGTATAGGAGAAGGTGCAGCGGTCTATCAGTTCGCGTATGCAGTCCAGCTGGCTTTCCTTGCTGGTTCCGCTGATCTGGTCTTCCAACTCGTAGGTGACGTCGAAGTGGTCTTCGATGGCGCGCTTGCCGCGCCCGGTGACGAAGGCGATGTTCCGCATGCCGGCATCGGACGCTTCCTCCACGCCGTACTGGATCAGCGGCTTGGTCACGATGGGCAGCATCTCCTTGGGTTGCGCCTTGGTGGCGGGCAGAAAACGGGTGCCGTAGCCGGCAACGGGAAAAAGACATTTCGTAATCATCGTGATCTCCAGGGACGTCAGTCGGTCAGCCAGTAGAACGACAGCGGCGGAATGGCGAGCATGCCGTCGTCCAGCGCAATGCGCGTCCCGGTGCAGAGGTCCAGCATGCTGTCCTGCTGGAACAGCCCCCTGACCCGCAGCGGGGCGACATCCAGCGTCTGCGGGTGGTCGTTGAAGTTGCCGATCACCAGCACGCGCGCGTTCGGCCTGGCGTTCCGGTACAGCGCCAGCAGGTTGGGGTTGCCTGTCGCCAGCACCTCGCGGTTGTCGAAGTCCGAGAAGGCCGGGGTCTCTTTGCGCAACGCGATCAGTTTTTTCAGCGCGCCGAAGATGCGCTGTTCCACCGTGCCCGGCTGGTGGCGTTTCTGCGCCTGGTCCCAGTCGAAGCGGGAGCGGTGCGCCCAGCGGTTGTCGTCGCGCTGGGCCGGGTCGGCCAGGTATTCCACGTTGTTGAGCATGCCGATCGCGTCGCCGTAGTAGAACAGCGGCAGCCCGCCGAACGACAGTATCGTCGCGTGCAGCAGCACGATGGTTCTGATCGCAGTATCGATGGCTTCTTCGCTCCCGCTTTCGAGCGCGGATTCGAGGCCGGCCAGCGAGGCGAGGGAGCCGGAGATGCGCGCATCCCCGGTCTTGGGGTTCTCGCCGAAAGGCAGGCCGCGGGCCGGGGAGCCCTCGAAGCGCCCGGTGAAATAATCGATCAGGAAGCGGCGGTGGCTGGCCGGGTCGTAGCCGGCCAGACGTGCGTCGTTGTCGTCGAAGCCCAGGCCGATGTCGTCATGGCAGCGCACGTAGTTCAGCCAGGTCGCGCGTTCCAGCTTGGCCGGCAGGTGCTGGACGCCGAGGTTCAGCAGCCTTGCGTTCCTGGTCGCCACCGCATCCCACAGCAGCGCCATCAGCGTGGCGTTGTAGGCGATCTCGCATTCCTTGGCCATGATCGCGTCGTCGCCGAAATACTTGGTGATCTCCCCCGGCGAGACGATGGCTTCGGCGATGAACAGCACGCCGGGCGCGGTCACCTGGCAGCAGTCCTTCATCAGTTGCAGCAGCAGGTGAGCCTCGCGCTCGTTCTGGCAGGTGCTGCCCGGTTTTTTCCACAGGAATGCCACCGCATCCAGCCGCAGGATGTCCACCCCCTTGTTGGCCCAGAACAGGATGATGTCCACCATTTCGATCAGCACCGCCGGATTGTGGTAGTTCAGGTCCCACTGGTAGTTGTTGAACACCGTCATCACCCACTTGCCCATCGCCTCGTTCCAGGTGAAATTTTCCGGTGCGGTCTCGGGGAAGACTTCCGGCATGGCTTCCTCGTAGGCATCGGGAATCTCGCGGTTGTCGAACACGTAGTAATAGTCCTGGTATTTCTTCTCGCCCATGCGCGCGCGCTGCGCCCATTCGTGCTCGTCCGAGGTGTGGTTCACCACCACGTCTAGCACCAGCAGCATGTCGCGCTTCTTCAGCGTGGCGGCCAGCGCTTCCAGATCCTCGTTGCTGCCGAAGCGCGCATCCACCCTGTGGAAATCGCGCACTGCGTAGCCGCCGTCGCTGGCGCCTTCCGGACAGTCGAGGATGGGCATCACGTGCACCAGGTTGATGCCCAGTTCCTGCAGGTAGGGCAGCCTGGCACGCAAGCCCTTCAGGTCGCCGGCGAAGCGGTCGCAATACAGCGCCATGCCGACCCACTTCTGGCTGAGGAACCAGTTGTAGTCGCGTTCGCGTGCGAGGTCGGACTTGCGCAGATGGGGCGCGCGTTCGATGTAGCGCAGCGCGAGCGTCTCGACCAGGCTGACCATCTGCTCCTTGAAGTCCGGGCGGTCGCCGTACAGCAGGTGGAACAGGGAGTGGATGTTGTAAAAATTCGCGCCGAGACGGGTGTAGAAATGGCGCAGTCGGAAGTTGCCGATCTCGGGTTTCAGATCCAGCAGGATTTCGTTCAGCAGTGCGTGGGAGGCTTGTTCGTACATGGCTCAGTCCGTTTCGCGCAGCCAGGCATCCGCCTGCGGCCAGTAATGCGCCGCGCCTTCGAGGATGCCGGCGCTGTAGTTGCCGTTCATGCCCAGATAGCCGCCGCGGGCGATGTACAGCGCGGACGGGTTGGCCTGTGCCGCGCGGGCCTTCACGTCGGCATGGGCGTTGGCGACCAGCACGGCGGGGATGTCGCTCAGGAATACGTCCATATCGTTGCCGCTGTCTCCGGCGAACATCGTGTGTTCGATATCGAAGCCTTGCTTCTGCATCAGGAAGCGGATCGCGTGCAGCTTGTTCGCGCCGGACGGCAGCACGTCCAGCAGGCCCAGTTTGTGCGCCTCGTCCACGCTCCAGATCAGGTTCGCCCTGATGCCGGCCTGTTTCAGCCGCCTGTCCATTTCGTCGAGTAGTGCAAGCGCGTCGGTTTCAGGCGACGCATAGAAGCTGAGCTTGTGGTGGCCCTGCTTCTCCGCCTCCTGCGGGCGCAGCACGGTGAAGACGCTCAGCAGCGCATAGAGCTCGTCGCGCGCGAGGCCGGCCCAGTCCGGCGCGATGCAGTCGTCCCAGTCGTCCCATGACCGCCAGTTGCCGCCAGTCATCTGATAGATGGTCGAGCCGACATCGGCGATGGCATAGTCGGGGCGGGGAAGGTCGTAGTCGGCGATCGCCTGCTCGATCAGGGCGCGGTGACGCCCGCTGACATAGGCCAGCGCAACGTCTTTCCGCGCCGCCAGACGCCTGAAAAGCGCACGGGCGTCCGGCGATTCCGGCTGCGTGCCGTTTGGAATCAGCGTCCGGTCCAGGTCGGTGCAGAGCAGGTATTTTTTCACGATGCGCTCCTGTCGTCGGAAAAGAAGCGGTAATGCTCCATCGCCTCAAGGATGCCCGCCGCATGCTGGCGCTGGGCGAAGTAGATGTTCTCGATGTTGGCCAGGTCAGACAGTTCCGTCAGGTGGCGGTTGTCCACGACCGTGCCCTGCGTGTTGCCGCGCAGCATGTCCGCATCCGCGCCGGTGACGCCGGCAACCAGCGTGTTTTCCAGCGGGAACCCCAGTTGGTCCGCGCACCAGCGCAGCGCGAGTCCCTTGGAGGCGCGGATCGGCAGCACGTCGAGGAACTGGCCGAAGGAAAACACCGTGTTGACCGTCTGCTCGTTGCGCAACAGCAACTGGCGGATGGCCTGGATGTCGGCGACGGTCGGGTCGATGTAGTAACTGATCTTGAACGCGCCCTGATGGCTGCGGGGCTGTAGTTGCAGTCCCGGCATGTCCCGCAGCAGGTCGCGCACCGCTCGCGGGTTCCACAGGTGGTCGATGTGGTTCGCCCACGCGGTGTCCTGAGTCAGGTTGGGGGCATAGTGAATTTCGGTTCCCTGTCCCGAGATCAGCACGTCGGGCTGGGGGATGTTGTGCCGCCTCAGCGTGTTCAGCGCGTCGTCCAGGCGGCGTCCGGTCGCGATGCCGAAGATGATCGCCTTGCGGTTCGCCTGCATCGTCTTCAGGAAATCCGCCAGCGAGGCGCTGTCGCCGACCAGGTTCAGGTCGATGCTGGTGAACAGCGCGCGGCTGCGGAACATGCCGGGACGGCGGCTCAGGCTCATCCGCTGCAGCGGCTCGGTTTTCTCGACCAGCGGGCGCAGGGTCGCCAAGTATTTTTCCACATGCGCCTGCCACGAATAGTGCCGGCGCACGCCGCGGATGCCGTTGTCGGAAAAGCGCCGCCAGCGCGCCTCGTCGTCCAGCGCCTTCAGCAGCGTCGCCGCCATCGCAGGTTTGTCCAACGGGTCGATCAGGTAGCCGTTGCGGCAATTGCGCAAAATGTCCACCGGGCCGCCGTTTTCGGTCGCCACCAGCGGCAGGCCGCAGGCGGCCGCTTCGATCAGCGTCAACCCGAAAGGCTCGGTCAGCGCCGGGTTCACGAACAGGCCGCGCGATGCGGCCGCGATGCGGTACAGGGTTGCGACATCCTCGCTCCGGTGGTGTTTCGGATAGGCCGCCTTGCCGTACAGGTCGTATTTGTCTATCGCCAGCAGGATGTCGTTCAGCACGCCGCGCGCGCCCGCATCCATATCCTGGATGTCGTCGCGATTGCCGGCGATGATCGCCAGGTTGGCGGCCCGCTGTAATTCGGGGGATTCGCCGTAAGCCTCGATCAGCGAGACGATGTTCTTTTTCGGGTCGGGACGAGACAGCGCCAGGATGACGGGCTTGTCAGGCTGCGCGAAGAAGCGCCGCAGTTCGTGCGCGATGCCGCTGTCCGCCTTGTCCTCGTCGCCCTGGGGCGGGAAGAATTGCGTCAGATCCGTACCGGGCGGGATCACGCACATGCGTTCGGGCTGGTAGAAGTCGTAGAGGCCGTATTGTTGCTCGATCTCCTGCTGCGTGCTGGTGATGACGAGCTCGGCCACGCCCAGCGTCGTTTCCTCGGCATCGATGCGGCGGGAAATGTTGTAGGTCGTTTCGATCTCATCCCGTCGGATGCCGCTGGCCAACAGTTGCTGGCGCTTGTTGCGTCCCAGCGAGTGGCCGGTGTACACCAGCGGCACGCCCAACTGATGAGCAAGCCGCGAGCCGACATGGCCGGCGTCCGCATAGTGGCTGTGGATCACGTCGGGAACATGGCCGGAGTTCTTGATGTAGGCGAGCGCGTTGTCCGAGAAGTTCTCCAGCGAGTCCCACAGCATTTCTTTGCGCAGATATTTCTGTTCTCCGCACTCGATGCGGACGATGGCCGCCTTGTCCGACAGCGGCTCGAACGGCTCTGCGTAATCCGCGCTTACCTGCGGATCGACGACGCGCCGGGTCAGCAGCACGACCCGGCCGACTTCCGGTCTTGCGGCCAGCGCACGGGTGAGTTCGACGACATATTTGGTTTGACCGCCGGTGTCCGCATCGCGTCCCAGTTCGAGGTCGCGGCCGCGTATCAGCCCGTGGATACTGATTAGCATCAGGTACAAGGGATGTCCGGACGGTTGCTTTTTCACAGATTCCAGCCCTCCGTGTATGGCTTGTAGAAACCGGCGTCGTCGGGGATGGCACCGCGGATGCCGCATATCGCCGCGGCGAACGCGTTGGCCCGCTCCATCGCTAGCGCCGCGGGCCAGTTCAGCAGCCTGCCCAGCAGGATGACCGCGGCGAAACCGTCGCCTGCACCCACGGTATCGACCGTCTGCCCGACCGGGCTTGCCGGGCCGGCCTGGATCGTAGCCCCGTCCCGGCCAACTCGCCAGGCGCCGGCCGCGCCGCAGGTGACCACGACTTGGTCGAGATCGAATCGCTCCAGCAGTTCACGGGCCTGATCCTGTGGGTCGCCGTCGGGCAGGCCGAATATGTCGGCCAGTTCGCGCAACTCCTCGTCGTTCAGTTTGGCGATGTCCGCGTTCTGCAGCGATTTCCGCAGCGTCTCCTCGTCGTACCAGGGCGCGCGCAGGTTGACGTCCAGGAATTTCAGCGCATCGGTGCTGCGCAGCAGGCTCTTCAGCGCGCGCCGGGAAGTCTCGTTCCGCTGCGCCATGGTACCGTAATAGATCATCACAGGGTGGGTGGAGAGCGCGGTCATGCGCACCACTGCGGGATGGATGAAATCGTAGGCCTGCTGCGGAAGGATGTCGAAGCGGTGGCCGGTTTCGTCGATATGCACTATCACTTGGCCGGTGGGGTGGCTCATGTCGCACTGCATGCCCACCGTCGTCATGCCTGTCTGTTCCATCGTCTCCAGCACCTTGTCGCGCAGGGCATCGTGGCCGAGGCGGCTGACCAGCACGGGGTTCTGTCCGAAATGCTTGAGATGGTAGGCCACGTTGAACGGAGCGCCGCCCAACACCGTCCGGTCCGGAAAGACATCCGCGAGCACCTCGCCGAACAGCTCGACCGTGTTTCCCCGTGTCTTGCCGGAGACGGGGCGTTGCGAAAGGAGTCGTTCGAAATGCAGGTTCTGTATCATCGGGGCGATTTGCGTTGTCCATGGCGACCACGCGCAAGGCTTGCGCGTGGGATGCCGGATTGGCCGATGCCGGCGTCGCGGCAAAATATATTGATACCAATATAATTGATGCGACGTTATATTGCAAACCTTGAAACGAGGCCGCCGACGCGGCGGCTCCTATATTTTTGAAGAGCAACTTGGTATTTCTGGAGAATGACTTGAATGCTCGCAACATGAATCAGCCCGCCCACGAGGTGCTGAAAAAATTCAGGATCATCTACGGCTCGGTGCGCCAGCATTTTCGCGAGGTCGAGAAGAGTTGCGGGGTCACCGGCTCGCAATTGTGGGTGATGCAGGAAGTCGGGCGCACCCCGGGCATAGGCGTATCCGAACTGGCGGAGCGGCTGTCGATCCATCAATCGACCTGCAGCCAGTTGGTGGAAAAATTGGTTGGACGCAACCTGATCGTCAAGGAGCGCAGCCGGGAAGACCAGCGCCGCGTCGGCCTGCGTCTGGCGGACGGCGCAGCCCGTCTGGTCCGGAAGGCGCCCGGACCGGCCGAGGGCGTGCTGCCGGAGGCGCTGGGCGCGCTGTCTCCGGAAGCCATCGCGTCGCTCGACGAATCGCTGGAAATGGTCATCAGACAGTTGCAGGTCAGGGACGACAAGCTGGCCAAGAAGCCGCTGTCGGACATGTGAGCCGCCCCGAGTCGTCGGCGTTGCGGCGTCGGGTATAATCCCCGACCGTTTGCAATGGAGGTTCCTGATGTCGACAACAATACTTGTCATCGGGCTGATGGTGTTCTTCGCGCACTTTCTGTCGCTGCAATTCCGTAAGACCAATATCCCCGACGTGCTGGTGCTGATGCTGGTTGGCATCGTGATCGGACCGCTGCTGGGCATCGTCACGCCGGAGGACTTCGGCAAGATCGGTTCGCTGATCGCGACCATCGCGCTGGTGGTGATCCTGTTCGAGAGCGGCACTTCGCTGAACCTGGACGTGCTCGGCAAGTCGCTGGCGACCACCGGCATGTTGACGTTCTGGTGTTTCGCATTGACCACTGTCATCGTGTCGCTCATCGGTTATGCCGCGCTCGATTTGTCGCTGCTCCCCGCTTTGTTGCTTGGCGCCACATTGGGCGGCACCTCCTCCGCCGTGGTCATCCCCATGGTGGGCGCGTTGCAGTTGTCCGAAAAGCCGGCCACCGTGCTGGTGCTGGAGTCCGCGCTGACCGACGTGCTGTGTATCGTCGGCGTGTTCGCGTTGCTGCAAATCTACACTCAGGGCGGTGTCGAGCCGGGCAGGCTGGTCGGCGGTGTCATGTCCGCGCTGGTCTTCGCCGCGGTGATCGGCGTGTTGGGCGGCATAGGCTGGCTGCTGGTGCTGGGCAAGGTGCGCGACTTTCCGAACACGATCTCCTCGACGCTGGCCTATGTGTTCATCGTCTACGGGCTGACCGAGATGCTCGGTTTCTCGGGCGCGATTGCCGCGCTGGCGCTGGGCATCACGCTGACCAATTTCGAGAAATTTGGCCTGACGAAGTTCGACCGCATCGACCGGAACATCGTGCCGCTGAACGACATGGACCTGACCTTCTACCGCGAGGCGGTGTTCCTGCTGAAGACCTACTTCTTCGTCTATCTCGGCATCTCCATCCACTTCGGCGCGGTAGAGCTGGCTGTCGTGGCGCTTGCCATGGTGGTGCTGGTTTATGTCGTGCGGTTGATGCTGACGCGCTTTGTTTTCCGCAGTCAGGAGTACAGCCTGCGCGATACCGCAATCGTGTCGATGCTGGCTCCGAAAGGTTTGGCCGCCGCCGTGTTGGCGACATTGCCGCTGCAATACGGCGTCGCCGGCGGCGAGGTGATCCGCGACACGACCTACATGGTGGTGCTGGTCAGCATCACGCTGACCGCATTGCTGGTGATGCTTTATCCGCTGCCCGCGATGCAGAAGTCGTATGGTCGTGCGCTGAGAAAAAAAGAGAGCACCGGAATTTCTCAAACGCCACACTAGCCAGCTTGTTTCGATTCTCCAATTTGCATCAGGGCTTGCTCACAAGTTACGTGCCGCGCGTCACGGTGTAGACGCGTCCCTGCGCTCGCGCCAGCCTTGGCTGCGCCTCGGCGGATACACCACACCCAATACAGCGGCACTTCGATGGGAGCCTCGGTCGCGATTGTAAAGTGGCCTGTGTCATAAGTGGCCATATACAGCGATTGCCTGCGTTCGCTAAGGCATCGGCCTTACAGCTTATTCGATTTGAATAGTTAAACTTCGCTATTGATGCATTTTCTGAGTATCTGTAGCAAGACAGATACGGCCAACAAATATGCAGGAGGATGCGATGAAGAGAATTGCTATGCTGTGCTTCCTGTGGATATTGACGGTTGCATCGATGGTCGCGCGCGCGGAGCCAGTCAAGCCGGATGTGCTGATCAAGAACATCGCTCATGATGTGTTGGCAGTCGTCAAACAGGAAGGCGGCGATCCGGCAGGCAATCGGGAGCGCCTTCTGGCGATGGTGGATACCAAGGTATTGCCGCATTTCGATTTCGTGCGCATGACGAGGCTTGCGACCGGCAAGAATTGGCGCAGAGCAACGCCGACGCAAAAGCAAACGCTGGTGACGGAATTCCGCAACCTTTTGGTGAACACCTATACCAACGCATTCGCGCGCTACCAGAATCAGACGGTGGAGGTCATGCCGGTCGAGACGCATGCGGATGTTGACGAAGTGACCGTTAAAACGCTCATTCTCAAACCGGACGAGCAACGAATCACCGTGGATTATGAGTTGAAGAGAACGCCTGATGGATGGAAAGTGTTCGACTTTACGGTGGAGGGTGTGAGTCTCATCGTCGTTTACCGCAGTGTATTTACCCGAGAAGTGAAACAAGGCGGGATAGAAAGACTGATTAAAACCCTGGCAGAGAAGAATGCTGCCAACAATGCCGCCCATCAGCGCATGGAAAACTGATTATGTGCGGCCAGCCATCGTGAGGTAATTACTGCATCCCGCAACCAAAAATACAGAGTTATCTGCATTTGAATACCTGTCGCTTCAACTATATTTGAAATTGATAGCCCCCTCATTTTCAAGGAGCAGGTCATGGAACTTAAAGACGCATACAAAAAGAAAATGGAGGCTCAGTTGAAAGAGCTGAGTGCCAAGATCGATCTACTGGAAGCCAAAGTCGAAAGCGCGGAAGCTGGCATGAGAGTCAAGCAAGCCGAGGAGCTACATGAGTTGCGTACCAAATGGCGTGCGGCAACCGAAAAAATGAAGGAGCTGGAAAATTCCAGCGGCGAAGCATGGGATCAGGTCAAGGAGACCGCAGATCAAATATGGGAAGACCTTAAGTCGGGCGTGTCCAAAGCGCACGACAAATTCAAATGAGGCATCTGTTTCCATGCTGGCTCTTAAGACGAACTCGAAACTGGTTTTGATCCTGATTCTCGCCAGCCTTGCGGTGGTGTTCGTTGCCCAGAATACCGCAGTGGTTGAGATTGCTTTTCTGTTCTGGGGGATATCGATGTCGAGTGCGATATTGATATTTTTCACCCTGATGCTCGGGTTTCTGTTGGGCTGATTCTTGCATGGTCACGTCCCGCATCGGAAATCGGCAGAGTAAATCTGTGCGTTGAGCGTTCGCTGTGCTGCCAGCATCCCTGCCAAAAATAAGGAGACGAACGATGTGCAAGATCACGACGAAAGACGGAATACAGATTTATTACAAGGACTGGGGCGCGGGACAGCCCGTCGTGTTTAGTCACGGCTGGCCGCTGAGTGCGGATAGCTGGGATGCGCAGATGATGTTCCTCGCCTCGAAAGGTTATCGCTGCATCGCCCATGACCGTCGCGGTCATGGGCGGTCAAGCCAACCTTGGCATGGCAACGACATGGACACCTACGCCGACGATCTCGCGGCGCTCATCGAGCAACTCGACCTGAAGGACATATTCCTGATCGGATTCTCGGCGGGCGGAGGTGAAGTCGCGCGATATATCGGGCGACACGGGACGAAGCGCCTGGCCAAAGCGGCGTTGATCGCCGCTGTTCCGCCGCTGATGCTGAAAACGTCGGCCAATCCCGGCGGCCTGCCGATGGAGAAATTCGACGAGATACGCAACGGCACCAGTGCGGATCGCTCGCAACTCTACAAGGACATTGCCGGCGGCCCGTTCTTCGGCGCAAACAGGCCGGGGGCAAAGGTTACGCAAGGCATGATCGATTCGTTCTGGTTGCAGGGCATGCGGGCCGGCCACAAAAACACCTTCGATTGCATCAAGGCGTTCTCCGAAACGGATTTCACCGAAGACCTGAAGAAGTTCGATGTGCCGACGCTGATCGTTCATGGCGATGACGACCAGATCGTGCCGATCGGCGCCGCTGCGCTGCAATCGGCGAAACTGATCAACAACGCGACGCTGAAAATCTATGCCGGCGCACCCCATGGCCTCGCCGACACGCACAAGGAACAGCTCAACAACGATCTGCTGACTTTTCTTGAGGCATAGGATTTTTGTCGGTATCGGCACTGGAGTGTAATGAGGGTTTTGCGGCAGGCAATCCGGTGCTTCCGGCATCGTCGCCGTGCTGTTCCTGCTGCGCTTCATCGCGGCAGAGTGGATGGCGACGATCCCGCTGGTCGCGTTGATCGGTCTGATGTTTGCGGTGTCGGAGACACTCTCGGTGCAGGACAGCATCAACCTGTTGGGCAAAGTGCTTGTGTATAATTTCTCCACGATTTAATCAATCCGAGCAATTCCGATGTAATTCACTTGTTCGTCGATGGCCTGTACACCCTGCAGGCCGCACGTATTATCAAATTCGCCGTTATCGCTGCCCGCATGCGGGCAGCGCTGCTATTTCCGGAATAGAACAATGAACATCAAAAATTTCGCCGAAGCCAAAACTAATCTGCTCAGCGGCCTCACCGTCGCGCTCGCCCTCGTGCCCGAGGCCATCGCCTTCGCCTTCGTGGCGCAAGTGCATCCACTGGTCGGCCTGTATGCCGCTTTCATGGTCGGCCTCATCACCTCGCTGATCGGCGGCCGCCCCGGCATGATCTCGGGTGCGACCGGCGCGCTGGCGGTGGTGATGGTGGCGCTGGTGGTGCAACACGGCGTGGAATACCTGTTCGCCACCGTGGTGCTGATGGGCGTGCTGCAGATCGGCTTCGGGCTGCTGAAGTTCGGCAAGTTCATCCGCATGGTGCCGCATCCGGTGATGCTGGGCTTCGTCAACGGCCTGGCCATCGTGATCTTCCTCGCGCAGATGGGCCACTTCAAAACGCCTGACGGGGAATGGATGCAGGGAGCCGCGCTGTACACCATGTTGGGCCTGATCGCGCTGACCATGGCGATCATCTACCTGCTGCCCAAGCTCACCAAAGCCATTCCCTCCACGCTGGCCGCCATCGCCGCCACCTCGGCGCTGGTAATCTTCGTCGGCATCGACACCAAGACCGTGGGCGACATGGCTTCCATCGCGGGCGGCTTGCCGAGTTTCCATCTGCCCGAGATTCCGCTGAACTGGGAGACATTGCAGATCGTGTTTCCCTACAGCCTGATCCTCGCCGCCATCGGCCTGATCGAATCGCTGCTGACGCTGAACCTGATCGACACCATGACCGACACGCGCGGCAAACCCAATCGCGCCTGCGTCGGCCAGGGCGTGGCCAATGTGGTCACCGGCTTCTTCGGTGGCATGGGCGGCTGCGCGATGATCGGCCAGAGCATGATTAACGTCACCAACGGCGCGCTGAAAAACTTGTCCGGCATCGCCGCCGCGCTGTTCCTGCTGAGTTTCATTTTGTTCGCATCGGAGTGGATAGAGATGATCCCGCTGGCCGCGCTGATCGGCCTGATGTTCGTGGTGTCGGAGAAGACCTTCGAATGGGGCAGCTTCAACCTGTTCGGCAAAGTGCCCAAGACCGACATCGTGGTCGGCATCACCGTCGCCGTGGTGACCGTGCTGACCGACCTCGCAGTCGCGGTGATCGTCGGCATCATCATCTCCGCGCTGGCCTTCGCCTGGGAGCACGCGAAAAGCATGGAAGTGCGCGTCACCACCGAGGAACACGGCTGGAAGGTGTACGACCTGCACGGCTCGCTGTTCTTCGCCTCGTCGCAGAGCTTCTTGAACCTGTTCACGCCCAAGGACGATCCTGCCGAGGTGGTGATCGACTTCAAGAATGCGCGCGTGAAGGATCATTCCGGCCTGGAAGCCATCGACCAACTGGCCGAGCGCTACACGCAACTGGGCAAGAAACTGCACCTGCGCCACCTGAGCCCGGACTGCCTGGAGTTGCTGGACAAGGCGAAGGGCATGATAGAAGTGAACGTGCTGGAAGACCCGCACTACCATCCGGCGGACAACCGCTTGGGTTAAGTCCGCCATCACCGGGAGCGCCGCCAGCGAAGTGCTACAGGTATCGGCTTCACGTTCGCGTCCCGAGCGCGGCATCGTGACCATCCGCAACAAGACGCACAACCAAGCAGGTGAGGTCGTGCAAGTAATGACTGCCAAGCTCGTGGTTTTTTCGGCGACTTTAAGCAGACTGCTGGCTGGGTATCATTGCGAAATCGGCCAGATACAGCCAGTCAGAGTGATTAGGCTGATGGTCTAGTCCTCGGCCTGAACTGACATCGGTATTGAGTCAGATGGGCGTCCGGTATATGCCAGATAACTGACCGAAATCTCGTTTAACGACCGCCTTTCCACCAGCGCTTCAGCTTTGTCCACCAGCCAGCATTTTGCTCGCAGAAATAGGCATCGCGCCGCTCCAACTCAGCTTGGCGCCCGTGGATCACCTCAGCTTCCGTCCAAGCACCAGCCCAAACCACTCGGCCTCTTTTTATGAAATAGTGCGAACGACATGGCTTTTGCCAGTTTCCTATTGAGGGATCGAGACTAGGGCCTTGGAGCTGGTTGTTAAACGTCCACCCCAGCGGGCCGAGCTGCGTTCGTATCTTCTCGCCGCAGCCACAGGCACACAGATGTGCAGCCGTCTGGTATTTCTCAGAGACGTAAAGCACACCAGATTCAAGTGTCGAAGGCATGAACTCAACGAGTTCTAATCGTATGCGATCAATTTTCATCGGGAGCCAATAGTGAAAGGTTGTCCAGCGTTAAAAGCAATTGATTTGAGTGTGCTGGCCCCGCGTAAAATCTGCGAATCTGCTTGTAACGGAACACGGCCAATGCCGCATTCAGAGGGTGTAAGAAATTTTGTGTAAACGGTCATTAGGCAGGAAACTGCCGCCACTTTGAAAGGAGTCGCAATGACCGTAGCAAAAGCCCTACCCGCAGAACTGATCGACAGCCTGCTGTCTGGATATAAAAAACCGGAAGACCTGATTGGTGAACACGGCTTGCTCAAGCAGCTCACCAAAGCGCTGGTCGAGCGCGCTCTGGAAGCAGAAATGGAAGCGCACCTGGGCCACGCCAAGCATGAGTCGGTCGCCAACGCCGCCGGCAACACCCGCAACGGCAAGAGCCGCAAGACGCTCAAAGGCGAGTTTGGCGAGCTGCCCGTCGAGATACCCCGTGACCGGCACGGCAGCTTCGAGCCGCAGCTTATTCCCAAGCACCAAACCCGCTGGAACGGCTTCGACGAGAAGATACTGTCGCTCTATGCGCGCGGCATGACGGTACGCGAGATACAAGGGCACCTGGAAGAAATGTACGGCACCGAGGTTTCGCCGACGCTAATCTCGACCGTCACGGACGCGGTGATCGACGAGGTCAAGACCTGGCAATCCCGCCCGCTGGATGCGCTATATCCCATTGTCTATCTGGACTGTATCCATGTGAAGGTGCGCGATGCGGGTGCGGTGCGCGCCAAGGCGGTGTACCTGGCATTGGGCATCAATATGGCGGGCGAGAAGGAATTGCTGGGCATCTGGATCGCCCAGACTGAGGGTGCCAAGTTCTGGCTGCAAGTCGTGACCGAACTCAAGAACCGTGGCGTGCAGGACATCTTCATCGCCTGCGTGGACGGGCTGAAGGGATTCCCGGAAGCCATCGAGACCGTCTATCCGAAGACCGCCGTGCAGCTCTGTATCGTGCACATGGTGCGCTACAGTCTGAACTATGTGAGTTGGAAGCTGCGCAAGGAGATCGCCGCCGATTTGCGCACTATCTACACCGCCGTCACGGTCGAAGAGGCCGAGCAGCGACTGGACGAGTTCGAAGCCAAATGGGGTGAGGCTTACCCGCCCATCGTCAAATCATGGCGCAGCAACTGGCCACGCCTCATCCCGTTCTTCGACTACCCGCCGGAGATCAGGAAGGTGATCTATACCACCAATGCGATTGAGTCGGTGAACATGAGCCTGCGCAAGATCACCAAAAATCGGGGTTCATTCCCCAGCGATGATGCGTTACTGAAATTGTTTTACTTGGCGCTGAACAACATCCGCAAGAAATGGACAATGCCGATTCGCGATTGGAAGGCTGCGCTAAACCGGTTTACTATCCAGTTCGAAGACCGGATGCCGCAGCAGTAGAGAAAACCCGTTTACACAAAATCCGGGACACCCTCCATTTGGAGAATGTCTTGTCGTGATAAAACAAGCTCGCACAATTTCTTTTCTTTATCATCATTTCCCAGAGTCATTACTTCAATAAACATAAAATCTCGGTCGCCCACTTGTTGGGCTTTATCCGGGAACTGCAACCATCGCCCAGATACCTCACATGCGACTCTGTGCTTTCGAAGATTGAGTCTCTCCCTTCTAGCTTTACCTGCAGGGAATCTTTTAATTATATCGTTCATATGTATTTAAAAGCCTAACGTAAAGTAGACACCCTAAAAAATGCCGTGAAAGGCACCTTCGAGGTGTGCAATCTGGCATCCATGCTGCAATGCCTTGTTTTTTATTAAGGGGAAAATTGTGGTGCACCCTAATTCTTCCGATAAAAGCACCACAACAAACCCTCCCTGAAACTTTGCAAGTTTGGAGGCAAATCAATACCGGCCCCCGAACCGCCCGGCAGTTTCCCCGCCCCGCCGCACAACGTCAATAGACCGAAATATCTATATATTCCGGCCTATTTATCAATCGAACAGGGATGCGCGCACGGCTTGGCGGCCATGAGTCCCTTGATGAAGGCGCGACGGACTGTGCCGGCCACGATGGCGGCGGCGACTTCTTGCGAATGGCGCTCTGCGCCGCTGAGTCTGCGCACCCATCCGCGAAAGGGAATGATGTTCTCCGATGTGCTGCGCAGGGCGCCGATGGCGGCATTTTTGGCGAGGTCTGCTCCCTGATCGGCCAAGCTGGGATCTTGACTTGGAGACGAGGTATCGAGATCGGGGCCCAGCACAACGTCGAGTTCCTGCACCTTGACCAGCAACTCCGCGCAGTCCGTTTCCGGCGGGATCGCATAGGGCTGCTTGCGCGCGTCCAACAGCACCTGCGGTATTTTGGTTCGGATCAGATTCAGGTCATTCAACGGCGAAGTGGCCGCATCCGTCACCCGCGTCTGGTCGTTCGACGCACATGCCGACAGCACGAGGGCAAAGACAAGCACTAAGGAACGATAGGGCAAAGGACGGATCATGCAAGGCAGTTTCTCCGCCCTTGCGCGATGAGTCAATGCCTGCGCCCGATTAACTGTAGGGGCACGGCGCGCCGTGCCCCTACCCGTGTTCGCCCGCAAAAATCACGAGCAGTCCAGGTCCAGACAAGCGACCCGCTTCCCGGAGGGTGTGTCGACCAATACGGAAAGCGTGATGCATTGAGTCTTGCCGGCCAACGAACGGTAGGGGCGGGTGAGCTGTATCTCCCCGGGATGCAGCAGGGCTTGCTTGAAATAATCGCGGCGCGACCAGTTTGCATCGGTCGCCTCGGCCAGGGCTTTATAGCGCGGATCGGCAATTTCGTCGGCCTGTCCGCCGGCGATGTTGCTGCCGATCTGGCGTCCGCCCTCGTCAAGAAAATAAATGCGCATCACGTCGGGCAGCATCAGCAATTTGGCGCATGCCTCTTCGTTCGTTGCGTACCCGGCCTTGATGCGACGCAGCATCGCCTTGAATTCGGCCAGGCAGTGACCCACCGTCTCGCGGTAGCGCGCGGTGTTCCCGGCAGAAAATTCGGCGTGCTTGCCGCACAACTGCGCCAGCTTGTCGTCCCGATCCGACGGATCGACCAGCGCGGCTTGCGGATGTCCGAAGTAGTATCCCTGCACCAGATCGACGTTCGAATCGATGGCGATCAGCGCCTGCTGTTCCGTTTCGACGCCCTCCATCAGCGCGATGCAATCCAGTTCCTGTATCAGGCTCACCAGGCTGGGCAAAGCCTTGCGCACCACGCGGTCGGCCTCGGCCTGCACGATGATGGAGCGGTCGAATTTCACGATGTCCGGCTGGATATGCCAGACCCGGTCGAAGTTGGAGTGGGACGCGCCGAAGTCGTCGATGGCGACCAGACAGCCGAGCTCCTTGTAGTAACTCACCGCGGCGGAAAGGATGGCTTCGTCGCGTATATTCTGTTCGAGAATTTCTATCACCACCTGGCCAGGCGCAATGCCGTGATGCGCCAGCATCTCGCTGAAGAACGAGCCGTAGTTCTTGCCCACCACGGTGACCAGCGGATTGACGTTCAGGAACAGCCAGGACTTGTCGTCCGCATAAGCGGCGAAATTCTGGACATGCACTGCGCGGCACAAACGGTCTAGCAGCACGTCGTCGGATTCGCCGTACGACTGTCCGAACAATGTGAGCGGCGACAAGGCCGAACCGTCCGGATTTTTTGCGCGACACAGCGCCTCGTAGCCCACGGGGTTGCGGTGCGAGAGACTGAATATAGGCTGGAAGGCGCTGCCGAGAGTGCAGTCCCGGAACGTGCCGACGACACCCGCGCCGCCCGCGCGAGTCCGGTCATTCACTCCGCCGAAGTCATGGCGATCCATCATGCTAGCTCCCGGCTTTCGTAGTCTGGAACTGGTTGACCAGCAGGCGCAGCTTCTGCGCGGCCTCGCGGCTGCCCGCGATCGCAAAATTCAGTTCGCCCAGTGATGCGCTCATCCGGTCCGCAGCCCCGGCCACGCCCTGCACCTTGCTGCCGCTGCCGGACGCACTCGCGGCGATCTGCTGTATGGTCGCGAACATGCGCTCGACGATCTCCTGCGACCCGGAGTTGTCCGAGGCAGAAGCCTCCGCCAGACGCAACCCTTCCTCCATTCCGCTCGCGCCGCTCTCCATGATGGCTACAGCTTCGCGGGCCTTGCCCTGCACTGCGGAAATCATCCGGTTGATCTCGTGGGTCGCCGCGCTGGTGCGTTCGGCCAGCTTGCGCACCTCGTCCGCGACCACCGAAAAGCCGCGGCCGAACTCGCCCGCCCGCGCCGCCTCGATGGCCGCATTCAACGCCAGCAGGTTGGTCTGGTCGGCGATGCCGTTGATCACCTGCGCGATCTCACCGATCTTCTCGGTGCTTTCGCTCAGCGAGCGTATCGTCGAGGAAGACTGGCCTATCGACTCGCGGATGACCTGGGTGCGTTTCTGCACCATGAGCAGCTGCGCCTGCGCGCGATCCGTCGCCTGTTGCATCGCCCCGCGCATCTCGCTGGTGGTCAGCGTCGCCTGGTCGATGTCGCTCATCTGCTTTTCCAGCGCTTGCAAAATGTCCTGCACTGCGGCCAGCACCTCGTTCGTCGCGGCGGTCGCCTGCCCGTTTCGCGTGTCCATATGCGACTGGTTGTTCGCCATCTCGTCGGTGCCGTGGCGGACGTTGCCGACGGTGCGGTCGATATTGTCGATCAGGCTGTTGATCCATTGCGCCAACACCCCGGCCTCGTCGCGGCTGGCATCATGGCGCTCCAGACGCTGCGACAGATTGCCGTGACCCTCGGCGATGTTGCGTATCACCATGACCATGTTGCGCAAGCGCGAGGAGACCGGCTGGATGGCATAGCGCTGCAACGCGACGCTGCCGGTCAGGAACAGCGCGCAGCACAGCGCGGCCATAGTCAGCGCGCCCGGCTGGAACGCCAGCGCGACGCCGAAGCTCACCGCCACGAACACGGCGACCATGGTCAGGTAGACCGAGAGCATCCTGAAGTTCAACGTGCGGAAGCGGTACACCTCTTCGAGGTCGGCCTCGCACATCATGCCCCAGACATCCGGCGAGCCGGGCAGCGCGAAGGTGATGCCCTTGCCTATCACCGGAATATGGCGGTAGTCGGAATAGCCCGGATAGGTGACGAAGGTGTTCTGTCCGCGCCTGATGGTCTCGCGCACGCCGGGATGTAGCTGACGGGTGGCCGGGTCGTTGAACACCAGCTCGAATTCGGTATGGTTCCTGACCGAGACGGTGCCGAACTCCGTGCGCACGCCCTGCTTCAGGTTGTCGCCCATGCTGAACGTGGCGTCTTCGAAGCGCGAACGCGACAGCGCCGTGCCGGGCTGGATGTTGCGGTCAAATCCCGGCTTCACCATGAACAGATAGTTGTCCCCGGACTCGTGGAAGATATGCCCGGCCTCGCGCTGGATCAGGTCGCCCAGCACATCGTTAGGCACGCGCCCGCAGACCGCGCCCAGCAACACCCCATCCTTGCGCAACGGCAAATAAAACATCAGCGTGACCGCATCGTGGAAGCGCGAGCTGGAAGCCCCGATGGGCTGCGTCGCCGCATCGACATAGGGACCATGCAGGAACTGCTGCTCCAGTCCCTTGACCACCGCCTTGGCATCGAGATCCGTTTTCCCCACCCGGCCCCGAAAGGTCGAATGCAGCGTCTTTCCCTTGGCGTCAATCACGAACAGTTCCGAGAAATCTCCCGCGAGACGCAGATTCTCCGCGAGCATCTCCGCATCGAACTTCGGCCAGTCGTGCGCGATCTGCTGCGACATCCCGGACAGGAATGACCACTGCTGTTCGGTCCATTCGGTCAGGATGCGCACCCGCGTGGTGGCTATCGTCTCGAATATCTCCTCGAGTATGGAATAACGCCATTTGTTCAGATGACAGGCCCAACCCATCGCCAATCGACCCGTCCGGCCAGACCAGGGCAGCCATGCCCTCTCGCTGTCGGACAGATTCATTTGTTGGCTTTTCAACATTCAATTGCTCCAATTTGTGCTAAAGACAACATCAAAGCAAGAGCGATGCCAGAGAACAGAATCATCGCTTGCTCAGTTAGTTAGCAGAAGCTTATATGCCGGAGTGCACCAAGGCTGTGCCTGCATGCAAGCGTAATCGCCGCGATGCACGAAATCGGACCACATGCGAGGTGTGAGAAACGAAAGGGCATATGCAACACGATCCGCGACAACTCCCCGCAGGTATAATCGCGCCATGCAACAACGACTAAAGCCCCTCTCCCCTGCGACCGTCAACGCCGACACACCCTGCACCGGGCATTGTTCCACCGCGCTGGGCGACGACATTTGCCGCAGTTGCCTGCGCACCTTCGACGAGATTACGCGCTGGGTGGAGATGAATGACGACGAACGCCGCGTGGTCAACCTGCGCATCGCCACCGAACAACAAGCCCGTTAAATACCCTGGCTTCCCGCCCGCGCGGGAATGACGAAACTATGGATATCACCCTGCTGCTCAAGGCCGCCATTCTCGGCGTGGTCGAAGGACTGACCGAATTCCTGCCGATCTCTTCGACCGGCCACCTGATCATCCTCGGCGATCTGCTGAACTACAACGACGAGACCAGCAAGGTGTTCAAGATCGTGATCCAGCTCGCGGCGATCCTCGCGGTGTGCTGGGACTATCGCGAGCGCCTGAAGAAGATGGCGCTCGGTCTGACCAGCGAACCTGCCGAACAGCGTTTCGCGAGCCTGGTCTTCATCGCCTTCCTGCCGGCGGCGGTGTTGGGGCTGATGTTCCACTCCACGATCAAGGAACTGCTGTTCAACCCGATCACCGTCGCCACCGCGCTGATCGTCGGCGGCTTCGTCATCCTGTACGTGGAGAAGCGCGCCTACCATCCGCGCATCAACTCGGTGGACGAGATGCGCTGGCAGGACGCGCTCAAGGTCGGCTTCGCGCAGGCGATGGCGATGATCCCCGGCACCTCGCGTTCGGGCGCGACCATCATGGGCGGGCTGATCTTCGGCCTGTCGCGCAAGACGGCCGCGGAGTTCTCGTTCTTCCTCGCGATCCCGACGATGTTCGCGGCGACCGCCTACGACCTGTACAAGAACTGGGCGCTGCTGCGCGCCGAAGATCTGCCGGTGTTCGCGGTCGGCTTCGTCGCCTCCTTTATCGCCGCGATGTGGGCGGTGAAGAGCTTCATCAAGTTCATCTCCAACCACACCTTCGTGGTGTTCGCCTGGTACCGCATCGTGTTCGGCGTGATCGTGCTGGGCACAGCTTACACCGGCGCGGTGAGCTGGTCGCACCCATAAAAAAACCGCCGGGGTCTCCGGCGGTTTTCTCTTGCAACTTCCTGCGGACGCGACTCAGAACTCGACGTTCGCCTTAACCCACAGGTTGCGCCCCACCTCGTTGATACGCGCCGTGGTGGTAAAACCGGTCACTGCGCTGCCGCGGCGGCTGATGTGCTCGGCATAGTTCTTGTCGAACAGGTTGTCAATACCGGCGCTGATCTGCGCGCTCTTGCCGACGCGGTAGGCGCCGTTCAGCGAGAACACGCCGAAGCCGCCGGTGCGTCCGATGTCCTGGCCGACGATGTTGCCCTGATTCACCGCGAAACGGTCCTGGGCGGAGGCCATGCGCAGCAGGCCGCCCACCGACCAGACGCGGTTGTCGTAGGTTGCGCCCACGCGCCCTTCCAGCGGCGGCATCTGGCCGAGCGCTACGCCGTCGGTGTCGTTCGTGCCATGCACATAGGCCAGGCTGCCATCCAGCTTCCAGTCGCTCGCCAGCTGGTAGGCCAAGCCCGCTTCCGCACCCCAGGTCGTTGCGTTGACGTTGCGGGTAACCGTGATGGTTCGCACCGGTCCGGCTTTGGCAACACCCGACTCGATCAGGATGAAATCATTGACCTTGCTGTAGAAACCCGAGACCGAGGCCGACCATTGTCCGGCTTTGTAGATCGTACCGATATCGAGCTGGGTGGTCTTTTCCGGATTGGTATTGAAGGCGCTGGTGCTAGTCAGGCTTTCCTTGTTGGCGGAAAGCAGTTCCCAGTAGTCCGGAAAACGCTGGGTGTGACCGATGCCGGCATAGAAGGTAGAGGCATCGTAGTCGCGCTCATAACGGGCGAAGCCGCTGCTCAGCGTCTTGTCCCGGCTCTGCCCGGAAGTCGGGTTGGCGACCATGTACATCACGTTGTTTGCGTCGCGCGCCGCCAGCATGGCTGCTCGCCTGTCCTCGGCATGCCAGTTGTCCATGCGCAGGCCGCCGATCACCCGGCTGTCTTCCGCCATGTCGTGCGTCATCTCGCCGAACAGCCCGTAGTTGCGGAAGTTGGCGTCTTCGGCACGCGGCAGCAATTCATAGGGCGTCGTCGCCTGATTCATGGTCGAGCGCAACGTATGCTTGTTGCTCTGATAATCCACGCCCACCTTGGCGTAGGTGGCATCGCTCAAGCTTAGTCCGGCCACCGCACGCGCCCCGGCAGTTTCGCGATCCGGGTTGCTGACCATCTTCATGCCGGCCTGCGTGCGCAGACTGTAGTTGTCCATCACGTGATCGACGTAGTTGTAGTAGAGCTGCGTCTCGATGCTATCCAGCGTGCCACCCATCCGCCGCTTCTCGAATTTCAGACCGACGTTGTCGCGCGCGAACTTCACCCCGTCCATCGCGCGGTCGGCATAGGCTGCCTTGCCGTCGCTCTTTGCAGCGGTCAACTCGACGCGGGTGTTGTCGTCCGGCGTATAGCCGAACGCCGCGTTGCCGCTCCAGCGGGTGTAGGAGGAATGAACCGCCTGACCATTGCCGTCGCTGTAATCGTTCGCATCGGAACGGGTAAGTGTGCCCTGTGCATAGACCTGCTCGCTGCCGCTGCTTACATCCAGCATCTCGTCGTTGCGACCGAAACTGCCCAGCGTCAGTGCGCCCTTGAAACGGGTGCCGACCTGCTCAGCGCGCTTGATCTCACGCTCGAACAGCACCGTACCAGCCGAGTTGCCCGGACCGTGCAGCACGGTCTGCGGGCCTTTCAGCACCGTGATCTTGTCATAGGAAGAAGGGAATACATACGCCGTGGGCGGATCCATGCGGTTGCCGCAACCGCCGAGGATATGTTCGCCGTCCAGCAGGATGTTCAGGCGCGAACCGGCCATGCCGCGCAGCACCGGATCGCCGTCGGTGCCGCCCTTGCGGATCACCGAAAAGCCGGGGATCGTCTTCAGGTAGTCGGCGCCGTCGTGCGCCGGCACCGGCTGGCGCGGCTTGCGCGGATCGGTCGTCACGACCAGCGGCTGCTCCATCGCCGGGGCGGTGACCACGACCTCGTCCAGTGTCGCCGTCTCGGCGGCAAAAGCGTTGGGTGCTGCGGCCAGCGCCACGCACAGGGTTATACGTTTGAATTGCATTGCTCGATCTCCCGATGAAAATTGCTGCGCGATTATCGACGCGGCGCATCCGTCTGGGAATGCGTCATATTGTCGCACCCCCCCTATTCACGGGCCTTGCACTACATGCACCGAGCAAAAATGTCATCGCGGTGTCATAATCCCGCAACATAATCACCCACCCGGAGAGACTCACATGACAAGAATGGTGCAATGCGTAAAACTCGGACGCGAAGCGGAAGGACTGGATCGCCAGCCCTATCCCGGCCCGCTGGGCCAGAAGATTTTCGACAACGTGTCGAAGGAAGCCTGGCAGGGCTGGATCAAATTCCAGACCATGCTGGTGAACGAGAACCGCCTGAACCTGGCCGATGCCGCAGCGCGCAAGTATCTGGCGACCCAGATGGAAAACTATTTCTTCGGTGCGGAAACACAGATGCCCGAGGGTTACACGCCGCCGAAGAACTGAGTCGTTTTCGGTCGGCAGTTATTGTAGGGGCTCGATTCATCGCGCCCACTCGTGAACATAAACAGATCAGGGCGCGACAAATCGCACCCCTACATATGGCCAAGAAATATCCCCCGCAACAATTCCTGAACCGCGAACTCGGACTGCTCGAATTCAACTGGCGCGTCCTCGCCCAGGCGGAGGATGCCGCCGTGCCGTTGCTGGAGCGGTTGAAATACCTGTGCATCGTCAGCAGCAACCTCGACGAGTTCTTCGAAATCCGGGTCGCCGGCCTGATGGAACAGATCAAGCTAGGCAGCCTCGCCACCAGTGTGGACGGCATGACCGCCGCGCAGACGCTGAAACTTGTGCGCGAACAAACGCACCGGATGATCGAACGGCAGTATCAACTGTTCAACACCGAGATCACTCCGGCGCTTGCCGGACAAGGCATCAAGTTCATCCGCCGCACCCACTGGAACGAGGCGCAACAAGCCTGGGTAAAGGATTTCTTCTTCCGCGAGGTAATGCCGGTGCTGACGCCGATCGGCCTCGATCCGGCCCACCCTTTCCCGCGCGTGCTCAACAAGAGCCTGAATTTCGCCGTCGAATTGCAGGGCAAGGACGCCTTCGGCCGCAATTCGGCGCGCGCAATCGTGCAGGCGCCGCGCGTGCTGCCGCGCACGATCCCGCTGCCGCCTGAGATCAGCGGCTGCGAACACGGCTTCGTGTTCCTGTCCTCCATCCTGCATGCGCATGTCGGCGAACTGTTCGCCGGCATGGAGGTGCTGGGCTGCTACCAGTTCCGCGTCACGCGCAACAGCGACCTGTTCGTCGACGAGGAAGAAGTCAAGAATCTGCGCCTCAGCCTGCAGGGCGAATTGCCGCAGCGCCACTTCGGCGACGCGGTGCGGCTGGAGATCGCCGACAACTGCTCGCCGCAGATCACCGAGCTGCTGCTAAAGGAGTTCGCGCTGTCGCCGGACGATCTTTACCGCGTACACGGCCCGGTCAATCTGGTGCGGCTGATGGAAATCCCCGGACTGGTCGAACGCGACGACCTCAAGTTCCCGCCGTTCATCCCCAGCATCCCGAGCCTGCTGCAAAAGAAGGGGGCGGACATGTTCAAGGCGATCCGCAAGAGCGACGTGCTGCTGCACCATCCCTTCCAGTCGTTCAAGCCGGTGGTCGATTTCATCCAGCAGGCCGCCAGCGACCCCGCCGTGGTCGCGATCAAGCAGACTGTGTACCGCACCGGCACCGACTCGGCGCTGATGGAAGCACTGATCGGCGCGGCGCAGCGCGGCAAGGAAGTCACTGTCGTCGTGGAATTGCTGGCGCGTTTCGACGAAGAAGCCAACATCAACTGGGCGACGCGGCTGGAGCAGGTCGGCGCGCATGTGGTGTACGGCGTCGTCGGCCACAAGACCCACGCCAAAATGCTGATGGTGGTGCGCCGCGAGGAAGGCCGGCTGCGCCGCTACGTGCACCTCGGCACCGGCAACTATCACCCGCGCACCGCGCGGCTTTACACCGACTTCGGCCTGTTCACCGCGAACGAGGAGATTTGCACCGATGTAAACGAGGTGTTCAGCCAGCTCACCAGCCTGGGCAAGGCGCGCAAGCTGAACCACCTGTGGCAGTCGCCGTTCACGCTGCACAGCCAAGTGCTGGCCGCGATCCGCAACGAGACCGCGCTCGCCAAGGCAGGCAAGCCCGCCCTCATCATCGCCAAGATGAACGCGCTGCTGGAGCCGGAGATCATCGAGGCGCTGTATGAAGCCTCTCAGGCCGGCGTGAAGGTGGATCTGATCGTGCGCGGGGTGTGCGCGCTGCGTCCCGGCGTGAAGGGACTGTCGGACAACATCCGCGTGCGTTCGGTGATCGGCCGCTTCCTGGAACACTCGCGCATCTTCTATTTCCGCAACGACCTGAAGCACGATACTTATCTGGCCAGCGCGGACTGGATGGATCGCAACTTCTTCCGCCGCATCGAAGTGTGCTTCCCGCTGCTCGACAAGAAGCTGAAGAAACGCGTGATCGACGAAGGGCTGAAGGTCTACCTGCAGGACAACTGCCAGGCTTGGGAGATGGACGGCAACGGGCAATATCGGCGCAAGGTCGCGCGCCGGGGCACCGTCCGTTGCGCACAACGCGAGCTGCTCGAACAGCTCGCCAGTTCGCCGGTCAAGCCGGTCGCTTAGGGTTTCTTCGGGCGGCCTGTCTTGATCTTTTCAAGCCCGGCCAGCGCCCGCTTCAATTGCGCGGGAGTCATTGCGGCAAGTGCCTTCAAACCCGCGCGCAATACTTCGCTCTTCTTCACCGGCTGCCCTGCCTTCGCGCAAATATCCTTGATCTCCGCGATCTTGAGGTATTCGCCTTCCGGCATCGTAAAGCTGTCGCGCACCACCTTGATCTTCTGCTCCTTCTTCGGCTTCTTTGCCGCCGGTTCAGTGCGAGGCATCTTGGCTACGGGCTTTGCGACCTCATTCGCCGCTGGCGAGACCGCCTTCCTTACGGAAGCCTTCCTTGCCGTCGTCGGTACAACGCTTGCTGTCTTTTTGGTTGTCATGTCATATACCCCAGAGTAAAGTGGCGAAAACAGTGTATACCGTATCGAAAAACCGGCAACTGAAATATTCGGGAGGAATAGATGGACCTGATTTTGTGGCGACATGCGGAAGCTGAAGACGGCGTTCCCGATCTCGACCGCGAGTTGACTCCCAAAGGCATCAAACAAGCCGAAAAAGTCGCCGCATTCCTGCAGCAGTATCTGCCCAGCGACACCCGCATTCTCGTCAGCCCAGCCAAACGCACGCAGCAAACCATCGCCGCACTCACCCACCACTTCACCCTCGCCCCGACCATCGCTCCCGGTGCTTTTGCGCAAGCCGTGCTGCAAGCCGCGCGCTGGCCGGATGCCGGCGGCACGGTGCTGATCGTCGGCCACCAGCCGACGCTGGGCGAGGTGGCCGCACAGTTGCTGGGCAGCCACGGCTCGTTGAGCATCAAAAAGGGCGGCGTATGGTGGTTCAGCCGCCGCGAACGCGAAGGTACGGCGCAGACCACATTGCGCCTGGCCTTCGCCCCAGAATTTTTGTAAGGAGAACATCATGTTCGAATCGGCAGAACTCGGTCACAAAATAGATAAATCCACCTACGATGCGGAAGTGCCCAAGCTGCGCGAAGCTTTGCTCGATGTGCAGATGGATCTGGCAAAACTAGCCAAATTTCCGGTCATCATCCTGATCGGCGGCGTGGACGGCGCGGGACGCGGCGAGATCGTCAACCTGCTCAACGAATGGCTGGACCCGCGCTTCGTGCAGACCCACGGCATGGGCGAACCCTCCGACGAGGAGCTGGATAGACCAATGATGTGGCGCTTCTGGCGCGCGCTGCCGCCCAAGGGCAGGATAGGCGTGTTCCTCGGCTCCTGGTACACCTGGCCGATACTCAACCGGGTGATGGGCCGCACCAAGACTGCCGAACTCGACCAGAGCCTGGAACGAGCAAGGCGCATGGAAAAGATGCTGGTGGATGAAGGCGCGTTGGTGCTCAAGTTCTGGATGCACCTGTCCAAGGAAAAACAGGAAAAGCGCCTCAAGATACTGGAAAAAGACCCGAAGACGCGCTGGCGCGTCACCGGCCGCGACTGGGAACACTACAAGCTGTACGACAAGTTCCGCGTCGTCAACGAAAGCGTGATTCGCCACACCAGCACCGCCGAAGCGCCGTGGACCATCGTTGAAGGCTACGACCCGCGCTACCGCGCCCTGACGGTCGGCAAGACCATCCTCGATGCAGTACGCAAACGCGTGGACGAGGCCGGCAAGAAGAAGGCCGCCGAGGTTTCCGCGCCGCCGCCGCTGCCTTCTATCGATCAGCTCACCGTGCTGAAAACACTGGATCTGACCCAGAAACTCGACAAGAAGGATTTCGCAACCGAACTGGAAAAATACCAGGGCAAGCTGGCGATACTGACGCGCGACCCGAAATTCAGGGACATCACGGTCGTCGCGCTGTTCGAGGGCAACGATGCCGCCGGCAAGGGCGGCGCGATCCGCCGCATCACCGCAGCGCTGGACGCGCGCCACTACAACATCGTGCCGATCGCCGCCCCCACCGAGGAAGAGCGCGCGCAGCCGTATCTGTGGCGTTTCTGGCGCCACATCCCGCGCCGCGGGCGGGTGACGATTTTCGACCGTTCATGGTATGGCCGCGTGTTGGTCGAACGCGTCGAAGGCTTCTGCTCCAAGGCCGACTGGATGCGCGCCTACAGCGAGATCAACGACTTCGAGGCGCAACTGGATCGACACAAGATCATCGTGGTCAAATTCTGGCTCGCCATCAGCGAAGCAGAACAGTTGCACCGATTCAAGGAGCGCGAAAAGATCGGTTTCAAGCGCTTCAAGATCACCGAGGAAGACTGGCGCAACCGCAAAAAGTGGAAGGAATACGAACACGCCGTATGCGACATGGTGGATCGCACCAGCACCGAGATCGCGCCATGGACGCTGGTCGAAGCCAACGACAAGAACTTCGCGCGCATCAAGGTCCTGAAGACGCTGTGCCAGCGCATCGAAGACGCGATGGGCATCGTTAGCAAGAAGAAAAAATAGCCTGCTATGAAATAGTCAGATTCGGCCAGTAAATAGTTTCGTAGGCTGGTGGTGAGGAACGAACCCCAGCATGTACCGACCTCACCTATGCTGGTGTTCGCGTTGTTCACCACCAGCCTACAGCGGAGCGTTCATTTCAATCTATTTAATGGCCGACTCAAATAGTCAGATGGCCAGTAGTTCCATCAGTGCAGACTTTCCGCAGCCTGTACCAGCACATAAGGCCTGGCCACCACCGCCCACACGTCGGCATCCGCCTCATACCACGCCAGCGCCTGTTCATCGGAAACGCGGGCGATCTGCCCCGACTCCAGCCACTGCGCCACCTGCGCCTTGTTGTCTTTGGATATCTGCACCGCCACCTCGACGAGGTCCAGTCCCCCGCCCACAAAGATCGTCGCACCGCTGGCGAAGAAGACCTGCAACTCCTTCCAGGCAATACGCGAGGTTTCCAGATTGATGTTGATGCGGTCGATGTCCTGCTGGCTGAGTGTAGTCATGTTCAACTGATTTTCTAATGATTAAGCTTTTGTTCCGTCCAGGTAATTGTTCTTCACCCGGATGTAATGCTCGGCGGAATAACGCAGATAGGCGATCTCCTCGTCCGTGAGTTTGCGCACCGCCTTGGCCGGACGGCCCATGTAGAGCATGCCGCTCTCCAGCACCTTGCCCGGCGAAATCAGACTGCCCGCGCCTATCATCACGTAATCCGGGATCACCACATCGTCCATCACGATGGAACCCATGCCTATCAAGCAATCGTTGCCTATCGTGCAACCATGCAGAATCACCGAATGCCCCACCGTCACATAGTCGCCGATGATCAGCGGAGAACCCTCCGGCTTCGCCGGCGTCTTGTGCGACACATGGCCCATGGTTAGATCCTGCACATTGCTGCCGCGCCCGATCACGATGCGATTCACGTCGCCGCGCAGCACGGTGTTGCACCAGACGGAACTGTCGTCGCCTATCTGCACGTCACCGATGATCTGGCAGGATGAATGCAGGTAGACGCGCTCGCCGATGGCAGGAGTCGTATCGAGATAATTGGAAACTGGCATGCTTGCTCTCCGTTATTTCATGTTGCTGAATAATTCTGTGCCACCCGGCGCACCGCGCCAGTATTGCGGCGGTGCGGAGACCTGCGCACCCAGCTTTGCCGCGGCATGCCACGGCCAGCGCGGGTCGTAGAGCATGCCGCGCGCAACGCCCACCATGTCGGCCTGCCCTGCGGCAATGATGGCCTCGGCCTGTTCCGGTTCGGTGATGAGTCCGACCGCGATGGTCGGCAGCCCGGTCTCGCGGCGGATGCGTTCGGCGAACGGCACCTGATAGTTCGGTTCAAGCGGGACCTGTTGCTGCGGCGACAGGCCGCCGCTCGACACGTGAATGAAATCGCAACCGCGCTTCTTCAGCTCATGCGCCAACGCCACGCTCTGCTCGATGTCCCAGCCGTCCGGCACCCAGTCCGATGCGGAAATGCGGATGCCCACCGTCATGCCCGGCACCGCCGCACGCACCGCGTCATACACTTCCAGAGGAAAACGCATGCGGTTCTCCAGCGTGCCACCGTAGTTGTCGGTGCGCGTGTTGGTCAACGGCGAGAAGAACTCGTGCAACAGATAACCGTGCGCCGCATGCACCTCGATCGCATCCATCCCGATGCGCTGGGCGCGCTGGGCGGCGATCACGAACGCCAGCTTCACGCGCTGCATGCCCGCTTCGTCCAGCGCCTGCGGAGCGCGATCCGTCGGCGCGAACGGCAACGCGGAAGGCGCCACCGTCTGCCAGCCGCCTTCGTTCAGGGCCAGTTGCCGCCCGCCCTTCCACGAGATGTCCGAGGATGCCTTGCGTCCGCCATGCGCCAGCTGGATGGCGATGGGCATCGCGGAATACTTGTGCACCGCATCCAGCACGCGCTTAAGCGCCATCGCATTCTCGTCCGACCACAGGCCGATGTCGGCAAACGAGATGCGCCCTTCCGGCGCCACTGCGGCCGCCTCGATGATCAGCAACCCTGCGCCGGAATGCGACAGCATGCCGTAATGCATCACATGCCAGTCGGTGGCGTTGCCGTCCACGGCCGAGTATTGGCACATCGGCGGGATGACGATGCGGTTGGGCAGTTGCAGCTTGCCGAGTGTGTATGGAGTGAAAAGTTGGCTCATGGTTTTAATTCGAGGCTGAGCTCTTTTAATTTAGCTTCCACTTCATCATCTCGCCCGCCCTCAACGGCACGAGGCTGGAGCCGCCAAATTCCACCGAATGCGGCATTTGCCACTCCTCGCGGCGCAACGTGATCTTGCCGGTGTTACGCGGCAGGCCGTAGTAGTCCGCGCCGTGGAAGCTGGCGAAGGCTTCCAGCTTGTCCAGCGCGCCGGCCTGCTCGAACGCTTCGGCATACAGCTCGATCGCGTTATGCGCGGAATAGCAGCCGGCGCAGCCGCAGGCGTTTTCTTTCGTGTGCTGCGCATGCGGGGCGCTGTCGGTGCCGAGGAAGAATTTTTTGCTGCCGCTGGTTGCGGCCTGCACCAGCGCCTCGCGGTGCGTCTCGCGCTTGAGTATCGGCAGGCAATAGAAGTGCGGGCGGATGCCGCCGACCAGCATCGCGTTGCGGTTGTACAGCAGATGCTGCGGCGTGAGCGTCGCGGCGATGTTGTCGGGCGCACTCGCGACGAACTGTGCGGCGTCCTTGGTGGTAATGTGTTCGAACACCACGCGCAGGTTGGGCATGTCCTTCAGCAGCGGCTGCATCACGCGTTCGATGAACACCGCCTCGCGGTCGAAGATGTCGATGTCGGGGCTGGTCACTTCGCCGTGCACCAGCAGCGGCATGCCGCATTCCTGCATCGCCTCCAGCGCGGCATAGGTCTTGCGCAGGTCGGTGACGCCCGCGTCGGAATTGGTGGTCGCACCCGCCGGATACAGCTTCACCGCGTGGACGATGCCGCTGGCCTTGGCTTTTCTGATCTCTTCCGCGCCGGTGTTGTCGGTCAGGTACAACGTCATCAGCGGCTCGAAGCTCATGCCCGCTGGCAACGCGGCAAGGATGCGCGCGCGGTAGGCCTGTGCCTGCTCGGTGGTGGTCACAGGCGGACGCAGGTTGGGCATCACGATCGCGCGGGCGAACTGGCGCGCGGTGTCCGGCAGCACCGAGGCCATCAGTGCGTCGTCGCGCAGATGCAGGTGCCAGTCGTCGGGACGGGTCAGGATGAGTTCTTGCATGGTGGGTTCCCGCTGGATGAATGGGCGGGATTGTATCAAAGGCCGGTGATGCCTTTGCTCGGGAATCGTGGGGCGTTGCGCCCCCCCGGACGCGTCCGGCTCGAAACAATGTCGAGCCGAAGCTAACGGAAGAACGGGATGCGACTCTTGGCCGCATCCCGGAACCGACTACACCTTGAAACGGCGAATCGCCGCTTCCAGTTCCTCGGCCAGTTCGCCCAGATGACGGATATCGTCGGCGGTCTGCATGATGCCGACATGGTTTTCTTCCGCCATGCGCGCGATATTCTCGACATGCTGTGCGACTTGGGTGCTGACCTGGCTCTGTTCGCGCACCGTCGCGGCGATGTCGTTCACGCCGTTGCTGGCCTCGCCGACCGAATTGCCGGCCTGATCCAGCATAACGGTGACACGGTCGATGTGTTCCAGCGTCGCGTGCAGCGAAGTCAGCCCGCTCTCGATGGCTTCCTCGGCACGCGCGGCCTTGTCGCTCAGCGTGGTGGTCACCCCGTCGATCTCCCCGGCGGACTGCGATGACTTCTCGGCCAGCTTGCGCACCTCGTCCGCCACGACCGCGAAGCCGCGCCCCTGCTCGCCGGCGCGCGCTGCCTCGATCGCCGCATTCAGCGCCAGCAGGTTGGTCTGGTCGGCGATGTCCCTGACTTGCTGGGTCATGCCTGCGATGGAACGGGTGCTCTGCACAAATTCCTCGACCGAGGCGGCGACCTGTTTGACCGTTTCCTCGATGCGGCGCACCTCCCGTATCATCTCCGCCGCACTCTCGTTGCCTTCGCGGGTACGCGCCAGACTATCCCCGGACAGCCTGCGCACCTCCTCGGTGCTGTCGGCGACCGAGGTGATGCTGACGGTCATCTGCTCAACCGAAGCCGCGGTCGAGGCCGCCGCCTCGCTTTGCACCAGTGAGCCCTCGGTCACCTTGCCGGACACCTGCGCCAGCTTGGCCGCGGTGTTCATCACGTCCTCCGCGCCGGCATGCACCCGGCGCAACGCCTCGGCCAAGCTCCCCATCAGCGCATCGAACGCCCGCGAAATCTGGCCGATTTCGTCGTTGCCACTCACCGGCGCCCTGCGGGTCAGGTCGCCGTCCGCCTGTATCGCCAGCATGACCTGCTGCAAATCCCGGACCGGCCGGATCACGTGGTTGATCACCGCGCCGACGACGAAGAACAGCACGACCTGGATGAACACCTGCGCGCCCCACAACACGATGTTGGCGCGGCTGATGAATGCATATTCGTGCGATACGTCGGCGACCACGCTCACCGCACCATTAATCGAACCTTCCGGTACGGTATGGCATTGCAGGCAGTTGACGCCGCCGTGATCCTTGCTGGCCAGGAAGGGCACGACCATGCGCAGGGTCGCCCGGTCTCCGGCATGCGCGACCTCACCCACTTGGGGTCCCGCGCCCGACAAGGCCGCGCGATCCATCTCGTCCTGGGGTTGTTCGTTCGCCGTGCCGGGGCCGTACTGGTCCTGCACCGGCTTGCCGCGGATCAGACGCACCTCGGCCAGATTCAGCTGCTTGTCGCGCTGCACCCCCTCAAGCACCTGCTTGCGCCGCTCCGGATCGCTGATCTCACCGTTGAGCATCAGCGCATTCATGCCGCGGAACGCCACCTCGGCGGATAGCGCCGTCTTGTGTTTGACCTCGTCCAGCATGCGTTCCTCGAACCAGACGAACGCAAAATGCTGCCCGGTCAGCAGGATCAGCATCAGAATCAGCTGCACCGGAATCTGCAGCTTGTTCTTGAGCGAAAGATCGCCCCACCATTTATTCATTGGTTTCTCCCCCTTATGGTTAGATCGGCAGTAACTCCGCTTGCTGGATTTTAGTTTCCATGTCTTCAGCGGATGTCGTGCGGTTGGTGTCCACGCAGCCTTGGGCGGCGCGGGGGCAGAGTAGAACCCATTCGGCGTTTTGTCGTCAAGCGCGGAATGCAAACAGTCTATCTGACTATCGCCAGAAGAATACGGGCGGAATTTCCGGGCCGTTTATCGCGAACGGCAGCCGGAAAGGTAATTCAGGATGGTCTTACCAGGCAACTTCAGAACTGATTAAGCTTGCCCTTCTTTTCTTGCTACACACTTGAGGGCTGGCATAAGTGATGGCTTCTGTAACGATGCCTGTTCTCTTTCAGATGCGAAAGAAATTCAATTGCGGTTAACTTGTTGGGATCATTGCCTAATTCAGTCAGCGGCATAGGAAGAGAAAAAATCGAAATTTCCCGTTCCACTATATGCAAACCGTCGTGAACCGCGTCTTGCAATATATTCGCGACCTTATCGAAAATTTTCTCCGTGGCAGGGGTATAGGGAATAATTACCCAAAAATCGCTGCCGTCTCTGGCCACCAGATCGGTTTTGCGAAAGGCATTCCGCAAAGCATCCGTTACGGCAACGAGTTGCTTGAGCGCTTCTTGTGCACCGTATGTTTCGCCGATTTCATTCCCGTTTCCATGAGCAATATGCACCAGGCCAAATTGTATTGGGCTGGAATAACGATGCATCACCGCCATGATCCATTCAAGGGTATGGACGAAATATGCCTTGGCTTCGATATCTTTGCTAATCATGATCTGGAGGCCTTTTTGTTATATGGGCGAAGAGGCCCGATATAAAAAACACAGGGGCATCCATACATCACAGCCCCTATTCCGCTATACCTTCGTACGATATAACGGAGGGAAGTCTGCCCCGCCTTACCTCAAAGCGTCAATAGGCCGAAATATCTATATATTTCGGCCTAGGCATTTCCTGAGGCGGGCCGAATCAGGCTGATTTAGCGAAGAACTTGAGCCCGTGCAGCGAAAAGTCCGCGATGTGCTTCGCGATCGCGTCGATCTCCTTGCCGTCGTAACGCAATTCGGGATGCAGGCGTTGCAGCACGGGGTGGGAGTGGTGGTAGTACAGGCACTGTCCGGTGATGCTGTGCACGCAGCGATGCAGTTCGGTTTCGCTCATTCCGTCGCCGACGATTTCGTTCACCAGATTGGCGAGGTACTCGTGCAGCGGGGCGATGGCTTCGCGCACGATCTGGTCCAGCGCGGGGGTGGGGTCGGCCAGTTCGCGCGCCATGATTTTGCATTGCGACGAGGTGCTGTTTTCGTCCAGCAGCATGTGCATGAAGTCGCGGATGAACAGGTTCAGCCGCACCTCGGGACATGCGTCGGCGCTGGCGTTGGTATCCTGCAACAGCTTCAGCGATTCGAAGTGCAGCGCCTCGGCCAGCAGGCCGTCTTTGCTGCCGAAGTGGTAGTTCACCGCGGCGACGTTGGCCCCGGCGCGGCGGCAAATTTCGCGCACGGTCGCGCCCTGAAAGCCGCATTCGGAGAACACCTCGCGCGCCGCGCTCAGCAGGCGCTCGCGCGTCTGTTCGCTGACGGCGACGGTCACGGCTTGCGCTCCTCCGGCGCATCTTCGGTGCCGCGCGCCAGCGCCTTGTAGAGCTGGGTCGCGGTGGCGAGCTGGAGGCGGCGCACTTGCAGCGCGCCCTGTTGCGCGGCGAAGGATTCGCGCTGCGCATCCAGCAGTTCGAGGTGGTTGGCGATGCCGACCCGGTAACGCGCCTCGACCAACTTCAAGCGTTGAGCCTGTGCTGCGGCGTTGGCCTGCTGCGCGGCCAGTTGCGTGGCCAGTTGTTCGCGCGCGTTCAGCAGATCCGCCACTTCGCGGAACGCCTGCTGGATGGTCTTCTCGTAGTCGGCGACCGCGATCACCTTGCGCGCCTCGGCGACATCCAGATTGGACGAGTTGCGCCCGGCGTCGAACAGCGGCATCGCCAGCGACGGCTGGAAGCTCCACGCGCCGCTGCCCGGATCGAACAGGCCGTTCAATGTGCGGCTGGCGGTGCCGACGCTGCCGGTCAGGGTGACGCGCGGCAGGAAGGCGGCGCGCGCCGCGCCGATGTTCGCGTTCGCGGCGAGCAGGCGCAGCTCGGCGGCGAGCACGTCGGGACGGCGCAGCAGCGCTTCGGCGGGCAGTTCGGCGAGTTGAACTGCGCCGATGTCCTGCCCGGCCAGCGGACGGCCCGACGGCAAGTCCTTGAGCTGCGCGACCGGGTGGCCGACCAGCAAGTCGAGCAGATTCGTGGCGGCGGCCTGTTGCCGCTCCAGATTGGACTGCTCGGCGAGTGCGGCCTGATATGCACCCTCGGCCTGCAAGTAATCCATGTCGCTGGACACGCCCATCTCGCGGCGACGCATCGTCAGTTCGCGGTATTCGGTGCGCGTCTTTGCGGTGGACACGGCCAGTTCGGCGCGTTCGCGCAGTTCCAGCAGCGACAGGTAGGCGTTCGCGACATCGGCGATCAGCGACAGGCGGAACGCGCGCTGCGCTTCTTCGGTCGCGAGGTAGCTCGCCTTGGCCGCATCGTTCAGGCTGGTGACGCGCCCCCAGAAGTCCAGCTCGAACGACAGCAGGCTGAGGCCGACGTCGTAGCGTTGGCTGTGGATCGCATTCGGGCTGAATGCGGATGCGCCCGCCGGGGTCAGCGAGGCATTGCGCCCGGCGGTCGCGTTGACGTTGGGCAGACGGTCGGCCTGCACGATGCCGTATTGCGCGCGGGCCTCGGCGATGCGGGCAGTGGCGATGCGCAGGTCGCGGTTATGCTCCAGCGCGGCGGCGATCAAGCCTTGCAGACGCGGCTCGGCGAAGTAATCCTGCCAGCGGTCGCTGCGCACCATCTCGCCGCTGAGCTTGAGCCTGACGTTGTCCGGCCAAGCGGCGGCGACCGGCGCTTCGGGGCGCTGATAGGTTGGGGCCATCGAACAGCCAGCGAGCGCCAGCGCGATGGCAGCAAGTGCGAATTTCTTATTCATGATGCGCCTCCTCATGCTCCACATGTTTGCGCGCATGGCCGGGGAAGATGCGGCGCATCACGACGAAGAACACCGGTACCAGGAACACCGCGAGCACGGTGGCGGCGAGCATGCCGCCCATGACGCCGGTGCCAATGGCATGGCGGCTCTGCGCGCCCGCACCGGTGGAAATAGCCAGCGGCAACACCCCCGCGATGAACGCGATGGAGGTCATCAGGATGGGGCGGAAGCGCAAGCGACATGCTTCCAGCGTCGCGTCTATCAGCTCCATGCCTTCATCCTGCATGCGGCGCGCGAACTCGATGATCAGGATCGCGTTCTTCGCCGACAAGCCGATGATGGCGATCAGGCCGACTTTGAAATACACGTCGTTCGGCAAGTCGCGCAAGGTGACCGCGAGCACCGCGCCGAACACGCCCAGCGGCACGACCAGCATCACCGCGAACGGGATGGACCAGCTCTCATACAGCGCGGCGAGGCACAGGAACACCACGATCAGCGAGACGGCGAACAGCAGCGGGGCCTGCGCGCCGGACTGTATCTCCTCGCGCGCGGTGCCGGACCACTCGAAGCCGAAACCCGGCGGCAGCTTGTCGGCGATGTCCTGCATCGCGGTCATCGCCTCGCCGGTGCTGCGTCCGGGTGCGGGGCCGCCGGCGATCTTCATCGCCGGCAGGCCGTTGTAGCGATCGAGCTTGGGCGAGCCGGCTATCCACTTCGCCGTGGCGAGTTCGGACAGCGGCACCATGCCGCCCTTGTTGTTGCGCACCGACACCTTGAGGATGTCTTCCGGCGTGCGGCGCGTCTCGGCCTCGGCCTGCATCTGCACGCGCAGCACGCGCCCCTGACGCACAAAGTCGTTGATGTAAGCACCGCCCATCAGCGATTGCAGCGTCTCATTCAGGTCGGTGATGGACACGCCCAGCGTCTCGGCCTTGAGGCGGTCGATGTCGAGGAACAGTTGCGGCCCGGCCTCTTGCCCTTCGGGACGCACCCCGGCCAGCACCGGGTTCTGCATCGCCATGCCCAGCGCGATGTTGCGCGCTTCCAGCAGCTTCTCGCGCCCCATGCCGCCGCGATCCTGCAGGCGGAAATCGAAGCCGCCCGCAGCCGCAAGTTCGGGAATCGGCGGCGGGTTGATCGCGAAGATCATCGCCTGCTTGATGCGGAACAGCATCATGTTGGCCTTGCGCGCCAGCGCAGGCGCGCTGCTGTCCTGACCCGGACGCTCGTCCCAGCCCTTGAGGCGCACGAAGGTGATCGCCGCATTCTGCCCGCGACCGAAAAACGAGAAACCGGCGACGCCGACGACGCGTTCGACTTCGGGCAAGCCGAGGTAATACTGCTCGACCTGCGACAGCACTTCCACCGTGCGATCCTGCGTCGCGCCGGCGGGCAGCTGGATGATGCTGATGAAATAACCCTGGTCTTCTTCCGGCAGGAAGCTGCCCGGCAGCTTGTTGAACAGCCAGCCCATCGCGACCAGAATCGCCGCATAGACCAGCAGGTAGCGACCGGTCTTGCGCACGATCTTCGCGACGCTGCCGGTATAGCGTTCGGTGGTGCGTGCAAAGAACTTGTTGAACCAGCCGAGCAAACCGCCCGTAGGCACGATGTCGTTTTTGCCCGGCACATGCTTGAGCAGCGTCGCGCACAGTGCCGGCGTCAGCGTCAGCGCCATCAACGCGGAGAACGCCATCGTCAGCACCAGCGTGACGGCGAACTGGCGATAGATCGCGCCGGTGGAGCCGGGGAAGAACGCCATCGGGATGAACACCGCGGACAGCACCAGCGTGATCGCGATGATCGCGCCGACGATCTGATCCATGGCTTTTCTGGTCGCCTCGCGCGGCGGCAGGTTCTCGGTAACCATGATGCGCTCGACGTTCTCGACGACGACGATGGCATCGTCCACGACGATGCCGATCGCCAGCACCATCGCGAACAGCGTCAGCACGTTGATCGAGTACCCCATGAAGTAGAGGCCGACCAGCGCGCCGACCAGCGCGATCGGGATCACGATGGCCGGGATCAGCGTCGCGCGCAGGTTGCCGAGGAACAGATACATCACCAGGAACACCAGCACCAGCGCCTCGGCCAGGCTCTTCAGCACCTCCTTGATCGAGATGTCGATGAACTGCGAGGTTTCGTACGGCACAACCCAATCGATGCCCTTGGGGAAGAATTTCCCCAGTTCGGTCATGCGCGACTTGACCGCCTTGACGGTGTCCAGCGCGTTGGCGTCGGGCGTCAGGCGGATCGCGATGCCGGCCGCCGGCTGGCCGTCGATGCGGGCGCGCACTGCATAATCCTGTGCCCCCAGTTCAACCCGCGCCACGTCCTTCACGCGCAGCGTCGAGCCATCCGGATTCGTGCGCACGATGATCTCGCCAAATTCCTCCGGCGTGGACAGCCGGCTCTTGGTGACGATAACCGCGTTGAGTTCCTGTCCCGGCGCGTTGGGCAGCTGGCCCAGTTCGCCGGTGGCGAGCTGCGAGTTCTGCGCACGCACCGCGCGCGACACATCGGCCGGCGACAGGCCATAGCCCTGCAGCTTCTCCGGCTTCAGCCACAGTCGCATCGAATACTCGGTGCCGAACAGCATCGCCTCGCCCACGCCCGGCACGCGGCGGATGCTGTCGAGCACGTTGCCCGCGGCATAGCTGCCCAGCGCCACGTTGTCGTAGCTCTTGTCCGGCGAAATCATCGCGACGATCATCACGTAGTTGCGCGCGGATTTCGCGACAGTGATGCCCAAGCGGCGCACCTCTTCCGGCAAACGAGCCTCGGCGCGCTTGATGCGGTTCTGCGTCTCGACCGAGGCTAAGTCGAGGTTGGCGCCCGCCTGGAATGTCAGCGTGATACTGCCCCGGCCCAGCTCGGCAGCGGATTCCATGTACAGCAGGTTCTCGATGCCGTTCATCTCCTGCTCCAGCAGCGCGACGGCGGTCTCCTCGACGACCTGCGCCGACGCGCCCGGATAGGTGACGGTCACCGCCAGCGCGGGCGGTGCAACCGAGGGATACTGCGCAACGGGCAGGCCGCGCAACGCAAGCACGCCGCCCAGCAGAATGATCAGCGCAATGACCCACGCAAAGATGGGACGGTCGATAAAGAATTTGGAGAACATGACGCGGCCTTATTGCTTGTTTGCAGGAGCGGATGCCGCATTCGCCGCCGCGCCGGCAGCGCCGAACGGCACCGGCTTGACCACCGTGCCGGGACGCGCCTTCTGCAATCCGTTGACGATCACCTGCTCGCCGCCCTTGAGGCCGGAGGCGATGACAAAGTCGGTCCCGGCCATGCCGCCGGTCTTCACCGGCTGGGGCATTACCTTGCCCTCAGGCCCGACGACCATCACGAACTGGCCTTCCGCCCCGGCCATTACCGCGCGTTGCGGCACGCGGATCACGTTCTCGGCGACCGCCTCGGGGAAGCGGATGCGCACGAACATGCCCGGCAGCAAATCGCGGCGCGGATTAGGAAACTCGGCGCGCAACGACACTGAGCCGGTGGCCGGATCGACTGCCATGTCGGTGAAGAACACCTGTCCCGACAACGGGAACACGCTGCCGTCTTCCATCAACAACTCCACCTCGGCCGCGTCGGCGCGCTTCAATCGCCCAGCCGCGACCGACTGCTTCAGCCGCAGAACTTCGTTGCCGGACTGGGTGAAGTTCACGTAGATCGGGTCTAGCTGCTCGATGGTCGCCAGCAAGGTGGCCTCGCCCTTGCCGACCAGCGCCCCTTCGGTCACCGACGCGCGACCGATATGGCCGGAGATCGGTGCGGGTACGTTGGCGTTCTCCAAGTCTTCCTCGGCGCGGATCATCGCCGCCTCGGCCTGCTTAGCCTTGGCCACCGCGAGGTCGTATTCCTGCTGGCTGACTGCCTTGATTTCCAGCAGCGACTTGTAGCGCTCGACGGTCTGACGCGCGATAGCCTGATCGGCCTGGGCCGCTGCTGCGGTCGCACGGTAGCTGCGCGCGTCGATGCGATACAGCGGAGCGCCTGCCTTCACTTCGCTGCCTTCCTTGAACAATCGCTTCTCGACCACGCCCTCGACGCGGGCGCGCACCTGCGCGGTGCGATAGGCCTCCAGTCGTCCCGGCAAATCCTGAGTCATCGTCGCCTCTCCGGCAGCGACCGAGATCACCTCAACCTCGGGCGGCGGCATGCCCGCGCCGGGACCGCCGGGCGGAGCCGCCTTGTCCTTGCCGCCGCAGGCAGCCAGCAAGGCGATCAGCAAGAGAGTTGGGACGTAGGGTTTGGCAAGTGCGGTCATAAGTAACCTCGGTAAATGTAGTGTGGCATCGCTCAAGTGCACAGAAGAACGCGCCCGCGCAATTCCGGGAACGCGACCTCGATATTCGCGGGCATCATGCCGTTACCGGCACGGATCATGCCCCGCCGCATGGCGATGGTAAATAGGTGAAACAAGGTAAATGCCGGTCATCCGTTCATGACGATTGCGCCGCAAATGAAAATACGGACACGGAAAACAAGCGTATCAAACGCGCGTTTGAATTTCAACCGAAATTTCCGGATGGAACCGACAGGCGCGAAAATACAGGGTTAGCCGTATGTATTCCCGGCAACGAACTTTCTACGATAGCAACCGAAGTTCACCACAAGGAGCGCCATCATGAAAAACTATCTGACTCTGCTGCTCATCGCCATTCTGGCCGCGCCCATGGTCGCCTGCCAGACCAAGCAGGAAGGCGGTGCCGTCGTGGGCGGCGTACTGGGCGGGGTGCTGGGCGCCAATGTCGGCGGAGGACAAGGCAACACCGCCGCCATCATCGCCGGCACGATACTCGGCGCCTACGTCGGCAGCGAGATGGGGCGCTATATGGACGAGAGCGACGAACGCAAGGCCCGGTCCGCACTGGAATACAACCGCGACAACCAGCGCAGTTCCTGGCATAACCCGAATACCGGCGCCGATGTTTCCGCAACGCCGACCCGCACCTATCAGGCTGCCAGCGGCGCAAACTGCCGCGAATACCAGACCACCGTCACCGTCGGCGGCAAGCAGGAAAAGGCCTATGGCAACGCCTGCCGCCAACCGGACGGCTCCTGGAAAATCGTCAACTAGTAGGGGCACGGCGCGCCGTGCCCCTACGCACACCCACAAAGAAATGGATAATGGTTCGATCAATTGCCGGTCGAATCCCCTCGGGGTTGATGCGCCTCCGCGCTTGGTGCAAGATTCGCGCAACGGCACGGAATCGCCTTGTGCCGAATCAACTCAGGGATTGCCCAGATGCTGCTCAAGTGCCCCGATTGCGGGAAGGAAATAAGCAGGAACGCGAGGATATGCCCGCACTGCAAGTGCGATATAGCAACTTTCAAACCGCAGGAGACTGAGCCCTGCCGCACCTGCAAGACGCCGCTGATCGTCAAGGAACATCGCGCGATAGTCTACAAATCCGACCCGACGATACTCGACCGCAGCCCGGTGTCCGCACATACTGTGCATACGCCCTGCCCGAAGTGCGGCGATCCGCGTCCGCTGGACAGGACGAACATGCCGTCCAGCACCAGGAGACGCGCACTGATCGTCGGACTGGTGATTGCCGCGATTACCGCAGCAGTGGCCTATTTCCTTTACGGCCGCTGATCCAGAAATTTAGGCCCTGCCCAGCGTGCGCAGCTTGGCGTCTTCTACCCGGATGTGGTGAACCAGCCAATCGCGCAGATAAGCCAGCACATCGAATTGCGCGACCAGCGGATTGGCGTGCAACTCTTCGTAGAACTCGTGGATCTTGGCCTCGAAAGCGTGGTGCTGCTGCACCTGACGTCCGATGCCTTCAAAGCCGTAGTGAGTCATCATCTGTTCTTCGGCGCGGAAATGCACCTTGGCATAGGCATCCAGCGACTTGACCAACCGCGCCACTTCACGCGCGCCGCGCTTGCCGCTGACCACGTCGTGCAGGTCGTTGATCAAGTCGAACAGGTAGCGGTGGTGTTCGTCGATGATGTCGATGCCCACGCTGAGACCGTCGTCCCATTCCACCCAGGCGTCGGCGCGCGGCGCGAGCGGCGGCAGCGTCAGCACCTGTTTGGGATCGATGATGTCGTCGCGATACAGTTCGCGGATGCGCAGGATCTCCGGCATCGCCGCCTCGAAGGCGCGCACCACGGTCGGATCGAAATATTTGCCCGATTCGGCAACGATCCAGTCGTACGCGGCCTCGACCGTCCACGGCTCCTTGTACGGGCGGCGCGAGGTCAGGGCATCGAACACGTCGGCCACGGAACAGATGCGCGCCAGAATCGGTATCTGTTCGCCAACCAGCCCCTGCGGATAACCGGCCCCATCCCAGCGCTCGTGATGCGAACCGGCGATGTCCCGCGCGGCGGCGATCAGTGAGTCGCTGCCGGCGAGGATGGTCACGCCGATCTGCGTGTGCGTCTTCATCGTCTCGTATTCTTCCGGCGTGAACTTGCCCGGCTTCAGCAACACCGCATCCGCGATGCCTATCTTGCCGACATCGTGCATGGGCGCGGCGACGTACAGCAGCTCGCGCTGCGCCGACGGCAGATCCATCGCCTTGGCGATCGCCTGCGCGAAGTTGGTCATGCGCATGATGTGCCAGCCGGTCTCGTTGTCGCGGTATTCCGATGCCACACCCAAGCTGCGCAAGGCGTCCGCCCGCGCCTCTTCCAGTTCCAGTTCGCGGATGCGCAAGGTCTCGCTGGTTAGCGCGCGCTGCACCAGGCCGGAGAGCGCACGAGCCAGATCGTTCATGAAATCGAGATGTATCTCGGCGGGCTGGTAATCCGGGGCAGCGAACAGCAGGGCATAACCTACGCCCTGCCCGTCGATGCGCAACGGCAACAGCAAGGCTTTTTGCCGCTCGTCATCCTGGAACGCGATGATCTCGGTCACGCAAGTCTCGGAAATATCGGCAAAGGAGAACATGCCGGCTTCCCAGCGGAAGTCGGATTTCCAGCCGGGCGCGATGCCGAACTGGGCGACCTGGAAATAACGTCCGCGCGGATTCAGCAGCACCACCGCGCCGCGCGGCTGCAGCGAGAACTCCCGATAGGTGCACAGAATCCCGAATAGACGTTCCAGCAGCGTATCCAGATCGGCCGTGCTGCTGCTGGCGATGCTCAGCTCGAATACCAGCTGGCTGATTGCGAGCAACTTCTCCTGCTTGTCCATCGCCCCTCCTCCGAAATCGTTTTTTATGTTTTGCTCACCATAGCAGAGCGGCGGAAAGTTGACTACCGACAACTTCAGCCGCGAACCGCCACGACATACGCCATTTCGTCTGGCGCCAGCGGCTGGGCAGTTTCCAGTTGGTGCTGCAGGATGCCCAGGTCGGCATCCGATGCATCCGTGCCTTGCTCCGTACGCTGGGAAATGCGCTCGCGCAACACGGCGGGATCGGCCTGCATGTCCAGGATGCGGAATTCCGCACCATGCCGCCGCGCAAGGTCGCGAAACAGGTCGCGCTGCCAACGTTGGAGACTGGCGGCATCGACGAGTGCCGGCCAGCCGGCATCCAGCAGTTTTTCGGCGAGATGCGCCAGATGCCGGTAGGTGCGTTCGCCGGCTTGTTGCGTATACAAGCCCTCGCCCGCTCCGCCGCGCGCCAGCGCATCCAGCCCGGCCAACCGTTTGCGCTCTATATCGGAGCGCAGCCGTATCATGCCCTGCCGCTGCAACAGCGACTGGGTCTGCGTGGTCTTGCCGGAGCCGGACAGTCCGTGGGTGATCCACAGTTGCGGCGGTTCGCCCTGCATCAGTCGTTCGGCCAGTCGCAGACAGGCATCGACCTCCGCAAGCTCGGCCTCGCCGCCCGCCTGCCCGGCACGCAGCGCCGCGACCTTGGCGCGCACCATCGCGCGGTACACCGCGTAATAGCGCAGCAGCGCGACACCCTCGTAATCGCCGGTCGCCTCCAGCCATGCATTCAGGAAGCGCATCGCCAGTTCGTTCTGGCCGCGATGCAGCATATCCATGTAGCAGAATGCGACTTCGGAAATCACGTCTATCCAGCGCAGCGCCGGGCTGAACTCGATGCAGTCGAAGATCAGCAGCTCGCCGTCCACCCAGGCGAGGTTGCCCAGATGCAGATCGCCGTGGCATTCGCGGACGAAGCCGGCGCGCTTACGCGCCAGCATAGCCGGCGTCAGGCGGCGCTGTTCGGCTTCGCCCCAGTCTTGCAATTGTTTCAGCAACGCCTGATCGGGCAGCCGTTCGGCCAGCAAGCGGAAGTTCTCCGCGACCGGACGAGCGATCATGTCCGGCTCGCCCCAAGATGCATCGGCGGAGGCGACGGCGCATTCGTCCCGATGGAAGCGCGCGACCCGCGCCGCGAGGCGGTCTATCATTTCGGCATCCAGTTCGCCGCGCTGCGCCAACTGGTCGAGCGCGTCTTCAGGCGGGAAGCGGCGCATTTGCACCGCGTATTCGAAGGGTTCGTCCGATCCGCCGAGATGCGGCGCATCCGGGCTGCCGGTGATGGCGACCACGCCGAGGTAATAGTCGGGCGCGAGCCGCCGGTTCAGCCTCACCTCTTCGCCGCAGGCCTGCCGGCGCAGTTCCAGCGTGCTGAAATCGAGAAAGCCGAGATCGACCGGTTTCTTGATCTTGTAGGCGTAGTCGCCGGCGAGCAGCACCCAGGAGATATGCGTCTCGATCAGCCGCACCTCGCCGACGGGATGGTCATAACATTCACTCTGCGCCAGCAGCGCCCGGATCAGCGGGGCTTCTGGCTCGGCGTTCATTCCGCCGTTTCCTTCATCCGCAGCGCCTGCTGATAGAGCTCGCTGCGGTTCGCGCCGCTGATTTTCGCGGCCAGTTGCACCGCCTGTTTCAGCGGCAGCTCTTCGAGCAGCAGGCTCAGCGTAGCCAGCGCCTCGGCGGGCAAGCCCTGTTGCGGTTCCGCACCGGAGACCAGCACGACGAACTCGCCGCGCTGCTGGTTGCTGTCCGATTGCAGCCAAGCCTCGGCTTCGTCCAGACGGCAGGCATGGATGGTCTCGAACAGCTTGGTGATTTCGCGCGCCAGCACAATCCGCCGCTCGCCGCCGAACACCGCATGCAGGTCGGCGACGCATTCGACGATGCGGTGCGGCGCTTCGTAGAACACCAGCGTGTAGGGATGCGCGCCCAATTCTTGCAGCGCGGTGCGTCTAGCGGCGGACTTGTTCGGCAAGAAGCCGTAGAACAGGAAATGCGGCGCGGCCAAACCCGAGGCCGACAGCGCCGCGACCGCAGCACTCGCGCCGGGAATCGGGATCACGCGCAGACCCGCCGCCAGCACCGCCTGCACCAGCAGCGCGCCGGGATCGCTGACTGCAGGCGTACCGGCATCGCTGACGAAGGCGACGCTCTGGCCGGCTTGCAGCATGGCGACGATTTTGTCCGCCGCGCCGCGCTCGTTGTGCTGGTGCACCGCCATCAGCTTGTTCGCCGTGATGCCGTGGTGCGACAGCAGGTGCGAGGTGTTGCGCGTATCCTCTGCCGCGACGGCGTCCGCAGACGTCAGCACGTCGAGCGCGCGCAGCGTGATGTCGCGCAGATTACCAATCGGCGTGGCGACTACATATAATGCGGCTTCGAGTTTTTGCGGATGTGAATGATGCAACGGGTTTTCCTCTGGTTTTTTTCCTTGCTCGCACTATACGTGAGCGGTTTTGCTTGCGCCACAGAAGAGCCGCCGCTGCCGCCGGATGAGACGCCCGTGCCGCACATCGCGCTGCTGCTGCCGCTGAAGTCGCCCGCATTCGCCCCCGCCGCCGATGCGGTGCGGCAAGGCTTTCTCGCCGCAGCGGGCCTGGAGGTCGCCAATCCGCGCAGCCTGCCGGTCCGCGTATACGGCTGCTTCGACGAAGGTAACGACATCGTCGCGCTGTATCGCCAGGCCGTCGCCGGCGGTGCGCGGGCGGTAGTCGGGCCGCTGACGCGCAACGGCGTCGCCACGCTGGCCGCTGAAATAAACCTGCCGGCGCCGACGCTGGCATTGAACGTCGCGGAACAGGCCGCGTCGCCGCAGCTGTATTTCTTCGGCATGGCGGTGGAAGCGGAGGCACGCCAGACCGCACAGATAGCCAAGCGGCAGGGAGCGCTTCAGGCCATCGTCGTCACCGTCAACACGCAACTGTCCGGGCGGCTGCGATCCGCCTTCGCGGAAGAATTCACGGCTCTCGGCGGCTCCGTGGTGAGCGAGGTCGAGTTCGGCGGCGACCCGGCGGTGTTCGCCGATATCGCCGACCAGGCCGACACGGTAGTGTTCCTCGCCGCCGATGCGGCGACGGCGCGTCTGGTCCGTCCCTACCTGCCGAACCGCCTGCCTATCCATGCGACCTCGCAGATCTTCGTCGGCAACGTCAACACGCTGATCAATCACGACCTGGAGCGCATCCGCTTCGTCGATATGCCCTGGCTGCTGCAACCGGACCATCCCGCGGTGATGATCTACCCGCGCGCCGCACCGCCGTTGGCCGCGGACAACGAACGTTTCTACGCGCTGGGCATAGACGCGTTCCGCCTGATCCACATCCTGCTGGAGAGACAGACGCTCGACGCCTTGCCGCTGGACGGGGTCAGCGGACATATCGATCTCGATCATCACACCTTTTTGCGCAGCGCGATCCCCGCGACGTTCGTGCAGGGCCATGCCCAACTGCCAAATATGCCGGCGACCATCGTGCCGATGTTTCCCGGCCTGATGTCGGCCTCCGCCGTCCCGGAAGCGAGCCCGCCGCAATGAACGAACACGGTCGCCGTGCCGAGCAGTGGGCGGCGCAATACCTGCAACGCCAGGGACTGAAACCGGTCGCACAAAACTACCGCAGCCGCTACGGCGAAATCGATCTCATCATGCAGGACGGCGCGACGCTGGTGTTCGTCGAAGTGCGCTTGCGCCGCAACGGCAACTTCGGCGGCGCGGCGGCGAGCATCGATGCGCGCAAGCAGCAGCGCATCGTGCGCACCGCACAGCAATATCTCGCCACCCTGCCCCGCACCCCGCCCTGCCGCTTCGATGCGCTACTGCTGGACGACGATGCGGGCAGCAACGTGCAATGGCTCAAGAATGCGTTCGATGCCTGATTCGGTTAATATTCGCGCTGATTTAAAGAGCACCCCACCCATGGATATCAACAAACGCATCGCCAAACACTTCGAAGACAGCGCCGAACTCAAGCTGAAGGTCAAAGACGAACTCGCGCAGCCCATCGCCGACGGCGCGCAGTTGTTCTTCGACTGCGTCACCAACGACGGCAAGATCCTGTGCTGCGGCAACGGCGGCTCGGCGGCAGACGCCCAGCACTTCGCGGCCGAACTGCTGAACCGTTTCGAGAAGGAGCGCCCAGGCTTAGCCGCAGTCGCGCTGACCACCGACAGCTCGGTGCTGACCTCGATCGCCAACGATTACGATTTCAACCAGATTTTCTCCAAACAGGTGCGCGCGCTCGGCCTGCCGCGCGACAGCCTGCTGGCGATCTCCACCAGCGGCAGTTCGCCCAACGTGGTTGCAGCAATTCACGCCGCGCACGAACGCAACATGCGCGTGGTCGCGCTGGTCGGTCGCGACGGCGGCGCGATGGCCGCTGCGCTGCGCCCGGACGACGTGCTGATCTGCGTAAATGCGCAGAGCACCGCGCGCATCCAGGAAGTCCATTTGTTAAGCCTGCATTGCCTGTGCGATGTGATCGATTACTTGTTGTTGGGAGAATGAAGATGCGTATTGTTTCTCTGTTGATGCTGGCCCTGCTGGCCGGTTCGCTGCAAGGCTGTTTCCCGGTGGTTGCCGCCGGCGTCGGCGCGGGCATGCTGATGGCCGGCGACCGCCGCACCAGCGGCGCGTATGTCGAGGACGAAGCGATCGAGACCAAGGCCTTCGACCGCATCGGCAAGCAATACAAGAGCAACGTGCATGTGAACGTCACCAGCTTCAACCGCAACGTGCTGATCAGCGGCGAGGTGCCGAGCGAGGCGGTGAAGTCCGAGATCGGCAAGCTGGTCCGCGGCATCGAGAACGTGCGCAACGTCAACAACGAACTGGTCGCCGCCGGCGTCAGCTCGCTGACCGCGCGCAGCAGCGACAGCCTGGTCACCTCGGACGTGAAACTGCGCTTCATGCAGGACAAGCGCTTCGAGGCCAACCACGTCAAGGTCGTCACTGAGAACGGCACGGTATTCTTGATGGGCATCGTCTATCGCGCCGAGGCGAATATCGCGACCGAGATCGCCAGCACCACCGGCGGCGTGCGACGCGTCGTGCGTTTGTTCGAATACCTCGATTGATGTACGCATCACCCACCTTCGAGCACAAGCTCTGCCGGCCCGAACAGTTCGCCGAACGGGCCGCTCTGCTACCGCGCCCGCTAGTATTCACCAACGGCTGTTTCGACGTGCTGCATCGCGGCCACGTCACCTACCTCGCCCAAGCCCGCGCGCTGGGCGCATCGATGATCGTCGGCGTCAACAGCGACGCCTCGGTAAAGCGCCAGGGCAAGGGCGGCGACCGCCCGATCAACCCGCAGGACGACCGTATGGAAGTGCTCGCCGCGCTGGAATCGGTCAGCCTGGTGGTGATATTCGACGAAGACACACCGCTGAACCTGATCCTCGCGTGCAAACCGGACGTGCTGGTCAAGGGCGGCGACTGGAAGCCGGAGAGCATCGTCGGCAGCAAGGAAGTGCTGGCTTGGGGCGGCGAGGTGCACAGCATCCCGTTCCTGCACGAACGCTCCACTACCGCATTGCTGAAGAAGATACGCAGCCTGTAATCAGGCCGGTTTCTGCTCATCTTCGATGCCGACGATCTGCGTAAGGTAGTGCTCGATATTGCGCTCGGGATGTTGCGGATAATGTTCCGGTAAACAATCGATGCGCAGGATGCGGTCGAAACGGAAGTTGCGATATTCGTCGCGCAGTTCGCACCAGGCCAGCAAAGTCCAGTGGTCGCCCCAGCCGACCATACCCAGCGGCCACAGCGTGCGTTCGCTCTCCCTCTCTTTCATGTCGCGGTAAACGACCATCACCTTGAGCCGCAGTTCGCATGCCTTACGCAACAGGCCGTGCGTCTCGCGTTCGGGATAGGAGTAGTTCGGGATGCGATAAGGCAGGCGCGAGATTTCGTTCAGCATCGCGGGCGTTAGCACGGCCAATATCTTGGCCTCGGCCTGTCTGGCCGCTTCAGCCAGCGCCGGGTCGGTCCACGCCTGCACCATGCGGCTACCCGCCAGCAAGGCTGTTACCTCGTCCATCCCGAACATCAGCGGCGGCAGGTCGAAACCTTTGCGCAAACGGTAACCCACGCCCGCTTCGCCATCGATGGGCACGCCGGAAAGCACCAGCGCCTGAATGTCGCGGTATACCGTGCGCACCCCGATCCCCAGCTTTTCCGCCAGTGATTGCCCAGTCATCGCCGTGCGACGGCCTTGCAGTAGCGTGACCAGTTTGAAGAGTCGTTCGGATTTGCGCATGAATTACGGCTTGGACTTTTTGACTTTGGGTTTGGGCAACGGCAACTCGCGCGCCGTGGCACACACCAGTTCGCACAGCCATTCCCGCTCTTCCCAAAGGTCGCCGGAAATCAGCAGATGCGGCTTTGCCCCCGGATAGGGCGAGCCTTCTATTACTTGTTTCAGCATCGCCCGGCCAGTGGTTGTCGGCTTGAGGAAAAGCTGGTCGTCGCAAACCAATGCGACCGGCTTGCCATCCAAGTACAGGCAATATTCGCCAAACATTTTTCTGGCCGACACTTCGCCCGCACGGGAAAGTTGGTCGAGAAGGAAGTCGATTGTGTTCTGTGTGGTTGCCATTTCCACTGCCCCGGTATGTTTCCTATTACCCGCATTATCGCTTAACGGCTGATGACCACCTCGCTGATCTGGATCACGGCCTCGATGTCGGTGTAATTCGGCATATCGCCTTGCAACTCGGCGGCATGCGGCAGGAAGGCTGCCATGAAATCGTCCGCCGAATCGAACAAGTAATGGCACATGGCAACGTAGCTTGGCATGGAGCCGGGCGATGCGCCCCCCAGCCCGCGGTCGACCGACACCCCGCGATAGCAGTTGCCTGCGCTCAGCAGTTCGATGGAGCGGGGCATGTGGGTATTGAGGTAGTAGTCCATGTCGAACCTGCCGGCGTTGGGGTACAGAATGCTGATCTTGACCATCGCCCGCCCCTTAGCCGCGTTGCATCACATGCATCTTGCTACGGCTCACTACGACGCTCGCCATGTCGATCGACTCCTCGCACGTCGCCCCCATCTCCGGCCCGAACTTCTCGCCCGCCGCCTTCGACGCATTCAAGCTTTCCCAGTACACCATATCGATCCATTCGCCGTCGTCGGTTTCGGACAGGCTGCGAAAGCGGAAGCCCGGCTGCTGCGTGATCCACGCATTGATTTTCTCGTTGGCCTTGAGCCAGTCGGCGGCGGTCTTGTCTTGTTTCAAACGGAAACGCACCAGCTCTATCGTGTCGGACATTGTTGTTCTCCTTGTTGGTCGCCGGGACATCCGGCGGAGAGAATGTAACGACCTGCTGCTGACAGCGTGGTGTCAGCAGCATGCCACCGTTTGTGGATTAGGCTCAGGCTTGCGATAATGCGCCGCTATGACTACTCCCACCGAAATCACCCTGCACCAGAAATCGAAGACGCTGGAACTCGCGTTCGACGACGGTGCGCGTTACAACCTGCCCGCCGAATTCCTGCGCGTGTATTCGCCGTCCGCCGAAGTGCGCGGCCACGGCGAGGGGCAGGAGACGTTGCAGATCGGCAAGCGCAACGTCGGCATCAGCGGCATCGAGCCTTCCGGCAGCTACGCAATCAAGATCGAGTTCGACGACGGTCATGACAGCGGCCTGTATACCTGGGACTATCTCTACGGACTGGGGCGAGATCAGGAAATTCTTTGGCACAATTACCTGCACCGGCTGGAAGCGGCCGGCGCATCGCGCGACCCGGCAAGATAAGATAACCCCGTAGGAGCGGCTTTAGCCGCGAAGCCACATTTCGCGGCTAAAGCCGCTCCTACGAAAAACATCCCTTCCCTCAAGTGGGCGGGTTAAAAACAGGAGCATCGCCATGGCAGAAACCCACTTCGGCTTCGAAACCGTAGACGAAAAAGACAAGGCCAAAAAGGTCGCCGGCGTATTCACCTCGGTCGCCAGCAAGTACGACATCATGAACGACCTGATGTCCGTCGGCCTGCATCGCGTGTGGAAGCGCTTCGCGGTCGGCCTGGCGAACGTGCATACCGGCCAGCGCGTGCTGGACGTCGCCGGCGGCTCCGCCGACCTGTCGCGCCTGTTCCTGAAAGCCGTCGGCCCCAGCGGCCAAGTCGTGCTGACCGACATCAACAACGCGATGCTGCGCGTAGGCCGCGATCGCCTGCTGGACGAAGGCATCGCCACGCCGACGACCCAGTGCGACGCCGAGCACCTGCCCTTCCCCGACAACTACTTCGACTGCGTCAGCATCGCCTTCGGCCTGCGCAACGTCACCCACAAGGACGCCGCGCTGCGCGAAATGAAGCGCGTACTGAAGCCGGGCGGCCGCGTGATCGTGCTGGAATTTTCCAAGGTCGCGAAGCCGCTGGAGAAGGCCTACGACCTCTACTCGTTCAAGCTGCTGCCGAAGATGGGCGAACTGATCGCCAACGATGCGGACAGTTATCGTTATCTCGCCGAATCCATCCGCATGCACCCGGGACAGGAAGAGCTGAAACAGATGATGATCGATGCGGGGCTGGAACGCGTCGAGTACTTCAACATGACCGGCGGTGTGGTGGCGGTGCATCGGGGGTATAAGCTGTAAACTTAGCTTTAAGCATAAGTTACTCTCAACGACATGAGCGCAATCCAATATAAAGAGGAGTTACCAGATGGATGCCCGCCGCCTGATGCGGAGGAAATCCAGAACGTGGTTTTCTATCGTTTAGTAAGCTCCCTCCCTCCAACTGGGGAAGACTTCATTTGTTTGAAAGCGCAAAACCCGACTAAAGGCCATAAGTCTCACGAGTGCGAGGCTCGTGCATTATCTGTATTTGTTGAGCTAAGTGGTGCCGTCGAACTCCTGAAACTTCCAACACAGAAGGGAAAGAAAATCGCAAAGTTGACGCTCAGCAATAATGCCGGCAAACATAAGCGAACCTTTACTCGCCCACATCATCATTCGTGGTGGATATACAACTCTTTTGACCCTCTTGCTTGTTGTGAGGCGGTGCAAATCTGATGGCTAAGCTAACTCACATAGCTACCCTTATTTATTACGATGGGCATCAGCTTGTCATCGTAAAGGACGAGGTTGACACTTATTTTCTTTGTATCTTAACTGGTGATGATGCGGGTGATTTGCTTTATTGTTCTGTAGCTATTTCGCGCGCTAGATATTCGTCACTTATCAATAATCAAATTGATGTCCGCGATGCTTTCGTTAGGCACGAGGCTGAACACTGGTATCAGCTTCGCACATCTGATATCACGAGTCCGCAATGCACACTTCACACAATGTCAGGAGCAATTCCTGAAAATTTCCTTCCTGATGTAGGCTTGATGGCATCGCCCCCGGCCACTTCTGATGAACTCGTTTTTTTCTCTAAAGAGCGCAATAACATTGTTTCCGAAATATCAGTTGAGCCACCAGAGGCCAGTGAACACAATATTTCAGCTAAAACGCTTAGTTTGTTGCTCGATGCATTTCAGGGATTGGTCAAACGAGGCATTTATGCAACCAGAAAACGTCAAAAGTCTGCCGCTCAGCCTTTAGCTGTAGACGCACATATTGTGGATGTGTGTGCCTTTGTTCCAGGCTCATTCAAAATCCGTTTTGAATCTCGCGCAGGCCTTGATTTAATCGGTGATTCAGACATGGAGAGCGCTCTGGGGCTAATAGAGAAAGTGCTATCTTCTTCCGCTGAGCCTGAAAAAATTGCTGCTGTACTAGAAGGTTATAAGGGGCATTTTGTTACCAATCTAATCAAGCTTCTTAGGGTCGCATCTGAAAATAAAACTTATCTAAAACTCTCATGGGCGAAGCCCAGCTTTAATCGCGTAAGAAGCATTTCTATTGAGCATCGTCACATTCCTCCTTTATTGGCCTTGCTCACGTCCAAGGAAGAAATGCTGATCGAAACCATTGTTCTTGTTGGCTTACTAAAAAAAGCTGACGTTGATAGTGGCGCATGGCGAATTAAGAATGATGATGATGGAAAGGAGTATTCCGGCTCACTCCATGAATCAGGGCTCTCCCTTTCTGGATTGAAAACCGATTCGCGTTATAAGGTCGTATGCATAGAGCGAATTGAAGAGGCTCCTTTCACTGGAAAAGAAACTGTTAATCTTTACGCAACAAAATTTGAGCTCGCCTAATCCGCCCGTTCCGCCACGCTGCATCCGGCGGAAACTGTGGCGGCGCATCAAGGATATATGCTGTAACCACGTAAAACCAAGCATACGGAGGGAGTCGAAACATGAAATATCGTGAGGTCGTCATCTTCTCCGGTCATCGCTTTCAAGTCCCCGAACATATTCAGCGCCTTGATTCGAAAAATACCCGAGCATGGCAACTACGTTACGGGAAATGGAAAACGTTCTCCGATCACACTACCGACGGTAGTGGTGCGGAAGCCGCTTTTGCTGCAGCAGTCGAAGAACTTCAGCATCGGATTCATCGCTTGCCTGCACCAACCGGCCTTAGACAAGAACCAAACGCCTCAAAGAACAATGACCTCCCCGTCGGAGTTTCTGGCCCAATATCAAGGACTCGTAAAGGCCGAAGGGTAGCTGAATACAACTTTGGCGTAACCATCCCGAGATTTGGAGAGAAGCCTACTAACGTCAACGTATACATCGGCACCGAAAATACCGTCACTGACGAGCGATACGAGGAGGCTCTCGCCAAGGCTGTTGATATTCGAAAGAAAGCAGAAAGGGCATATCAAAGTGCCGCCACAAAAGCGAAGCGCGCAGCCAATCAACCCGCGTAGGGCGCAACACCCAAGGGTGCAAGAACCTCTTCGAGGTAACCAACGGGCAGTGCGCCGCATGCAAACATCCGGCGGAATACGCTGCGCTATTCCGCCCTACATAACCCCGACCTTGCATCGCCCGCCGACTTCGATGAAGATATGCATCGCATTTGCGATGCACGAGGTGTTCCATGAAACTCCCACCATGCCTGCGCTGCACGTACGGCCCGAGTTGAGGCACGCCGCCGAAGAGATATTGCGTCCGGGCGAGATGCTTTCCGCGTTCGTGGAGGATTCGTTGCGGCGCAATGTGGAGTTGCGCCGGGCGCAGCAGGAGTTCATTGCGCGCGGACTAGCTTCACGGGTTGCCGCACGCGAAAGCGGGGAATATGTTTCGGCCAAGAAGGTGCTGAGTAAGCTCAGCGCGAAATTGAAGAAGGCACAGGCTAAACAATCCTTGAAATGAGCCCGCACAGGATGGGTGGAGGCGATAGCCGATACCCATCATGCATAACGGCGATGGGTATCGCGTTGCTCCACCCATCCTACAAACCCCGCCCTTGCATTACAGCGGACAATTTCCCCCGGTTAACAAGCTGTAAATCATTAGGAGGAAACATGAGCGGCTGGGGTTGCCCGCATGAGGTCAACGGCAAGTGCCAGAAGGTGCTGAACAAGACCTGCGACATCGGCATGAAGGGCTGCGTGCTGGCCGGGCGTTTTCGATTCGCGGACGACAGCAAAAATCGCCCGAAGCCCGCTGCGACCGGCGACAAAAGCCCGTCCGGCAACGGCCGGAAGCCTGATTGATTTCAAGAGGGTATCGCGCCCCATCCCTTAGTTTTTGGAGTATGCCGCCGCCAACTTCGCGTACAATTCGTGCGCAAAGACGTGCACATAGCACGCACAAACTTATTCCATAATCCTAGAAACCTCAGTTGGACGGCATGTAGTGTGCGTTCATCGTGGTGCAAGGCAAGGCGCGACGACAAGGAATGGTCATTCCATTCCGGAGAAGCAACACCGCCATGCGCCGCGAGGGACGTGCAATACGTGCCGTAGCGACTCACCCAAACGGTGAGCGTGGATAAATCAGAAAAAATTTTCCTGTTCAACATCATGCGTACCGAGTGGAGCGGTCAACTGTGGTTTCTAGGATAATATGGCAACCCCGTTTTTGATCGCCCCATGGGCCCGAACCCCGGTATGTCACAACGCGTAGAAAAACTGGCCGTCCTGTTCGCCGACATCAGCGGCAGCACCGCGCTCTATGAGAGCCGCGGCGACGAGATGGCGCGCCGGCTGATCGCCCAGTGCATCGCGGTGATGCTGCGCGAGATGCAGGCCCATAACGGCACGCTGGTCAAGACCATAGGCGACGAGATCATGTGCACCTTCGCCAGCACCGAGGATGCGCTCCTCGCCGCCTGCGGGATGCAGAACGCGGTGGAGAAGGGCCAGTTCGAGAGCGGCTTCCCGATGCATATCCGCGTCGGCTTCCATTACGGCGACGTGATCCACGAGGACGGCGACGTGTTCGGCGACACCGTCAACGTCGCCGCACGCGTCGCGGCGATCACCCGCGCCAGCCAGATCATGACCACCCAGGCCGTCGTCGATGCGCTGACGCCGGAATCGCGCGAGAAGACGCGCCAGATCATGCGCGCCGAGTTCAAGGGCAAGCAGGAACAGTTCGACATCTCGCTGGTCGTATGGGAGATGGACGACATGATGAGCACGCGCATCGGCACGCCCGCGTTCCGCAAAACCCCGGACAATATCGACGAGCTGCTGCTGCGCTATCGCGACCAGATCCTCAAGATCAACAAGGAACGCCGCAGCGTCGTGCTGGGTCGCGGCGACGCCTGCGACCTAATCGTGATGAACAACTACGCGTCGCGCCAGCACCTGCGCATCGAGCTGCGCTTCGGCAAGTTCGTCGCGGTCGACCAGAGCACCAACGGCACCTATGCCCGCTTCGAGGACGGTCATGTGACCCGTCTCCTCCGCGAGGAGATCAACCTGCACGGCAAGGGCTCTCTCAGCCTCGGGCAGAGCTACGCCGAGAATCCCGCCGACCTGGTCGAATTCTCGATCACGTCCCATCACGCCCCGACCTCCGGCGCATCCTGATTTCGTCTTGAACCTTCCGCAGCCTTCCCGTGCCGCGCCCGAGCGCGGGTTCGAACTCATTTATCGGGATGAATGCCTGCTGGTGGCGAACAAGCCGGCAGGGCTGCTGGCCGTGCCGGGACGCGGCGAGGGCAAACAGGACTGCCTGGTAGCGCGGGTGCAAGCCGAATTCCCCGATGCGCTAACGGTGCATAGACTGGACATGGCGACCTCGGGGCTGATCCTGTTCGCGCGCGGCGCGGAGATGCAGAGCCAACTGTCCCGAATGTTCCGCGAGCGCTTGGTCGAGAAACGCTATGTCGCGCTGGTCGCCGGTAAGATCTCGCCCGAAACCGGCGAGATCGCGCTGCCGCTGATCGCGGATTGGCCGAACCGCCCGCGCCAGAAGGTGGATCACGACATCGGCAAGCCCTCGCTGACACGCTACCGCCTGCTGGACTACGACGCCGGCAACGACACCAGCCGCGTCGAACTGGAGCCGATCACCGGTCGCACGCATCAATTGCGCGTGCATCTGCTGGCCATCGGCCATGCCATCGTCGGCGACGAGTTGTACGGCGGACGCCCAGCCGAACGGCTGATGCTGCACGCCTGCTGGCTGAGCTTCGTCCATCCGCTCGACGGCCGGCCGCTGACGCTGGCGAGCGATCCCCCGTTCCGGGCGCTCACCGATGCTATACTTTCGCCCGCTTAGTCTTAACCACCCAAGAGGAATCGCATGAAACGCTTTTTGACCCTGTTGACCATCGCCATGACCTGTCTGACCCTGTTCGCCGCAACGGCTGAAGCCAAGCGCCTCGGCGGCGGCGGCAGCTTCGGCAAGCAACGCTCGACAGCGCCGCAACAGGCGCAGCAAGCGCCCGCCGCAACGCCCACCCCAATGCAAAACGCAACGCCGGCCAAGCAAGGCAACAAGTGGATGGGCCCGCTGGCCGGCATCGCCGCCGGTCTGGGTCTGGCCGCGCTATTCTCCCACTTCGGCCTGGGCGAAGGCATGGGCATGCTGCTGATGATCGTGCTCGGTGTCGTCGCGGTGATGTTCCTGGTATCCATGCTGCGCAAGAAGCAGCAGCCGGCGGCAATGCAATACGCCGGCGCGGGCGCACCCTACAGCGGCACGCAGCAGCCGGTGTCGCAGCCTCTGCCCGGCTCCAGCGCCGCAGCCCCGGCACAGAGCGCGCGCAACATCCCAGCCGACTTTCCGGTAGACAGCTTCCTGCGCAGCGCGAAGACCAGCTTCATCCGCCTGCAGGCCGCGAACGACCGCAAGGACCTGAACGACATCCGCGAATACACCACGCCGGAGATGTTCGCCGAGATCTCGATGCAAATGCAGGAACGCGACGACGCGGCGCAGAAGACCGACGTGCTGGCTATCCACACCGACCTGCTGGAAGTGGCGAACGAAAACGACCTGGCGATTGCCAGCGTGCGTTTCACCGGCCAGTTGCGTGAGAACGACGGCGCACCGGAGAGCATCGATGAGATATGGCATGTGCAGAAGGATCTGCGCGACGACAAGTCGGTCTGGCTGCTCGCCGGCATCCAGCAGACCACGCTGCAATAATCTCCCATGTTCGCCCAGCCCACTGCCGCAGCGCTTAACCACCTGCTCCAGCAGAACCGCTGGGCGCTGCCGCGGCTGGTCCGCTTCGCCGGCAAGACGGCGCGATTCGACATCGCGCCGTTTTCATTTGCGTGGACCGTGTTGCCGGACGGCATGCTGGCCAGCGCCGACAACTCGACCAGCGCCGACGCCGTCTGCGTGATCGCCCCTTCGCTGCTGCCGCGCTTGGCGCTGCACGACGAGCGGGCTCATGCGGACATCCGCAGCGAGGGCGATGCCGCGCTGCTCACGGAGATATTCTTCCTGTTCCGCAACCTGCGCTGGGATGCGGCGGAAGACCTGAGCCGCGTCACCGGCGACGTCGCGGCCGAACGCATCGTGCACTCGGTGCAGCAAGGGAAACAACACCTGAGCGATGCGGCGCTGAACCTGTCGCAGGCCGCCGCGGAGTACCTGACCGAAGAACATCCGCTGCTGGTCAAGCCGGCGCAGGTCGCCGCTTTCGTGCAGCAAGTGGACACCCTGCGCGACGATATTGCCCGCCTCGAACAACGCGTTGCCCGCCTGAAATCCTCCGGTAATTCCTGATGCTGCGTCTGTTGCGTTTGCTGAAGATCGTCTTCGTCGTGCTGCGTTTCGGGCTGGACGAATTCCTGCTTGCCCATGCGCGGGTACGCTGGTTGCGCGCGCCGCTGAACCTGCTGCTGTTCTTCCGCGACACCTCGCGTCCGCGCGCGGTGCGGCTGCGGCTCGCGCTGGAAGCGCTGGGCCCTATCTTCGTCAAGTTCGGCCAGATGCTGTCCACGCGCCGCGACCTGATGCCCGCCGACCTCGCCGACGAGCTGGCGAAATTGCAGGATCAGGTGCCGCCCTTCCCTTCCGCTCAGGCGGTCGCGATGCTGGAAGCCGCCTACGGCAAGCCGCTGAGCGCGGTGTTCAAGCGCTTCGAGGAAACGCCGGTCGCCAGCGCCTCGGTCGCGCAAGTGCATTTCGCGGTGCTGCCGGACGGGCGCGACGCGGCGGTGAAGATCCTGCGCCCCGGCATCGCCAGCGTGATCGAGCACGACCTCGCGCTGCTCGACATCTGCGCCGACCTGATCGAACGACTGTGGTCCGAAGGTCGCCGCCTCAAGCCGCACGAGGTGGTGGGCGAATTCGAGAAGTATCTGCGCGACGAACTCGACCTGATGCGCGAAGCCTCCAGCGCCAGCCAATTGAAGCGCAACTTCGCCAATTCGCCGCTGCTGGTCGTGCCCGAAATCTATTGGGATTTTTGCAGCAGCGAAGTGATGGTGATGCAGCGCATGTACGGCATCCCGATCAGCCAGGTGGACGCGTTGCGCGAGGCCGGCATCGACGTCCCGCGACTGGCGGCGAACGGCGTCGAGATATTCTATTCGCAGGTATTCCGCGACGGCTTCTTCCACGCCGACATGCACCCGGGCAACGTACAGGTGGCGCTCGACGGCCGCTACATCGCGCTGGACTTCGGCATCATGGGTACGCTGACCGACAGCGACAAGCACTACCTCGCGCAGAACTTCATCGCCTTCTTCCGCCGCGACTACAAGCGCGTCGCCGAAGTGCACATCGAATCCGGCTGGGCGCCCGCCGACACAAGAGTGGACGAACTCGAAGGCGCGATCCGCTCGGTGTGCGAACCGATCTTCGACCGCCCGCTGCGCGAGGTGTCGTTCGGCCGCGTGCTGCTGCGCCTGTTCCAGATCTCGCGCCGCTTCGGCATCGAGGTCCAGCCGCAGCTGGTGCTGCTGCAGAAAACCCTGCTGAACATCGAAGGATTGGGCCTGCAACTCGACCCGGAACTCGACCTGTGGAAGACCGCCAAGCCCTGGCTGGAAAGCTGGATGAACGAACAGATCGGCTGGCGCGGCTTCCTGAAGTCGTTGCGCGAGGAAGCGCCACGCTACGCTACGCTGCTGCCGCAACTACCACGTCTGCTGCACCGCCATCTGGAAACCAGCCACCAGACCAGCTTGCACGACGTAACTCTACATAAAGAGCTAGAGCACCAGAAGAGGATCAACTTCCGGTTGTCGGTCGCCATCGTCGTGGTGCTGGGACTGCTGGCCTGGCAGACGCTACGCGTCGGATTGTAAATCGGTCTTGTGGGTCTGGTGGGAGCGGCTTTAGCCGCGATTGGTCGTAGAGAATAGCAAGGAAATCGCGGCTAAAGCCGCTCCTACAAAAGCAGAAAGCCCCGCCTAGGCGGGGCTTTTCATTGGCAAATTTGCCAGTGAATCAAACAAAAAATCCGCCTTCCCACAACTCCTCGGTCAATGTCCGGTAGTCCGCCGCGCCCGGACTGAATGACGCGAATTCGAACACGTCCTGGCCGTGCATCGGGCTGGCCGCCAGCGCGGCGTTTTCGCCGATGCGCGTAGCGCAGACCAGGTTGCCGTATCTTTCCCTGAGCTTGTCGTCCACATCGAACGCCAGCTTGCGCCGGGCATCGAAACGGGTCACGACGATCTTGCGTTCGAAGCGGCGGTTGAGTTTCTTCTCCAGCACATTCAACGCGCTGTCCAGACGGTGCACGCCCTGTAGCGACAAGAAGTCCGCCGACACGGGGATCAGCACGCGGTCGGTCGCCAGCAGCGCGTTCAGCGTCAGCACGCCCAGCATCGGGCAGCAGTCGATCAGCACCGGCGAGCCGACAAACGCGAGTTCGTCCTGCATGCCGCGGCGCAGCAGCGTCGCCGCCTTGGGGTCGCTGCCGAACATCGCGTCGATCTTGGCCAGTTCCAGCGAGGCCGGAATCAACTGCCAGCCGCGCGGGGTTTTGTGCAGCAGATTGGACAGCGGCGTCTTGTGCTTGAAGAAGCCCGCCATGCCCGCGTCCGGTGCAATTCGCGTCGCACCGCTGGCCAGCGTCAGGTGTCCCTGCGGGTCCATATCGAGCGCGATCGGAGACTGCCGCGCGAGGTTCAGCGCGGCGGTCACGTTCAGGCAGGTGGTGGTTTTACCCACCCCGCCCTTTTGATTGAATACGGCGATTACCGCCATGCTCTTATGATCTCCACGATTGAGGTATTGCCGAAGGCTGCGCGGATTGCGTTCCCGCTGAAAACAAGGCAAATCCGCCCTGAATTCGCAGCCACTTTTCGATGCTGCGTAATATGCCAGAGTGGCAGCCGGATTGTGCTGGGAATAGGGGCTGAATATCCCGCGTCCTCGTTCGTTTGAATGAGAAACGCAACCTGATTATAGACTCAGCCAGCAAATAGTTTTGTAGGCTGGCGGTGATAACCAGCCACTTGGCAATCGTTTTTTGATTGCTTAGTGGAATGGCTAGTTGTTCCATCAGGCACGAACCCCAGCATTTGCCGACATCACTCCACTGGAGTTCGCGTTGCTCACCGCCAGCCTACGATGGGGCGTTCATTCCAATCTATTTAATGACCGACTCAATAATCTGGCGCTATTCCACCGTGACAGATTTAGCGAGGTTTCTTGGCTTGTGGTTTCGGCCGCCCCTGCGGGGCTTAACTTGCTGCGCAAGTTAGCCTTCGCCGTAAACCGCGCGCAAGGTCCGTCACTCAACCGTGACGGACTTTGCAAGATTGCGCGGTTTGTCCACATCCGTGCCCTTGAGGAGGGCGGTGTGGTAGGCCAGCAGTTGCACCGGTATCGAGTGCAGGATGGGAGAGAGCAGGCCGACGTGGCGCGGGGTGCGGATGACATGCACGCCCTCGCTTTCGCCGAAGTGGCTGTCGAGGTCGGCGAACACGTAGACCTGGCCGCCGCGGGCGCGCACTTCCTGCATGTTGGATTTCACCTTCTCCAGCAACGCGTCGTTCGGCGCGATCACCACCACCGGCATGTTCTCGTCCACCAGCGCCAGCGGGCCGTGCTTGAGCTCGCCCGCCGGATAGGCCTCGGCGTGGATGTAGGAGATCTCCTTGAGCTTGAGCGCGCCTTCCAGCGCGATCGGGTAATGGATGCCGCGGCCGAGGAACAGCGCATGCTGCTTGTCGGCGAAGGCCTTGGCCCATTCTCGTATCTGCGGTTCGAGGTTGAGCGCGTGCTGCACGCTGGCGGGTATCTGGCGCAGCGCCTCCAGCATCGCGTGTTCCTGCGCTTGCGACAATGCGCCGCGCTGCTTTGCCAGCGTCGCGGTGAGAATGAACAGCGCGACCAGCTGGGTCGTGAAAGCCTTGGTCGAGGCGACGCCGATCTCCGCGCCGGCGCGGGTGTAGAACACCAGCTTCGAGGCGCGCGGAATGGCGCTCTCCTGCACATTGCAGATCGACAGCGACTGCGTCTGGCCGAGCGACTTGGCGTGCTTCAGCGCCTCCATCGTGTCCAGCGTCTCGCCGGATTGCGAGATGGTGACGATCAGTTGGCGCGGATTCGGCACCGAGACGCGGTAGCGGTATTCGCTGGCGATCTCCACCGAGGCCGGCAGTTTCGCGAGGCTCTCCAGCCAGTATTTGGCGGTGAGACCCGCGTAATAGCTGGTGCCGGCGGCGAGGATCAGGATGGAGTCGATGTCGCGGAAGGTCTCTGCGGCCTGCGCGCCGAACAGCTCGACATCGAAGCCGTTGCTGTCGATCACCGCTTCGATGCTGTCGGTCAGCGCGCGCGGCTGTTCGTGGATCTCTTTCTGCATGAAGTGGCTGTACGGCCCCAGCTCCAGCGAGGCCAGCGACACGTCGCTGACATGCACCGGACGCGCGATCCGGTCGCCGTTGCGGTCGAGCAGCGTGATTCCGCCGCGAGTCAGCTCGGCGGAATCGCCGTCTTCCAGATAGATCACCCGCCGTGTCGCGGACAGCAGCGCCGATACGTCGGAGGCAATGTAATTCTCGCCCTCGCCCAGGCCGATCAGCAGCGGACAGCCCATGCGCGCGCAGATCAGGCGATCAGGCGTCTGCTGGCTGACGACGGCGATGGCATACGCGCCGGTCAGTTCGGCGGCAGCCTGCCGCGTTGCGGCGAACAGGTCTCCGCTTTGCTGGAAATAGTGATGGATCAGGTGCGCGATAACTTCGGTGTCGGTCTGCGACTCGAACGCATAGCCCATCTGCTTCAGGCGAGTGCGCTGCTCGTCATGGTTCTCGATGATGCCGTTGTGCACCACGGCGATGTCGTCGCCGGAGACATGCGGGTGGGCATTGAACTCGGTGACACCGCCATGGGTTGCCCAGCGCGTATGGCCGATGCCGAGGTTGCCCGTCAGGCCTTCACGATCGGCGCGCCCCTGCATCTCCGCGACACGACCCACCGCGCGCACGCGCCGAATCCCGTCTGCATTTATCACGGCGATACCCGCCGAATCATAGCCGCGATATTCCAGGCGGCTCAGTCCCTCGACCAGCAAGGGTACGACATTGTTGTTGGCGATAGCGCCGACGATTCCGCACATGTTTAGAGTCCCGGGGAGTAGTAAGTGGAAAGTAGAAAGTGGGAGAAACTCGTAGCTCTCATTTTTTTCCTTTTACTTGTTTGATTGGGCGCTTCCAGCCCGTGACGGTCAGCTGCTTGCTGCGCGACAGCGTCAGTTCGTTGTCCGGCGTGTCCTTGGTGATGGTCGAACCCGCGCCTATCGTCGCACCGCGGCCCACCGTCACCGGCGCGACCAGCTGCGTGTCCGAGCCGATGAAGGCGTCATCGCCGATCACCGTGCGGAATTTGTTCGCGCCGTCGTAGTTGCAGGTGATCGTGCCTGCGCCGATGTTGACGCGGCTGCCGACGGTGCTGTCGCCGATGTAGCTCAGGTGGTTGGCCTTGCTGCCCGCTCCGATTTCACTGTTCTTGATCTCGACGAAGTTGCCGATATGCGCGCCGTCCGCCAGCTTGGTGCCGGGACGCAGCCGTGCGTAGGGGCCAATGTGGCAGTTCGCCCCCACGGCACTGCTGTCGATGTGGCTGTAGGGCGCGATGTCGGTGCCGGTGGCGACGGTCGCGTTACGGATCACGCTATAAGCGCCCACCCGCACGTTGTCGCCCAACGTCACCTCGCCCTCGAAGATGCAGCCGACGTCGATCTCGACATCGCGCCCGCAGACCAGACGGCCGCGCACGTCGATCCGCGCCGGATCGGCCAGCGTGACGCCGTGCGCCAGCAGGCGCTCGGCCTCGACCCGCTGCCAAGTGCGTTCAAGCGTGGCGAGCTGCATCTTATTGTTGATGCCCTCGACCTCCCAACGCTGCGCGGGCTGCACGGTGTGTACCACCACGCCCTGCCGCACCGCCATGCCGACGATGTCGGTCAGGTAGTACTCGCCCTGCGCGTTGTCGTTGCCCAGCTTACCCAGCCAGTCGCGCAACTGGGCGGTCGGCGCGAGCAGGATGCCGGTGTTCACTTCGCGTATCTCGCGCTGCTCCGGCGTCGCGTCCTTCTCCTCGACGATGCACTGCACATCGCCTTGCGAATCGCGCACGATGCGGCCGTAACCGGCGGGGTTGTCGAGCGTGACGGTCAACAGCACCAAGCCGTCGCCGGCCTGCTGCATTTGGTGCAGCGTGCTGTGCTGGATCAGCGGCACGTCGCCGTACAGCACCAGTGTGCGGCCTTCGTCCGGCAGATGCGGCATCGCCTGCTGCACCGCGTGACCGGTGCCGAGCTGTGGCTCCTGGATCACGAACTGCGCGTCGTATTGCGCCATCGCCTGCGGCACCATTTCGCCGCCGTGCCCGTACACAACGCAGACGCGTTGCGGCCGCAACGTCGCCGCGCAATCGAGCACATGCTGCACCAGCGGCTTGCCCGCGAGCGCGTGCAACACTTTGGGTTTGTGGCTATACATGCGCGTGCCTTTACCGGCAGCGAGAATGACGATGTTCAACACGGGAATGTCCGTCGCTTTAAAGATGGCGGATTATAGCCGATACACTTACCCCGACTCATCTACCCATAGCGCCATTGCGGATACCTTCTTCCACATATGGCTTCCAGAGACTAAACTGCGCGCCTGTCGCAACATTATCAATTTGAATCAAGGAATCCATCATGAGCGGTTTGCCCAAGTGCCCACTATGCAGTTCGGAATTTACCTACGAGGATGGCAGCAACTATGTCTGCCCCGAGTGCGCGCACGAGTGGCCCAAGGATGCGCCCGCCGCTGTCGGCGAGCAGCAGCGCGTCTATAAAGACGCCTTCGGCAATGTGCTGGTCGACGGCGATTCGGTGACCGTCATCAAGGATCTGAAGATCAAGGGCTCGTCCTCGGTGGTCAAGGTCGGCACCAAGGTCAAGAACATCCGCCTGGTCGATGGCGACCACGACATCGATTGCAAGATCGACGGCATCGGCGCGATGCAGTTGAAGACGGAGTTCGTCAAGAAGGCGTAGCGCGCCCTTCCCTCAGTCCAGCGGCGGGGCGATCTTGATGATCTCCTCCGCCGTGGTCAGGCCGGCGGCGACCTTCTCGGCCCCGCTCAGGCGCAACGGCCTCATGCCTTCCTGCCGCGCCAGCGCCTTGATCTTGCCAAGCTCGGCGTCCTTGACGATCAGCTTCTTCATTTCGGCGCTGAGCGGCAACATCTCGTAGATCCCGGTGCGGCCGCGGTAGCCGGTCATGCGGCATTCCAGGCAGCCGGTGGCGACATTAACCTGCGCGGGCTTGGCATCCTTCCACGGGCTGACCAGCTCCTGCCAGGTCTCGTCACTCAATTCGACTTTCGTTTTGCAGTGCGGACACAGCGTGCGCGCCAGGCGCTGCGCCATCACGCCCAGCAGCGTCGCGTTCAGCAGGTAAGGCGGCACACCCAGTTCCAGCAGGCGCGAGATCGCAGAGGGCGCATCGTTGGTGTGCAGCGACGACAGCACCAAGTGGCCGGTCAATGCCGCCTGAATCGCCATTTCGGCAGTCTCGACATCGCGGATTTCGCCGACCATGATGATGTCCGGATCCTGCCGCAGCAGGGTGCGAATGCCGTCAGCGAAGTTCAGGCCGATGTTATGCTGCACCTGCATCTGGTTGAACGCCGGTTCGATCATTTCGATCGGGTCTTCGACGGTGCAGACGTTAACCTCGGGTGTGGCGAGTTGCTTCAGCGTGGAATACAGCGTGGTGGTCTTGCCCGAGCCCGTGGGGCCGGTCACCAGGATGATGCCGTTGGGCTGGCGCGTCCAGTCATTCCACATCGCGGTCTGTTCGCGCGAGAAGCCTAGGTCGATGAAGTTCTTCACCAGTATCTCCGGATCGAAGATACGCATCACCAGCTTCTCGCCAAAGGCGGTGGGCATAGTAGACAGGCGCAACTCGATCTCGTCGCCGTCTGCGCTGACGGTCTTGATGCGTCCGTCCTGCGGCCTGCGCTTCTCGACCATGTCCATGCGCCCGAGCAGTTTGATGCGATTGGTGATCGCGTTGGTGACCGGGGCCGGCAACTGGTAAACCTGGTGCATCACGCCGTCGATGCGGAAGCGCACGATGCCGAGATCGCGGCGCGGTTCTAGATGGATATCGCTGGCGCGCTGCTCGAAGGCGTACTTGAACAGCCAGTCCACCAGTGTGACAACATGCTGGTCGTTGGCATCTAGGTTCTTGTTCTTGCCCAGTTCGACCAGTTGTTCGAAATTCTGCACGCCTATCGCCTGTCCTGCCTTGGCCTTGCTGGCAAGCTGCACCGATTGCGCGAGGTTGTAGATTTCCGGCAGGTAGCGGTTGATGTCGAGCGGGCTGGCCAGCACCAGCTCGATCTTCATGTTCAGCACTCGCTCGAGTTCCGCGACCCAGTCGGTGACGAAAGGCTCGGCGGTCGCGATGGCCACTTCGCGGTCGCCGACCCTGACCGGCATGATTTTCAGCCGCTCGGCATAGGACTTGGAAACGATGTTGCCTATGTCCGCGAAGTTCAGTTGCAGCGGGTCGATGTGGAGATATGTCATACCCACATGGGCGGCCAGCCATTCGGTGAGGAACTCGACCGTTAGCAGCTTATTCGGTGGCAAGCGGTTGCTCCATTTCTGCTCGCCGAGCACGACCAGCGGATGGACATGCTCGCCGCGGTAGCGCTTGAGCAGTTTTTCCGCCTCCTCCGGCGGGATCATGCCGTCGCGCACCAGCCAACGCAGCAGGAACTCTAGTGTGAGTTTCTGTCCTTGCTGCGCGGCAATGAAATTCTCTTTAGTCATGGCATGACACCAAAATGGAACGAGATCAGTTTAATGGCTGGTGCAATGAAATGCATCGTACGCTCGTACGACAGGCACAAAAAAAGCAGCCGAAGCTGCTTTTTCGATGTTGCTTTGCCGAACGCGATCAGTGCGTCTGCTTGCGCAGTTGCTGGATCGCGCGCAGTTGGGCGATGGCTTCGGCCAGCTCGGCTTGCGCCTGGGCGTAGTCCATGTCGGAGGTGCGATTCTTCATCGCCTCTTCCGCCGCCTGCTTGGCTTCCAGCGCGCGGGCCTCGTCCAGGTCGCCGCCGCGGATCGCGGTGTCGGCCAGGATGGTGACCACGCTGGGTTGCACTTCCAGCATGCCGCCCGATACGTAGATCAGCTCTTCCTGTTCCTGGTCTGGACGCTTGATGCGCACTGCGCCCGGTTTGATGCGGGTCATCAGCGCGGTGTGGCGCGGGTAGATACCCAGTTCGCCCATCTCGCCGGGAACGATCACGACTTCCGCCAGCCCGGAGAAGATTTGCTCCTCCGCGCTAACTACGTCGACATGTACGGTCATTGCCATGGCATTTACCTTTTACTGGAGGGTCTTGGCTTTTTCGACTGCTTCTTCGATGCTGCCGACCATGTAGAACGCCTGCTCCGGCAGGTGATCGTATTCGCCTGCAACGATAGCCTTGAAGCCCTTGATGGTGTCCTTCAGGGTCACATACTTGCCCGGTGCGCCGGTGAACACTTCAGCAACGTGGAACGGTTGCGACAGGAAGCGCTGGATCTTGCGCGCACGTGCCACAGCCAGCTTGTCTTCCGGTGCCAGTTCGTCCATACCCAGAATCGCGATAATGTCGCGCAATTCCTTGTAGCGCTGCAGAGTCTGCTGCACGCTGCGGGCCACGGAGTAGTGCTCTTCGCCCACGACCAGCGGGTCGAGCTGGCGGGAAGTGGAGTCCAGCGGATCGACGGCGGGGTAGATACCCAGCGATGCGATATCGCGAGACAACACGACGGTGGAGTCCAGGTGCAAGAAGGTGGTCGCAGGAGACGGGTCGGTCAAGTCATCCGCAGGAACGTAAACGGCCTGGATGGAAGTGATCGAGCCAACCTTGGTCGAAGTGATACGCTCTTGCAAGCGGCCCATTTCTTCAGCCAGTGTAGGTTGATAACCCACGGCGGAAGGCATACGGCCCAGCAGCGCGGACACTTCGGTACCGGCCAGTGTGTAACGGTAAATGTTGTCCACGAAAAACAGGATGTCGCGGCCTTCGTCACGGAACTTCTCCGCCATGGTCAAACCGGACAGCGCCACGCGCAGACGGTTGCCAGGCGGCTCGTTCATCTGGCCGAACACCATCGCGACCTTGGACTTGGTGAAGTCTTCCTTGTCGATAACGCCTGCGTCAGACATTTCGTGGTAGAAGTCGTTACCTTCACGGGTACGCTCACCCACGCCGGCGAACACCGACAGACCGCTGTGCTGCTTGGCGATGTTGTTGATCAGCTCCAGCATGTTCACGGTCTTGCCCACACCCGCGCCGCCGAACAGACCGACCTTACCGCCCTTTGCGAACGGGCAAACCAGGTCGATAACCTTGATGCCTGTTTCCAGCAAGTCGACGGAAGGAGACAGTTCGTCGAACTTCGGTGCCTTCTGGTGAATTTCGCGCTTCTCGGTGCACTTGATCTCGCCGGCTTCGTCGATCGGACGACCCAGCACGTCCATGATGCGACCCAGTGTGCCGGTGCCGACAGGAACCGAGATCGCGCTGCCGGTGGCATTGACTGCCATACCGCGACGCAGACCATCGGAAGAACCCATCGCAATGGTACGGACAACGCCGTCGCCCAGCTGCTGCTGCACTTCGAACGTCAGACCAGCTTCGGCAGTGGAGCTGCCGGCGTCAGCCAACGTCAAGGCTTCATAAACCTTGGGCATTTTGTCGCGCGGGAATTCGATGTCAACCACCGCGCCGATACACTGAACAATCTTTCCTTGACTCATTTTAAGATTCCCCGTCTAAATTAATTCTGAATTCTCTGCCGATTAGCCGATCGCTGCCGCGCCGCCCACGATCTCGGAAATTTCCTTGGTGATCGCGGCTTGACGAGCCTTGTTGTAAACCAGCTTGAGTTCGCCGATGACGCTCTTCGCGTTGTCGGAAGCGGCTTTCATCGCCACCATGCGCGAGCTCTGTTCGGAAGCCATGTTTTCCACGACCGCCTGATAAACCAGAGACTCGATGTAGCGCACCAGCAACTCGTCGACAACCTGCTTGGCATCCGGCTCGTAGATGTAGTCCCAGTTGCCTTCGCTCGTTCCCAGTTGTTCGCCGGAAAGCGGCAGCACCTGTTCGACCACCGGCTCCTGCTTCATCGTGTTGACGAAGTGGTTGTAGCTCAGGTAGATCGCGTCGATCTCGCCGGCCACATAAGCATCCAGCATCACCTTGACGGCGCCGATCAGCTTCTCAATATGCGGCGTGTCGCCCAGGCCGGTCAGATGCGACTTGACCTTGGCGCCCATGCGATTCATGAAGCTGAAACCCTTGTTGCCGATCGGACAAACCGTGATGCCTTTGCCCTCGCCTTCCCAAGTCTTCATGTTGCCGACTACAAGGCGCAGCACGTTGGTGTTCAAGCCGCCGCACAAGCCCTTGTCGGACGTGACGACAATCATGCCTACGTTCTTGATGCTCTCGCGCTTGACCAGGAAGGGATGCTTGTATTCCGGGTTGGCGCGCGACAAGTGAGCGGCGACATTGCGGATCTTCTCGGCATAGGGGCGCGCGGCGCGCATGCGATCCTGCGCCTTGCGCATTTTCGCTGCTGCCACCATTTCCATCGCACGGGTGATCTTGCGCGTATTTTCTACGCTCTTGATCTTGGTGCGGATTTCTTTACTGCCCGCCATAACTCACCTCGCCTTAGTAGACAGCCGTTGCCTTGAACGATTCGATAGCGGCAGACAACAGCTTCTCGTTGTCACCGGACAGATCCTTGGTGGATTCGATCGCGTCCATCAGTGCCTTGTTGGAGGACTTCAGGTTGGCGTGCAATGCAGCTTCGAAAGCCAGCGCCTTGTTCACAGCCACGTCGTCAAAGTAACCCTTGTTCACTGCGAACAGTGTGGTCGCCATTTCGGAAACGGACAGCGGGCAATATTGCAGCTGCTTCATCAGTTCGGTCACCAGACGGCCACGCTCCAGTTGCTTGCGGGTCGATTCGTCCAGGTCGGAAGCGAACTGCGCGAACGCAGCCAGTTCACGATACTGAGCCAGTGCCAGACGCACACCGCCACCCAACTTCTTGATAACCTTGGTCTGCGCTGCACCACCCACGCGGGACACCGATACACCGGCGTTGATCGCGGGACGGATACCGGCGTTGAACAGATCGGCTTCCAGAAAGATCTGGCCGTCGGTAATCGAGATCACGTTGGTCGGCACGAATGCAGACACGTCGCCGGCCTGGGTTTCGATGATCGGCAGTGCGGTCAGCGAACCGGTCTTGCCCTTGACTTCACCCTTGGTGAAGGCTTCGACGTACTCGGCATTGACGCGCGCAGCACGCTCCAGCAGACGGGAGTGCAGGTAGAACACGTCGCCGGGGTAAGCTTCACGGCCGGGCGGACGGCGCAGCAACAGGGAGATCTGACGATACGCCCAGGCTTGCTTGGTCAGGTCGTCATAAACGATCAGCGCGTCTTCGCCGCGGTCGCGGAAGTATTCGCCCATGGTGCAACCGGCATACGGTGCCAGGAATTGCATCGCGGCGGAGTCGGAAGCGGTAGCCGCAACGACGATGGTGTATTCCATCGCACCGTGCTCTTCCAGCTTGCGCACCACATTGGCGACGGTCGAAGCCTTCTGGCCGACGGCAACGTAGATACAGGTCATGTTCTGACCCTTCTGATTAATGATCGCGTCGACAGCAACGGCAGTCTTGCCGGTCTGGCGGTCGCCAATGATCAGTTCGCGCTGGCCGCGGCCAACCGGGACCATGGAGTCGATGGACTTCAGACCGGTCTGCACCGGCTGGTCAACGGACTTACGTGCGATAACGCCCGGCGCGACCTTTTCGATCTTGTCGGTCATCTTTGCATTGATCGGACCCTTGCCGTCGATGGGCTGGCCCAGCGCGTTCACCACGCGGCCGCGCAGCTCGGGGCCGACCGGCACTTCCAGAATGCGGCCCGTGCACTTGACGGTGTCGCCTTCGGTGATGTGTTCGTATTCGCCCAGAATAACGGCGCCGACGGAATCGCGCTCAAGGTTCAGCGCCAGACCGAAGGTGTTGCCGGGGAATTCCAACATTTCGCCCTGCATCACGTCGGACAAGCCGTGGACGCGAACGATACCGTCGGTCACGCTGACCACGGTGCCTTCGGTGCGAGCCTGGGTCAGTGCTTCGAAGTTCTCGATGCGACTGCGGATCAAATTGCTAATTTCAGAAGGATTGAGCTTCATCTGGATTTCCTTATCTTGATAAATCTTTATCAGGCTAGGGCGTTCGCCATTTCGCCAAGACGGGTGCGCGCAGAACCATCGATCACCTTGTCCCCGGCACGGATTACCACGCCACCCAGCAATTCTTTGTTGACTTTACAGACCAGCTTGATTTCGCGGCCCATGCGCTGCTTCAGCGAAGCAATGATCTTGTCCTGTTGCGCAGCCGACAATTCGAATGCCGAATCCACCACCACATTGACGGTTTTTTCCGCATCGGCGCGCAGCGCTTCGAAAATCCCGGCGATTTCCGGCAGGTTCAGCAGGCGCTGATTGTCCACCAGAATGCGCACGAAATTGCGTTGCTGCGTATTCGCTTGCCCGCCCAGCAGACCGTCCATCAGGCTTTCGAGTTGAGCCTTCGGCACGCGCGGGCTGGTAACTACAGCGCGCACTTCCGGATTGCCCACAACCTCGGCCAGAGACAACAGCATCTCCGACCAGCCCTTCAGGTCTGCCAGTTTTTGCGCTTCTTCGAATGCCGCTTGGGCATAAGGACGTGCAGTAGTGATGGCTTCAGACATGGCGTTTAGATTTCCGCAACTAGTTTATCGAGCAGATCGTTGTGAGCCTTGGCGTCGATCTCGCGACCGAGGATCTTGCTTGCACCGGCCAGAGCGATTGCCGACACTTGGGTGCGCAGCTGCTCCTTGGCACGGAACACTTCCTGATCGATTTCAGCCTTGGCGCCGGCGATGATACGGTCGCCTTCCACCTTGGCTTGACCCTTGGCTTCTTCGACGATCTCGCTTGCGCGCTTTTCGCCGTTAGCGACGATGTCGCCGGCCTTTTCCTTGGCTTCGCGCAGGATTTCTGCGGAACGCCTGGAAGCCAGCTCCAGATCGTGCTTGGCACGCTCAGCATCTGCCAGGCCATCGGCGATCTGCTTCTTGCGTGCGTCCAGAGCTGCCACGATCGGCGTCCAGACGAACGTCATGCAGAACCACACGAACAGCGCGAACATGATCAGCTGGGCGAGAAGAGTTGCATTGATATTCATGCAAGCTACCTTTCTTGATTTTTATGCGTTGTCGCTTATTCGGGGAATTAGGCCACAGCGAACAGAACGTACATCGCGATACCGACAGCGATCATCGGAACGGCGTCGACCAGACCCATCACCACGAAGAACTGGGTGCGCAACATCGGGATCAGCTCAGGTTGACGAGCAGCGCCTTCCAGGAAGCGACCACCCAAGATACCGATACCAACGGCTGCGCCGAGTGCGCCCAGACCCATCATCAATGCGCCAGCGATGTACAGCAGTGCGTTTGCCATTTCCATTTTCTATTTCTCCTGTTGATTAAAGTAAAGTTAAACGAAACCAAAAAATCTTAGTGATGTTCCTGATGCGCCATATCCAGATAGACCACGGTCAGCGTCATGAAGATGAACGCCTGCAGCGTGACAATCAGGATATGGAAGATCGCCCAGCCCAGCGACAGCAGGATCTGCGAACCAAACAAGGTCACGCCGCTCATCGTGAAGCCCGCCCAGGCACCGCCCATCAGCGCGATCAGAATGAAGATCATTTCGCCGGCATACATGTTGCCGAACAGACGCAGTGCGAGCGAGATAGGCTTGGCGATCAGGTTGACACCTTCCAGCAGGAAGTTGACCGGCATGCCCCACTTGCCGAATGGCTGCAATGTCAGCTCACCCATGAAGCCGCCCAGGCCCTTCATCTTCACGCTGTAGTACAGTACCAGCGCGAACACGCCGATGGCCATGCCAAAAGTCGCATTGGGATCGGTGGAAGGAACGACCTTGAAGAACGGGACGCCCATCATAGCCATCAAACCCGGAACCCAGTCGATAGGGATCAAGTCCATCAGATTCATCGAGAACACCCAGAAGAAGATCGTCAGCGCCAATGGGCCGATCATCGCATTCTTGCCGGAGAAGGAACCGCGCACGCTGTTGTCGATGAATTCCAGCGCCCATTCGCAGAAGTTCTGCAGGCTGTTAGGCACGCCGACCGAAGCACTTTTGCCCGCACGGTAGAACATGAACATGATCACCGCGCCCAGCAGCAGCGACATGATGAGGGTATCAAGATTCAGCGCCCAGAACCCCATGGCCTTGGCTTCTTCGGCACTGTGAGCAACACCCCAGGTGCCGTCAGGCAATTGACCATAGGTCAGGTTCTGCAAGTGGTGCTTGATATATTCCGCAGATGTATGCGCCGCCTCATGCGCGCCTCCCGCGACTTCTGCTGCTCCTGCCATTTCACTGGACATTTTCCGCCACCTTCAGTTTTTCAATCTCAACAACAGCCGTGCCGACAATAGCACCGCCTGTCCCAATACAAATCCGCCCAACAACGCAAGCGGCGACAATTTCAGCACTGCCAGGCACAAGGCCAGCAGCGCCACAACCACCAAAAACCTTTCGGCGGCGTAGTAATACAAAAGCCGTAACTGTAGATGTGCATCATGGGCGGAGACCGAGGCCGCCCTGGACATACGCCAAGCCAGCAACGCTCCATTGAGAACCGACACCCCTCCCCCACTCAACACCGCCATCACATCCTGCGGCGTCTTTCCGAGACCGTAGGTTATGCCCGCAATCGCCAAAACCACGGCCATTTGCCAGCCCACCACCGTACGTGCCAATTGTTTTTCTTTTATTTCGGCATCGAAAAGCGCGCGGATGATAGCGGCGTTTTCCTGGGGTGTCAAACATCTTTGCTGCTTATCGTCCTCTTCCCAGCTCAACTTTTCAGGCCTTTTTGAGCTTGTTCAGCAGGTCGTCCAGCTGATCATGGTCCATATATTCGATGACCAGCTTTCCTTTACCCTTGCTGCCGGATTTGATTTCGACGCGCGCGCCGAGATAGGCGCTCATCTCCTCCTGCAAGCGCTCGGTATCTCTATTTATCTTGGCGGCCTTCTTCTGCTGGGCTTTGTCCGGTTGCTGGCCATGGGTTTGCACCAGCTTTTCTGCTTCGCGTACGGACAATCCATCTATAACGATTTTGTTGGCCAGCATGATCTGATCACTGCCTTCCAGCGACAGCAGCGCGCGGGCATGCCCCATGTCCAGCTTGTTTTCCATCAGCATGCTCTGCACCGGTTGCGGCAGCTTGAGCAGGCGCAACAGATTGCTGGCGGCGCTGCGCGAGCGCCCGACCGCATCCGCAGCCAGCTGGTGCGTCATCTTGAATTCGTCGATCAGGCGCTGGATACCGACCGCCTCTTCCAGCGGGTTCAGGTTCTCGCGCTGAATATTCTCGATCAGCGCCATCGCCAGCGCGGCGTTATCCGGCACGCTGCGCACCAGCACCGGCACATGGGTCAGGCCGGCGCGTTGCGCGGCACGCCAGCGGCGTTCGCCGGCGATGATCTCGTAGCTGCTGTCTTCCAGCTGGCGCACCAGGATAGGCTGCATCACGCCCTGCGACTTGATCGAGGAAGCCAGATCGTTCAGCGAGTCCTCGTCCATATGCGTGCGCGGCTGGTATTTGCCCGGTTTGAGCATGCTGACGTTCAGGTCGCGCAGCACGTCGTCCTTCTCGCTCTTGCCGCCGGACAGCAATGCATCCAGTCCTCGCCCCAAGCCCTTGTGTGGTTTTGCCATATCGATGCTCCCTTAAGACTATGCGGTCGGTTGCGCCGCGTTGTTCAATAGTTCCCCGGCCAGCGCCAGGTATGCCTGCGTGCCCTTGGACAGCTTGTCGTGATACAGCACCGGCACGCCATAGCTGGGCGCCTCGGCCAGCCGCACGTTGCGCGGGATCACGGTGCGGTACAGCTTGCTGCCGAAGTGTTCCTGCAACTGGTCCGAGACCTGTTGCGCTAGCGTGTTGCGCGGATCGAACATCGTGCGCAGCAGGCCCTCGATTTCCAGATCCGGATTCAAGTTGGCGCGCACCTTGCGGATTGTGTTCACCAAGTCGCTCAGGCCTTCCAGCGCATAGTATTCGCATTGCATCGGTATCATCACCGACTTGGCCGCGCACAAACCGTTCAGGGTCAGCAGGTTCAGGGCCGGTGGGCAGTCGATCAATATATAGTCGTAATCCGCAGCGATCTCATGCAGCGCATCGCGCAGCCGGGTCTCGCGATGCGCGACGTCGACCAGCTCGATCTCCGCGCCGGCCAGGTCGCGATTGGCTGCCAGCATGTCGTATTTGCCGGCCTCCGAATGGACCCGCGCCTCGGCGACCGTCTTGCTGCCCAGCAGCACATCGTAAACGCTCCCCAGGAGATCGCGCTTGTCGATGCCGCTGCCCATCGTCGCGTTACCCTGCGGATCGAGATCGACCAGCAGCACGCGCTGTTTGACTGCGGCCAGACTGGCGGCGAGGTTCACCGTGGTCGTGGTCTTGCCCACCCCGCCCTTCTGGTTGGTTATCGCTAGTATTTTTGTCATGTCGCTACGCTCCCTGTTGCAATCACCAGACTGCGTGCCGCCTGCAACCCCGGCACCTGTAACGGAATGACGCGCTCCACGCGGCACCATTCCGGCACTCCCGCCAACTCCTGCTCCGGCGCGCCCTTCATCGCCGCCCAACGGCCGCCTTCGGCCATCAGGTGACGCGTGACGCGCAGAAAATCGCCCAGCTCGGTGAACGCCCGGGATACGATCCCGTCGAACAGTTCCTGCGGCTGCCACTCTTCCACGCGCACGCAATGAACGCTCGCGTTCTTCAATCCCAGTTCGATGATCGCCTGCTGCACGAAACCGGTCTTTTTGCTGTTGCTGTCCAGCATCACGACCTGCCAGTCCGGGTGGGCGATCGCCATCACCACGCCGGGCAGGCCCGCACCACATCCCACATCCAGCCATCGCCCCGGCCACAGATGTGGCAGGATGGCGAGGCTGTCGAGCAAGTGATTGCTCACCATCTGCTGCGGGTCGCGGATCGCAGTCAGGTTATAGACCCTGTTCCATTTGTCCAGCAGCGCGAGATACGCCAGCAGCTTGTCCTGCGCACCGGCATCCAGCGTTATCCCCAGTTGCGCGATACCGCGCTGTAATTTTTCGCCGTTGTTCACACGCGCTTCTTGTTATGTTGGTCGTCGCGAAAGCCGCGCTTCAGGTGCACCAGCAGCAGCGAGATCGCCGCCGGGGTGATCCCGGAGATGCGCGCCGCCTGGCCTATGGTTTCCGGCTTGTGCTGATTAAGCTTCTGCTGCACTTCGATAGACAGACCACGCACTTCGCGATAGTCCTGCGTAGTCGGCAGTGCCTGATTTTCATACTGTTCGTTGCGCTCGATCTCATCGCGCTGCCGTTCTATATAGCCTTGGTATTTTGCCTGAATCTCGACTTGCTCCACGACTTTCTCGTCCGTCACGCCCTCGCCCGCTCCGGACAGGCTCATCAGACCGGCATAATCGACGTTCGGGCGGCGCAGCAATTCATAGAGCGAATACTCGCGCTCGATAGGCTGGCCCAGCACCCTTGTCGCGTCCTCGGCGGACAGTATGCGCGGATTGACCCAGGTAGCGCGTAGCCGCTCCTGCTCGCGCGCGATCGCCTCGCGCTTCTGCTCGAACGCCGCCCAGCGAACGTCATCGACGATGCCTAGTTTGCGGCCGATCTCGGTCAGGCGCAGGTCGGCGTTGTCCTCGCGCAACTGCAAGCGATATTCGGCGCGGCTGGTGAACATGCGGTACGGCTCGGATGCCCCGCTCGTGATCAGGTCGTCCACCATCACACCCAAATAGGCCTCGTCGCGGCGCGGACACCAGGCATCTTTCTCTTGCGCCTGCAACGCGGCGTTGACTCCCGCCAGCAATCCTTGCGCCGCCGCTTCCTCGTAGCCGGTAGTGCCGTTGACCTGCCCGGCGAAGAACAGGCCTTGTATCGTCTTGCTTTCCAACGAGCTTTTCAGCCCGCGCGGATCGAAATAATCGTATTCAATGGCGTAGCCGGGGCGCAGGATATGGGCATTTTCCAGCCCCTTGATCGAGCGCACCAATTCCAGCTGCACATCAAACGGCAGACTGGTGGAAATCCCGTTCGGATAGATCTCGTGCGTGGTCAGCCCTTCCGGCTCCAGGAATATCTGGTGCGACGCCTTGTCGGCGAAGCGCGTGATCTTGTCCTCGATGGACGGGCAATAGCGCGGCCCCACCCCTTCGATCACGCCAGTAAACAGCGGCGAACGATCCAGCCCGCCGCGGATGATGTCGTGGGTGCGCGGATTGGTCTCTGTGATCCAGCAAGGCAGTTGTTTCGGATGCTGCGCGGCGTTGCCCATAAACGAGAACACCGGCACCGGGTCGTCGCCCGGCTGTTCCTGCATCACCGAATAGTCGATGGTGCGGCCGTCGATGCGCGGCGGCGTGCCGGTCTTCAACCGGCCGACCGGGAGTTTCAGTTCGCGCAGGCGGTGCGCCAGACTGATGGACGGAGGATCGCCCGCACGCCCGGCCTGGTAGTTCGCCTGCCCGACATGGATCAGCCCGGACAGGAACGTGCCTGCGGTCAGCACCACGGTCTTTGCGCTGAAGCGCAGGCCCAGCTGGGTGACTACACCGCAGACGCGATCGTTCTCGACCAGCAGATCATCCACCGCCTGCTGGAACAGCCACAGGTTGGGCTGGTTCTCCAGCCTCGTGCGGATCGCCTGTTTATAGAGGATGCGGTCGGCCTGCGCGCGCGTCGCGCGCACCGCCGGCCCCTTGCTGGAATTCAGGATGCGGAACTGGATGCCGCCTTCGTCGGTCGCGGCGGCCATCGCGCCGCCGAGCGCATCCACTTCCTTGACCAGATGGCCCTTGCCGATGCCGCCGATGGACGGATTGCAGGACATCTGCCCGAGCGTCTCAATGTTGTGACTGAGCAGCAGCGTCCGGCAGCCCGTGCGTGCGCTGGCCAGAGCCGCCTCGGTACCGGCATGCCCCCCGCCCACCACTATTACATCGAATGCATCCGGAAATTTCATCGCGCCGCTGATTTCAAAAGGACGCGCATCATACCTCAGCCCGCTTGCAAAACCCAAACAGGATGTTTCACGTGAAACAATTCATTATTTGCCGATGCAAAAGCGGGAGAATATCTCGCCGAGCAAATCGTCCGGGGTGAACTCGCCGGTGATCTCGTTCAGCGCATGCTGCGCCAGCCGCAGCTCCTCGGCGAACAGCTCGGCATGGGCTATCACTCCCGCTGCCTGCTGGAGGTGGGTCTGAGCCAAGTTAAGCGCGCGCAAGTGGCGCTCGCGCGCCATGAATGCACCGCTCTCCTGATCGCGCCAGCCCACCGCGTCGAGCAATCTGGCTCGCAACTCGTCGATACCCGCGCCAGTCTTGGCCGAAATACGGACATGCGGCATGTCCTCCGGTACTCCGACGCCGTCGCCCTCCAACAGGTCGGCCTTGTTCAGCACCAGCAGCCGCGGAATGTCCGCCGGCAAGCCGGCGAGGATGGCCTCGTCCTGCGCCGTAATGCCCTTGGCTGCATCCAGCAGCAGCAGTATCAGATCGGCGCGATGCAGTGTCTGGTGGGTGCGCGCGATCCCCATGTTCTCGACGACATCCTCGGATTCGCGCAACCCGGCGGTGTCCATGATATGCAACGGAACGCCGCGGATCTGGATCGCCTGGCGGATGACGTCGCGGGTCGTGCCCGGCACGTCGCTGACCAGCGCCACCTCCTCGCCGGACAACCGGTTCAGCAGGCTGGACTTGCCGACATTGGGCTGTCCGGCGATGACGACATGCGCGCCTTCGCGCAACAGACAGCCCTGCTTCGCGGTATCCAGCGTCTGTTGCAGCCGGGCCCGCAGACTCCCCAACAGCGCATCGCGCTGGGCCAAATCGACCGCATCGACCTCTTCCTCTGGAAAGTCCAGCATCGCCTCGACCAGCATGCGCAAATGGATCAGCTCATCGACCAAGCCATGCACTACGGTTGAAAATTCGCCGCGCAGCGAACGCATCGCGCTGCGAGCCGCTTCGGCGGTATTGGCATCGATCAGGTCGGCGACGCTTTCCGCCTGGGCGAGGTCGAGCTTGTCGTTCAGGAAGGCGCGGCGGGTGAATTCGCCCGGCTGGGCCAGTCTCGCGCCGAGGTCGAGGCAGCGCTGCAACAGCAGCTGCAGCACGGCCGGGCCGCCATGGCCCTGCAACTCAAGCACGTCCTCGCCGGTGAAGGAATGCGGCGCGGAAAAAAACAAGGCGATACCCTGATCCAGGGTATCGCCTTGTTCATCGAGGAAGTCGCAGTAGGTAGCGTGTCTTGCGGCGGGCAGCCTGCCGAGGATGTCGTGCGCCAGTGCTTCCAGTCCCCGCCCGGAGATCCGTACCACCCCCACCCCGCCGCGACCCTGCGCGGTGGCGATGGCGGCGATGACATCAGCGCTTGGCGACAGCACCCTTGCTCTCGTCCTCTGCGGCGCGGGTGATGTACCACTGCTGAGCGATGGACAGCAGATTGTTCACGATCGAGTACAGCACCAGACCGGCCGGGAAGAAGAAGAACACCACACTGAACGCGATCGGCATGATCTGCATGATCTTGGCCTGCATCGGATCGAGCGGCGTCGGATTGAGGCGCATCTGCACGACCATGCTAATGCCCATGATCAGCGGCAACACATAGTACGGATCGGCAACCGACAGGTCGGTGATCCAGCCGAAGAACGGCGCATAGCGCATCTCGACGCTAGCCAGGATGGACCAAAACAGTGCGATGAACACCGGGATCTGGATCAATACCGGCAGGCAGCCGCCCAGCGGATTAATCTTCTCGGTCTTGTACAAGTCCATCATCGCGCGGTTAAGCTGCTCGCGATCACCGGCGTACTGTTCCTTGATCTTCTCCAGCTTGGGCGTGACCAGACGCATCTTCGCCATCGAACGATAGCTCGCCGCCGACAACGGGAAAAACAGCAGTTTGATCGCAATCGTCAGCAGGATGATCGCGATGCCCCAGTTGCCGGTCCAGTCATAGAACAACGACATCACCCAGAACAGCGGCGCGGCGATGATAGTCAGCCAGCCGTAGTCCACCGTCAGACCAAGTCCGGGTGCGATCTCGTCGAGGTCGGACTTGGCCGGGCCGGCATAGAGCCTGGTGGCAATGACGGCTTTCTGACCGGGCTGGACGATAGTCTCCGGCAGCACCATTCCTGCGGAATACATGTCGCCATCGAGTTTGCGCGTGAAATACTCGCGGCCGGTCTTGCCTTCCGGCAGCCATGCCGCGACGAAATAGTGCTGCAGCATGCCCACCCAGCCGTCGTCCGCCTGCTTGGGATGCTCGATCTTGCCCTTTTCGATGTCGGAGAATTCGACCTTCTGGAATTTTTCTTTATCGGTATAGACGGCCGGGCCGGTGAACGTCGGCAGGAACATCGAGCTGCCTGCCGGAGGCACGCTGTCGCGCACCAGCTGGAAGTAGCTGCTAGCCGTAACCGCCTGCTGACCGGCATTCTCCAGCTCGTAGGCCACGTCGATCAGGTAACTGTCCTTGTGGAAGGTGATGACCTTGGTCGCCTGCAGCGGTGCAGTGCCTTCGGCCTTCAAACGAACCTGGACTTTATCGGCGTTCGCCGCCAGTTCGTAGCTTTCTTGCTCCGGCACAAAAGAGGTGTTGTGATTCGGCAGCCCGGCACCGAGCAAACCGCTCTGTGCAACATAGTTATGAGTGCCTGCTCCGCGCTGGAACAGCACCAGAGGCTTGCTCTGGTCTACTCCGTCCGGATGTTTCAGCAGTGCAAGACGGCTAATGTCGCCGCCGATCGAGCTGATCTCAGCTTCGAACAGGTCGGTCTTGACTCGTATCGTCTTGGCTTCAGGACGCGCCGCCTGTTGTGCAGGAGCTGCCTGCGCAACTGCCGACGGCAGTCCGCTCTTGGCTTGATCCTTCGCGACTACCGATTCCTGTTGAACGTATTGTTCCGGATGCTGATAGCGTTGCCATCCGTCCCAGACCAACACCAGCGAAAACGCAAAGATTAAGAACAGGAAAAGTCTTTGTAAGTCCATGATCTAGCCTGAAATTTAAGGAATTGGGTCGTATCCGCCTGGATTCCAGGGATGGCAACGCAGCAAACGTTTCATGCTCAGCCAGCCGCCCTTGATCACGCCATGTTTGGTCAAAGCCTCACAGGCGTAGTTCGAACAACTGGGAAAGAACCGGCACGAGGGCGGACGAAAGGGGCTAACCAGATATTGATAGCCGTGTATCAGCTTGATCAGAATTTTGCGCATCTGTCTTCTATCCGGCCAAACAGCGTGTTCAACTTTTCTGTCCCGGCTCCGGTATCCTGGATGCCAAGGGTCTTGACCAACACTACCATATCCAGCTTTTGCATCCTGATGGCATGCCGCCGAAACGTTTCCCTGACCATTCTTTTGACGCGGTTTCGGTCAACGGCCCTGGGAAACGATCTCTTGCTTGCAATGATGCCCAATCTGGCGTTCTCTCCATCGTTGCTGACGTAGAAAACCTTGAAGTGCTTGTCCCCGACATTGTCGCTACGGAGAACATGGTCAAACCGGTCTTTGCGCAACAACCGGTGCGCGGCGGTAAATGTCGCGACTGGCTTATTAGACAGCGAGTTTTGCACGGCCTTTTGCGCGGCGTGCATTGATGACTGCGCGGCCACCGCGGGTCTTCATGCGAACCAGAAAACCGTGAGTGCGTTTCCTGCGGGTGACGGACGGTTGGTATGTGCGTTTCATGTTATCTTCCTCGGGTAAATCGTAAAGCGCGCTATTACAAAGCCTTATCGAATAAGTGTCAAGTCTAATTTGCTTTTTTGCCTGTGGATAAGTTTTGTCCGGGCATGTAGAATACTGAAAATTTTTCAGTTGTTGAATACCGGTATCCATAAATATAAAACCATGCAGGACATTTCTTTTTGGGATTCATGCCTAAGCACGTTCGAAAAGAGCCTGCCATCGCAACAATACAATTCCTGGATAAAGCCTCTGGTGCTGAAGAGCGAAAATGGGTTGCTGGTGCTGACTGCCCCCAACAGCTTCACGCTTAAAGTTGTTCAAGACAGATTCCTTCCCGAGATCAGCCGCCAAGCTGAACTGGCCTACTCCAGGGTTCCTTCATTCGAATTTCGTGTGATTGAAAGCGAACCTGCTGCCAAGCCGAAGGAAAAAGCTCCGACTCCAGCACCAGTAGCGGAAACCCGCCCCATCCCGGAGACCTCCTTCCGTGGATATGGGAAATTGAATCCCAACCTGACCTTCGACAATTTCGTCACCGGCAAAGCCAATCAATTGGCTTTTGCCGCTGCGGCTCAGGTCGCCGAATTGCCGGGCGCCTCGTATAACCCCCTGTTCGTTTATGGCGGCGTCGGCTTGGGAAAAACCCACCTGATCCAGGCCATAGGCAACCAGGTCAAGCTGAACAATCCGCAAGCAAAAATCTGCTACATGCATGCCGAACGATATGTCTCGGACGTAGTGCGCGCTTACCAATCAAACAAATTCGAGGAATTCAAACAATACTATCACTCGCTAGACATCTTGTTGATTGACGACATCCAGTTCTTTGCTGGAAAGCAAAAGACCCAGGAAGAGTTCTTCTACGCATTCAACACACTGATCGATTCCCACAAGCAAGTGATCATGACCAGCGATACTTTCCCTAAAGAAATCGCCGGTCTGGACAGCCGCCTTATCTCTCGTTTCGGTTGGGGATTGACCGTTGCCATTGAACCGCCCGAGCTGGAAATGCGGGTTGCCATTCTTCTCAAGAAAGCCGATCTGGGTGGATATGTACTGGACGAAGCAGTCGCTTTCTTCATTGCAAAACACGTCAATTCGAACGTCCGCGAACTCGAAGGAGCGCTCAAGCGCGTAGAGGCATATGCAAAGTTCCATCGCCGCGCAATTACTGTAGAAACGGCAAAAGAAGCACTGCAAGATATTCTGGTCGCACAAAGCCGCCAGATATCGATAGACAACATACAAAAGACCGTCGCCGATTATTACCGGCTGAAAATCGTAGACCTGCTTTCGAAAAAGCGAACACGTAACCTGACTCGTCCAAGACAGATGGCTATGGCACTTGCCCGTGAACTGACCAGCATGAGCCTTCCTGAAATAGGAAACGCCTTCGGCGGAAAGGATCACTCGACCGTGATACATGCCTGCAAAACCATGGCCGAGCTCAGGACAAAAGATACGACAGTCGATGCCGACTACAAGATATTGCTTCAAACTTTACGTGGATAAACCCATGAATCCAATGTGCATGGAATGTGAATAACCCCCGTTTTCCCGGTGAACAAAAAAGTTATCCACATTTCGCATGTATGTTACCAACAGCATTACCGCAGGCTTTGATTTGATGTATCTGGTTGTAAATTAGGTGATTTTTACGTTATCAACAGGTTCGATGGCTGATTATTAGCTCTTATTAGGAATTTATACTATGTTTATTGAAAAGGTAGAGAAAGAAACGCTGCTCAAACCGCTGCAAGTAGTCATCGGTATAGTTGAACGCAAACAGACCTTGCCGATACTGTCGAATGTCCTGATCGAAAACCAAACCGGAAAGGTTCGTTTCACTGCCACCGATCTGGAGATACAGATCACCACGACCGTCGATATCGAAGAAGGTGCCGGTTCGAGCTCTTCCATCACTGTAGGCGGAAAAAAATTCCAGGAAATCCTGCGCGTCCTGCCGGACCAAAGCAAAGTCTCGATAGAAATCAAAGACAGCAAGGCTCAAATCAAAACCAACAAAAGCCGCTTCAGTCTGCAGACCCTGCCGTCGATGGATTTTCCTAAACTCAGCAATCAGCTTGAGAATGCAAAGAAGATCAACCTTACCCAGAAGACGTTGAAGAACCTTCTGCTTTCGGTTCAATATGCGATGGCGCAACAGGATGTGCGTTACTACCTGAACGGCGTTCTGCTGATCGTCGGCGAGAACAAACTCAAAGTAGTCGCAACCGACGGACACCGTCTGGCATTCAACGCTAGCGATATCGACGGAGATTTTGGCAAACAAGAAATCATCATGCCGCGCAAGGCCGTCACCGAACTTTCCAAGCTGCTGGCAGACAGCGACGACGATGTCGAACTCGAATTTTCCCAGCAGCAGATCAAAGTCACCTTCTCCGGCATTACGCTGATCACCAAGGTGATCGACGGCAAATTTCCGGATTACGAACGCGTTATTCCCAAGTACGAAAATCATCTGGGCATGGATCGCATCGTCATGCAACAGGCCCTGCAACGCGCAGCTATCCTGTCCAACGAGAAATTCCGCGGCGTACGTTTCGTGCTGACCGAGAAGAACCTGAGCATCATCAGCAGCAACAGCGAACAGGAAGAAGCCCACGAAGACATCGAAACCGACTACCACGGCAATGCGCTGGACATCGGTTTCAACGTCAACTATCTGCAGGACGGGCTGAACAACATCAGCAGTAGCACCGCGGTGTTCTCGTTCGGCGACCCGAACAGCAGCATCCTGATGACGACTCCCGACAATCAGGAGTTCCGTTACGTCGTCATGCCGATGCGTATCTAAAGCAAAAAACCGGAATTGATACTTCGCAGTTGTTCCACGTGAAACAGAGAGACTGAAAAACCATGAGCGAGAATTACGACGAATCGAGCATCCAGCAACTTGAAGGTCTGGAGGCCGTACGCAAGCGTCCCGGTATGTACATCGGCGACACTTCCGACGGCACCGGCCTGCATCACATGGTGTTCGAGGTGGTGGACAACGCCATCGACGAATCGCTGGCCGGGCATTGCGACGACATCAAGGTCATCATTCATGGCGACAATTCGATCTCCGTGGCCGACAATGGCCGGGGTATCCCCATCGGTATCAAGTTCGACGACAAGCACGAGCCCAAACGTTCGGCGGCCGAAATTGTGTTGACCGTGCTGCACGCCGGCGGCAAGTTCAACCAGAACAGTTACAAGGTCTCCGGCGGTTTGCACGGCGTGGGCGTCTCCTGCGTCAATGGCTTGTCGGAATGGCTCAAGCTGACCACTTATCGCGATGGCAAAAAGTTCGGTCTGGAATTTGTGCGCGGCGCGGTAAAGGACAGGCTGGTCGAAATCCAGAAAGGCGTCGAAGTTTCCCCGGTGCGCGAATTGGGCGAAAGCCAGAAGAAAGGCACCGAAGTGCACTTCCTCGCCGACAAGGAAATCTTCGGTCTCGTTGAATTTCATTACGAAATTCTGGCCAAGCGTCTGCGCGAACTGTCGTTTCTAAATAACGGCGTCAAGATCGAACTGATAGATCAGCGCACCGGCAAGAGCGAGAACTTCGCCTACTCCGGTGGCGTGCGCGGCTTCGTCGAATACATGAACAAGAGCAAGTCTGTGTTGCATCCCAAGTGCTTCCAGGCCAGCGGTGAAAAAGACAACATCGTCGTCGATGTCGCGATGCAGTGGAACGACAGCTATTCCGAAGTCGTGCAATGCTTCACCAACAACATTCCGCAGCGCGACGGCGGCACCCATATGACCGGTCTGCGCATGGCGATGACCCGCGTCATCAACAAGTACATCGAAGACAACGAACTGGCCAAGAAAGCCAAGGTGGATACCACCGGCGACGACATGCGTGAGGGTTTGACTTGTGTGCTGTCGGTCAAGGTGCCGGACCCGAAGTTTTCCTCGCAGACCAAGGACAAGCTGGTTTCCAGCGAAGTGCAACCCGCGGTGAACGAAGTGGTGTCGCAGAAACTGACGGACTTTCTGCTGGAAAACCCTATCGACGCCAAGATCATCGTCAACAAGATTATCGATGCCGCAAGAGCGCGCGACGCCGCCCGCAAGGCGCGCGAACTGACCCGTCGCAAGGGTGTGCTGGACGGCATGGGTTTGCCGGGCAAACTGGCCGACTGCCAGGAAAAGGACCCTGCCCTGTCCGAACTTTATCTGGTCGAGGGCGATTCCGCCGGCGGCTCCGCCAAGCAGGGCCGCGACCGCAAGTTCCAGGCTATCCTGCCGCTAAAGGGCAAGATCCTGAACGTCGAGCGCGCGCGTTTCGAGAAGCTGATCTCCTCGCAGGAAATCGCCACGCTGATCACCGTGCTGGGTACCGGCATCGGCAAGGAAGAATATAACGCCGACAAGCTGCGCTATCACCGCATCATCATCATGACCGATGCGGATGTGGACGGCGCGCACATCCGCACCCTGCTGCTGACGTTCTTCTACCGCCAGATGCCCGAGCTGGTCGAGCGCGGCCATATCTACATCGCCCAGCCGCCGCTGTACAAGATCAAGCAGGGCCGCGACGAGCGCTACCTGAAGGACGACCAGGAGATGAAGATATACATGCTCAAGTCGGCGCTGAACAATGCCGTGCTGTACCCGGCCGCCGATGCGTCCCCTATCCAGGCCGATGCGCTGGAAGAGATCGCCAAGCAGTATTTCCTGGCCGAAGCGGTGATCGATCGCCTGTCGCGCTTCACCGCACCCGAGGCTAGCCATGCATTGCTGGTGCTGCCTATGCTGTCACTGGATGATGAGCAACAGGCGCAGAACAGCGCCAAATTGCTCGAAGCAGCCTGCGGCGGCAACATCAAGGTTAAGGTCGAGAAAGACGAAGTCGGCGAACTGCGTTTCCGTTTAGAGAAGCTGTACCACGGCAACTACTCGGTCAGCTACATGGATCAGGACTTCCTCAAGGGCAGTGACTACGTTCAGATCCGCCAGGCCGCCGAGATTCTCAATGGCCTGATCAAGCCCACCGCCTATATTGCCCGCGGCGAACAGAAGCGCGGTGTGACCAGCTTCAAGCAGGCCATCGAATGGCTGCTCGACGAGGCCAAGAAGGGCGTCAACATCCAGCGCTACAAAGGACTGGGCGAGATGAACCCGGACCAGTTGTGGGAGACCACCATGGACGTGAAGAACCGCATCCTGCTGCGCGTGCGCATCGAGGACGCGATCAGCGCCGACGAGATATTCACGACGCTGATGGGCGACATCGTCGAACCGCGCCGCGCGTTCATCGAGCAGAACGCGCTGGGCGTGAAGAACCTGGACGTGTAATACGACGCTTTAGGGTTGTAGGATTTCAGAATAAGTGAAACAAATTTCACGAAAGTGAAAAAAGGGGTCCCTAATTAACATTTCGTGAAACAAATCCCACTAGTCTGAAAATTGCGCTCCATTGCTAGATAGCAAATGGAGCGCAATTTGTTTGGCGGGAAGCTGCGAATTTGGCATTATTTTGGGGTATATGCTGAAATTTCTGTTATAGAATTACCCAATTAAATATTAAAGAAATCTAAGACGGAAATGGCTAGGATTCCCTTCAAAGTCTCGGCACGCGCTGCACGACTCATCGGCAGGGAGAATGTTGCAACCTCGCAAGGCGCCATCACCGAGCTTGTGAAAAATGCCTATGATGCTGACGCAACATCCTGCGCTATTTTTTTTCTTCCGCGCGAAAAAAGTACTCCTACATCGCTTACAGAAAAGCAGTTTGTGGAACTTCATGGGGTGTTAGCCAATGCTGAGGATTTTTATCCTTTAATTGATGACAAGCGAGTTCTTCGCTCAGAGCTTACAGAAGAGGACCGCACCTCAATAGATGCTGCTTTCCAAAATATCCTTGATCTTTGGATTGTAGACAATGGCCACGGCATGTCCGCCAAGACGATTGAGGATCACTGGATGGTGATTGGCACGGATGTAAAGGAGGCTATAGATATTTCGCTGGGCGGTCGTGTGGTGACTGGTGCTAAGGGTATTGGACGCTTTGCGCTAGACCGGTTGGGGCAGGAATGTGATCTTTTTTCCGGGCAACCAAATCAGATCAGCATTGTGCGCTGGTTTGTCGACTGGGGCGATTTCGAAGGGGATGGCAAAATCATCGATGATGTTGAGGCGGTTCTCGATATTGAGTCACGGTCAATCAACATGGTCTATCAGGAGGCTGGGCTCGACGCCCAACTCCCTAAAACTAGTCCGTCTCAGGGAAAGCCGGGAACTCCTTTGCAGTTCAATAGCGGGACGGCGATCAAGATTTCTTATCTCCATGACCGATGGGACCAACGAGATAGCCTGAAGCTAAAGCAAACTCTTGAGGCTCTCCTTCCTCCGAAAGATCGGGGTGATTTTAATATCTACGTTTACGATCATCGAGCCGCTGAGGACAGCGGTTGGATCGACAATTTTCCGCCCGACCAGTTTGATTACCGGCTAGAAGCCAAGGTTAGCGCGACCGGAGATGTCAGAATCAAAATCGATCGCCAAGAGATTGATGCATCGAAAATCAGGCAATCGGTGTTTGACATGGAGGCGATGCAGACACCTGGCTATCGGCTAGAAGACTTTGAGCGCGGCTCTTATGCGTACCAAACAAATATTCAGAAACTACTGAAGCTGAAGGATGATGGTGTCGGAGATTTTCTAGCAATTGGGCCGTTCGATTTCACCCTGTATTTTTTTAAGCTAGCACGTCCATCTCAGGATAATCTCAAGCGCTATCCGCAAAAGAACTTTGACGCTAGCACACGTCGCCGCTGGCTAAAGAACTCTGGCGGTATTCGCTTGTATCGGGATGGGTTCCGAGTTCGCCCCTATGGGGAACCCAACACGCAAGGATCGGATTGGCTACTGCTCGGACAGCGTGTCGCGGCAAATCCGGCTGCAGCCAAGCGCATTGGATGGCGTGTTCCGCCTCAACAACTTGCTGGAACCATAAACATCACTAAGGCGGGCAACCCATTGCTAGCCGATCAATCGAACCGCGAAGGCATTATGAATGAGCGAGCCTTCGCGACTTTCCGGGAGTTCATGCTGGCACTCATTGGTGAGTTCGAGCATGACAGAAGCTACATCTATCATCATTTTGACAAGGCCTACGATCTTGACCATTTAGAGGAGGCTGACGTTGCTGAGGGTAAGCAACTGGCTGATGATGTCCTGGCCGATTCAACTATCTCTCCCCAGAACCAGCCTGATATCCTTCCAGCAACAAAACCAGCCGATCCCAAAAGTGATTTGGCGAAAATCGCGAAGGCCTACAAATCGGAGGAGCGCAAGAATGAAGCGCTTAAGGACGATATCCAAGTCATGCGTGGCATGGCTACTCTCGGTACGGTGCTTGTTTCCTTCACGCACGAGCTTAAGCAAATCAAAGCAAACATGGAATCGCGCCGTGTGCGCATGGAGAATTCACTCAGACGGGTGGTCGATGAAGCCAAACTTCAGTCCCTGCCTGAACAGATTAACCCCTTTAATATTGTCGACCGTTGGAGCCGCGAAGACGAGAAGGTAAGTCGCTGGGTCGACTTTGCACTTTCGGCGGTTTCACCCACAAAACGTCGACGCCGCGTCATGAATGTCGCGGATTATCTTGCTGATCTATCGAAGCATTGGGACGAGTTTCTCAAATCCAAACAGGTTGGCCTCCATATTCGTTGTGATGATGAAATGCCACTCAACATCCTCGCCCATGAGATTGATCTCGATAGTATTTTCTACAATTTGATTGTTAATTCAGTTGAAGCGTTCATTCGTCCCTCGGCTGAAACAACACGCGATATCTGGATTACTGTTTCGGAATCTGCGGAGGATCGGATGGAGATCCTTTATAAAGACAATGGACCAGGCCTCTCAAATTGCTTCAATGTTCCTGATGACATTTTTATATTTGGAGCCTCTTCCAAGGCTAATGATGGCTCGCTAGAGGTAAGCGGAACAGGAATCGGTATGTGGCTTGTCAAGAACATTGTTGACGATTACAACGGGACTGCAGCGCTTCTCTCCGGATTAGGAGAAGCAAGTTTCTCGCTTTCCATGCAACTTCCACTCTACGAGAAAACATCGAGCGCACAATGACCAGAAAAGAAACTCTTGATGAGCCATTACCCCGTCCGAGTATTGCCTATGTGGACGAAATGCAGGACGAACGTGATAATTTTTACGGCGACGCCTACGAAAGTAATCTTTTTGAAAAAATTCATCTCGTGCATCCTAAGCCAAATTTAAATGAATTGGTCAATGATCTCATCGAGCTTCGCATTGATGCTCTCGTAACCGACTTTAATCTCTCCGAAGCTGCCCCCCTTAGTTACAACGGAGAGCAACTCGTGTCTGCATTCTTGGCCGCTCGCAGTGACTTTCCTTGTTTTATCCGCACTTCCTTTGATGACGCTGCACTCCATTCATCCGACGATGTTAATCGGGTCTATTCGAAAAATGTGGCTAATGAAGAGATTGCTGGGCGCAACCTCTTCAAACGCATTGCGCTACAGATCGAACACCATCGGCGCAGAAGCAAAGAATGGCAGGATGAACTCCAGAGCTTGCTTGAAAAGGATCCTGCGCAGCGGACAATAGCCGATGTTGATCGGATTGTAGAATTGGATTCGAAAATTGAAGCTAGCTTGGCGAAGGATATGGCGATATCTGAGCGTGTAAAGAAAGGGCTGTTCGATAAAGAAAGCAAGCTTATTGAGGAAACAGAGCGCCTAATTGCTGAAATTAAAAACGCTCTTGGAGAATAGTCGCATGTATGTTCATGCCAAGAAACCGGTTCGGAGTGCGCCTCAAACTCGCACGCGATACACCCAATATCGAGACGACTTGAGAAGTGATTTCAATGGTTCGTGCGGCTATTGCGATGATAGCGACCTACGTACTGATCGGATTTGCTTTCACATTGATCACTTTGCGCCGAAAAAGCATTTTCCTGAACTCGAAAACTCTTATACCAATCTCGTTTACGCCTGCCGTTTCTGTAATATGCGCAAGTCGGATCACTGGATAGGAAATGATCCGATGTCTCCCCATGATGGATTGAAAGGCTTTATCGATCCTTGCACCCCTGAATATGACGTTCATCTTGAGCGAAATCCATCTGGCCGGATCGTAGGCACGAGTGGACTCGGGCATTATATTGTCCGGCGCCTGAACTTAAATCTTCTCCGTCACGAGTTGCTTTGGAAGGCGCGGCGCGCAAGTGCGCTACGCGATGAGATCGGTCCGCTACTCGATCGGCATAAGGCTGCGGGGCTCCCCAAGAATGACGTTTACACAAACTTGCTCGAACGCTTTCGTGATTTGACCGAGAAAATAGAAGCGTATGAACTTTGTGCAATCAATGGATAGTCGGTCTGCGGTTCGGTTAACAGGTGCCGTTTATACCCCTCCGGACATCGCGGCAGCTGTAGTCTCCGTTGTTAAAGATATTTTGCCGAGCCGATCTCTTAACATACTTGAACCGAGTGTCGGAGATGGGGCCTTTCTTAATGAGATGATGGGGTTGCTCAAAGGGCATCAATTCACGGCAGTTGATATTGATAAGGCAGCGATTAAGCAACTTAAGCGTCGTTTAGCTGATGGGGCAACATCGGTGTCTTTTAAAACCAGTGATTTTGTTAGTTATGCGTCAACTTACATTAGCGCAGGATCTCGGCCGTTTGATCTGATTATTGGAAATCCGCCATTCATCCGGAAGCACAACTTTTCTGAAGAATTTAAGGACAGTCTGGAAAGTTTTGCTGCTGTGACCGGATACCCGCTCAAGCATCTTAAAAATAGTTGGGCAGCATTCCTCTTGGCCTCTTCCCGAATCGTTTCCGAGGGCGGGATCGTGGCCTTTATCGTTCCCTACGAGTTAATGACCGTAGAGTATGGGCAGAGAATACTTCAAACACTTCTTGCGGAATTTGAACGCATCGATATCTTCGTATCCAAAAATAAGGCGTTTCCAGCCATTGACCAAGATGCCGTGATTTTTATCGGGGAAAAAAAGCGTCCACATAATAAGGGGCTCTATATTAATTGTGTTGAACACATGTCTGATTTGAGTGCACCAAAGGTTCACAAACTAGCTCTTGGTGATCAAGCCGGACAAGCTCTAGAACTTAATGCTTTTCTCCTACCTTCGGCTACTGTGGATCTACTCAGGACCCTGAGGGCGTCCTGTCCATCGATTCAGGACTATGCGGGTAGTGCACCAGGCATCGTGTCGGCAGCTAATGAATTCTTCATCCTTAGGAAATCTGACGTAAAGAAACTTGCCATAAAGAAGCACGTAATACCTATTTTGAAAAAAGGCAGCTTGGCAAGCTACAAGCCAATTTTCACAGCCGATGATTTTTCTGATCTAGAGGCCGGCGAACCTTGTTACTTACTAAGGATTAAAGGCGATTTTGAGACATTGGATCAAAACTTGCAGGCATACATTAAAGAGGGAGAAAAGAAAGGATTTCATCTTCGATTCAAATGCCGAAATCGCAAAAATTGGTATGAGGTTCCTATCGTGCCTCGCGAGCTAGGTTTCTTTTTCAAACGCTCACATGAGTTCCCGCGGGTTTGCCTGAATGAAGCCAATGTTTACCTGACTGATACTGCCTACGGACTTCGGGTACGAGATGGGTTTACGATGAAAGGACTTTGTTACTCCTTCTACAATTCGCTTACTCTGTTGTTTGCTGAAACCAATGGACGCTTCTATGGGGGGGGGGTTTTAGAGCTTTCTCCCACAGAGTTTCGCGGGTTGCCGCTTGTCTATCATGAGCCCACGGAAGCAGAATTTGCTAAATTTGTTGACGTTCACTCAAGCGCAAAGGGGAATGTCGATCAAATTCTTGATTTTGGTGATCAGTGGCTCCGAGAAAAACTCGGGCTTAGTAAGAAGAAAATGGCCATGATTCGACAAGCTTGGTTGCTTGTTCGAGCGCACAGAATGAGACATGGCGGCCGCGTAAGTGCATCTCTTGAAGTAATTTCATAAACAGAAACGCGGCTTATCCTTGGTTGTGCCTAGGATGCTAATCCTAATGTTGGGAAGTGCAATAAATATATCATTTTATTGTTTATTTTCAGCGTGTTGCGCACAAATTCTTGTTGACGATAAGCCATTCGATGGAATAACCTTGCCGGCAAATATTATCGCCAAAAAGGTTTTCCTTGAGCCCCTTCTCTACCTATCTACATAACCTTCGCCGACGTTATCGGATGAGCCAAAAGGAATTGGCACATCTGATGGGTTACGAGCAAGGTTACCTTTCTGGTCTGGAGATCGGGCGGAAGGGGCCGCCCAACGAGGAGTTCGTTGGAAAGCTCATCGATGCGCTGAACCTGGATTCAGAAGAACAGGTGCGCCTACACCAAGCGGTTCAGGAATCCCAACGGCGGTACTCGGTGCCCGACGACGCACCAACTGAGGTCTTTCGGTTGGTGCACAAGCTTTGGCGCAATATGGATGGCCTTTACCCGGTTCAGATTCGGATGATCGAAGAGGTTCTTAGTCTGCAGGATGAGATTGGCAACATGCACGCTCATCCTGGCTTGGGCGGGGCAATGCGCAACAGCCAAGAACAGGAGGCCAAAATGTAAAAGGACAAGCCTTGCGGCTTGCCCCCGGACGGCAGCTGACGCTACGCGTACCTCCAATGCAAGTATCGTCAAACCCGACCTTCGGCGTCAAGCCCTATTCCACTTTTAGCACACCGAAATTTCGAGGCGAAACCTCGAAACGGGGATTTTCATGCCCAAAACTGGTGATTTTTATCGCGGATTTGGTTGGCAAGGAGGATTTCTTTGCCAGAAATCCAGCAATTCGAAGGAGAAAGTTATGGCGGTACGTAAAGTCGTTACGCGCTCTGGCCACGGGGTGCGGGGGTATTTTCCCTCCAGAAAAATGAGTCGCATGGTCGCGTGGGAGTCGCAACTGGAGCGGGATGCAATCATGCTGTTGGAGTTTTCACCGGGGGTAGTTGGATTCAGGGAGCAGCCGGCCCGGGTGTATTTCGACCAGGACGGAGAGCGGCACTTATACATCCCCGACTTCGAGGTCAAGCTGGCCGATGGCCGGCTACTACATGTGGAGGTTAAGCCGGAGTCCAAGCTGCGCAAGCCAGACATTGCGCGTCGGTTCGCGGCCATTACAGCCCATTACACCCGATCCGACAATGGGTTTTCCATCCTCACTGAAAAAGTCATCCGCAAAGAGCCGAGGCTGGGCAATTTGAGGCTGCTGGCGTACCACCAGCCTGACGACGCCGCCTCTCCAGAGATGCTCGCCCACATCCAGAAACTGGCACTACTCCCAGCTCAAACGGTTGCGGGTGCTGCGGCCGTGCTGGGCGATGTCCGCGCGGTCTATCAACTTCTGGCTGCCAATGAATACGGCTGCGACCTGGACAGCCCAATCAGGGCCGAAAGCAGGATTTTCCCCGTCGGGAAGGAGGCGCGTCATGAAACGCTTTTCGTTTAGGATCGGACTGAAATTCCATACCGGCGAACAGACTTGGACCGTCGTGCGCCGGTTGCTGAGTGGCTCCCTGCAGCTGGAGGCAAAGGACGGGGAGCTGGTTGCGGCGTCGGAGTCGGAAGTCCTTGAAAGCTGCTCTTCTGGGGCTTGGCAGGTCGATACTTCAGGGATGGACGAGCCGATCATCGAAGTACGGGTCCCCCGCGATCTATTGTCTTTCTCGGCGGCGGCCCAAGCAAAGGCGGCACGGCGTCAAAAATATCTAAATCGCGTGATGGTGAATGGCGATCTGACCTTTAATTTCGTAACGCTTAGGCAACAGCTCGCGGAAATTGCAAAGGAGATCGGGGATCCGTCCCCGCCAAGCCCCATGTCGATCTATCGGTGGTATCGACGCCACAAGAATTCGCGAAGCATCGTCGATCTTGCCGACCGGGACGAGAACAAAGGAAGGCGCGTCAAATGGCCAGCCGAGGTAATGGCCGTCATCCAACAGGCGATCGAAACGGTATATCTGAACAGGCAAAAACATCCGGGTATAGCCGTACACGACGAAGTACAACGGAAGCTGCTTCAGCTCCATAAAGCCCGGCCTGAAGATGCTGACGAACTACAAATTCCCTCAAAGGTGACAATCCACCGTTACCTTCGGCGCCTCGACAGATATTCCGTGGATGCAGCAAGGCTGGGCAAACGCGCTGCAGATCACAATTACCGTGCCGTATTGGGGATGCAGAAGACCGAGCGGCTCCTGGAACGTTGGGAGATGGACCACACACCGCTGGATCTGATTGTGTTCGACGAAGTGTCGCACCTGCCCCATGGACGTCCCTGGTTGACTGTCGCGATTGATAAGTACAGCCGCATGATTGTCGGCATTTACATTGGATTTGGGAATCCATCGGCGTATTCCGTCCTTCAGTGCCTTCGTCAGGCCATCCTTCCCAAGCAGGGTCTGCTGGACCAGTTCAACGAAATCACCCTGCCCTGGCCGGCAAGGGGCATCCCGGAAATGATCGTCCTGGACAATGGGATGGAGTTCCACTCGGCGTCGCTCGTCAAGGCATGCCAAGAGCTGAACATCCAGATCCAGTTCTGCCCAGCCAAACAGCCGGAATACAAAGGGGCGGTTGAGCGGTTCTTCCGGACGATCAGTCAGGACTTGGTCCACCGCCTGCCGGGGACGACCTTCTCCAATATTCGCCAGCGGGGCGACTATGAATCGGAGAAGACGGCCGCCATCGGCTTCAGGACGTTGCACGCGCTGATATACAAGTGGATTGTCGAGGTGTACCACCAGCAGGTCCACCGCGGCATCGGCATGTCCCCGGCCAGGAAATGGGAGATGGGTGAATGCGAACGCATCATCGAATACCCGGCGCACCCGGACCAGCTGAGGGTGATCACGGGTCATGCCGCCGATCGGACCTTGTTTCGCTATGGCGTCGAGATCAACGGTCTGAAGTACAACTCGTCGGCGCTTCAGACGATATATCGCCGAGTTGGTGAGCGCCACAAGGTCAGCCTCAAGTTCTACGAGGACGACGTGGGTCACATCCACGTGTTCGACGCCGCCGAGAAGTCCTACTTGCAGGTTCCTGCCATTAACCTCGAGTACGCAGCTGGCCTGACATTGCGCCAGCACGAGATGATCTGCGCGAAGTTGCGTGAGGAGGCCAAGGACTACATGGATTTGCCGATGCTGCTCGCGAAGAAGCATGAGTTGCAGGGCATGATCGATACCGCCATCCGCGACAAGAAAATGGGCCTGCGCAAGAAGGGATCGCATCTCCTCCACCGGAACACCGCCTATCCCGACGGCATATCACCGGGAGACTCGGCCATGCCGGATATCAGATGTGTCCCCTTGCTTCCGTTGGAAGGGCTGGACGACGGCGCCTTGCCGCACTTTTCCGTCAGCGGCAACAAGCTGCGCGGTCACGATTAGGAGGAAATCATGACCGACCATAAGCAAAGGCTGCTCGGCTACTCATGCCGGAGCCGGGCGATCCAGTACCCCATCCACATGAATGCCATCCAGAAGATCCGGCTGCTGCACGAAAGGGCGCGGGCATCCGGGCACTCCGGGGCCCTGCTGATTACCGGCCTCACCGGATCAGGCAAGAGCACGCTCATCCGGGAGTACCAGGCCGAACATCCGCCGGTCGATGAGGAGGATCGCATCAGGGTGCCGGTGCTTTCCGTCGAGACGCCGGCAGCCCCGACTGTCAAAAATCTGGTGGAAACCATCCTGATCGCGATCGGCGATCCCATGAGTCATCGGGGCTCGGCGGAGGAAAAGACCCAACGTATCTATCATCTGCTCAAGGTTTGCGGCGTGGAGTTACTGATGATCGATGAGTTCCAGCACTTTTTCGAGCATAGCCGGCGCAATGAGGTCCACCATGTGACGGACTGGCTGAAGAACCTGCTGAACAAGGCTGGGATTCCGGTGGTGTTGATCGGACTTCCATACAGCGAACAAGTATTGCGGCTGAATGTACAACTGGCGCGGCGGTTTTCCTCGCGCTATTACCTGCGTCCATTTGGGTTCAGCAGTTCAAGGGAAATCCAGGAATTCCGGGGTGTTCTGAGCGTCATCGAGAATAGCCTGCCCCTGCCGTCCGTTCCGTTGAGCACACCGGAGATGGCCCTGCGTTTCCACTGCGCATCTTATGGGCTGATCGACTTCATCGGCAAGATCGTGGATGGGGCCGTGCTCCTGGCCTATCAGCGCGACTATGAACGCCTCGATGAGCGGGTATTCGCCGAAGCCTTCGAGGAGGAGATTTGGCGGGAGGTGCCTCCGGAACGAAATCCGTTCATTGTAAAGCAGGAACTGTTGAGGCCATTGACTGGTCCAGGCGAGCCGTTTTCGCTCATCGAGGCGGCCGTTCTCCGAAACATTGGACGCGCCAAGTCCCACAATTCAGGGGGGAAATGATGACGGCTAGACTTCCCTATCGTCCATCCCCCTATCCGCATGAAGGGGTGAATGGCTTCCTGTTGCGGCTTGCCGAGGGCAATGGTTGCAGTGGAGTCCGTACCTTGGTCGGAGACATACCTGTTACGCGGTCGAGGCTCGCAACCTGGTTGGGGCGCGATGACGGGCTTGGCCAACTGGTGGGTCAGCTGAATGCGAAAAAGACCACACCGCGGCCGCTGTGGAATAACCGCTCCAGCCGCTATTGCCCAGCCTGCCTCAGGGCGGATCAGACATGGAGGCAGGAGTGGGAGCTGACGCTGCTCACGGTGTGTCCATCTCATGGGTGCCGCTTGGTCGAGGTATGCTCGGACTGTGGGAGGCAGATCACCTGGAACCGGATGAGGTTGCTCTCCTGCGATTGTGGCTTCAGGTTCCAGGCTGCATGCGTAATCAAGGCAACGGAGGCGGAGACAGCACTGGCCGCCACGTTATGCTTGAAGTTGGTCGGCCGGGGGCGCGTGTCGGCCCTTGTCGACCTGCTGAATCTCGAACAGCTGTACCAGTTGATCGTGGCGCTGGGGGCGTATTCCCACGTGGAGGACGGCAAGCGTCCTCAGAAGATCGCCAATCTGGGTCATTTGCAGGTGTCGGAGAAATTGACGAGGGCCGCCGCAGAGATTCTGGTGACCTGGCCTACGGGGTTCAATGCATTGCTCAACAAGCTGGCCCACGATCAACCCGCTCCTTCCCGGGAGGTCGGATTGCCCAGGCAGTTCGGCTTCTTCTATGCCTATGTATTCAACTGGATGAACGCCCCCGAGTTCGGTTTTGTGTTGAGCGCCTTCGAGAAATACATAGCCAAGCACTGGCCCCATCCGCTCAATGAGCGCAACAAGCGCATGTCGCCGGAATTGAGGAGCACCAGCGTATGGATACCGGCATCGGTTGCGGCAAAAGAACTGGGGACGACTCGCAGGCGGCTACTGTCGTTGGCTGACGCGGGCATGGTCAATCTCAGCGGCAGGAAGACTGTTTCCGGAAGGAAGGTGCTTTGTGTTGAGCGGAGTGACCTCCCTGCGATCAGGCTGCTGCTTGCCGACCTGATGGACCATAAGACCGCCTGCGCCATCCTCAACATCTCGAAAGTGCGGATGCATCAGTTGCTGCACCACAGTGTCCTCCGGGCAGATGTTGTGCCCGGGAAATGGGCCGCAGGGAAATGGGGGATTTCCATGAAGCCCCTCCAAACCATCTTGCTGGCAGGCTTTGGCCTGCCGGCTGTCGAGGGTATCGGGAAGGCGACCATCACGATGGATTACGCACTGCGCCACTTGCTGAAAAGGGAGTACCTCTTTCCCCTATTGATCCAAGCGGCCATCAAGAAGGAGATGGCCCCAATTGCCGTGCTGCCGGAGGTGCCGGGAGTTGCTGGCTGGGTTTTCAGCCGTGACCACCTTGTCCATTGGATAGGTGATCGTATCCAGGGCAAGCGACAAGGAGTGTTGACCATTCCTGAGGCCGCGGTCCGGTTGGGTATCAAACAGCAGGCCCTATACCATTTCGTATCAAAAAAGCTGATAAGGGTCGACTATGATCCGGATGCCCTCGCATCATTGATACCAGAGCAGGAGTTGGTACGATTCCAAGAAGAGTATGTTCTGGGGCGTGAGATTGGTGAAAGGCTGGGGACATCGGCCTCCCAAGCAGTGAGGATGCTGCAGAAGCAAGATGCAGCATTGGCCATCTGCGGGAGAACGATAGATGGGGGCTCCCAATATCTTTACCGGCGCGATGACAGGCTGGATGAGGGATTATTGAAACTCGAACAAAAAGTGGGCACGAGAGCCCCCACAAGCAACCGTGCAGCACGGACTTAAGGGGCATCTCTGTGCCGAATCCCTCTGTACCTGCTGAAAGCGAGAGATTCAAAAGTGGCAGCAAATCTAATGCGGATGTAAGGGGGGTGAGTCAGACGGTACTGAAATCGTTCCATCAGCGTGAAGTACAAACACCTGGATCGGATTCCTTGATGAGCCATCCCCCTGTTTCACACAGTGCTGTCGGTCTGGAGAAAACCTTATTTCGGTGCCTGGTTCCATAGGTATCAAATCTGCGAGTACATCGTCAACGAAGATTGCGAGTGAAAAACTACTGGCGGATTCCAAATAGGTAAATGAAACCCTTGAACCTCCTACCCGTATCCTATCAAGCACCTTCTGATTCAACGTCAAATTGGCTTCGGCATTGCCCGCCTTGAGCCTGAAAGTTAGACGCAATTGACCAGCAACTTTAGTTAGCTGCAAGGATGTCTCATCGACTTCACTCGATACACCAAGCGACTCCATACTCAGGCCGGATGGTCGAAGATCGATGCTTGCCATCGGCGTACTTCGTATCGAAGTTGACATACCAGCCATTCGGTCCGCATTTGCAATCCAGAGCTCTTTGAGGTGTTCCGCCATTTCGGCGCTTTCTTCTCGACTTAGCGGGGCCATATAAACGGTGAGCGGTTGCCGATTGATGTCTTTGGTCGCATTTGGATTCGGACTGCCGAAGAGCTTATCCAGTGTTCCCCTAGAGTCGTGCTTACCTTTCAGGTAAGGGTTGTAATGCACATCCCAGCAATTTGTATTTGTCAGCCCCATCATATAAAGAAATTGCTCAGTCAGAATGACGTAAAGATCGCCGATGCCTTCTGGATACGAGGCACCTATATCTGAATGTGCTCCTGGCAAAAAAATAGTATTTAACCGCTTCGGTGGTTTGGGGCCCGGACCGAAGAATTCTGGATCGGTTGGTAAAGGATTCAAGTCAACATCAACGGTCGGCGAGAACAAGAGGGTTCTTGGTTCGTCGACAGCTACGAAATGAACCAAATATTCGACGGAGGCGGGCAAGTTCAACTTGAGTCTATCCTGTTGACCTGTAGCCACCGTGTCATATAGCAGGCCGTAAAACCGGGGGCTTTCGGGGAGGCGCCCCCCCTTTATGTCACCAAATCTGGTTCCCCACTCTTGGGTTACGGTGTTGATGAAATGACGGGCAGTTGCAGCACCTCTACTGAATCCTGTAACGAACACGCGAATCTCCGTCGCCGGATTCTCGCTCAGCCATTTTTGTGCTTGGGAAAAAAACTTGTTTCGCGCTATTTCCGCGGTCCTTGCACAACTTTCACCCGTCATGGCATCCGTCGAATCGACGACGTCATTCATCATTCCAGCGCCAGGCTGATAGTCGTCCGCCTGAACCAGCTTTGCTATGTGCGCCACGATTGTTTCGCGCTCACCCAACGGAATCCTGGCTCGGTCATTAAGCGTTCCGTCGAACGCAACCTTGTAAATCCGAACAGGATGATTACCGATCTGATGGGACAACAGTGGAGCATCGTGCGGTAGCTTCAATGCCATCTCGAACTTTTGACTGTCCGTGGCTTTAACTGGAATTAACTGGTTTCCAGAAACCAATGTTGTACAACCTACTAAAAATTGGCTAACCAGAAGACCGCCGAAGAGGCCTACTGCAATGCGACGAATAGTTGTGTCCAAAAAATGCTCCTCGTTATCGAAAGCAACCCGTTCTTCGCTCGTTCGCTAAGGCTGATATGACCTTCCCTCGGTTTTTCGTCTTCCAAGAGGTGGGTTTCATGCTACCAGTTTTCCCGGCGACGGTGCATTGAGCCAATCGCTTAAGAACTGCATCGGAGACTTGTAGCCCAGCGTCGAGTGCAGCCGTTTCCGGTTGTAAAACACCTCGATGTATTCGAATGTCATGGCGATCACTTCGTCCCGCGTCTCGAAGCGTTCGCCGTACACCCGCTCGTTCTTGAAGCTGCCGAACCAGCTTTCGGTCGGGGCGTTATCCCAGCAGTTGCCCTTGCGACTCATCGAACAGTCCATGCCGTATTCCTTCAGCTTCGCTTGGAAGGCGTGGCTGGCATACTGGCTGCCTCGATCCGAGTGATGAATCAAGCCTGCCGCGGGTTTGCGGCGGAACCAGGCCATCGTCAGGGCGTCAGTCGCGATGTCTGCTGTCATGCGCGATTTCAGTGACCAGCCCACCACTTCCCGATTGAACAGGTCGATCACAATCGCCAGATACAGCCAGCCTTCGTCTGTCCACAGATAGGTGATGTCGGACGTCCAGACCTGATTGGGCGCGGCAGGCGTGAAGTTCCGTTCCAGCAGGTTCGGGGCAATCGGCAGGTTGTGCTTCGAATCCGTCGTGACCTTGAAGCGCCGCTTGTGCTTGGCCCGAATGTCGTTCTCCTGCATCAAGCGTTCAACCCGCTCCTTGCTGGCAGGGAAGCCTCGCAAGCGCAGCTCCCTGACCATGCGAGGGCTGCCGTAAGCACCCTTGAATTCAGCATGGATGGATTGGATCACCGCCAGCATCTGCGCATCGGTCAGACGCTTCCGTTGTGGCTTGTCGCCGCGCTTCCATGAGCGGTAGCCACTCTCGCTGACATCCAGCACATGGCACATCTCATCCACGCCATACTTCTCGCGTTGCGCGTCAATCCAGGCGTACTTCACTGCACATCTCTCGCGAAGTACGCCGCCGCTTTTTTTAGGATTTCGCACTCCCGCTTCAGTCGCGTGTTCTCGGCACGCAGCCGGGATAGTTCCATCTGCTCGGGCGTTACCACCTTGCCTTCCGCACCGTTCAGCTTCCCGGCATCGGCAGCCTTGACCCAGTTGCGCAGCGTTTGCTCTATCAGCCCGAGCTCCTTGGCTACCGACCCAATTGACTGGCCTGACTTCACGCGCTTGACCGACAGTTCCTTGAACTCGGTCGTGTACTCCTGCTTCGGTATCTTCATCGTCTTCCTTTCCAATGTGACTGTGATTTTATGTCACCCTTGGAAGACGTTTTTTCGGGGGAAGGTCAGTCGATCACGAGGTCGAAGAAGCAGAGAAATTCAAGCCGGCATTGAAAGAGTTTTACATTCTCACAACTGCAATTGCCGATGAACGGCTCCAACAGCATGTGCGGCACCTAAACGAGGCACGAAAGAAGCTGAAGAAGTTTCCGGTAGAAGTTCTGTTCTGGACGGAAATCGTGCGCCGAGTTGCACGTTTCGAGCAGGTAGCCCAAAAGCACTTCCCAATTGGTGGTAGCAAGAGTGACTTTTCCCCACTGCTCGCAACTTGGTACACCACCGATGGAAGGCTTGAATTGACTGGTGAAGATTGGCAACTGGCGGTTAGCGAGATAGGCGAGGACTTTCATGAATGGCCATCGGGACGTGTCGTCGTTCGCCAGAGGGAAACCGATGCGATCATGGCGGAACTCCGGAAATTGGATAAGATTCCGGCGCCTCCGCAAGATCGTGCAAAGAAGATTGAACTCCGCAGAAAACTTCGCTATATGCAACACAGGGAGTATGGTATTCAAGAGATACTCCGCATGCTGTATACAAACGAAAGATTGAAATTCTATATGCTTGATCTCGATGAGACAGGCGTTGACGCGCAAGAAATCCTGCAGGCGATCATTGAATTTGAATTAGCGCGGACTGAAATTCCTGCAAAAGAAGAGAAGATTAGACTGTCACCACCAACACCAGATTTGCTAATTGGGCCTCGCTCCTCGACGAGCGTTGCCGATAGCGATATTCCAGTCAACATCCCGAGTTCGGATTTCATAGAAATTCTGAATGCTGAGCATGAGTTTCCAAATAAGTACTACGGAAACCCAATGGTGCAGGTTGTGTCGGAACTGCCTGATTCTGTGAGAAGACGCTTTGCGATTCCAGCGATTATCCGAAGGATAGACCGGATCATGCACGAAGATCGAAAAACACTCGCCGAGATGCAGATTGCTGGCTATCTTGATTTGAATATGTGGAAATACACGTACTAGGCGAACAAGGACTCGCATGATTTGTACATGGGTCATGCAGGAGCTCGTCTGACAACTGCAGGGATTTTTCACCTATTTCGAAGCGGATGTAGGAAATTTTCAACAATTGCGAAAACTGGTAGCATGATCGAAGTCAGAATTGATGAAAAAGTCCTTTATATGTAAGGAAGCATTTTTCACTTATTCCGAAATCCTACAAGGGTGTCTCTTTACGTTATAAGTGGCATAAATATGGTGTGCACAAATGACTATCGAAGACACTCTTACAATCATCGGCGCAGTAACAGTTTCCTTTGGTGGAGGCGCTGTGATAGTTATCGCTTTGTCCAACTATCTAGGAAATTTGTGGGCGAAGCGAATATTGCAACGTGAGCAATCGGTACTACAGACGCAGATTGAAGAGTTAAAACATGAATTTGGTCTTGCCAAGTCCAGTTATGACCATTATCTCGATTTGATTCTTGAGTATTACCGACTCTTCTATCGCCATTATCGTATGTGTCAGCGTACAGCGAACGCTGATGCCCATCGTCAGCCAGATGGGACTATTACATTCACACAAGATGAATTTCTTGAAAATCTTGATACTTTTCTTATCGAGTGGGCTGTTCTGGAAGGGAAGATTCGCCTATTACTTCCATCTAAAATTTTAGAGATTCATTCTGAAGCTATTGATTGTTTCGAGCTCTTTAAACATTCTGTAGTTGATTTCCACAAAGACGATGTTACTCGTCAAGCAAAAAAAGATGCTTTCGAGAAAATTGAAAGCGTGAAATCCAGACTTGAAGAATCGCTCAGAGAATTTCTTCGGACAGAAAAATTACTCAAGTAACGTAGGCAACCGAAGGTTGGGTTGAACAACGAGATACTTATTAATGATCGCCAGCTGGATGGTGCCATTACCAAAACCTATCTAGATTCTAGATTCTAGATTCCATAATAATGTAAATCGCTGAAAGCCAATAACCACAGGCCTTCCAGCGCAAGTTGCTCAAAACGCGCGATAAGCGGCGTTCGATGACTCGGTGAGGGGTAGGGTTCAAATAAAAGATTAAATCCGCTCCCGGTGCCTCAAATGCGCCGGGAGCGGATTTATGGGGGTCAGGCCTTCGCCTTGGGGGTTTTCTTGGCTGCCGGCTTCTTCGCGGCGGGTTTGGCGGCAGCTTTTTTGGCGGTCGCAGCCTTCGCAGTCGTCTTGCTCTTGGTCGTCGCGGCTTTCTTTGCAGGAGCCTTTTTCGCAGCAGCGGTCTTGGCTGCCGCCGGTTTCTTCGCGGCAGGCTTCTTCGCCTTGCCGGTCCCGCCCTTCGCTGCCTTCGCGGCGATCAGTTCCAGCGCCTGTTCCAGCGTGACGTCGTCCGGCGAGATGTCCTTCGGCAGCGTCGCATTGACCTTGCCGTGGCGGGCGTAGGGGCCGTAGCGGCCGCTGCAGATCTCGATCGGGGACTTGTCGTCGGGGTGTTCGCCCAGCGTGCGCAGCACGGTGTTGCCGGCCTTGGCCTGCGCCAGCAATTCCACCGCGCGATCCAGGCCGATGTCGAAGATGCTGTCGGCTTTCGGGATGGACTTGAACTTGCCGTCGTGGCCGATGTAAGGGCCGAAGCGGCCGATGTTGACGATGACTTTCTTGCCGGATTCGGGGTGGGCTCCGAGTTCGCGCGGCAGCGACAGCAGCTTCAGCGCGGTGGCGAGATCGGCCTGTTCCAGCGGCAATTCCCTAGGCCAAGAGACGCGCTTGGGTTTGGCCTTCTCGCCTTCGATCACTTCGCCCAATTGCACGTAATAGCCGTAAGGGCCGCGCAGCAGCAGCACGCCCTGTTTCGTGTTGGGATGTTCGCCCAGTTCCTTGCGCGCCTCGCCGGCGTCTTCCTCGCCGCCGAGGTTGCGGGTGTAGTCGCACTCCGGGTAGGCGGTGCAGCCGATGAAGCTGCCGCGCTTACCGAGGCGTTTGGACAGCGGCTTGCCGCATTTCGGGCAGGCCTCTTCCAGGATTTCGGTGCCGGGGCGATCAACGTCTTTCTTGTCGCCGATCAGAGTGTTGAAGCCCTTCCAGAACTCTTCCAGCACTGGAATCCAGTCGCGCTTGCCTTCGGAGATTTCGTCCAGCTCGTCTTCGAGATTCGCAGTGAAGTCGTAATCGACATAGCGGGTGAAGTGTTCGGTCAGGAACTTGGTGACCACGCGACCGACGTCGGTCGGCATGAAGCGCTTCTTGTCCAGGATCGCGTATTCGCGCGCCTGCAGCGTCGAGATGATGGTCGCATAGGTCGACGGGCGGCCGATGCCGTATTCTTCCAGCGATTTCACCAGGCTGGCTTCGGAGAAGCGCGGCGGCGGCTGGGTGAAGTGCTGTTCGCCGTACAGTTTGTCCAGCGGCAGCACGTCGCCCTCGGCCAGCGGCGGCAGCTTGCCGCCCTCCTCTTCCTCGGCGTCGTCCACGTCTTCCATGTACACGCCGATGAATCCCGGGAACACCAGCGTCTGGCCGGAGGCGCGGAACAGCGTGTCGTCGCCGCCCAGACGGATGTCGGCGCTGACGGTGTCATAACGGGCCGGCGCCATCTGGCACGCGAGTGTGCGCTTCCATACCATCTCGTACAGGCGCGCCTGGTCGGCGGTCAGGTGGTCGCGGATGCTGTCCGGCGTGCGATGGATTCCAGTCGGGCGTATCGCCTCGTGAGCCTCCTGCGCATTCTTCGCCTTGCTCTTGTAGACGGGTTGCTTGGACGGCAAGTAATCGCCGGCGAAGTTGTCCTTGATGTAGTCGCGGATCTCGGCGACGGCTTCGTTGGCCAGGTTCACCGAGTCGGTACGCATATAGGTGATTAGACCGATGGTCTGTCCGCCGATGTCCACGCCTTCATACAGCGACTGCGCGGTGCGCATCGTGCGGTCGGCGGACATGCCGAGCTTGCGCACGGCCTCCTGTTGCAGCGTCGAGGTCGTAAAGGGCGCGGCGGCATAGCGTTGCTTGCCCCGCTTTTCGACGCGGACGACTTTGGGCGGCAGCTTGGCGTCGGTGAGTTTCGCGTAGATCGCGTCGTACTCAGCCTGGCTGCCTATCGACAGCTGGTCCAGCTTCTTGCCCTGGTACTGGAACAGCCTGGAGGTGAACGGAAGCGTGTTCTTTTGGCTGTCCAGATGCACGGACCAGTATTCCTGGCTCTTGAACTTTTCGATCTCCAGCTCGCGTTCGACGATCAGCCGCAGCGCCGGGCTTTGCACGCGGCCGGCCGACAGGCCGGGACGTATCTTGCGCCACAGCAGCGGCGACAAGCTGAAGCCGACCAAGTAGTCCAGCGCGCGTCGCGCCTGCTGCGCATTCACCAGCGGCAGCGAGATCTCGCGGGGGTGAGCGACTGCTTCCTGTACCGCAGACTGGGTGATCTCGTAGAACACCACGCGTTTCATGTTCTTGCCCTTGAGCGCGCGCTTACTCTTCAGCAGTTCTGAGATATGCCAGGCGATGGCCTCCCCTTCGCGGTCCGGGTCGGGTGCCAGCAGGATGTTGTCGGCTTCGGCGGCGGCCTTCGCGATTGCATCGACGTGTTTGCTGTTGCGCGCGATGGTCTCGTACTGCATTGCGAAGCCGTTGTCGGGATCGACTGCGCCGCTCTTCGGCACAAGGTCGCGCACGTGGCCGTAGGAGGCGAGAACCTCGAAGTCCTTGCCCAGATATTTCTTGAGTGTCTTGGCCTTGGCCGGGGACTCGACGATGAGTAGATTGGTTGCCATTCGCGATACTTATATTAGTGTAATTGCGTGGATTGGATAGGCGACAGCAGTTCCTCGACCAGCAGCGGGTCCAGGTCCTGATGGCGGTTCCACAGCACCATCAGCATGATCAGCTTGAGCTTGTCCAGGCCGAGATATTCGTATTGCAGCGCGACCGCGCGGTCGATGATCATCTCGCGCTCGATTGCGGAGATCATGCGCTGCTGCTCGGCGAAAATCAGGAACTGGCGCGCCTCGTCGCCGATGCGCTGTTTCTCCAGTTCGGCGAAGTGACGGATGCCGGCGTGGTGCAGATCGGCCGGATAGGCGGCGGGAGTCTGCTGTTGCAGCGCAGACAGCCAGGTCAGCGCGTCGCTGATCTCTTCTTCCTCGAAACCGGCGGCCGACAGCTTGCGCGACAACTTGTCCGGCTCGGGATAGCTGCCCGCATCGAAATAGCTTTCGAACAAATACATCAGGATTTCGAACATGGATTAAGCTAACGCTTTGATTTAATTGATACGTTGATATAGGCCGCCGGGGAGTGCGCTGATGCGCCCATCCAGCTCTAGCGTCAACAGCATGGCGGATAGCTCGGCCATCGTCAAGCCGCACCGCGCGACCAGCGTGTCCAGATCGACCGGATCGAAGCCCAGATGGAGCAGCAGAGACGGTTCGGTATCCGTTGCGGAATCAGCCCCAGCGGGGGGCGCCGGTATTGCCAGACCGACGAGTTCTTCCAGAATGTCCTGCGCTGTCTCGACCAGCTTGGCGCCCTGCTTGATCAGCCGGTGGCAGCCCTTGCTCTGGGGCGCGTGTATCGAGCCGGGAATCGCGAATACGTCCCTGCCCTGCTCCAGCGCCAGCCGCGCGGTGATCAGCGAGCCGCTCTGCATACTGGCTTCCACGACCAGCGTGCCGATGCCGAGGCCGCTGATGATGCGGTTGCGGCGCGGGAAGTTCGCGGCCAGCGGCGGGGTTCCGAGCGGAAATTCGGAGACGATAGTCCCGTTGGTGGCGAGCGCATGGGCAAGGTCGCGGTTGGCCGCAGGATAGATCCGGTCCAGCCCGGTGCCGATCACCGCGATGCTGCTGCCCAAACCTTGCAGAGCGCCGCGATGGGCTGCGGCATCGACGCCGTGCGCCAGACCGCTGGCCACGCATAGCCCGGCTTCGCTTAGCGTACGGGAGAAGGCCTCGGCGTTGTTGAGGCCCTGCGGGGTGGCGTTGCGACTGCCGACCACGGCTAGCGTCGGGCGATTCAGCAAATCCAGCCGACCTTTTACATAGAGCAGCAGCGGCGGGTCGGGAATGTTCAGCAGCGCTTGCGGATAGTCAGAATCTGCGAGCGTGACGATATGGTTGTTGTCGTCTTCCAGCCAAGCCTGCGCCGGGGCGATTTGGGCGTCGGCTATGCCTTTGCCGATTTCGGCGGCGACGGCCGGCTTGACGATGGATTTGAGTGTGGCGCTCGATGCGGCGAACACCGCCTCCGGCGAGCCGAACGCTTTAAGCAGGCTGCGCGCGCCCTCCCCGCCCAAGCCCCTGATCAGGCTGAGCGCCAGCCAGGCCTTGAGCGAGGAGTCGTGCGGCATGGCCGGGTTTTACATTTCAGGGGGTTTGGGCGCGATCCAGCAGTTGTACGGGCAATCGCGTCTGCATCACCAGTGCGTAAGAGAGCTTGTCGAACACGCGGAACACGAAGATCAGGCCGTAGCGTTCGTCCGGCAGCGTGTATTCCTTGCCGTCGTGTTTCGCGATCTCGCCCTTGCGGTACAGCGCGAGCACATGGCCGACATCCAGTCCGTCGCGCTTGCCTTTGTTCAACGTGATTACGGTGTTCTGGCCTGCCTGCGAGACTCCTCCATAGACGGAAATGATGCTCGCGGCGATGTTGCTTTCCGGCGCGTGCGGCATATAGCTGCTGACGGCGTCGCCTGACGGAGCGATTAGCCGGTCGCCGACGCCGATCTCTTGTATCGATTCGGTGATTGCAACGGTGCTGACCTCGGCAAAAGCAGTTGCCTCGGCGCGACCAAGATAGACGGCCTCGACGCCCAGAACTTCCTGGGTGTCGGGATCGACCAGAGACTTGCCCGGGCGGAACAGCTGCCAGCTGTTGCCTTTGTCGGAGGGGAGGCCTTTGACGAAGCCGATATCGCCAAAGCCCAGCATCACGCGCCCTTCGCGCGCACCGATCAACGTCGGCGCATCGTTCAGCGCGCCGTTCTCGACGATCAGCGGCTGGCTCAGGAACGGTGCGATCACGTCGGCAGGGATCGTCGGCACCGCATCATGAGAGCTGTAGCCTTCGCGCGCTCTGGGCGAAAGCCTGATCACGTTGAGGCTGCCGGGCGCCACAGCAGAAGATGAGGGCGGCAGGCCGATGCGCAGCGTGCCGTTGACGCGGTCCAGATAGATCACGTCGCCGGGATAAATCCAGTGGGGGTCCTTGATCGCGTCCTTGTTCATGCCCCAGATGTATTGCCATTTCCACGGGTCTTTGAAGAACTTCGCGGAGATGTCCCACAGGGTGTCGCCCTTGACGACGATATGCTTGTCCGGAGCGTCGCTCCGCAACTGGGGGGCGTCGTCGGGTTGGGCGGCAAAGGCCAGGGCGGGCAACAAAAGGCAAATCAGCGATATAATCTTGCGCATGAAAAACTCCGGCAGAGTCAATTAATAAGGCACGCAAAGTTGCGGCGTTGCGTTAAATTCTGCATCCAGACCATTAAATAAGCAAGCAATTAAGCTGCGACGACGGGATACACATGGCAATCCTGAAAATTCTGCAATACCCGGACGAGCGCCTGCACAAGATCGCCAAAAAGGTCGAGCAGGTCACGGACGACACGCGCCGGTTGATACGCGACATGGCCGAGACCATGTATGCCGCGCCCGGCGTCGGGCTGGCTGCGACGCAGGTCGACGTGCATCTGCAGCTGTTCGTCGCGGACGTGTCCGAGACGCATAACCAGTTGCGCGTGTTCATCAATCCGGAGATTCTTGCCCTCGGCGGCGAAGAAGAGAGCGAGGAAGGCTGTTTGTCGGTGCCTGGCATATACGAGAAGGTTACGCGTGCCGAAAAAGTCACGGTGCGCGCGCTCGACGAGAATGGTCAGCCGTTCACACTGGAAGCCGAAGGATTCCTTGCGGTGTGCATCCAGCATGAGATCGATCATCTGCGCGGCAAGGTGTTCGTCGAACACCTGTCGCAACTCAAGCAGATGCGCATACGAGCCAAGTTGAAGAAGCGCATGCGCGAAATCCTCTGATGAAAATTATCTTTGCCGGTACGCCGCAGTTTGCGGCCAGCGCCTTGGCCGCGCTGCTCCCCGAACACGAAATCGTCGCGGTGCTGACCCAGCCCGACCGCCCTTCCGGGCGCGGCATGCAGTTGACCGCCAGCCCCGTGAAGCAGCTTGCGCTGCAACACGGCTTGCCGGTGCTACAACCGGTTTCGCTAAAGACCGAAGAAGCGCAACGCGAGATTGCCGCGCTCAATGCCGATGTGATGGTGGTCGCGGCCTACGGCCTGATCCTGCCGCAGGTGGTGCTGGATATGCCGCGACTCGGTTGCCTGAACATCCATGCCTCGCTGCTGCCGCGTTGGCGCGGTGCCGCGCCTATCCAGCGCGCGATTCTCGCGGGCGACGCCGAAACCGGTATCACCATCATGCAGATGGATGCGGGGCTGGACACCGGCGACATGCTGCTGCGCCACGCCTGCACTATCACGTCGGAGGACACGGCCGCGACGCTGCACGACAAGCTCGCGGAACTGGGCGCGACGAGTATCGTCGAGGCCTTGCGCCGCTTGCCGGAACTGGTTCCGGTCAAGCAGGATGATGGTGCGGCGACCTATGCCGCCAAGCTGCTGAAGCCTGAAGGGCAGATCAACTGGTCGCTGGATGCGCAGCAGCTCGGTCTCGCGGTGCGCGCATTCAATCCCTTTCCCGTGTGCCATGCGACTCTGGGCGATACCGCCATCAAGGTCTGGCAGGCGACACCGGTCGCGCAGCGGGGCGAGCCGGGTACTGTGCTGGCGGTGGACAAACAGGGCATCACCGTCGCCTGCGGCAAAGATGCATTGCGGCTGGAAATGCTGCAGCGTCCGGGCGGCAAGGCGCAACCGGTAGTGCAATTTCTGCAGGCCGTGCCTATCCAGGCCGGCGACAAATTCTCGGTAAGCTAAATGCAACATATACAACTCGCCGCTGGCCAGATCGTGCAACAAGTGCTGGTGGACGGCCGCAACCTGAATCAGGTGCTGGACGAGTCGCTGCGCAGAAAATCGGTATGGACACCGCAGCAACGCGCCGCGTTGCAAGACCTGAGTTACGGCACGTTGCGTTTCTACGGCCAGCTGCGCGCCATACTCGAACTGCTGTTGCACAAACCGCTGTCGGATCAGCGCATTTACTACGTGTTGCTGGTGGCGCTGTACCAGCTGGAATACAGCAAGGCGGCGCAGCATGCCGTGGTCGATCATGCGGTGCGTTCCGCCCAGATGCTGAATCCGAAAATCAGCGGTTTGGTGAACGCGATCCTGCGCAATTTCCTGCGCAGCCGCGAGACATTGCTGGAGCAGGCGAAGCAGCGCGCGGAAGGCAAATACAATTACCCGCAATGGTGGATAGACGAACTGCAGGCGCAATACGGCGAGCGCAGCGCGGCGATACTGGAGGCGGGTAACGGTCATCCGCCGTTGACGTTGCGCGTCAACCGCAGGCGCGGCACGGTAGCCGAATACGCGGCATCGCTGGAACGGGAAGGCATCGCGGCGCGTCGCATCGCGCCCGATGCACTGCAACTGGACAAGCCGGTTGGCGTGGACAAGTTGCCGGGATTCTTCGACGGTCTGGCCTCGGTGCAGGATGCCGGCGCGCAATACGCGGCGCTGTTGCTGGACGTGCACGACGGCATGCGCGTGCTGGACGCCTGTGCCGCGCCGGGCGGCAAGACCGCGCATATCCTCGAAAACGCCGCGGTCGAGATGGTCGCGGTGGACAAGGACGAGCAGCGCCTGCAGCGCGTCGCGCAGAATTTGCAGCGCCTGAAACTGGAGGCGACGCTGCTGACTGGCGATGCCGCCGCGCCGGAATCCTGGTGGGACGGCAAAGCCTTCCAGCGTATCCTTGCCGACGTGCCCTGCTCCGCCTCCGGCGTGGTGCGCCGCCATCCCGACATCAAGTGGCTGCGCCGCCGCGCCGACATCGCCGGGTTCGCCGAACAGCAATTGGATATCCTGCGCGCGTTGTGGCCGTTGCTGGAACAAGATGGTAAATTGCTTTACGCCACCTGCTCGGTGTTCCGGCAGGAGAACGAGCAGGTGGTCGCCGCGTTTCTGGCGCAACAGCCGGATGCGCGACGTTTGCCGCTAACCCTGCCCGATAACGGACAGCTACTGCCCGATGACCAGCATGACGGATTCTTCTATGCGTTGCTGCACAAGACTGCTTGATCTGCTGCTGCGCGGCGCACTGCTCGCATGGTTGTGCGTCGCGACGGCGCACGCCCAGGGTGTGTCGGTCGGCAAGGCCGAACTGCGCGCCGGCGAGGAAGGTTATCAGCTCTCGGTGAACTACGACGTCAACCTGACCTATGTGGTGGAGCAGGCGCTGTCGCGCGGCATCCCGCTGTATTTCGTCGCCGAGTTTTCGGTGGTGCGTTCGCGCTGGTATTGGCTGGACGACGAGGTGTTCCGCGGCGAACAGGTTACCAAGCTTTCCTACAATGTGTTGACGCGCCAGTACCGCCTTTCGCGCGGCGCGCTGTTCCAGAATTTTGCGACGCTGGAAAGCGTGCTGAGCATTCTGTCCAGACAGAGTTCGACCGTGATACCGGCCGACGCGCTGGGCAAAAATGGCGAATATATCGCGGCGGCGCGCCTGCGGCTGGATATCGCGCAACTGCCCAGACTACTGCAGGTGAACGCGCTGACCGGCAAGGACTGGACGCTGGATTCGGACTGGTATCGCTGGGTGATACGACCGGTCGGCGATGGTCGGACGGAGTGAGCGCATGATGCGCTATCTGAATCTCGCCAGCATCGCCATTGGCGCGGTGTTGCTGTATCTGCTGTCCAGCAGCAGTGCCGATACCGAGGTGTTTTCCGCGAACTATTACTGGTTGCTGGGATTGACCGGCCTGTTTGCGCTGGCTCTCATGGGCTTGGTCGGCTATCAACTCCAGCGTCTGCGCAGCAAGCTCAGGGAAAAGGTCTTCGGCGCGAAGCTGGCGCTGCGGCTGGTGGTGTTCTTCACGCTGATCGCGGTGCTGCCGGGAGTGCTGGTATATGTCGTGTCGGTGGGCTTTCTGGGCAAGAGCATCGAGTCGTGGTTCGATGTGCGCGTCGAAAAGGCGCTGGAGGGCGGCCTCAACCTTGGGCGCAGCGGTCTCGACAACAGCCTGAACGAGCTGACGAAGAAGGCCCAGTTCATCGCGCTGTTGCTGGCCGAGAAGCCGTTGGGACAATACCAGCGCACACTCGACCAACTGGTGGACGAGAAGGTGGCGCAGGAGGCGGCGCTGTTCTCCGCCAAGGGCAACCTGATTTCGTTCTCGACCACCGGCGCGGCATTAATGCCGGACATGCCCGATGTGGAATTGCTGCGCCAGACGCTGGAGCGTGGCGAGTATTCGGTGATCGACACCTTGCCGAACAAGGGGCTGACGCTACGCACGCTGTCGGTGGTGAATTCCAATGCCCATCCGGGGGCGCGTTACGTGTTGCAGTTCACCCAGCCGGTGCCCAAGCAGATCGAAGCCGATGCCGAGACCGTGCAGGCGGTGTATCGCGACTATCAGGAATTGACTCTGTCCCGTCTCGGCCTGAAGCGGCTTTATGCGATCACGCTCACCCTGTCGTTGCTGGTGGTGTTGTTGACGGCGGTGTCGATGGCGTTCTTCATCAGCGAACGGCTGGGCGCCTCGCTGGAGGCGCTGGCCGAAGGCACGCGCGCAGTGGCGCAAGGCGATTTCACCGGCCAGTATCCGATCCAGAGCAGCGACGAACTGGGCGCGTTGACCGGGTTGTTCAACCAGATGACCAGGCAGTTGCATGAGGCGAAACAGGCCAGCGAGCAGCAGCAGCGCGAGGTCGAGGGGGCCAGGGGATATCTCGAAAGCGTACTGACGCACCTGTCGTCCGGGGTGCTGGCGCTGGACCAGGAATTTCATTTGCGTTCGGCGAATACCAGTTCGGCGCAGATCCTCGGCGCGCCGTTGCAGGAGATGCAGCGGCTGTCGCTGGCGCAGATCGCCGAAAAGCACGGTCTGCTGGCTTCGTTTTGCCACACCATCACCGAGGCATTCGACAAGGCCGGCAACGGCGAGTGGCAGCGGCAGATCGAGCGTATGGGCAGAAATGGCAACCAGATTCTGTTGATGCGCGGCACGCGATTGCCGCAAGGCGGCGAAGCCGGTTATGTGGTGGTGTTCGACGACATCAGTCACCTGTTGCAGGCCGAGCGTCAAGCGGCCTGGGGCGAAGTGGCGCGGCGGTTGGCGCACGAGATCAAAAATCCGCTGACGCCGATCCAACTGTCGGCGGAACGTCTGCAGCACAAGCTCAGCGACAAGCTCGACGAGCGCGACGCGCAGTTGCTGCAGCGCGCCACGCAGACTATCGTCAGCCAGGTCGGGGCGATGAAGAACATGGTCGGCGACTTCGCCAACTACGCGCGCGGCCCGGCATTGCGGCTGACCCGGCTGGATATGCATCAGCTAATCCGCGAGGTGCTGGGCCTGTACGAGGCCAACAGCATACCCATCGCGCTGAAGCTGGAGGCCGGACGCAGCGAGGTCAACGGCGATGCGACGCGATTGCGCCAGGTCATCCACAATCTGTTGCTGAATGCGCAGGATGCGCTACAGGGGCAAGCGCAGCCGCAAATTGCGGTCAGCACTCAGACGCAGGGTGAAGAGGTTTTGCTGCAGGTCGAGGACAACGGCGCGGGCTTTCCGCAAAGCGTGTTGGCGCGGGCTTTCGAGCCCTATATGACGACCAAGTCCAAGGGGACAGGTTTGGGATTGGCAATTGTGAAAAAGATCGTTGAGGAGCATGGCGGGCGTATCGCCATCGCGAATGGTGAAAATGGCGGAGCGCGGATCGATATTGCGCTGCCGCTGGTTGAGGAGGCTTAATGGCTAGCAAACAAATTTTGGTGGTGGATGACGAAGTCGGCATCCGCGAATTGTTGTCGGAGATTCTGTTCGACGAAGGTTATGAGGTGCATCTGGCGGAGAATGCCGCGCAGGCGCGCGCCTTCCGCAACGAGCGCGAGCCGGATCTGGTGCTGCTGGACATCTGGATGCCGGAAACGGATGGCGTGGCGCTGCTCAAGGAGTGGGTCGAGCATGATCTGCTGACGATGCCGGTGGTGATGATGTCGGGCCACGGCACGATAGAGACCGCGGTCGAGGCGACGCGCATCGGCGCGGTCGATTTCTTGGAAAAGCCGATCGCGTTGCAGAAGCTGCTGAGCACGATCGCCAAGGCAATCAAGGAAGGCGCGCCCAAGCTGCCTGCATCCGGGTCGCAGCCGCCGGTCCAGAAGATCGAACTGGACGTCGGCGGGCAGACGCAGCAGTTCTCGCTGTCGCTGGACTTGCCGCTGCGCGACGCGCGGGAGCATTTCGATGCGGTCTACTTTGAGTATCACCTGCGGAAGGAGGCCGGCAACGTCTCCCGGGTGGCGGAAAAGGTCGGCTTGGAGCGCACCCATCTTTATCGCAAGCTGAAGCAACTGGGCATTCGCTTCGCCAGAAAGGGCGGAGAAGACGACATTCAATGAGGTTGGGATCCGCCGGGGGCTGCGGTTGCCCAAATCCGGGGGCTGCGGCATAATTGCCGACCCAGAATTTAATTTTCATTATTAATCCAACAAATAACCCATCCCGCAGGGATGTTTAGGAGACGAGAGCAATGGCTGCGACACGTAACGTAACCCCACCCAAGTACAACGACATTACTGGCGCGATTCGCATGCTGGCCGTAGATGCCGTGCAAAAAGCCAACTCCGGCCACCCGGGTGCGCCTATGGGCATGGCGGAAATCGCCGACGTGCTGTGGAATCGCCATTTGCGCCACAACCCGGCAAACCCGAAGTGGCCGGATCGCGATCGCTTCATCCTGTCCAACGGACACGGCTCGATGCTGGTCTATGCGTTGCTGCACCTGTCCGGCTACGACCTGCCGATCGAAGAGCTGAAGCGCTTCCGCCAGATGCATTCCAAGACTCCGGGTCACCCCGAGTACGGCTACACCCCCGGCGTTGAAACCACCGGCGGTCCGCTGGGCCAAGGCATCACCAACGCGGTGGGCATGGCGATGGCAGAGAAGCTGCTGGCTGCCGAGTTCAACAAGCCCGGCCACGAGATCGTCAATCACAACACCTACGTGTTTCTTGGTGACGGCTGCATGATGGAAGGCATCTCGCACGAAGCCTGTGCGCTGGCTGGCACTTGGGGTCTGGGCAAGCTGACCGCATTCTGGGACGACAACAATATCTCCATCGACGGTCACATCGACGGCTGGTACACCGACGACACCGCCAAGCGTTTCGAAGCTTACGGCTGGCACGTCATCGCCAATGTGCAGGGTCATGATTCCGAGGCAGTTGACGCCGCGATCAAGGCTGGTCATGCGGTTACCGACAAGCCGACACTGATCTGCTGCAAGACCGTTATCGGTGCAGGCTCTCCGAACAAGGAAGGCACGCACGACGTGCACGGCGCAGCGCTGGGCGATGCCGAAGTCGCCGCGACCCGCGAGCACATCGGCTGGAAGTATCCTCCGTTCGAAATCCCGGCTCACGTGTACGAAGCATGGGATGCCCGCACCAAGGGCGAAGGTTTGGAAAAGCTGTGGAACAACAAGTTCGCCGAGTACAAGGCCGCTTTCCCAGCCGAGGCCGCCGAGTTCGAGCGTCGTATCAACAAGCAGTTGCCTGCCAACTGGGCTGCCCACGCCGCCGAGTTCATCGCCAAGACCAACGAGAAGGCAGAGACCATCGCCACTCGCAAAGCTTCGCAGAACGCGATCAACGGTTTGCAGCCTGCGTTGCCCGAGTTCCTGGGCGGTTCCGCCGACCTGACCGGTTCAAACCTGACCAACTGGACAGGCGCACACCATGTCAGCGGCAAGAAGCCGGGCAACTACATTAGCTACGGCGTGCGCGAGTTCGGCATGTCGCACATCATGAACGGCATGGCGTTGCACGGCGGCTTCCTGCCGTTCGGCGGCACCTTCCTGATGTTCTCTGAGTACGCACGCAATGCGTTGCGCATGTCGGCACTGATGAAGCAGCGCGTGATCTATGTGTTCACCCACGACTCCATCGGTCTGGGCGAAGACGGCCCGACGCACCAGCCGGTCGAGCAGACTGCCACGCTGCGTTACATCCCGAACATGGAAGTATGGCGTCCGTGCGACACCGTCGAATCCGCCGTGGCATGGGTTGCTGCAGTCGAGCGTAACGACGGCCCGTCCAGCCTGATTTTCAGTCGTCAGAACCTGACGTTCCAGAAGCGCGACGAAGCGCAGATCGCCGCAATCCGCAAGGGCGCATACGTGCTGTCCGAAGCCGCAGGCGGCAAGCCGCAGGCTGTGATTATTGCAACCGGCTCCGAAGTGTCGCTGGCGCTGAGCGCACAAGCCGCACTGGCTGCCGAAGGCATCAACGTACGCGTGGTATCGATGCCGTCGACCAACGTGTTCGACAAGCAGGATCAGGCTTACAAGGACAGCGTGCTGCCGAAGGGCGTGAAGCGCGTCGCGGTCGAAGCAGGCGTGACCGGCGGCTGGTACAAGTATGTACTGGACGGCGCAGTGGTCGGCATGGACACCTTCGGCGAGTCCGCTCCGGCACCGGAACTGTTCAAGCACTTCGGCTTCACCACAGACAATGTCGTCAAAGCAGTTAAGGGCGTTCTGTAAGGGATTTTGACGACATTGCGGCGGAGGCTAACATGAGCGGGCGAATGTTAAGGAGCAACGCTCCGGCCAAAGCCAAAATGTGGTCAAGGCCGTGAAGAGCGTGCTGTAAAAAGTTTTTAATTACTAAACGGGAGAAAACAATGGCTATCAAAGTTGGTATCAATGGTTTTGGTCGTATCGGCCGCATGGCGTTCCGCGCAATCGCGAAGGACTTCCCCGAGCTGGAAGTGGTCGCGATCAACGACCTGCTGGAGCCGGATTACCTGGCCTACATGCTGAAGTACGACTCCGTGCATGGCAATTTCAAGGGCGACATCGTCGTCGAGGGCAACAACCTTGTGGTCAGCGGAAAGACCATCCGTCTGACCGCAGAGCGCGACCCTGCCAACCTGAAGTGGAACGAAGCAGGCGCCGATATCGTGATCGAGTGCACAGGCTTCTTCCTGACCGACGAGTCCTGCCAGGCCCACATCAAGGCAGGCGCCAAGAAGGTCGTGATGTCCGCACCGAGCAAGGACAAGACCCCGATGTTCGTGTACGGCGTGAACCACAGCACCTACGCCGGCCAGATCATCGTGTCCGCCGCTTCCTGCACCACCAACTGCCTGGCGCCAGTTGCCAAGGTGTTGAACGACAACTGGGGCATAAAGCGCGGCCTGATGACCACCGTGCACGCCGCCACCGCGACCCAGAAGACCGTTGACGGCCCGTCCATGAAGGACTGGCGCGGCGGCCGCGGCATCCTGGAAAACATCATCCCGTCCTCCACTGGCGCCGCCAAGGCTGTGGGCGTGGTGTTGCCCGAACTGAACGGCAAGCTGACCGGCATGGCATTCCGCGTGCCGACTTCCGACGTCTCCGTGGTTGACCTGACCGTCGAGCTGAACAAGGAAGCCAAGTACGCAGATATCTGCGCCGCGATGAAGGCCGCTTCCGAATCCGGCCCGATGAGCAAGACGCTGGGCTACACCGACGAGAAGGTGGTCTCCACCGACTTCCGCGGTTGTAGCTATTCGTCGATCTTCGACGCCGAAGCCGGCATCGCGCTGGACGGCACCTTCGTCAAGGTGGTTTCCTGGTACGACAACGAGTACGGTTACACCTGCAACATGCTGCGTTTCGTGCAACACGTCGCCAAGTAATACGTTCCGCAAAGGGCTGGCTAGCGCCGGCCCTTTCAGCTTTTAAAGTCTGCAACAAGGAAAAATCATGTCTGTTATCAAAATGACCGATCTGGATCTGAAGGGCAAGCGTGTCCTGATCCGTTCCGATCTCAACGTGCCCGTTAAGGATGGCAAGGTGACCTCCGACGCACGTATCACCGCCTCGATGGCGACCATCAACGCCGCACTGAAGGCAGGCGCACGCGTAATGGTGACTTCCCATCTGGGTCGTCCGGAAGAAGGCGTGTACTCGGAAGAGAATTCGCTGAAGCCGGTGGCCGACACCATCGCCAATAAGCTGGGCAAGCCTGTGCGCCTGATCCGCGACTGGATCGACGGCGGCTTTGATGTCGCCGAAGGCGAACTGGTGCTGCTGGAGAACTGCCGCTTCAACAAGGGCGAGAAGAAGAGCAACGACGAGTTGTCGAAGAAATATGCCGCCCTGTGCGACGTGTTCGTGATGGACGCATTCGGTACCGCGCACCGCGCAGAGGCTTCGACGCACGGCGTGGCGAAGTTCGCACCTGTTGCTGCCGCAGGCATTCTGCTGACCGAAGAACTGGAAGCGTTGACCAAGGCATTGTTGAGCCCGGCGCGTCCTATGGTTGCCATCGTCGGCGGCTCCAAGGTTTCGACCAAACTGACCGTGCTGGAATCGTTGTCCGAGAAGTGCGAACAGCTGGTGGTTGGCGGCGGCATTGCCAACACATTCCTGAAGGCCGTCGGCAAGAACGTCGGCAAGTCTCTGTGCGAAGACGACCTGGTTCCGACCGCGCAGGCGCTGATGAGCAAGATGCAGGCTCGCGGTGCGTCCATTCCGGTCGCCGTCGATGTGGTGGTCGGCAAGAAGTTCGACGCCAATGAGCCGGCCGTGCTGAAGGATGCGGGCGACGTGGCCGACGACGACATGATCTTCGACATTGGTCCGAAGTCCGCACAAGAACTCGCCGACATCATCATGAAGGCAGGCACCGTGGTGTGGAACGGCCCGGTCGGCGTGTTCGAATTCGACCAGTTCGGCGAAGGCACCAAGACCATCGCCAAGGCAATCGCGGAAACCAGCGCATTCACCCTGGCTGGCGGCGGCGACACCATCGCGGCAATCCAGAAGTACGACATCTTCGACAAGGTGTCCTACATTTCCACCGCTGGCGGTGCATTCCTGGAATTTCTCGAAGGCAAGACCTTGCCTGCCGTGGCGATTCTGGAAGAGCGCGCCAAACAGTAAAGCAGAACAGTGCCCTGCATTCCCGATGGAGAGATAGGGATGCAGGGCAGAACAATAGATTCAACAAGGAAATCATGCTGCGTAGAACAAAAATAGTCGCAACGCTGGGGCCGGCCTCCAGCGATCAGAAAGTACTGGAGCAGATGATCCGTGCCGGAGTCGATCTGGTGCGGATGAATTTCTCGCACGGCTCGGCGCAGGATCACATGAAGCGCGCAGAGACCGTTCGTGCGGCGGCCGCCGCTGTCGGCCGCACCGTCGGTATTCTGGCCGACCTGCAAGGCCCGAAAATCCGCGTGCGCAAATTCGAGAACGACAAGATCACCCTGAACAAGGGCGACACCTTCATTCTCGATGCCACGCTGGACGGCTTGGGTAATCAGGAGCGCGTGGGTCTGGATTACAAGGAGTTGCCGAACGACGTGGAGGTCGGCACCGTGTTGTTACTCAACGACGGCATGCTGGAATTCCACGTCACCGGCGTCAAGGGACCCGAGGTTCATTGCGTGGTCGTTCGCGGCGGCGTGCTGTCCAACAACAAGGGCATCAACCGCAAGGGCGGCGGACTCACCGCCCCCGCGCTGACCGACAAGGACAAGGAAGACATCAAGACGGCCGCGCTGATCAAGGCGGACTATCTGGCGGTGTCGTTCCCGCGCACTGGCGACGACATGCGCCTGGCGCGCGAGCTGATGCATGCGGCCGGGGGCAAGAGTCTGCTGATGGCCAAAATCGAGCGAGCCGAAGCGATCCCGGTGCTGGGCGACATCATCGACGCATCCGATGCGATCATGGTGGCGCGCGGCGACCTGTCTGTGGAAGTCGGCGATGCTGCCGTGCCGGGCTTGCAGAAACGCATGATCAAGATGGCCCGCGCGAAGAACCGTTTGGTAATCACCGCGACGCAGATGATGGAGTCGATGATCACGGCGCCTATTCCGACCAGAGCGGAAGTGTCCGACGTTGCCAACGCGGTGCTGGACGGTACCGATGCGGTAATGCTGTCGGCGGAAACCGCCGTCGGCGACTATCCGGTGGAAACCATCGAGGCGATGGCGCGCATCTGCCTGAAGGCCGAAGGCGAGAGCGAGAATGGCATGGCAGACTGCCGCATGGCATCGGAGAAGTTTGTGCGCATCGACCAGTCGATCGCAATCTCCGCCTTGTTCGCCGCATCGCACCTGAAGGTGAAGGCCATCGTCGCGCTGACCCAGTCGGGTTCCACGCCGTTGTGGATGTCGCGCGTTAACGCGGGCGTGCCTATCTTCGCGTTGACCCCGCTGCCGGAGACCTTGAGCAAGGTGACGCTGTTCAGCGGCGTGCACCCGATCAACTTCAGCACCACGGCGCATGAAGCAACCCAGGCATTGCTCGAAGCCGAAGCGGCGCTGGTGAATCTGAAGCTGGTGGAAGACGGCGATTTGATCGTCATGACCATAGGCGAAGCGGTCGGCAAGTCCGGCCACACCAACACCATGAAGATCGTGCGCGTGGGCGACCATCGCAACACTTGATAACCGTAGGGGCGCGGCGAGCCGTGTCTCTGCAAATTTTGATTTTTACTCAGGAGGAATAAATGGCACTCGTATCCCTACGTCAACTTCTCGATCATGCGGCAGAAAACAGCTACGGCTTGCCCGCGTTCAACGTCAACAACCTGGAACAGGTCAAGGCCATCATGGAAGCGGCCGATGAAACCAACAGCCCGGTGATCATGCAAGGCTCTGCCGGCGCGCGCAAATATGCGGGCGAACCGTTCCTGCGCCACCTGATCGAAGCTGCGGTCGAGATGTACCCGCACATCCCGGTCGTGATGCACCAGGACCACGGCGCATCGCCGGCAGTCTGCATCAACGCGATCAAGTCCGGCTTCTCCAGTGTGATGATGGACGGCTCGCTGATGACCGACGGCAAGACGCCTTCCAGCTTCGAATACAACGTCAACGTGACTCGTAGCGTCGTTGAAATGTCCCACGCAGTCGGCGTTTCCGTCGAAGGTGAACTGGGCTGCCTAGGTTCTCTCGAATCCGGCCACGGCGAAAAGGAAGACGGCCACGGCGCCGAAGGCGTTCTGTCCCACGACCAACTGCTGACCGACCCGAACGAAGCAGCAGAGTTCGTCAAGGCCACCCAGGTTGACGCACTGGCAATCGCCATCGGCACCAGCCACGGCGCGTACAAGTTCACCAAGCCGCCCACAGGCGACACCTTGGCAATCAGCCGCATCAAGGAAATCCACGCCCGCATCCCCAACACCCACCTGGTGATGCACGGTTCGTCTTCCGTTCCGCAAGAATGGTTGGCCATCATCAACGAATTCGGCGGCCAAATGCCACAGACCTACGGCGTGCCGGTCGAAGAGATCGTTGAAGGCATCAAGCATGGCGTACGCAAGGTGAACATCGACACCGACCTGCGCATGGCTTCCACCGGCGCAACCCGCCGCTATCTGGCGCAAAACCCCAAGGACTTCGACCCGCGCAAGTTCCTGGCCGAAACCACCAAGGCGATGAAGGCGATCTGCAAGGCTCGCTACGAAGCATTCGGCGCGGCTGGCCAAGCCGGCAAGATCAAGCCGATCGCACTGGACGCGATGGCGATGCGTTACATCAAGGGCGAGCTGAACGCGATCGTGAAGTAATTATCGCTTCAGGCAGCAAACAAAAAAGCGACCGTTGGGTCGCTTTTTTGTTGTGTAATGAACCGCTACTTCCATTCAGATGGGGCGGCTGTATCACAAGCGTCGTTGTTTTCGTGCCATTGCCTTAAACCGTTTTCTTGAATGGTTAAGCAACCGTTGCCTTCCTGTCTTGTCCCTGCAACAGGGGTGGCGGTCAAAGTAAAGGTTTGCCCGACGCCACTGAGTACAAGATCATACATATCATCCGAGGTTTTTGAGCCGGTTTTGCCAAGACCGCCGGAAGCCGTGCCATTGTAGGCAGTGGCCACATTAGGACTGTATGCACTGGAGTTAAGATAAATCTTCTCCTGTAGGCTGGCCATTTCCAATAATTCGGTTTGTGCGGCGGAGCGAGCGCCTCGTATCATATAGCTGTTGTAACTGGGCATTGCGATGGCGGCGAGGATGCCGACTATCATCATTGCAACCAATAATTCAATCAGGCTAAAACCATTGATATGGTGAGATTTCATTGCGGATCCTTTTATGGTTGAACGGTATGTAGTTCAAGAAAGTTGGCTGCACACCGCTATAGTTATTCTCTGATCAGTTCTTTCCAGGATATTCGCCGGTACCCAAGCGAATTTTGATTAAGAAGCCCACCGCTGCCGCTACCGCCAGCGGTATTGGCGGTAGTAGAGTTGGTAACGCTCGTGCCGTCGCCTAGAGTGGTGGAGCCGCCAGCAGTAGCAGAGCCAGTCGCAGTGCTGCCATCGGCATGGGTAACAGTGGTGCTGACTGCCCCGGTCGCCGAGTCGATGACATGCACGACCGTGCCGTTTATACCCGCAGGGAAGTGGGTAGTGATGGTTGTGACAGTGCCATTTGCATTCGCGATTTTCTGGATGATGTCTCTGGAGCCATCTACATAAGTGATGGTCGTGGTTTCGCCGGAAGTAACCACGCTAGTGACGGTGCCACCCGATCCACTCAGGCTACCGATCTTAGGGTCGGTGGAACCTGCGGCCGGGGTAGACGCGCTTGTGGTGCCGTCATCAGGCCCCGGGGTTTTGGTCCAGGTCGAAGAGTCGAAACACAAGCCGTCAGGATGGTGCCAGTAGGTGTTGTATTCTGCCAACACATAGTCTTTGAAGAGCGCAGACTTGACCCGCCAGCCGTATTCGGGGCGACTCAGATGATCGTTCAACTCGATAGCGCTGTTGGGCGTAGTGTCTCGGATGATCTGTATGGTCAAGGCGCCCCCGTGCCGCAGGCCGACTGCCGTAGCCGGGGTGGTTGAAGAAGACCAGCCTTTTGTCGCGGGGCCGTCTAGCGGATAGCCGAGCGTTGCATCGTTGGCAGGAGCTTTGACAGGACGGTACATATTGCCGTCAGTCGAACCGGCAGCATCCCAGACGCACCAAGGGGTAGTCGGGAGGAGGCCGACACGCACATCGCCATTACCCCACCAATTCTTGGCGGTAAGTGCGTCGATCGGCATGTTGATAGCTAAGCTACCGATGTATTTCGGGCCTGTGGTCAAACCATCTCCCGTCGAGGCCGGATTGCGGTTGTAAGTGGGCAAGGTCGCCAAATCCAGAGTGGCGGAAGCGGTGTAATTTTTGATGCTGACGTAACCAAAATCGACATTCTGCAGGTAGGCTGCATTGCCGATGTGCAGCTTTACCGCCGGGTTCAGGTATTGGTTATGTATGATCACCTTGAAGTTCTGCGAAGTGCTGGGTACGGCACGCGAAAGGTTAAACGAGGTCGTGCTGGCGTTCAGCATGTTTACCCCGGTGACATCATACTTGTCGTCGTATTGGTGAACGTGCGTGTCGTATTTGCACCCGGAGGCACAGGTGTCGCCGGATGTGCCGCCATCCGTACCGCCGCTGAATGCAGTAGTGGAAAGCGCAGGTGCGAGATCGCTCCAGCCGGTGCCGGGCGTACCTGCGGTGCCGCCCGCCGTGGCGGTGGTGGAGTACGTCACAGATCCCCATCTGGAATTAGGCGAGCCAACGGATACGGTCTTGCCGTTGGGATTGCCGGAGGTATCCACCAGACAAACCACCTTATTGGTTTGAGTTGCGCAGGTCGGCGTGATGGGATCGCCGCCGACATATGCCCTCACAGTGCTGCCGGTGCCGATGGCAGAAACGACAGCAGTGACTGCTTGCGCAGGGCTTTTATCTTTGCCTACAGTAAGGTCGTTGTTAGTCCATACGACAGTAGAGCCTACTCTGATTGCATCAGAGCTTCCAAGGTCGTTATTTATCTTGGCACTGTTGGAGGAGCTGGTAGTGCCGCTGCCACCAAAGGTGATCAGCCCGGTCGGATAAATACCCGCCGTGCCCGGTGTGCCGGAGGAAGTGCCGGGAAGTATCGTGATGGTTTTGCCGTTAAAGCTGGCGCCGGAGGGGGCCGTGAGGGTGATTGTGCTGCCGGATCTCGTGGCGGTGTAAATGCCGGTCACCTTGGTGGTGATGATATCGGCGTTGGTGGAAGTCGCCGAACCGTTGGTGATGTCCGCGACGGTCAGCGCGGGAACGATGGTCACGCCGTCTACCTGTATACCGCCCAGCGTGGCAGGAAGCGTGCTGCCTGTGCTGCCCACAGTGATGGTGGCGGTAGCCTTGGCGCTTGCAGTGACAGCACCGAAATAAATATCTTCGTCGAAGTGACCGCCGGATACGCCAGTTCCGACTGGAGCTGTAACAGGGAGGGTAATGTCCGGATTGGTGTTGAATAGAGTCGTGAAGAGGGCAGTTAATTTTACCAGAGTAGGCTGCGATTGCACGCCGCGTGACACCCACTTGCCGACCTCTATGCCGTCCACGTTGGGAGTTGTAATCGGGGTGCCAGCCGTTTGCGTTACGGCAACGACTTCGGCATCTGTGGCCGTGTAATGAATCCGGTCATCGACGGTAATGGTGCTATTGCCATCCAAGTCCATGAATGGATCGACGCTGCCGCCCGTCGTTGCTTCCAGAGCCATCTGCCAGTTCTCGCCCCAGACGTAGGTGGTGGTGTTGGGTACGAGGTAGCTGATGGTTGGGTTGTAGGTGGAGAAATAGTAGCGACCACTGGAAATAAAGCTGCCTTCGCCCACTACACGCTCGCCGCCTACAGGCAAAGCAACTTTCCAGCCTTTGTTTCCTCCCGTTGCCCAATTGGGTGGCGTGTTGGTTACCCTGCGCACACGGGTTTCGTTGGTGGGGCACGGAGGATCGCTGGGCACGCCGGAAGTGCTGTAGCAGCGTTCCGTCAATACGGGTTGGACTAGCGTAGTGTTGCTTGCTGGAGCGCCATCCCAGATGCCGTAGACATAAAATGTGGAAGTGTCGCCCAAGTCTCCCGTGGGCGAGATGCCGGTCGTAGGTTGCGTACCGGTAAGAATGGCACCGGTGGCAAAATTGACCACATAGCCGACACCTGATGGGTGGGGAATGGCAGCAGGCGTGGCGGTAATTGGCTGTTTCGGAGAAGTGACATGCAAAACGCTGGCGCTCCAAGAAGAAGGATCTGCGTTGGATAAATCGAATTTCCACATGGTGCCATTCAAATCGCCCGCATAAACGCGATCTACATAACCGTCGGAGTTGCTATCGAATGACAGAGTGTTGAACAGGCCATTGGGACTCAGTGCAGTACCGTCCGATACGGCGGTGCCGGTGGTGTTTGTGGCGGTGCCGTCGGCCTTGATCGACCTGACCAGGCGGCCATTTTCTGCATTGATGATGTACAGGTAGGCTTGATAATCGCCGCCGTTGTTATAGCCATTGCCAATGATGACGACCTTCAGCGGGCTACCGCCATTGTTGATGGTTCTGATTTGCGGCGTGCCATAGGTATAACCAAGATTGCTATAGGCAGAGGCATTGCTTGTGCCATCATCATTTTGCGGTGTGGCGTAGTTAATTTTGGTGGGCGTAATTTCCCAAATCGCTTTATCGGCAACCTGTTGATTTGAGGTGGCGGCTAAGCCGGAACTGCCGTCAATATTCAGGGCATACAGACCTTTGCCGCCCGCGCCTAAAGCGCCAACCAGGATACGCGTGTTGACTCCGGAAATGGAGGCATTGCCTATCGCAATTTGGCCGTCTACAAAATAATCATGAGTATAGGGATTTGCAGCCAAAGCCTTCATTTTGGACAGCAGCATGGAAGGCACATAAGCCCAGCGTTCCGAACCATCGGTAGCATTGATGGCATGCAGCATGCCATCGTTGGCGCCGACAAAAACCGTAGGATTGGTGGCGTCAGCCAAATAGAAAGGTTTTGAATGGATGATGTCGCCAAGAACGGTGGGGGTGGTGGAGTTTCCCTGTGGGATGAGGCGCTGGCGCAGTGTAGTGGCCCCTTCGTTGCTATGGTCGCCGCGGAGAAAATTTACAATTTGTGTGCTGGTGTAAGAAACCGTGTTGACGGTAGTGCCCAATGTACCTTGTTGGGTGGCAGATAAACTGGCGGAAAGGAACGGTACCCTGGTGCCGTCGTCCTTCATGGTGCCAATGAATCGTCCGGTGCTGAAGTGCTGGGTTTCAATATGTCCCGCTATGCCGCCGGCCCACCTTTCGGCAACGATGTTCAGGACGCCATCCGCACTTACTGGATAGGCATACATGTTGCCGCTCCAGTGCTCCTTTTCAAACTCCGTGCGGAATATTGTTTCGTTGCCGCTGGTTAACGTGCCATTGGTTGCAACCTCCTGGCCCAGGTAACCGGTGGGTTGAGATTGCGGGTTGAATGCGGTAATGGCAAATGCAGCTTTGATAAAAGCGGCCATCAAGCCCAAAAAGACAAATATGCCTAGCGTATGCACCGGTTGAATTTTGTCTAATATGCGTCGTGACATGTTGAGCTCCTATTTAAGCGGTACGGCGTAATAAACCTGAACAAATTTGGTGGCACCGCGCCCCCCTTCGCCGCGCGCGGTAATCAAATAGGTGTGTACACAATCAAAGTTGTGTTCATTGCTGGGATCGAAGCAATCGAGTCCCACACCAGCCAATGGCGAGGCATTGGTGGAGACATAGCCAATTGTGTATGGATCGGTGATGGCAAACGGATCGAAAGGGGTGGGGACCGCACTTGCTGAAGGTGTGGCTGCGGCATTGGTCTCCAACCATTGCTCGGCAGCAATCACAGCCGTTTCGGCATTGTTCATCGCCATATTTTCAAATTGCAAATTGCCGGCCAATTTATATTGAGTGTCCGAGATATTCATTGCCGTTATGCCAAGCAACATCAGGATGATCAGGATGATCAGGCTAATGACTAGGGCAGAGCCGGATTGCTTGCCAGTGGGAGACAGAGACCTTGCGGTTGCCCTTAACCCGTATTCGCTTTGTTCGGCGTGCGGTAAAGCAACGCAATGCAGATAGCTGTCCGGCGCTATCGCGATAGCGCCCCAGCTTCCAGATTCCTGTTTTCGATCCGTTAATTGCATGATGTAGCCATCCTCAATTTCGAAAATTTCGCAGTTGCACGACAGAGGTGAAAACCTGGCGGCGGAAACTGTCATTTACCGGACCGTAAAGCCGATTGCTCAAAGTATAGGTATTGGTATTGCTGTATCCGTTTTCGGCCAGGGTGTTGCGTGCGAGTAACCAGATGCGTACCGAGCTTACCTTGTCCCAGTCTGTGGCTCCTGTTGCGCTGTGGCTGCCACTGATATTGTTGGCGGTGAAATATTGCGTAGTTCCGTCCGTATTGGTAATGCCATATTCAAATTGCATTTGTTCGATGCCACTGACCATCATTTCGTCGACCATGGCATTGCCGTCCAGGGCAATCCTCCGCAATGCCGGGATTGCCGAGTTGTTATCGGAGCTGCCTATGTAATAAACATAAACTTGTAGTGCGAAGTTTTCAGTGCCGGTTATAACGGCAGCAGGTAGCGCGGATCCCTGCAGCATGTTTATGCTGGAATAAGAGCTGCGCAAATAGATCGTATTGGCGTCCGCATCGGCCGTTAATGTCGGGGCTCCGGCTGCGCGACGGATGACCAGCATATCTCCTTGCCGATAGGTCTTGGGGGAGCTAGCACCAGAGATGCAGTTGCCAGTAAACGGATTGTCCGTGCTATCGCCATTGCTATCGTTGCTCCCCCAAACTCTTTGGCGAAAGTTTTTTGCGAAGCTGCCGGCGACACCACATTCGTTGGTAATAGTGGGGGTCGTCCAGCCGGCGGATTCAGGCGCCACCGGGGTATAGCCGTGATAACCGGCATGACGCAGTTCGCGCTTGAGCTGGTCTAGTGCATAGCGGCCATTGCTTTGTAACTCGGACGTGCGCTCGTTGGTTTTGCTGCTTTGCGAATTGCTGACCAGTACGCCGGTTAATGCCGCGACGACCAGCAGGCCGATGGTGATCGAGATCATCATTTCAATGAGGGTGAACCCAGCTATAGTCTTGATGCGGCGGGGCAAGCGGATAGTAATTTTGTCAGGCGCGTTCATGGCATCAATTGCTTATGGTTCGTGTGGCAGTGTAGGAAAAGGTCTCACCATGGCTGGTCTTATTCGAGCTACGGTCGGTCCAATTGATTACGATGCTGTAAGTACTCGGGTTACCTGCGGTTGTCTGTGTGATTTGCCAAGTCGCTTGCGGCAGCAGGCTGCCAATGGCGATTCCCCATTGGCTCAAGTCCCAGCTTGCCAAGTCGGTGGAATTGCAGACGGTCGTGGCGCAATTGGTGGCAGCTACGCTGGGTACACTGGTTAGAGCCAGCGCATAATTTCCTGCAACGGCAGCAACTTTGTTTACTTCCATGCGTTCCGAAATATCCGAGGCCAGAAAGACCGCCTGTGTGCGGAACTGTCCACTTTGCCCCGTGCGCAGGGCATACATTTGCAGTCCGGCAGTGCCGAGTAGCGCAGTGGCAATAATGACCAAGGTGATCAGCACTTCCAACATGGAGAAACCACGCTGGGATGCGCTGATGACAGGGAGATGTGAATGGCTGCGCATGCTTGCACCTATGGGTTGGAGACGGAGATGTTGCCGGTTGCTGCAACATTGGCTGTTCTGGATTTTGCTCCTGAAGCCAAATTTAGCGTGCCAAGACCGCCTGTTCCGTTCGGATTAAAACGAATGGAGGTTGCACTGCCGGTGAGTACGAAGTTTGCGTTGATGGTTTGATGCGCAGTTATCGGGTTAGGATTGGCTGCGGTGCCGGTATCGCACGTGTTATTGGGTTCGCTGTCCTGGCAAATCAGCCAGCCGTTGTTCCAGTTGTTTCCGCAGGCAGTATCGGTGCCGCGAGCGCAAACCAGTATCCATGAATTTCGCTTAATGGCCTCACTGCGCGCGCGATTCATGTCGCTGGTCAGTTGCGACATCGTGGACGTCAGGCGCGTGTTGGCGATGAAATCGCTGAATGAGGGGGCGGCGATGGTCGCCAGTATGGCGGCAATTGCTACGACGATCATCACCTCGATTATCGTTATGCCGGTTTGTCGTTGCATGGATTGCATGATTTCTCCTGAATGCTTGTCGTACTGTAAAAAAGTACTCTGTGTGAGTAAATCGTTGTCCGATATAAGGAGGATTTTTCGGACAGACGGCTGGAATCATGGCGGATTGGGTAGTTTCAACAGCTTCGGCCGGCCTTTGCTTTGGTTGGCGCGGGGACCAAACGAGGTTTCCGGACTTATTCCTTTGGCGCATAGAGCAAGACCACGTCCATGACGAAGGCGACCGCATTGCCATGTATGAGTCCCGGCGCAAAGCGGGCATTCAGGAATTCGCTGCGTGCGCTATCGATAAATGTCTGCGGCAATTCCGATGAGACTGGTTCGGCACGAATCACCTTGCCGTTCTCGTTGATCCACAGGCGCAGAACCAGCTTGCCGCCTTGGGGGAGGTGCTGCAATTCGGGAGGGTCGCCTGGAATGTCCTGAATGATGAAGGGGCGCTCATCAAGTTCGTTGGGGCTGAAATAGGGTAGATCGATGGCCAGTGATAAACCGGTGTTCGACAGGGCGAATTTATTGCCCGGTTTGTCTGTGTTCGTATTGATGTTGGCATCGTTCTGGGAAACGACTTTTTCGACCACGCTCTTTTCATTCGTCGCGACGGGCTGCGTGCCGGGAAGAGTTACCGTCAGCGGGGCTGCACGGTTGGCGGATGCGACTTGTCGTGCTCCAAAAGACGACCATGACAGGGAGGATAGAATGGCCAGATGGACGCTCAGCGACAGGCAAAGAAAAATTGCCAATCGAACATAGGGGTTGGGCCGCAACAAATAATCCATGTGCGTAGCGCAAATATCGAAACCGGGTTCGGGCGGGCTGTACCCGTGCTCTTTCGCATGCTAATGCCTCCAGCGTGGGGCTTCCTGCCTAGGCGGACCGAAGGAAAGGATGGGCGGACCAGCGGCGAGCGTCTACGCGGCTGTGTCGAAGATCGTGGCCTGATGCGGTCGGCTCAGCAAGAACGCCTTGAATGCGGTCGCCGCGCCGGACAGACGTTTCTGGCTGCGGTGAATCACGAACCAGTGGCGCAGCAGCGGGAAGTGTTCGACGTTCAGCACGGACAGGCGTCCAGTCTCCAGTTCCAATTCGATGCTGTGCAGCGACAGGATGCCCAGCCCCATGCCGGCTTGAACTGCCTGTTTAATCGCTTCGTTGGTCTCGACTTCCATGCCGATGCGCGGCTGAATGCGGTGCTGGGCGAAGATGCGTTCCATCGCGCTACGCGTGCCCGAACCCTTCTCGCGCGACAAAAAGGTCTCCTGTGCGAGTTGGTCCAGTCGGACTTGGCCGGTGTCGGCGAGCGGATGGTTGGGCGCGGCGATCACCACCAGCGGGTTGTCCATGAATTGCTCCGCAGTCAGATCCAGTCCTTCCGGAGGCTGGCCCATGATCGCCAGGTCGGTACTGTTGTCGGCAAGCTGTTTGAGCACGGCGTCGCGGTTGGCGACTTGCAGCGTCACATTGATCTTCGGGTGCTGCCGGCAGAACTCCGCCAGCAGTTGCGGGGTGAAGTAGTTCGCGGTGTTGACCACCGATAAGGTCAGCGAGCCCTGTTCCAGCCCTTTCATGTCGGCGAACACCGCCTCCATCTCGGCGAGCTGCTGCAGGATGTTGCGGCTGTAGTGCAGCACCTCGCGTCCGGCCTCGGTCAGGAAGATCTTCTTGCCCATCTGCTCGAACAGCGGCAGGCCGATGTTCTCCTCCAACTGCTTGATTTGCATCGACACTGCCGGCTGCGATAGGTATAGTGCCTCGGCCGCGCGCGAGTAGTTCAGGTGGCTGGCCACCTTTTCGAATACTTGCAACTGGCGTAGCGTGAGATGCAGCATGGTCGGGCGAAATGTCGGGATGCCGCAATTATAGCAAACCATAAGCGCGCCTTATGGTTTGAATAAAAATAATTGACTATCGCTTATGTGATGTCGTCTCTATAGTCACCACCGTTGCAGATAAAAACCAATTTTTAAATACTGGAGAGAAAGTAATGGATCAATCCAATCGTTATTCCGATCTGAGCCTGAAGGAAGAAGACCTGATCAAGGGCGGCAATCACGTTCTTTGCGCCTACATCATGAAGCCGAAGGCTGGCTACGGTTTCCTGGAAGTGGCTGCACACGTCGCCGCCGAATCCTCTACCGGCACCAACGTCGAAGTTTCCACTACCGACGAATTCACCAAGGGCGTGGACGCTCTGGTATACGAGATCAACGAAGAGACCGGTCTGGTCAAGATCGCTTACCCGGTTCCGCTGTTCGACATCAACATCATCGACGGTCGCGCGATGATCGCGTCCTTCCTGACGCTGACCATCGGCAACAACCAAGGTATGGGTGACTGCGAATACCTGAAGATGCACGACTTCTACCTGCCGCCTAAATACCTGCGCCTGTTCGACGGCCCTACCGTCAACATCGTGGACATGTGGCGTGCCTTGGGGCGTCCGGTTGTGGACGGCGGCTACATCGCCGGCACCATCATCAAGCCGAAGCTGGGTCTGCGTCCGGAGCCGTTCGCGAAGGCTGCTTACCAGTTCTGGCTGGGCGGCGACTTCATCAAGAACGACGAGCCGCAAGGCAACCAGCCGTTCTGCCCGCTGAAGAAGGTGATCCCGCTGGTCGTCGACGCGATGAACCGCGCTCAGGACGAGACCGGCGAAGCCAAGATGTTCTCCGCCAACATCACTGCCGATGATCCTGCTGAAATGATTGCTCGTGCCGAGTTCATCCTCGACGCGTTCGGCTTCAACGCTCCGCGCGTCGCCTTCCTGGTGGACGGCTACGTTGCAGGCCCGACTGCTGTGACCGTTGCTCGCCGCAACTTCCCGGCACAGTTCCTGCACTTCCACCGCGCAGGTCACGGCGCTGTGACATCTCCCCAGTCCAAGCGCGGCTACACCGCGTTCGTACACTGCAAGATGACCCGTCTGATCGGAGCATCCGGCATGCACGTTGGCACCATGGGTTACGGCAAGATGGAAGGCGAGTCTTCCGACAAGCTGATCTCCTTCATGCTGGACGACGATGTGGCACAGGGTCCTTACTTTAAGCAAGAGTGGCAAGGCATGAAGGCCACCAGCTCCATCATCTCCGGCGGCATGAATGCGCTGCGTCTGCCAGGCTTCTTTGCGAATCTGGGCCACGGCAACGTGATCAACACTGCAGGCGGCGGCGCTTACGGCCACATCGACAGTCCGGCTGCAGGTGCGAAGTCGCTGCGTCAAGCTTACGACTGCTGGAAGGAAGGCGCGGACCCGATCGAATACGCGAAGGAGCACAAGGAATTTGCTCGCGCATTCGAATCCTTCCCGAAGGATGCGGACAAGCTGTTCCCGGGCTGGCGCGAAAAGCTGGGCGTACACAAGTAAGCTCGGCTGTAGCTAAGCAACGAAAAGGCGCCCCCACTCGTTGGGGGCGTTTTTTCTCCGGCTAATTGGGTTCCCTCCCCCATGCAGGGGGAGGGTTAGCACCCGCAAGGGGTAGGCCGTGATTGTAAAGCCGCTAAAGCGGCAACAACCACGCACGGTAAGGGTAGAACTATTCTTTCATCCCGGCCTTTTTCCGGGCGCGGGAAGAGGTTGTAGTAGTCAGGAGACACCGATGAGCAATATCGATCAATACAAAGTCCACAAAGAGCCGTTCTATCAGGCGCAGTCCGACGAAGTCGCGCTGTACGAGGCGGCCTATGCGGCGCGTCTGCCAGTGATGGTGAAAGGCCCGACCGGCTGCGGCAAATCGCGCTTCATCGAATACATGGCGTGGAAGCTGAACAAGCCGCTGAT